>ENA-UEQE01000074-UEQE01000074.1-human-gut-metagenome-genome-assembly--contig:-NODE-74-length-68165-cov-29.898514_pt1 | contig 68165 bp, 56 predicted proteins | sample MGYA00242934_ERZ507935 | MGnify/ENA primary metagenome ERZ507935 (study PRJEB26167, sample SAMN06115423) | human gut metagenome | host: Homo sapiens | place: China:Anhui | collected 2015-03-30 | study... | reverse complement strand
GGCAACGCAGATGCCGTGCCGCAGCTGCCGGAGCGGTGCTTAAGCCGCAAGGCGGGAATTGTGCGGTGTTGCCATAGATAAGACATCGCGTTATAAAAATTATAGCTGCCCTGTTGAGGACAGCTAAGAGGAGAGATAACAGGTTAAGCGCAGAATTTCAAAATGCCGAAAGCAGCGCCGATCAGCCCCAGCGGGACCAGCAGCAATAGGCCGCCCGCCACAAACAGGCAGACCAGCAGCACCGGCAGCGCTACCGCAAACAGCAGCGCGGCAATCACTTTGGCTGCGCACCAGGTCAGGTGTAGTGCCAGCCCGATGGAATGGAAAAACAGCCAGCCAAACAAAAACAATACAAACATGGTAAACAGCATGGTGCTACCTCCTTTTTATCACACACATCGGCAGGCACTTTGCCTACTTATCGAATATAACGAGCGGAAAATGCAGATTTGAGCAGACAAATAAAATGTTTTTGAAAAAATTAAGAGGCGGAACTATGAATTTTGATACCCCGCCCCAAGCCTTGACTATTTGCGGCGAGTGGAATAAAATTTTTGAAGATACCCGGCACAAGCGGCAGGCCGCGCCGGACTGCCTGTTTGCCCGCGCGTACCCTGCGCGGCCTGGGGGAGCAGCCCGCCGTGCAGGAAATGTACCCGCAGAAGGTTAAAGGAAATTATGCAGACGGAAAGGATAAAGAAGTAAAGCCGGAGATTGTGGGCACGGTAGAATCATGAAGCATGTAAGGGGTTTCAAATGGATTATATCCAAATTACAAAGGATAATATTGAGAAAGAACATATCTGCTGTGCAATGTCCGGCAAGCAGAGCGTGATGAAAAAGGAATGGCTTAAGCAGCGCTTTGCAGAAGGTTTGGTTTTCTACCGGAGCACGGAGCGCGGCAAATGCTTTATTGAGTATATCCCGGCAGAAAACGCATGGGTCCCGATTCAGGCGGACGGATATGTTTATATCGATTGTTTGTGGGTATCCGGTTCCCTAAAAGGACACGGATACGCCAATGAACTGTTGCAGCAGTGTGTGCAGGATGCAAAAGGGCAGGGGCGAAAAGGGCTGTGCATTCTATCCGCAGAAGGACGAAAACGCGAATTCCTCTCCGACCCTAAATTTATGGTATATAAAGGGTTTGCTGTTGCAGACACATCGGATTGTGGAATCAACCTGATGTATCTGCCGTTTGAACAAGATGCCGAGCCGCCAAAGTTCAAGGCGTGCGCCAAGCACCCTGCGGTGGAGCAGAACGGGTTCGTTCTTTATTATACCGATCAGTGCCCGTTTACTTACTACTGGGTGCCGCGGGTGGAAGAAGCCGCAAGAGAGCACGGGATACCGTTGAAAGCTGTTCATATCACCAGTAAGGTGCAGGCACAAAATGCGCCCGCGCCGGTTACAACCTATGCACTGTTCAAAGATGGCAAATTCCTGACCCAGAGCATTCAGTCTGACAAAAAGTTTCTGCATCTCGCAGGGGTACAGAGTTAACCAATGTTTACGTGTGAAACAAGCGGCCGAATGTTTTTGCACTAGCAAAATGGCGGAGCCTAAAACGGTTGAAAAATACTCCGCAGGGACCGCACCATGTACGCCTGTATTCACGGAATAAAATCTAAGGCAACACCGCACAATTCCCGCCTTGCGGCTTAAGCACCGCTCCGGCAGCTGCGGCACGGCATCTGCGTTGCCAAAATGCTCGATAATGTCGGGTTGCGGTACCCGCATCGTGCTTCGGGGGCAAAAGCCCCTCGCACTCTGCGACCGCTGCCCCTGCTTCGGTTCGCTGTTTCCGCCACTGGCGGCGCTCACCTTTGCAGCATCCAGTATTATCTGCGCTTTTGGCTTAGCATCTGCCGCACCTCGCTCGCCGTATCGGCACTTAGAATTATGCGGTATTGCCCTAAAGCATATAGAGGGAAAACACAAAATGAAGTACAAAAAAGCAATAACCGCCCTGGCACTGGCGGCCCTGCTGCTGGCCGGGTGTGCCGCACCGCAGGCCGTGCAGGCACCCGCCCCGCAGCAGACGGCGAAAGCAGCCGAAACCCAGTCCGGCGTTACCTTTACCGATGACATGGGCTACCCCGTTACCGTGCAGAGCTGGAACCGTGTGGTCAGCCTGTACGGCAGCTTTGCCGAAGCATGGACCCTGGCAGGCGGCACGCTGGCTGCCACAACGGAGGATGCCATCAAGGAGCGCGGGCTGGACCTGGGAACAGACATTGCCGTGATCGGCACCAATCAGGACCCCAACACCGAGGAAATTCTGGCCCAGAACCCGGACTTTGTGATTTTGAATGCCGAGGTCAGTGAGCAGACGGCTCTGCATGAATTTTTGCAGGAGGCAGGGGTGCCGCACGCCTATTTCAAAACCAATACATTTGATGAATACCTTGCCATGCTGCGCACTTTTTGTGATATGACAGGCCGCGAGGATTTGTATGAGCAGAACGGCCTTGCCGTGCAGCAGCAGATCAGCGATGTGCTGGAACTGGTGCAGAACGCCAAGCTGCCCGCCCCCGATGTGCTGTTGCTGCGGGCGTATTCCTCCGGCTGCAAGGCAAAAGGCAGCGATAATATGACCGGCGCAATGCTGAAGGACTTGGGTGCGATAAACATTGCCGATGCGGACGACAGCCTGCTGGAAAACCTGAGCATGGAAAACATCATTGCGGATGACCCGGAAGACATTTTTGTGGTTACCATGGGGGCCAGCCAGCAGAAAGCGCTGGACTGGCTGGCCGAAAACCTGCAGGCCAATCCTGCGTGGTCCGGCCTGAGCGCCGTGCAGAGCGGCCATTATTATCTGCTGGATAAAGCGCTGTTCCACTATAAACCCAACGCCCGCTGGGGCGAAAGCTACCGCACCCTTGCGGCGCTGCTGTATCCCCAGCTGGCTGATCAGCTGGAGGCCCTGGCATGAAACAGCCCGCAACACTACCCACCCTGCGCAGGCAGGGAGCCGCGCTGACCGTTTTAGCGCTGGCCGTGGTGCTGGCAGCTTTGGCCGGGCTTTGCTTTGGCAGCCAAGGCTATACCCCTTTGCAGCTGTGGCAGGCATGGTGCAGCGGCGATCCCCAAAACGCCGTCTACCGCGTTTTGCTGCATGTGCGCTGGCCCCGCACCCTGGCCGGACTGCTGGCAGGCAGCGCGCTGGCGGCAGCGGGCGTTTTGCTGCAGGCCGTGCTGAACAACGCCATGGCAAGCCCTAACGTGATCGGCGTGAACGCCGGCGCCGGGCTGGCGGCACTGTGTGCTGCGGCTTTGTGGCCTGCCCACCCCAACGCGGTACAGCCTGCGGCGTTTGCCGGGGCGCTGGCCGCCGCCCTGCTGGTGTATGGGCTGGCGCTGGGGGCCGGGGTAAGCCGCACCACGCTGGTGCTGGCGGGCCTTGCCGTCAGCGGAATGCTGACCGCGGGCATGAATACGATCAAGCTATTGTACCCGGATGCGATTGCCGGGGCATCAGACTTTTTGGTGGGCGGCTTGTCCGGCGTAACACTGTCCGGGCTGAAAGGCGCTGTGCTCTACCTGATCACCGGGACGCTGCTGGCTCTGCTGCTGGCGGCAGACCTGAACGTGCTATGCCTGGGGGAACAAAGTGCAGCTTCCTTGGGGCTGCACATCGGAGCAGTACGCTTTTTGGGCATTCTGGCGGCGGCGCTGCTGGCGGGGGCAGCTGTCAGCTTTGCAGGGCTGCTCAGCTTTGTGGGGCTGCTGGCCCCGCACATTGCCCGGCGGCTGGTGGGCAATAACCATCGCATTCTGCTGCCCGCGGCCATGCTGCTGGGGGCGGCTTTTGTTGTGCTGTGTGATGTGCTGGCACGCTGCCTGTTTGCTCCGTTTGAACTGCCGGTGGGCATTCTGCTGTCCCTCATCGGCGGGCCGTTCTTCCTTGGCTTGCTGCTGCACGGCAGGGGGAGGCGAATGTATGATTGAATTACAGCATGTCAGTGCGGGCTATGGCGCACAGGATGTGGTGCGGGATGTGAGCTTTACCGCCCCAAACGGCCAGCTGACCGCGCTGATTGGCCCCAATGGCAGCGGCAAAACCACCCTGCTGCGCGCCATGACGCGCACGCTGCCCTGCCGCAGCGGCAATATTCTGCTGGATGACCGCTCCATCGCCAGCTATGGCCGCAAAGAGTTTGCCCGCACAGCAGCGTTTATGCCGCAGTCCCGCCCGGTGCCGGGAATCACGGTGCGGGCGCTGGTGGCACATGGGCGGTTCCCGTATCTGGGCTTTTCCCGCCGGATGACAGCGCAGGATACCGCTGCGGTGGAGCAGGCCATGCGCCGGACCGGCACGCTGGATTGGGCAAATCGGGATGTGCGGGCGCTTTCCGGCGGCGAACGCCAGCGGGTGTACCTTGCCATGGCGCTGGCCCAGGGCGGAACCACCATCCTGTTGGATGAGCCCGGTGCCTTTCTGGATGTACGCGCTCAGTTTGAGCTGCTGGATCTGCTGCGCAGCGTGGCAGCGGGCGGCAAAGCCGTGGTGCTGGTTATGCACGAGCTGCCCCAGGCCATGCAGTATGCGGATCGCATTGCCCTGTTGGGCGGTGGCCGCCTGCTTGGCTGCGATACCTCCGCTGCCCTTGCTGCCACCGGTGCGGTGGATCGGGTGTTTGGCGTCCGTTTGTGCCGTGCGCCGGATGGGGTGTGGTATGTGAAGGCGGAGGGGCAAGCAAATTCTGGTTCGGCAGAGTGCTGAAAAACGTGAATCACCCGTAGGGGGCACATCGTGCGCCCGCCGCCGCATCGCTCCAATCATAACACCCACAACCCAATACAAACAAAATCGACCGCAAAGGCGATAACTCATTCGCCCCTGCGGTCGGTTTGTTTATGCGGCTTTAACGGTTATTGTTTGGTGAGGGCGAACGCGGCGATCATGTTAACCACACCGCTGAATGCCAGCATGATACCGGCAATGCGCATCATCAGCGCGGTGGAAGCGCCCGGCGCAAACAGGGCGTATGCACCCAGCAGCACACAGGCAATGCCGATGATCAGCGGCACCCACCACAGGGTGTCGCCCCAGCGCTTGCGGTTGACTGCGGTCTGGATACTGGTCATGCCCTGAATCATCAAAAATACGCAGATGATAAGCCCCACGATCTCCACCAGCGTGTAAGGCCGTGTAATGAAGAACAGCCCCACCATAATGCCCGCCACGCTGACCGGCAACAAAGGCGAAGTCATAAAGGTGGCGCGCTGGAAGGTGACGGAATTGACCGCACCGGCAGCACCGGCCAGCAAAATCAGCCAGCCAATCAGCGAACAAAGCGCAACCGTGGCGGCACCCGGCTGCATGATCAGGTAAATGCCCAGCACAATGCTGACCAGCGGCATCAAAATCAGTTCCCAACGGATCTCTTTCATAAAAGCAGTCCCTCCTTGCGGATAGCCTGGGCCGGTGTACGCTGCGCCATGCAGGGCGCACCTGCCTTCTATCTTTATTATATCACATGGGCATATTATATCACATGGGCATGCCTGCGTCATCCTTGCGGCGCAGGCGAGGAGCGTTATCCTGCCGGTCAATTTCACTGTTTTGTGTGGAAATTCTGCTTCCGCCCTCTGCCAGCCCCAAAAGATCGGCGGCTTCGGTGGGTTCCAGCTGCTGCACGCTTTCCAGCTTGCGGGTAATAGCGCGGCTGCGGGTGCCGATCAGCTCTTCCAGATCGTTGCCGGTCTGGTTCAGGTGGCGCTGCATGGATTGCAGTCCACTGCCGAACTTCTCGAACTCTGTCTTTACCGCGCCCAAAATCTGCCATACCTCGCCGGAGCGCTTCTGGATGGCCAGCGTGCGGAAGCCCATCTGCAGCGCATTCAGCAGGGCCGCCATAGTGGAAGGCCCCGCAATGTTGATCTTGTAATCCCGCTGCAAAATTTCCGGCAGACCACAGTTCACCACCTCGGCATACAGCCCTTCAAACGGCAGGAAGAGAATGCCGAATGCGGTGGTGTACGGGACTTCAATGTATTTATCGTGGATGTCCTTGGCTTCCTGCCGCACCACGGTTTCCAGTTGGCGACGGGCGGCGGCTACCGCGGCGGGGTCGCCGCTGGCCTGGGCGTCCTGCAGGTGTGCATAGGTATCGCCGGGGAACTTGGCGTCAATGGGCAGCCACACGGTTCCGCTCTGGCCCGGTAGCTTGACGGCATATTCCACCCGGTTGCTGCTGCCGGGCACAGTAGCCACATTTTCGGCGTATTGACCGGGGGCCAAAATTTCTTTCAGGATCGCCCCCAGCTGTACTTCACCCAGAATACCGCGGGTCTTTACGCCGGAAAGCACCTGCTTCAGGCTGCCCACATCGGCGGCAAGGTTCTGCATCTCGCCCAGGCCCTTGTACACCTGTTCCAGCTGGGTGCTGACCGCCCGGAACGATTCGCTGACCCGGCGCTGCAGCGTGGTTTCCAGCTTTTCGTCCACCGTGCCGCGGATTTCATCCAGCTTTTTGTTATTGTCGGCCCGGATGTTTGCCATGCCCTGCAGCAGGGTTGCCCGCACGCCGTCCAGCCGGTTGGCGTTGGTGTCTTCCAGATTTTTCAGGCGGGTTTCCAGTACCTGCAGCTGAGCCAGCAGGGCATCGTTGGCAGCGCGCTGGCGGGCGGCACCGGCGCGGTCGATGGCGTCCAGCCGGGCGGTGGCGGCTTCCTGGCTCTGGCGCTGGCTTTCGGCCAGCAGGGTTCCCATGTCCCGCGCGCTGGCGGAGGTTGTGCGGGTCACTTCGCCCTGCATCACGCGCAGCTGGTCGGCCAGCACTTCGGTTTCGGCCTCTACTTCATCCCGCACAATGCGGGCAATTTCATCGGTCTGGTCCTCGGCGGTGTTCTGCTGGCCGCTGCGCAGCAAAAGCAGAATCAGCAACACATTGGTCAGTACCGACAGCAACAGAAGAATAATCAATAAAGGCTGCATCCCACAAGGTTCCTTTCTTACTTGGCTGTTTTGGTTCAGCTTTAGTATAGCATAGGAAATTGCAAGATACAACCTTTTGTTGTGCAGCGCTTGCGATTTAAAGAAGGAAAATGGGGCGGTTAAAAGCAGGAGTTTATGGAGTAGGGCGCCCCCGTAGGGGCGCATATTGTGCGCCCGTCGCCTTGCGGAGAACAACGTGACGGAATATATGGCAAGGTACGCTATGCGGGATGATGCCCCCCCCTTACTGCGTGCTTTCAAGGCTTCCGGTACTGTTTATCAATTCTTATATCACAATCGTAAGCAATAGCATTTGATATAACACCAAAAAGGGAACGCACCTGATTCACAGGGCGCGTTCCCTTTTTATTTCTTAACTTATCCCTTTATGCGTTTCACAGCGGTGCCAAGTCAAACCGGTACAGAGTGGTTGCGCTGTAGGGGCGGTCGGGCAGGACGGTGGTATCCGGGAAATCGGGATGGTTGGGGGCATCAGGGAAATCCTGGGTTTCCAGGCAGACGGCGGAATACTGGCCGTAAGATGCGCCATCCTTGCAGGCGGTGGCGGACTTGAGGAAGTTGGAAGTATACAGCTGCACGCCGGGCTGGGTGGTCAGGGTCTCCATGCGGATGCCCGTTTCGGGGCCGGTCAGCCATGCGGTGTGGCGCAGACCGCTGTCCGCAATAACATAGCAGTGGTCATAGCCGCTGCACTGCTTCAGGGCCGGGTAATCGGCGTTGATATCGCGGCCAATGGTCTTTTCCTCGGTAAAGTCCATCGGGGTGCCTGCCACAGCGATCTTGCGCCCGGTGGGGATGGAACCGGCATCCGTTTCCAGATAGGCCGGTGCAGCCAGAGACAGACGGTGCCCCAGCACGCTGCCGGAAGCATGGCCGTTCAGGTTAAAGTAGCTGTGGTTGGTAATGTTTGCCACAGTGGGGGCATCGGTGGTCAGGGTGTACTGAATCATCAGGCCGGTGCCTGCCAGGCTGTAGCGCACTTCCAGCTCGGCGTTGCCGGGGAAGCCGTCGGTGCCGTCGGGGCTGGCTGCGGTCAGAACCAGGGTATCGTCCCCTTCAAAGCCCATGTCAAACACGGTCTTATCAAAGCCGTGCAGGCCGCTGTGCAGGCAGTTTTTGCCCTCGTTCGGGGTAACATGGTATTCTTCCTCATACAGGGTGAATTTGGAGCCGCCAATGCGGTTGGCGTAGCGGCCCACCACAGCGCCCAGAAAACAGGTGTTCAGCTCATAATCCTGCACGGTGGGGTAGCCCAGCACAACATCCACCTTGTTGCCCTTGCGGTCCGGCACAAGCAGCTGCTGGATGGTAGCGCCATAGCTTAAAATATGAACTTCGATGGTATCGTTCGCCAGAATACCGACCTTGACCGGCTGGCCTGCGGTGGTTTTTCCGAAATCTTTGATTTGAATGCTCATTCTGTGGTTCCTCCTTCAGAATTTTCGCCGTCCTGCTGTGCAGCAAGGTCATGGCGGACGCTTTTGCCCACGGCACCGGTGCCATAGTTCAGCATCCGGTTCACCCGGCTGACCGTTGCGCTGGAAGCGCCCGTCAGCTGGCGGATTTCGCTGTACACCTTGCCTTGCAGCAGGCACCCTGCTACATCATAGCGCTGTTCCATGGTGCGGAGCTCCGTTACAGCGCAGAGATCCTCAAAAAATCGAATACAATCGTCCAGATTATCCAGCCGCAGGATGGCTTCATACAAAGCAGTACTGCGGGGCTGCCCGTTGGGGGTGGTTCCAGCGCGCATAGGCGCCTCCTTATATATTGCATCATCGTGCATATTTGCCCTGCCAAAACAACCAAAATGTGGCAAGCTATCACTTATCAATTTTAGCAACTGCACCAACACAAGTCAAGACTTTAATGCGCTGAATTCCATATTTAATTTTTATGAGGTCTGCCAGTTCCGCCCCGCCGGGCCAAAAGTTTTTCTTGCGCTCCGGCAGGCCCCGCGGTATGATAAAGACATTGAGCACCGGCGCGTGTCCGCCGCCCAATGGTTTTAGGAATCTTTTTTAATCACCACGGCCCGCCGCCCCAGCTGGCGGTAAATTTTCATGAACTGGACACGCGGTACCACACGGTTAAAATCCAGCGGGTCTGCCACCACAAAGTTCTGGTCATCCATGCCGCACAGCACCATGCAGTGCAGGGTGTGCAGCACCTCGTGCCGCCGCCCACCGGGCAGGTCGTATTCACCGCAGGGGTCGTGCTGGATATCGCCAAAATGCAGCGTTGCCCAAAAGATGACCGGGTTCCCGGCCTGCAGCTGGGATGCCAGTTCGGCTTCCTCGGCACCGGTCAGATCATAAGCGCGGCAGCGGCTGCCCTGCACAGCCAGGTAGGCGTTCGCCGCCTGCACAATCGGCCCCGCAAAGCAGTAATAGCCGGTTTCGGGGCTGCCATCGTCCAGGTGAGGATTGCCCATATAAACCTCGTCGGGGTCTGCGCCGTACCACTGGGCGCTGCGCGGCAGATAGTAGTCGGCCAGTTCGCACTTATCCGGGGCAAAGCCCAGGTAGTGCAGCACTTCGCAGCAGCTGGTAATTTCGCAGCCGTTGGGCAGCTCCGGGTTTTGCAGGATCTGGGGAACTGGCAGCAGGATGGATGCCATAAAAACGCCTCGCAATCATACGATTATTTCCGTTTTGATTGTACCAGATTTCACCGGGAAAGGAAAGCTGCAGCATTTGCTCAGTCTGTTATAATTTGTAGATAAATACAAAATGTATACCATGGAGGGGATTTTATGAAAGTATGGGATATGCACTGTGATACCCTGGCCGAGCTGCGCTATGCCCAGCAGGCAGGCAAGCCCAAGAGCTTTTTGCACAATGATTTAATGATGGATCTGGAACGCATGAAACAGGGCGACTATCTGCTGCAGTGTATGGCTTGCTTTGTTCACCTGGAACCGGAACGGGAAAAAAGCCCCCTGCTGGCCTGCCTGGAAGAAATCGACATTTTCTACCGCCTGCTGGAACAGTATCCCGATGACCTGATGCAGGTGCGCACTGCGGCGGACATCCAGACGCTACTCACCTCCGGCAAGCGCGGCATGATGCTGACCGTTGAAGAAGGTGGTGCCTGCCTGGACAGCCTGGGTGCGTTGCGGGATCTGTACCGCCTTGGCGTGCGGATGATGACCCTGACCTGGAACTTCAAGAACGGCTTGGCCGAGCCCAACATTGTGCCCGGCACCGATGACATGTGGCCCCGCCCGGCCAACACCACCGGAGGCCTGACCGAAAAAGGCTTAGAATTTGTGGAGGAGATGCAGCGCCTGCATATGCTGGTGGATGTTTCTCACCTATCGGACGCCGGTATCTGGGATATTCTGCGGGTGGCAAAGCGGCCTTTTGTTGCCAGCCATTCCAACGCGCGCGCCTGCTGCCCCCATGTGCGCAACCTAACGGACGAGATGCTGACCGCCATGGGCGAAAAGGGCTGCCTGATTGGCCTGAACTACTGCGCTTCCTTCCTGGATACAAACCCCGACCGCAGCCAGGTCAGGAGCCGCATCACCGATATGGCCCGCCACGCCCGCTATATTATGGATAAGGCCGGTGAGGACTGCCTGGCCTTGGGCAGCGATTTTGACGGCATTGACGGCGACCTGGAAATTGCCGGTGCGCAGGACATGCCCAAGCTGGCCGAGGGGCTGAAAAAAGAGGGGATCCCCGAGCGTGTGGTGGAAAAGATTTTTTACGGCAACGCCGTGCGCTTTTTCAGCGAGAACCTGTAACGCTACCAAAATAAAAGGAGAACCATTATGCCGCATCCTGAATTGACTTTGGAACGCCGCATTGATGCAGAGCTGTGCGGGCTGGACGCCAAAATGTGCGTATACGCAGATGACCTGCATGGCCATGTGGTGGAGCGTGGGGCTGATGATGAGTTTGAATCGGCATCCACGATCAAGATTTATATTCTGGGCTGTCTGTACGCCCAGGCGGAAGCCGGCAAAGCCAGCTTGGATGCCGAACTGACCTATGAAGCCCGGCATTTTGTGGACGGCTCCGGCCTGATCCGGTCCTTAGGCGAAGGTGCCAGGCTGCGCGCCCGCGATGTTGCCACCCTGATGATCGTTGTCAGCGACAACATTGCCACCAACATGCTGATCGACTATCTGGGGGTGGATACCATCAATGCGTTTATCCGCAGCATTGGCTGTACCCACACCAAGCTGCACCGCAGCCTGCGCAGCGATAACTGGAGCGAAAAGCTGGGTACCATTACCCCGCGGGATATGGGCCGCTTTTTTGCCCTGTTGGCAAAGGGCGAGCTGGTCAGCCCCCAGGCCAGCGATGCCATGCGCAATGTGTTCCGCCAGCAGCACTACAACACCATGCTGGCGGGCAGCATCCCCCCGTATTACACCGACCCCGAAGAATCCCACGCGGATCCGGATCTGATCTATGTAGCCAGCAAAAGCGGCTCCATGGATGCCTGCCGCAATGACGGCGGCCTGATCCACACGCCTTACGGGGATTATGTTCTGGTAATGATGTGCACCGACTTTGCCAACAAGCTGGAAGTAAACGACCACCCCAGCGTGATTTACGGCAACCGTGTCAGCCGCATGCTGTTTGACCAGTACCTGGCGCTGGAGGGTAGTTTTGTAAAGTAAGTGGAGGGCGTATTCGAAAACGATTTTGACGTTCTTGGATACGGCTTGTACCAAGCAATATTATGGCCTATGCGGCAAAGTTGCGGAACGGTCGAGACCGTTCCCTACAGAGCATTTTGTTGTGCACGACCAACCAATAAACGCTCTGTAGGGCGTGATGCATCGTCCCGCACGCCGGGTCTTGCCCAATATTTCATTCAATCACCCGCCGCACACCCTGCGGGTGCATTTCACCCCAAAACCAAACCGACCGCAAAGGCGATGCTGCTCGCCCCTGCGGTCGGTTTTACTATTTACATTTGTATCTGATTTACCCCTTCACGCCGGTGGTTTCATCAAAATGGTAGGTGGAACCCTCAATGGTGTGCCAGCCTTTGTACATGGCGCCGGTGGTCAGGTCGTAATACCAGGTTTTACCGTCCTGGGTGTACCAGCCCTTGATCATGTGGCCGTTGGCATCGTACCGCACCCATTTGCCGCCGTTGGAATCCTGGTATACTTCCTTGCTGGTGGCCTTGGCACCCTGCTGTACGTTGTCCAGCCAGTACCAGGCACCGCTGGTGGGGTCGTAAATCTCCTTGCCGCGGTAATTGCTGCTGCCCGGCTGCCAGCCCTGGCGCACCCAGCTTTCATACCAGAAGCTCTTGCCGTTGCCGTCTGTGACCCAGAAGTTGGTCAAAGCACCGCTTTTCATTGTGCCGTAAACCGGGTCAAAGTAATACAGCGAGCCATTGATGGACACATTGCCGTACTGCATAATGCCGGTGGTCAGGTCATAGTAGACCTTGCGGCCATCCGGCAGGGTCCACGGGCCGTGGATCATGGCACCGGTGACAGGCTCAAAGTAATACCAGTTGCCGTTCTGGCAGTTTTCGCCTTTGATCATGTGGCCGTTTTCATCATAGCGCACCCACTTGCCGCCGTCCGATTCCTGGTAGACATCTTTGTTCACGGCTTTTGCGCCGCCGTCCACGGCATCCAGCCAGTACCAGGCATCGCTGGAGGCATCATAGATTTCTTTGCCGCGGCCGGTGGTGCCCTGCTTTACGCCGTTCTCGTACCAGTAATCGCGGCCGTTCTCACTGCGCCAGCCGGTATAGCCGCCGGTGCTGCCGTTCTGGTACTTGGGCCAGAAGGTATCGCGCGCCAGCGTTCCGCGGGAATCGCAGCGGGTGGTATCAGAGGTGTTGCCGCCCAGTTCATACACGCGGCACCATTCGTACCCAGCGTGATAAGCACCGTTGGCATCATTGCTGATACCATACATGTAAGAGCGCAGGCTGGAAAGGCTGTTCAGCTCATATTCCAAAAAGCGCATCTGGCCGTACAGGGTATGCCAGTCCAGGCCGTTGTTGTTGCAGTAGTTCTGCAAATTGGTCCAGCGGTCGCCGTACCACTGGCACAGGCCGTATGCGGTGCCGTAGTCATTGGTAATGTCCACATAAAAACGGGATTCGCGGTACATGCTGGCCATCACGCCGCTGGCGGCGGCGCTGTTCATGCCCATGGTGCCGGTCAGGTAGTTGTAAACATCCCGCTCGTTGGCGGCAACATCTTCATTGGTGTTATAAGAAGCGTCATACGTTGCGGCGTCTTCCTGGACGATATCGCCGGAGTATTCGGCAATGCCGGTGTCAGCGGTATCAAACATGGGCATCAGCGGGGTCAGGCTGCCGGCAGTTTCCGGCGTGGCGGCTTCGGCACCCGCCGAAAGCGCCAGCGCCATGGCGGCAGCCACGGTGGCGATCAGGGTCAAAAACTTACGTTTCAATGCTGCACCTCCTTAGAATGGTAAACAACCTTGATGATGAACGATCTGCGGGCCCGATACCAAAACAGCTCCCGACTGGAAGCAATCGGGAGCTGTAAAGCTCGGTGGAACCGCGGAGCGCTTAGTTGTAGCGGCGCTCCTTGATCTCGGTCACGATATTGTTGATGAAGGCATCCAGCTCCTGCGTGGTGGTTTCGCCCTTGCGATCACGCACACTGATGTTGCCAGCCTCGGCCTCCTTAGCGCCCAGCACCAGCATGTAGGGCACGCGGTCAACTTGCTGGGCTTCACGGATCTTGTAACCAATCTTCTCATTGGATTCATCCAGCACAACGCGCACACCGGCAGCGGTCAGCTTGTCGGCAACGGTGCGGGCGTAATCCAGCGTCTTTTCGCTGACGGGCAGAACTTTGACCTGGGTGGGAGCCAGCCAGGTGGGGAAGCGGCCCTTAGTCTCTTCGATCAGATAAGCCATGAAGCGGTCCAGAGAACCCAGGATGGCACGGTGCAGCACAACGGGGGTCTTCTCGCTGCCGTCCTTGTCGATGTAGGTCAGGTGGAACTTGGCAGGCAGGCAGAAGTCCAGCTGGCAGGTGGACAGGGTGTACTCTGCACCGACAGCGGGCTTAACGTTGACGTCCAGCTTCGGGCCATAGAAAGCAGCTTCGCCGATCTCCTCGGTAAAGTTGATGCCCAGCTCGGTCAGAACTTCGCGCAGAGCGTTCTCGGCATGGTTCCACATGGCGTCGTCGTCATGGTACTTCTTCTTGTCGGCGGGGTCACGCAGGGACAACACGCAGCGGTAATCGGTGATGTTGAAATCCTTGTAGACGTCAAAGATCAGGCTGCAGACATTGGCAACTTCGCTCTTGATCTGCTCCGGGGTGCAGAACAGGTGGGCGTCGTTCTGGCAGAAATGACGGCCGCGCTCAATGCCTTTCAGGGTGCCGCTGGACTCATAACGGAAGTCGTGGGCAATTTCGCCAATGCGGATGGGCAGCTGGCGGTAGCTGTGCGGGCGGTTGGCGTAGATCATCATGTGGTGGGGGCAGTTCATCGGGCGCAGAACATAGCTTTCACCCTCCATCTCCATGGCGGGGAACATGTTCTCACGGTAATGATCCCAGTGGCCGGAAGTCTTGTACAGGTTCACGGTGCCGATGCAGGGGGTCATAACGTGCAGGTAGCCGCGCTCGCGCTCCTTGCCCTTGATGTAATCTTCCAGCTGCTGCCAGATGATGTAGCCGTTGGGCAGGAACATGGGCAGGCCGCGGCCAACCAGGTCGTCGGTCATGAACAGGCGCATTTCCTTGCCGATCTTGCGGTGGTCGCGCTCGCGGGCTTCCTGCTGCTGCTTTTCCCAGGCTTCCAGCTCTTCCTGGTTGCGGAAAGCAACGCCGTTGATGCGGGTCAGCATCTTGTTCTCTTTGTCATTCTTCCAGTAAGCGCCGCTCTGCTGGGTGATCTTGAACGCCTTCAGAGCCTTGGTGTAGGTCAGGTGGGGTCCGATGCACATATCAACGTACTCGCCCTGCTGGTAGAAGCTGAACTCGGTCTCATCGGCCAGGTCGTCCATATGCTCCAGCTTATAGTGCTCCTGGCGCTCGGTCATCAGCTTCACAGCTTCATCGCGCGGCAGGATGAACGGCTTGATGGCAAGGTTTTCCTTGCAGATCTTCTTCATTTCCTTTTCAATGTTGGCAAGGTCTTCATCGCTCAGTTTGGTATCGCCCAGGTCAACATCATAGAAAAAGCCGTTTTCGGTAGCGGGGCCAAAGGCAAAGTCGGCCTGCGGATACAGGCGCTTGATGGCCTGTGCCATAATGTGGGCAGCCGTATGGCGCAGAACGTGCAGTTCTTCTTCTTTCGGGCATTCGGCAACAGTGCCGTCTTTGTAAATGATTTTCATTGGTAAACGCTCCTTTGGGTAAACAAAAATGCTCCATCCCATTCTTGACCATAAACGGGATGAAGCATACAAATTCATACTCCACGGTTCCACCCGAATTGGACGCGGCAAAGCATCCCACTCGTAAAACAAAGGCCCAAAGCCCTGTTTTGTAAGCGCCGGTAACGGGGCGCTACCCCGGCGAAGGTTCGCCTTCGCACTCGGCAGTGGTAACTGTGCTGCCCGCCTGCAAAACCGCTTGCACCACGCCAAATTCGGCGGCGGTTCTCTCTTTTGCGCGTTCCAGCATGTATTGTCTGCCTCAACGTTTTATTCAGGATGAAGTTGCCTTTACTATATACCACCCCGGCGGGGAAGTCAAGGGGGCGGCGCAAAATTTTACACCGTAACAAAAGATGACCTTTGCCCAAAACTGTGATATGATGGAAAAAACGAACCGCACCCGCCAGGGGCTCCCGGCCCGCTTTGCCATCGGCTACTCCCAATTCATCATAAGAATACAGACAGGGCCCCTGCTTTGAAGCTGGCAGGCGGCCCCGCAGGTGCATTTCTGCCAATTTTTGCGCCAGGTGGGAACGTTCACGGTGCTGTAACAATTCCTTGACAATTTCCTGCAATGTAGCTACAATATTAAATAGGACTTAAGGGTGTCGCCCATCGGGAACGCCGCTTTTCAGATATTTGTTTTACCGCCGCAAATTTGGCGTTTTTTCGTTTTATTTGTGTATATGGGGTTTGAGGTGTATCCGCTTTTGGGTATGCTTTGGATTATCGCCCCATTTTGTATAGAATATCGCAGGCAGTATTTGAACCGCAAAGGTCAGCCCCTTGCGCTGTAAGATGCTGGCAGTGTACCCATGATAGCTGCCAGATAAAACAGGCGCGGGCTGCCCGGGCTTTTCAGGTATGCCAGAAATAAAAGCGTTCCGCTTGTGCTGCGCCCTCCTGCATTTGATTTGAGTTTTGTAAGGAGTGAAACTGCCATGCCCCCAATTTTGATGTGGGTGCTGGTTGTCGTTGCCGCTGCCGTGTGCGGGGCGCTTGGTTATTATTTTGGCGGGGAAAACCGGAAGCGTACCGCCGAAGCCAAGATCGGCTCTGCCGAAGAGGAAGCCAAACGCATCGTGAACGATGCCATCAAGGCTGCCGAGCAGAAGCGCAAGGAAACCATCATCGAGGCCAAAGACGAGGCGTTCAAGCTGAAAGCTGACGCCGACAAGGAAATCAAGGACCGCCGCGCGGAGATCAGCCGCCAGGAACGCCGCATGGACCAAAAGGAGGAAGCGCTGGATAAGCGCACCGCCGCCATGGAGCGCAAGGAAGAGGACCTGAAAAAGCGCGGCGAACTGGTGGAAGCCCGCCTGGACGAGCTGGAACAGCTCAAGCTGCGCCAGACCGAAAAGCTGGAAACCATCGCCGCCATGACCCAGGAAGATGCCCGCGCTGTGTTGTTGAAGAACATTGATGATGAGCTGACCCACGAAAAGGCCATGAAGATCAGCGCCTATCAGGCTAACATGAAGGACGAATGTGATGCCATCGCCCGTGAGCTGGTCGGCCAGGCCATTGCCCGCTGCGCAGCCGATGCCACCAGTGAAGCCACCGTCAGCGTGGTGCCGCTGCCCTCTGACGAGATGAAGGGCCGCATCATTGGCCGCGAGGGCCGCAACATCCGCGCTCTGGAAACTGCCACTGGCTGTGACCTCATTATTGACGATACGCCGGAAGCCATCACCCTTTCCAGCTTTGACCAGACCCGCCGTGAAGTGGCCCGCATGGCCCTGGAGCGCCTGATCGCCGATGGCCGTATCCACCCGGCCCGCATTGAGGAGACCGTGGATAAGTGCCGCCGCGAACTGGAAATTCAGATGAAGCGCGAGGGCGAAAAGGCTGTGATGGACCTTGGTATCCACAGCCTGCATCCTGATTTGGTCAAACTGATCGGCCGCCTGAAGTACCGCACCAGCTATGGCCAGAATGTGCTGAGCCATTCTCTGGAAGTGGCATGGCTGGCCGGCCTGATGGCTGGCGAGCTTGGCGTGAATGTTCAGCTGGCACGCCGCGCAGGCTTGTTGCATGATATCGGCAAAGCCCTTGACCATGAGATCGAGGGCAGCCATGTGCAGATCGGTGTGGATATTTGCAAGAAGTACCGCGAGAACCCGCAGATTATTCATGCAATCGAAGCCCACCACGGCGATGTGGAGCCCAAGACGGTGCTTGCCTTCATTATTATGGCAGCGGATGCCATCAGCGCAGCCCGCCCCGGTGCCCGCCGTGAAAACATGGAAAGCTATATCAAGCGTCTGGAAACGCTGGAAGCCCTGTGCAACGGCTTTGAGGGCGTTGAAAGCTCTTACGCCGTGCAGGCAGGCCGCGAGGTACGCATCCTGGTCCAGCCGGATAAGGTTGGTGATGATCAGGTCATCCTGCTGGCCCGCCAGGTTGCCAAAAAGATCGAGGACGAGCTGGATTACCCCGGCCAGATCAAGGTCAGCGTGATCCGCGAAAGCCGCGCCACCGAGTACGCGAAATAACCAAAGCGAATAAAACAGATGCCGCACCTGGTATGGGTGCGGCATTTTGTATAAGCATTGATTTATCCCGTGGATGCTGCCATATGTTTAAGGCAACACCGCACAATTCCCGCCTAACGGCTTAAGCACCGCTCCGGCAGCTGCGGCACGGCATCTGCGTTGCCAAAATGCTCGATAATGTCGGGTTGCGGTACCCGCATCGTGCTTCGGGGGCAAAAGCCCCTCGCACTCTGCGACCGCTGCCCCTGCTTCGGTTCGCTGTTTCCGCCACTGGCGGCGCTCACCTTTGCAGCATCCAGTATTATCTGCGCTTTTGGCTTAGCATCTGCCGCACCTCGCTCGCCGTATCGGCACTTAGAATTATGCGGTATTGCCCTTATAATGTTTGTTGCACGTTATAAAATGTTTTGCAGGGAACGGTCTTGACCGTTCCGGGGCCTTGCGGCAAATGTGTTTTACGTTTTCCCTCGCAAATCTTGTTGGCTCTGCTCCCTCAATTTTCCCTCTTGCCAAGGGGCATAGAATACGATATAATAAAAAATAATTGTGCGGATTTATGCCCCTGTGGGATGGGCGGTGACGCACGGCAAATCAGGCGGCGCGGTATAGGCGCTGCCTATAGTTCGCCGCAACTGCGGTCACTGAAAAGGAGCGTCATCATGAAAGGTATCATCCTCGCCGGCGGTGCTGGTACCCGCCTGTACCCGCTGACCATGGTCACATCCAAGCAGCTTCTGCCTGTGTATGATAAGCCCATGATCTATTACCCGCTGTCTACTCTGATGCTGGCAGGCATCCAGGATATCCTGATCATTTCCACCCCAACCGATACGCCGCGCTTTGAAGCGCTGCTGGGGGATGGCAGCCAGTACGGCCTGCACCTGCAATATAAAGTGCAGCCCTCCCCGGACGGTCTGGCACAGGCCTTTATCCTGGGTGAAGAGTTTATTAACGGTGAGCCCTGCGCTATGGTGCTGGGCGATAATATTTTCTACGGCGCAGGTTTCTCCAAGCGGCTCAAGTCCGCTGCCGCCAACGCCGAAGCCGGCCGCAGCACTGTGTTCGGCTACTATGTCACCGATCCCGAACGCTTCGGTGTGGTGGCATTTGACGAAAACGGCCAGGCAACTTCCATTGAAGAAAAGCCCGCACAGCCCAAGAGCAACTATGCGGTTACCGGCCTGTATTTTTACAGCAAAGATGTGTGCGAAAAGGCAAAACAGGTAAAGCCCAGCGCCCGCGGCGAACTGGAAATTACCACCCTGAATGAGATGTACCTGCAGGAAGGCAAGCTGGATGTGCAGCTGCTGGGCCGTGGCTATGCCTGGCTGGATACCGGCACGATGGACAGCCTGGTGGAAGCCGCCGACTTTGTGCGCATGATCGAACAGCGCCAGGGCATCAAGATCTCCGCCCCGGAAGAGATCGCCTATAAATACGGCTGGATCAACCGCGGCAAACTGTTGGAAAGCGCCGAGCGCTATGGCAAAAGCCCCTATGGCCAGCATCTGCGCAATGTTGCCGATGACCGCCTGAAATATTGATGCGGTATAAAGAAAGAGGCACAAGATGAAAATTCTGATTACCGGCTGCCATGGACAGCTTGGAACCGAGCTGCAAAAACAGCTGGCTGATGAAGAATGCGCCCTTGGCCCGCTGCCGGAGCGCCTGCGCAAAGCAACGGTGATCGCCGTTGATGTGGATGAGCTGGATATTACCGACCGCGAAGCCACTGTGACCTATATCCGCCGCATCCAGCCGGATACCGTCATCAACTGCGCTGCTTTTACCAACGTGGATGGCTGCGAAACCAACCGCGATGCCGCTTACCGCGTCAACGCCCTTGGCCCGCGCAACCTGGCATTGGCATGCGAAAAGATCAATGCCCGCCTGATCCATATTTCTACCGACTATGTATTCTCCGGTGCAGCCAACGGCGGTGTGGCGTTGGATGAAAGTGCCCTGCCCGCCCCCATTTCGGCCTACGGCCAGACCAAGCTGCTGGGCGAAACCTATGTGCAGCAGTTCTGCCGCCGCCACTTTATCGTGCGCACGGCTTGGCTGTACAGCTATTACGGCAAAAATTTTGTCAAAACTATGGTCAACCTGGCCAAAACGCATGACACCCTGAATGTTGTCAACGACCAGCTGGGCAACCCCACCAATGCGGTGGATCTGGCCTACCATATCTTAAAGCTGGCCGTCAGCCATGATTACGGCATTTACCACTGCACCGGCAGCGGCATTTGCAGCTGGTATGATTTCGCATCCGAGATCATCCGCCTGTCCGGCCTGCCGTGCACCGTAAAGCCCGTTACCAGCGCACAATATAAAGAGATGAACCCCAAATCCGCAGACCGCCCGGCATGGAGCGCACTGGAAAACCGCGCCCTGCGGTGCAGTGTCGGCGATGACATGCGCGACTGGAAAGATGCAATTCAGGACTTTTTCAATAATTGGGATGGTAAATAAATGAAAACTTATCTTGTTACCGGCTGTGCCGGTTTTATTGGCTCCAACTTTGTCCACTATATGCTGGAAAAATACCAGGATATCCGCCTGGTCAACCTGGATAAGCTGACCTATGCCGGCAACCTGGAAAACCTGGAAGATATCAAGGACGATGCCCGCCATATCTTTGTTAAGGGCGATATCTGCGATAAGGCTCTTGTCACTGACCTGATCGCCAAATATGACCCGGATTACGTCATCAACTTTGCTGCCGAAAGCCACGTTGACCGCAGCATCCGCAACCCGGAAATTTTTGTTGAGTCCAATGTTCTGGGCACCGTTAACCTGCTGCAGTGCTGCAAGGATGCCTGGTACGATGCCGACGCCAAGACCTGGAAGGAAGGCAAAAAGTACCTGCAGGTTTCCACCGATGAAGTATACGGTGCTCTGGGCGCCGAAGGCTACTTTATGGAAACGACCCCACTGTGCCCGCACAGCCCGTACTCCGCTTCCAAAGCCAGCGCCGATATGTTTGTGAAAGCATTCCATGATACCTATGGCATGCCCATCAACATCACCCGCTGCTCCAACAACTATGGTCCGTATCAGTTCCCCGAAAAGCTGATTCCGCTGCTCATCAACAACGCCAAGCACCACAAGACCCTGCCGGTTTACGGCGATGGCATGCAGATCCGTGATTGGCTGTATGTCATGGACCACTGCAAAGCCATTGATATGGTTGCCAACGGCGGCAAGGACGGCGAAGTTTACAATGTCGGTGGCCATAACGAGCGCCCCAACATCTTCATCGTCAAGACTGTCATCGAGCAGCTGCATGACCGCCTGAAGGATGAGGGCATCAGCGAAGAGCTGATCAAGCATGTGGCGGACCGCCTGGGCCATGACCGCCGTTACGGCATTGACCCCACCAAGATCAAGAACGATCTTGGCTGGTACCCCGAAACCCCGTTCGAGAAGGGCATTGTGCTGACCATTGACTGGTACCTGGCCCACGAAGAGTGGATGGACCACGTGACCAGCGGCAACTACCAGAAGTATTACGAGCAGATGTACAAAAACAAGTAATGCTGCCGCACATTTGTTAAATTCTGCAAAACACCCCGCCGCCGCTTTGCAAAGCGGCGGCGTTTGTGGTATACTAGTTCTGCTGTTTGTGACAGCAGAACAAAGAATAGTGAATAAAGAATAAATAATAATGAAGGTAAATCGCCGTGCCTGCGGCACAGCTTATAAAAATTGGGCGCTGCTTTTGGTAAGCAATCAAGCCTAACCCGGCGTGCGGAGCCTATTTTAATCATGCGCGCACGGCGCGCATACCACCATTATTCTTTATTATTTTTTAATTATTATTTTACTTGATTGATCTTGAGGTTTTTTTGAATGGCAATTTCCAGAGAAGAACAACTGCGCAATAACCGCCGCTTTTCACGCCAGATCGTGGGTGCAGTGGCAATCGTATTGATTATCATTGGTCTGTTTACCGTATTAAGCTGGGTGGTTGGCGTGCTGCGCAGCGCGTTGGATGATACCGAACGCCGCCAGAGCTATGCCGACCGTCTGTACGGTCTTGTCATGTTTGACACTATGCCGTTTGACGATGTGAGCAAGGTGGATCAGTCGGAGTTTTTACAGGCTGCCATCTGGGGCGCCGTGTACCAGATCCAAAAGCGGGATAACGGCCTGAGCGACTATGAGCGCGACAGCGAAACTGGCTCCATCATTCTGCCCAAACTGGAAGTTGACACCTACCTGACCAACCTGCTTGGCCCGGATTACAAGATCACCGATGGCTCTTTCCAGACCGAAGAGTTCAATTATACCTATGACGAGGAAAAGCAGGGCTATCTGGTTCCTGTTACCAGCATGGTGGCTATGTATACCCCGGAAGTGGAAAAGATTTCCACCCAGAGCGGCAAGACCTATGTGACGGTTGGCTATATCCCCACCATCAACAATAGCTCCAGCGGCGAGATCAACCTGACCGCCCCCACGGAGCCGACCAAGTATATGGACTATGTGTTCACCCGCGGCGAGGGCCGTAAGTGGTATCTGAGTGCATTGCAGGAAAGCGATATGCAGCCCGAAGTGTCTGCTTCGACCGCAGCCCCGACTACCGATTCCGGTGACCCGCAGGAGTTGGTGCAGAACAACCTGGATTCCACCGTGGCCGATACCGGCAATCCCACAGGTGATACCGCCGACGGCACCGCTGAACCGGACAGCACGGCGGACGACCAGACCGATGCCCAGAGCGAACCTGAAGCTGATACCGGGGATACCGGTGGGGATGCGCAGGATAGTTCAGGTACGGAATAAGCTCCTGCTGACAAAACGATAATTTTGATGAAGCTGCACAGCCCAAACGCTGTGCAGCTTTTTGTATGGTAGGGTGGGGCACCCGCCCCCCACTGAAGGCGGCCCGACCGTACAATAAAAATGTGTGATATACCTTGCCCCACAGTAGGGGAGCAGCGTCCCCGACACCGCAGACAAACCTTGCGGCAAATCTCATTATGGCAGATGTGCCAAAGCTCCGGAATGGTCAAGACAGCTCCCTACAGAGCAAGGTATCATGTGTACCAAACAGAAAAACGACCGGTGGAACAGCCAGCCCTCTGGCCGCCGCAGAGAAACGCTGCCAATGCATAAAACATGCCGCCGCGCAGTTATACTACCCCTACACAACATCAGCTCAACAACAAAAATGACAAAACAGACTGCAGAAGACCGTGCTTTTTTGATTGACAAAACAAGCGCGGCGTGATAATATGATAGCTGTACATTGCCCTGTATTTTTAACGTTGAACAGATGTTAAATACTTGTGCAATGGCAACACGGAAAAGTAGGAGAACATAGCATGAGACGGACTTTGGCAGCGCCGGGCCTTGCAGCTGTGCTGGGTATGGCATTGCTGCTGACCGCCTGCGGTAAAACAAACGCACATAACAATACGGCAGGCGAAACGGTCAGCACGGCACTGTTTGACTTTTCCATTACGGATGTCAGCCTGGTGGAAAGCTACCCCGGCATTGATATCCCGGATGGCGAATGCCTGGTGCGCATGCGCCTGAACATCAAGAACACCAGCAGCCAGACCTACACGATGTTCCTGCAGGATTTCCAGATTCAGTGGGGCGAGGGCGACAGCGATTACGGCACCTGCCTGAACGCAGTGGATGATACCATGATGCCGTATGCTTATGAGCTGACCCCCGGCCAGGAGCGCAGCGACTGGCTGATGGCTGAAATCCCCGATGGCAGCACCAGCTGCACCATTGCGTATCAGGAATACAAGACCGATGGCAGCAAAGGCGATGCCTACTTTGTGGAGGCAGCTCTGTGAGCCAGCAGTCGCGCATTCTTGCAGGGGTGTTTTGCTCCGGTATGGCGGCGGCGTTGATTGCTATGGCGGCACTGCAACTGCCCAACTGGCTGCAGCAGCGCAAGATGGTGAGCGAGAGCCCGCCGGTGGTGCAGACTGCAGAACCAGAGCAGACGCCGGAGCCGCAGGTTACCATGGCCCCCACCGTGCAGCCCGCCGTTACCCCGGAACCGCGGAATTTTACCGCACTGCTGGAGCGTAACCCCGAAGTGATCGGCTGGATCAAGATCGACGATACCGATGTTGACCTGCCGGTGATGCAAAGAGAAGGGGACAACAGCTACTACTTAAAGCACGACCTGGATGGCAACTGGGATGACCTGGGCCTGCCGTACCTGGATTATGAGTGCGATATCCAGCAAAGCCGCCATTTGATCCTGTACGGCCACAACATGGGCGTGGGGGATACGGTGCGGTTTTCCAGCCTGCAAAATTACCGCGAGCCGGAATATTATCAGGAACACCCGGTCATTGAGCTGGACAGCCTGAACGGTGGCCAGTACTACAAGATCGTGGCAGTTTATGCAATTACCACGCGCGAAAGCGATGGCGATGTGTTCCACTTTAACCAGTATGTGAACTTTGCCGATGATGCGGCAGAGCAGGAATACCTGGATGAAGTGGCCAAGCGCGCGTTTTATACCACGGGCGATTATGCCCGCGCAGACGAACGGCTTTTGACATTGTGTACCTGTACCTATGAAATGTCGGATGCCCGCCTGCTGATTATGGCACGCCCGCTGCGGGACGGGGAAACGCTGACGGCGGATGAAGTTACCGTCAATCCGGACCCGCTGCTTCCAGCCCGCTGGCCGGCCGGGGCGTAAAATCTTTATTTGAATTCTGGGCACAAAGGCAACAGCAATCCGTACCTTTGCGTTTGGGATATAATTTTGGAAAGGGAGTAAAATTATGCAAAAGACGAGCAGGTTTTCGCGTCTGCTTACGCTGGTTACGGCTGTTGCCTTGGCAGTTTGTCTGCCTGTATCGGCGTATGCAGAAACCGAGACCACCGAGGAAGCTGCTGCACCCGCAGTAGTGGAGGAGGCTGCACAGGACAACACCGCTGACGAAGCTGCAAGCGAAGACAGCGCTTCCTGTGTGCGCGTGGTGGATGTTACCATTTTTATGGACACCACCAAGGGCCATTTCGAGAGCGATCCCGACAATGTTGCCCTGACTTATCTGAACCGTGCCGAGTTTGAGGAGACTCCGATCACTCTGCCCACCGTTATCGCAAACGAGGGCTGGGAGTTCAAGGGCTGGGACGTTTGGGGCAAAGAGCACTTTGTCCTGGGCGCCGATGCTACTGAACTGGGCACCAGCGGCCTTGGTGCATTCCCGGTTGGCAGCCTGGTAGGCGGTATCTACCTGTACCCCATCTTTATGGAAGCTCCGAAGCCGGTAGAGCCGACCGCTACCCCGGTAGAGCCGACCGCTACTCCGGTTGAGCCGACTGCTACCCCGGTTGAGCCGACTGCTACTCCGGTTGAGCCGACTGCCACTCCGGCAGAGCCGACTGCCACTCCGGCAGAGCCGACCGCTACCCCGGCAGAGCCGACTGCCACCCCGACCGAGCCGACCGCTACCCCGGTCGTGACCCCGACCACCCCGGTTATCCCGGAGACCACTCCGACCAATACTCCGGCAAACACCCCGACTGAGAAAACCAATACCCCGGACAATACTCCGACCAACACCCCGGATGTTACCAAGTCCAACACCCCCGCTGATAACTCCAGCAAGATCATCCCGCAGACCGGCGTTTCCAGCAGCAACAGCAACTCTGTTGCAGGTCTGGCCATCGTTCTGGTTGCCGCACTGGGCGGCGCTGCCGCTTACCTGTTCATCAACCGCAAGAAGCTGAACTGATAAGTGTAAAGTGATAGAGCTTTGAATTATTTAAAAACAGCCTTCGGCATTTGCCGAAGGCTGTTTTTGTGGTAGTGCCCCAAATGGGAATTCTTTGGCTGGTGGGATAGGGAATAGACGAAGTGATTTGATTTTGAGATGTTGGATCTTTGCAAACTTTCGGAACGGTCAATACCGTTCCCCACAGAGCATTTGATGATGGGCGAAAAACCATAAAATGGCTGGTAGGGCCGGGGTCACCCGACCCCGCCGAAACCCACCCGGAGCGAACAATAAAAATGGGCGATGTGCCTTGCCCAAAGTAGAGGGGCGATGCCCCCACAACGGGCCGGATATCTCACCCCGAAATATCACAAACACCCGCGGGTGCATAAAAAACCTCTGTTACAGATACACCCTAAACTTGGAACGGGAAAACACCCCTCCAGCCTCACCTGCAATGACAGTTCCCCTCCAGGGGAACCAAGCATAGACTTAGGGCAATACCGCATAATTCTAAGTGCCGATACGGCGAGCGAGGTGCGGCAGCTGCTAGGCCAAAAGCGCAGATAATACTGGATGTCTTATCGAGCATTTTGGCAACGCAGATGCCGTGCCGCAGCCGTCGGAGCGGTGCTTAAGCCGTAAGGCGGGAATTGTGCGGTGTTGCCTTAGAGTAAGATTTGCATCTCCAAGCAGCGCTTGATACATTATGGAATATAAGGCCGCGGCGGGGTCAGGTGACCCCGTCCTATCGCATCGTGTTTTTTCGGCGGGCAGAGAGTTGGCCGCCCTACCGTGCGGCGTTTGCCAATGCCGTACTTGAAAAATCCACCAAAAACGAAAAACGCCCGGATTCTTACAAATCAGGGCGCTAATCTTGAAGGTAGAGATATAAAGATCCGGATGATACAGTTTGCACGGAGCACAGAGATTTCATTAACATGGGATAGCCCAAATTAAAAAGTGCGCACAGCGAATGATTTTATGGTAAAATCGGTATTTCTTTTTAGATCTTGATTTTTTCCAAAATTAGAGATTATAGCAGAGCAAAACATCTTAAGACTGACGAACCGAATCATACTTGGAATCACCCAGAGCTTTGAGATAGGCATCGTAAGCCGCTTCCAATGAGGAAAATTGTTCTCCGTTTTTCAGAATCTGTTTATACTGGCTCGGCGTAAGTGATTCCGAAACGGTGACGTAGTTCTTGCCGTTTCGCTTGCCGGTCGTGGTTTCGGAAACATAATATTTCCCATCGCCGGTTTGAATAATTACGGGAATTTTATTTCCGGCCCCGACTTTGTCAGTGTTCAGAGATGTCCAGAAAAGGTAGCGCTTTGCTTCTTGTCCGTCTTTTCCGCTGCCGAGGTAAGCCCATGTGCAATCAGGCTGCTGCAGAAGACTGTTGTCCAGCTTTTCAATCGCTGCGGTAATGGCCGGAACATAGCTCGAATCTGAACATCTGGAGTCAAACTCAAAGTTTGTGTTGTTTTTTATGCTGCCGTTTTTCCAAAACTCTGTTCCATATAGAAGCGAGAAGAAATCAGTCACATCTGTGTTAAACGGGTATTTAGGCACAACTGGGGCGGCTTTTCCGCTCCAAGTGAAAATGATACCGTGGTCCTCATTATACGACACAACACAGGTTCCGTTTGGCGCGGCAACGCCTTTCCAATTAACCGTGTCTCCTTCGTTTTTATAATGGACAATACCGCCGATATTCACAGGATCCAGCGATTGCCAGTCGGCCTGCTTCTGCTTTAGGTCGACAGTCACGGTGGCATCCGGATTCCCGAGCAGAGCCTCCGCGGAAACCTGTGCATAAGCGGAACGAACATTTGCAAGGTCTGCTGCTTCCCTGACTTTTTCAAGCTTTGACGCAAATACCGGAATTGCAATTGCAATCAATATGGCAATGATTGCAATGACAATCAGCATTTCCATCAGTGTAAATCCATTTTTAGCTTGCTTCTTAGCTTGCTTCATTATATTCCCTGCTTTATCTTTGATGGAACAAATACATAATGAAAATAAACGCCGGAGCTAATCATTGATGGTCTCCATAATATCGCCCAAATGACAAGCCCTCGCTTCGCAGATACGGAGAAAAATATCTATCGTAATATGGATACTTCTAAAGTTTATCAGACTGTTGCCGAAAAGTAAAGTAACCGGAAGGCGCTCTGTGAAAAATAGATTTCATTTTAGCAATAAGAGTTAGCGTTAAATCATAATAAAGGGTAAAGACCCTGAAGAATCTAAACCTTAATAAAAAAACCGGACACCAGTCAAGATACGTATTGTATCAAAAATGGTGTCCGGTTATGGTGCGCGGTACAGGACTCGAACCTGTGACCTCCTGCACGTCAAGCAGATGCTCTACCAGCTGAGCTAACCGCGCATGTCCTTGCGACTTGTATACTATACCAAATCCAAGCAGAAAAAGCAAGCCTTTTTTTCGAAAAAAATGAAAAAATTCAGAAAACACATAAAATAGAACGCACCACCGCAAAAGAAATTTGCAAATGCGGAAGGGCTTTTCCTTGCCGCATACACGGCTTTGTGGTATACTGATACAGTTAAATGGGGATAGTGCACCCTTTTGCCGGTGCGGCGTTTCCTGAATAGATTCAAACACAGGGAAAGGGGATACTATGCGGGTTTTGGGCATCGACCCCGGCTATGCGATCGTGGGCTGGGGCGTTGTGGAATATGCAGGCAACCGTTTTGCGCCCATCGCTTACGGCGCAGTGTGTACCGATAAGGACACGCCGTTTGAACAGCGCCTGATTGAAATTTATGACGGCATCAAGGATATCTGTACCCGCTATCAGCCGGAAGCACTCTCCATTGAAAAGCTGTACTACCAGCATAACCAGACGACCGTCATCGGCGTGGCGGAAGCCCGCGGGGTGATTTTGCTGGCTGCCGCGCAGTGCGGCGTACCAATTTATGAGTACACCCCCATGCAGGTCAAGCAGGCTGTGACCGGGTATGGCAAGGCGGTAAAAAAGCAGATCCAGGAAATGACCCGCATCATGCTGCACCTGCAAACCATCCCCAAGCCGGACGATACAGCGGACGCCCTGGCCATGGCCGTAGCGCACTGCCACTGCTCCCGCAGCCGCCTGATGGGCACCGCCCCAAGATAAGGGCCGCAGGGCAAATAACCCGGCGCACGGCAACATAGAATCATAATGGTGTAAGAGCATATTTTAGGGCAACACCGCACAATTCCCGCCTTGCGGCTTAAGCACCGCTCCGGCAGCTGCGGCACGGCATCTGCGTTGCCAAAATGCTCGATAATACACAAAGTATTATCTGCGCTTTTGGCTTGGCATCTGCCGCACCTCGCTCGCCGTATCGGCACTTAGAATTATGCGGTATTACCTTAGATATATCTTGGATAAGAAATAGGAACGAACGATGATTTATTCGCTGACCGGAAAAATCTTAAAGAAAACACTGGATACCGTGGTCATCAGCTGCGCTGGTGTGGGCTATGCGGTGCAGGTGCCCTTGACCACAGCCGAAAGCCTGCCTGCCCCCGGGCGGGAAGGCACGGTGTATACTGTGATGAACGTGACCGAAAACGATGTTTCGCTGTACGGCTTTGCCACCGAGGAGCAGCGCAGCTGCTTCAAGATGCTGACCAGCGTGAGCGGCGTTGGCCCCAAGGCCGGGCTGGCCATTTTGTCCATCATGACGCCGGAGCGTGTGGCACTGGCGGCGTCCAGCGGGGACCACAAGGCGTTTACCAAGGCGAACGGCGTTGGCCCCAAGCTGGCTCAGCGTATTGCTCTGGAACTGAAAGACAAAGTGGGCAAGGGCCTGGCGGATGGCACTGGCTTTGGCGGCGGGGCCGCCGCAGCAGCGCCTGCTCCGTCCAGCGCACCCGCCCAGGCTGTGGCCGCGCTGGTGGCGCTGGGGTACAACACCTCGGATGCTGCTGCGGCTGTGGCCCGCATTGACGAAACCCTGCCGGTGCAGGATATTATCAAAATTGCACTGCGCGGGCTTTCGCGTGCGTAAAGGAGTGACCTGAATGAGCCAAAATACGGAATATACGGTGGATCCCAGCCGCCTGGTCAGCCCGGACGCCGCCCCGGCCGATGCCGCCGAGGAAGTCAGCCTGCGCCCCAAAACGCTGGATGATTATATCGGTCAGGAAAAGGCCAAAAACAATCTGCGCATTTACCTGCGCGCCGCCCAGCAGCGCGGGGAACCGATGGACCATATTCTGCTGTACGGCCCGCCGGGCCTTGGCAAAACAACGTTGGCCGGCATTGTGGCGCAGGAGATGGGCGTACAGATCCGCATTACCTCCGGCCCGGCCATCGAAAAGCCCGGCGATCTTGCCGCTCTGCTGACCAATTTGCAGGAGGGCGATATCCTGTTCATTGATGAGATCCATCGCCTTTCCCGCCAGGTGGAAGAAGTGTTGTACCCCGCACTGGAGGATTACGCGCTGGATATCATGATCGGCAAGGGCCCCAGCGCCCAAAGCATCCGCATCAACCTGCCGCGGTTCACCCTGGTGGGCGCAACCACCCGCGCGGGCCAGCTGACCGGGCCCCTGCGTGACCGCTTTGGCATTCTGCTCAAGCTGGAACCCTACAGCCCGGATGAACTGGCTACCATCATCATGCGCAGCGCGGGCATTTTGAATATCCCCATCGACCGCCCCGGTGCGCTGGAGCTGGCCAAATGCGCCCGCGGCACCCCGCGTATTGCAAACCGCCTGCTCAAGCGCGTGCGTGACTTTGCCACCGTGGAGGGCGATGGGGCAATCGACGGCCCCACTGCTGTGGCAGCCCGCCGCCAGATGGATATTGACGAGCTGGGCCTGGATGAACTGGACCGCAGCGTGCTGCGTGCCATCATTGAGCTGTACGGCGGCGGTCCGGTGGGCCTGGATACCCTGGCGGCCAACCTTGGTGAGGAAAGTGTAACACTGGAAGATGTGTGCGAACCCTACCTGATGCAGATGGGTATGCTGACCCGCACCCCCCGCGGCCGCTGCGTGACCCGCCTGGCCTATGAGCATCTGAACATGCCCGTCCCCAAACACCTGCGCGCCGAAGACGCCGATGAGGTGGATGGGCAGCAGAGAATGTATTAAACAGGTAGAAGTTTTTTGGCAGGGCAGGGCCGCAGGCCTTATTTTGAGCGGTGCGCAGCACCGCAGTCCACCAAAATTATTCTTTATTCATTATAGTTCAATGTGTTGACTTTGATAGATGGAAAGGACTTGACGATATGGGTAAATTGTTTGGTACCGATGGTGTCCGCGGTGTGGCGGGCAAAGACCTGACTTGTGAATTGGCCCTGCAGATCGGCCGCGCAACTGCCGCAGAGCTGACCAGTCTGGACGGCCACCGTCCCCGTATTCTGATTGGCAAAGATACCCGTGTTTCCGGCGATATGCTGGAATGCACCCTGGCTGCCGGTTTGTGCAGCGTTGGCGCAGACGTTGACCTGCTGGGTGTGATCCCCACCCCCGGCGTGGCCTATCTGGTGCGCAAATACGGCGCAGACGCCGGTATTGTGATCTCCGCGTCCCACAACCCGATGGAGTTCAACGGCATCAAGATTTTCAAGGGCGATGGCTACAAGCTGCCCGATGAAGTAGAAAACCGCATTGAGGCTCATATCTTCAAAAACTGCGAGGATATCAAGATCTGTGATGGTGCCGAGATCGGCCGCGTTCACCGCCTGGATACCGCTGTGGATGACTATGTGGATGCTCTGGAGCAGCACATTGATGCAGATCTTTCCGGCCTGAATGTGCTGTTTGACTGCGCCAATGGTGCTTCTGCCAAGGTGGCGCAGAAACTGTTCCCCCGCCTGGGCTGCCAGTGCAGCTTTACCGGCACGCTGGATGACGGCGTTTCCGTCAACGATGGCTGCGGCTCCACCCACCTGGACCGGCTGGAAAAGAAGGTCGTGGAAGGCGGCTTTGACTGCGGCATTGCCTTTGACGGCGATGCAGACCGCTGCCTGGCCTGCGATGAAAAGGGCGCAGAGATCGACGGCGACAAGATCATTGCGCTGGTTGCCAAGGATATGAAAGACCGCGGCCGCCTGGACGGAAATACCGCCGTGGTGACGGTTATGTCCAACCTGGGCTTTATGAAGTATATGCAGTCCATTGGCATTGACACCGCCCGCACCGCTGTAGGCGACCGCTACGTGCTGGAAGAGATGCGCGCCCGCGGTTATGCCATCGGCGGCGAGCAGAGCGGCCATGTTATTTTCCTGCACCACTCCACCACCGGCGACGGCGAGTTGACCGCAGGCAAGCTGCTGAAGCTGCTGGCCCGCAAGCACCGCGAAGAGGGGACCAAGATGAGCGAGCTGAACGCCGTTTACACCAAGTTCCCGCAGGTGCTCATCAACCTGACTGCCGACAAGGAGCAGAAGCAGGCTTACAAAGAAGATGAATACATTGCCGGCTTTATTGAGAGCCAGCAGCAGAACCTGATGGGCATGGGCCGCGTGCTGGTGCGTGTTTCCGGCACCGAGCCCAAGATCCGCGTGATGGTGGAAGGCGAGGATATGGAAGCCATCCAGTCCAGCGCAGAGCGCATTGCCGATATGATCCGCCAGCGTATTCCGGGGGTGTGCTGATGCGCCCCGCCGATACCTGGGTCGATTACGAGCTGATCGACGCAACGAATCATAACCGCCTGGAACGCTGGGGCAAAACGCTGCTCATCCGCCCCGACCCGCAGATCATCTGGAAAAACGAGGAAGTCAGCCCCCTGTGGGCCAGGGCAGACGCCATCTATTACCGTTCCGCCAAGGGCGGCGGCCAGTGGGACTACCACAAAAAGCTGCCCCAGAAGTGGAACATCAAATGGCAGGACCTGACGCTGATCGTCAGCCCCACCGGCTTTAAGCATACCGGCGTCTTCCCGGAGCAGGCTGTGAACTGGGCCTGGTACCAGGAAAAGATCAAGGCTGCCGACCGTCCCGTCAAGGTGCTCAACCTGTTCGGCTACACCGGCGGCGCAACATTGGCCTGCCTGGCCGCCGGTGCCAGCGTGACCCATGTGGATGCTTCCAAAGGCATGGTAGCCTGGGCACGGGAAAACGCCCAGGCCAGCAGCCTGGCCGACCGCCCCTGCCGCTGGATCGTGGATGACTGCGCCAAGTTTGTGCAGCGCGAGATCCGCCGCGGCAGCCGCTATGACGCCGTTATCATGGACCCGCCCAGCTATGGCCGCGGCCCCAACGGTGAGATCTGGAAGCTGGAAGATAACGTCTATGACCTCATCACCCTGACAGAACAGGTGCTCAGCGATAAGCCGCTGTTCTTTGCCATCAACTCCTACACCGAGGGCCTGAGCCCGGCGGTTATGGAGTATGTGCTCAAAACCACCCTCTGCCCCAAGGTGGGCGGCCACACCAGCTGCGATGAGATCGGCCTGCCCGTAACCGCCACCGGCGGCGTAGTGCCCTGCGGCGCTACCGCAGTGTGGGAAGAATGAGAGTTAGGAGTTAATTAGGAATTAGGAATGAGCAATTAAAATTGCAATGCTCCGTAGGGGCGCACATTGTGCGCTCGCTAACCTTGCAGGATTAACTTTAAGGCAACACCGCACAATTCCCGCCTAACGGCTTAAGCACCGCTCCGGCGGCTGCGGCACGGCATCTGCGTTGCCAAAATGCTCGATAATACACAAAGTATTATCTGCGCTTTTGGCTTAGCAGCTGCCGCACCTCGCTCGCCGTATCGGCACTTAGAATTATGCGGTATTGCCTTAGCTCCTTTCAACTCCTAACTCCTCACTCCTACCTCCTAACTAAAAATTTTGGATCACACTATTATTCAGAATAGGGGATACCACATGAAAGAAAACGATATTTTACAGGCGCAGGATGTGCGGTTCCGGTATGATACGGAGCAGCCGAACTTTGCTGTGGACGGGGTGTCAATGGAAGTACACCGCGGCGAGTTTGTGGCTGTGCTGGGTGCCAACGGCTGCGGTAAATCGACCCTGGCCAAGCATTTTAACGCCATTCTGCTGCCGGAAAGCGGCACCGTGCTGGTGGAAGATATGGACACCCGCACCGATGAAAAGCTGTACGACATTCGCCAGAAAGTGGGCATGGTGTTCCAGAACCCGGACAACCAGATCGTTGCCACCGTGGTGGAAGAGGACGTTGCCTTTGCGCTGGAAAACCTTGGCGTGCCCACCGGGGAAATGCGCACCCGCGTGGATGACGCCATGAAGCTGGCGGGGATCTATGAACAGCGCAATAAAGCGCCGCACAAGCTTTCCGGCGGTCAAAAGCAGCGCGTTGCCATCGCGGGCGTGATTGCCATGCGGCCGGACTGCCTGATTCTGGATGAATCCACTGCCATGCTGGACCCCCGCGGCCGCGCCCAGGTAATGAAAACCATCCGCAACCTGCGGGATGCAGGCATTTCCATTGTGTCCATTACCCACTATATGGAGGAAGCCGCCCAGGCCGACCGCATATTGGTCATGAGCCGCGGACGCATTGTGATGGAGGGCACCCCCGAACAGGTGTTCAGCCAGACCAAGCGGCTGCATGGCTACCACCTGGATGTACCCCAGGCCACCGAGCTGCGGGATGAACTGGCCGCCGCCGGCCTGCCTATGCCGGAAAACATCATTACCCCCGAAGAATGCGCCAAGGCCATTTTTGACCTGCTGAAATAAAATGCCGTGCCTTTTGGGCGGCAACACCCCTGTAGGGCGGGGTCACCCGCCCCCGCCGCTTCTGCGAGAAAACCCAAACAACCAATTTTCCCCAACCAGAAAAGGCACAGACTGCACCCGGCAAAAGAGGGACCGGGGCGGTACCGTGCGGGAAGGAATGTAACGTGTCAGAGATCATTAAAGTGGAACATCTGCGCTATGTGTATAACGCCGGTATGCCGGACGAAACCGCAGCGCTGGATGATGTGAGCTTCTCGATTGAAAAAGGTGATTTTGTCGGTGTGATGGGCTCGACCGGGTCCGGCAAATCCACGCTGATCGCCCATTTCAACGGCCTGAACCGCCCCACCAGCGGCAAGATCATTATTGATGGCCGCGATATGTGGGCGGAGGGCGAAAACCTGCGGGATTTCCGCTTCCTTGTGGGGCTGGTCATGCAGTACCCGGAATACCAGCTGTTTGAAGAAACCTGCTGGAAGGATATCGCCTATGGCCCGCGCAACATGGGCTTGGATGAAGAAGAGATCACCCGCCGCGTCAAGCGCGCGGCAGAGTTTGTTGGCCTGGATGAAGCGCTGCTGCAAAAAAGCCCGTTTGAACTTTCCGGCGGGCAAAAGCGCCGCGTTGCCATTGCGGGCGTTATGGCCATGGAGCCCAAGATCCTGGTGCTGGACGAACCCGCAGCAGGCCTTGACCCCGAAGGCCGCGATACCATCCTGAGCCAGATCCGCAACTACCACGAGCAGACCGGCATCACGGTCATTCTGGTGAGCCACTCAATGGAAGATATCGCCCGCTATGCCAACCGCGTACTGGTGATGAGCAAGGCGAAAGTGGCCATGTATGACACGGTGGAAAAGGTCTTTGCCCGCGCACCGGAGCTGCTGGAACTGGGGCTTTCCGTTCCGCAGGTCACCCAGGTGTTTTTGATGCTGAAAGCCATGGGTATGGAGATCGACACGGATGTGTACACCGTGCCCTATGCGGTCAAAACTGTGCTGAAAGCCTGGAACGCCAAACACCCGGACAAAGCCGTTCCGCTGCCGCAGAACCACAAAACCGTACAGGAAGGGGGCGCTGACTGATGCTGCGTGATATTACCATTGGCCAGCACTTCCCCGGCAACTCGGTGGTGCACCGCTGCGACCCGCGCTTAAAAATTATTGCCACCATTGCCTACATCATTGTGCTGTTTATGGCGTCCAACCCGCTGGGCATTGCGCTTTCGCTGGCGCTGCTGGCCCTGCTGTACAAAGTGGCGCAGATTCCCATCAAGCTGATCGTCAAGAGCTTAAAGCCGATCGTTCCCATTGTGCTGTTCACCGCGGTACTCAACCTGTTCTTCATCACCGGCGAGGGCGAACCGCTGGTACACTTTGGCTTTATCCACATCTACCGCGAGGGGGTGAGCTATGCGGTGCTGATGGCGGTGCGCATTGTGGCATTGATCGCCGGCACCAGCCTGTTGACCTACACCACCAGCCCCATTGTGCTGACGGATGCCATTGAAGCGCTGCTGAAACCCTTTGCCAAGCTGCACCTGCCGGTGCATGAGCTTGCCATGATGATGACGATCGCCCTGCGGTTTATCCCGCTGCTGATCGATGAGACCGAAAAGATCATGAACGCCCAGAAAGCCCGCGGCGCAATGCTGGATAACGGCAAGTTCATGGACCGCATCAAGGCATTGGTGCCGGTGCTGATCCCCCTGTTCATCAGCGCGTTCCGCCGTGCGGACGAGCTTGCCATGGCCATGGAATGTCGCTGCTACCACGGCGGCGAGGGCCGCACCCGCCTGAAGGTGCTCAAGTTCGGCGCGCTGGACGTAAAATGCGCCGTTGTTCTCACCCTCTGCCTCGCCGTCATCCTCTCCACCCGCTGGATCATGGCGGGAATCTGAAATTTAGTTAGGAGTTAGGAAGTAGGAGTTAGGAATTGAAGGTGCGGCTTGCGCCGCAATTTTGGAATGCCAGCGCACACCAAAAACTCCTACCTCCTAACTCAAAAGGTGTCCCATGAATATTCTCCTCTGGCTTGCCTACAAGGGCACAAATTATTCGGGGTTTCAGGTGCAGCCCAATGGGGTTACGGTGTGTGCGGTGGTGCAGGATGCTATGCAGAGCGTGTTCGGCACCCGGCCCGATGTAAAGGGCTGTTCCCGCACCGATGCCGGGGTGCATGCCCGGCGGTTTGCCCTGAACTTCCATTATGATGGCCGCATCCCGGTGCAGCGCATCCCGCTGGCGTTGAACGCCCGCCTGCCCATGGATGTGCGGGCACTGGCAGCGCAGCAGGTGCCGGATGATTTCCACGCCCGCTATGCCGCCCACGCCAAAACCTACCACTACCGCCTGCGGTGCAGCGCGGTGGATGATCCCTTTGATTATGAGACCTGCCACCGGGTCAACGGCCCGCTAGACCTTGCCGCCATGCAGGCGGCGGCTGCCCATTTTGTTGGCAGGCATGACTTTTTGGCGCTGTGCGCTTCGGGTTCTTCAGCCGCAGCCCACGGCGATACGGTGCGCACCATCACCGCCTGCACCGTGCAGCAGGATGGCGAGCTGTATACCCTGTCCGTAACAGCGGACGGCTACCTGTACAACATGGTGCGCATTCTGGCCGGTACGGTGCTGCAGGCGGGCCTTGGCAAAATGAATCCGGCCGCTGTGCCCGCTCTGCTACAAAGCAGGAACCGCGGCCAGGCCGGCCCCACGCTGCCCGCCAGGGGGCTGTTTTTGTGGGATGTGCGGTACCCGGATTTAGAGCGCCCGAACGACTGAAACAACTAAGGCAACACCGCACAATTCCCGCCTTACGGCTTAAGCACCGCTCCGGCGGCTGCGGCACGGCATCTGCGTTGCCAAAATGCTCGATAAGACATCCAGTATTATCTGCGCTTTTGGCCTAGCAGCTGCCGCACCTCGCTCGCCGTATCGGCACTTAGAATTGTGCGGTATTGCCCTAAATGAGTAACACAACAAGACGGGAAGGAGGCGAAGCCCTTGAACCGTGAAGAAAAAGAGCGGCTGGAACGCCGCCGCCGTATGTTGGCGCGGGAACGGGGCGAAGCCCCGCCAACCCCGCCGCCTGCCTCCAAACAGCAGCCGGAACGGGAACGCCCAGCGCCGGAGCACAGCGCACCCAGCACCCTGCCGCCCAAAGAGCAAGGCGCAGCTGCGGCACCGGCGGCAACGTTGCGGCCCATCAGCCCTATTCTGCGCCGCCGCCAGCGCCGCAGGCGCATTGCCGTTGTTCTGGTGGTGCTGATTATTGCCGCCGTTATGGCGGTGGGCAGCGGCCTGCTGGGTACATCCATTGCCATGCTGGGGGATATGACGGATTCTATCTCGCTGTATCTCAACCGCGCCGGGGCGGGTTGGCCCGCCAACACCGGCATCCGCACGCCGACCCAGGTGGAACCCCTGGCGGGCGGTTTTGTGGAGATGGATAATGAGGATGTGGCGGTCTATTCCGCTTACGGCGCAAAGATCCGCACCATCCAGCCCGGCTATGCCCGCCCGGCGCTGGCCGTGGGCAACACCCGCTTTGTGCTGTATAACCGCGCAGGCAAGGAGCTGACGGTGCAGAGCCGCACCCGCCAGCTGTACGCCAAAAGCTTTAATAACGCCATTATGCTGTGCGAAATGGCGCAGAACGGCACCCTGGCCGTGGTGACGGAGTCTGACCGCTATGCGGCGGAAGTGATGGTGTACGATGCTTCTTTCAGCGGGGACCCCTTTACCTGGAAGCTGACCAGCACCGACGGCACCCCCATTGCATTGTCTTTTGCCACGGATAACCACCGCTTTGCCGCGGCAACGGTGGCCGCGAGGGACGGCCAGCTGCGCACTACCGTGCGCATGATGAACACCAATTCGGATACTGCCGGGCCGTTTTATGTGGCGGATACCGGCAGCGTGATCCTGAAGCTGAAATGGATCAGCAGCAGCCGCGTGCTGGCTGTTTTTGATACCTATGCCGCCATCATCAACGTGAGCGATGGCACCGAGAGTGCCCGCTATGATTATGGCGGGGCCACCCTGCAAAGCGTGTCCATCGGCGGGCGCAGCACGGCGCTGCTGCTGGCGGTGCGCGGCGGCGATACCCTGATCACGCTGGATGATTCGCTCAACCAGCTGGCGAGCGTTGCCGCCGGGCAGGCCAAAAGCGTCAGCAGTACCGCAACGGCGGTCTATCTGCTGACAGCGTCCGGCGTGGAAAGCTATGGTTATGACGGCACCCATAATTGGAGCCGGGATTATGGTGCGGCACCGCAGGCGGTCATCAACGCCCGCGAAACACTGGTATTTATTTCCGGCACGGTAGAGGTACTGAATGCGCCGCACGAATGATGCTGTGCGGCATGGGAAAGTATGGTAGAGTTATGACACAGTATATTGGTATTGTTTATGATGTAATTTTTCTTTTGCTGGTGCTGGGCGCGGCCGAAACCGGCCGCCGCCGCGGTTTTGCCTCCGGACTGGTGAGCCTTATCGGCTCCGTGGCGGGCATTATCGGCGGCACTTACGGCACCCGCGTTTGGGCCGGCGGCATTTATGATAAATATGTTGCCAGCCACGTTACCGATGTTGTGGCTGACACGCTGGAAAAGACCGGCGGAGATCTGGCCCAGGCAATCCATGCGCTGACCTTTCTGCCGCAGTCGATCCAGCAAAAGCTGATCGATACCGTCAGTGCGGCGTCCAGCAATGCGGTGCCGCAGGTGGTCAATGCGCTGGAACCGCTGTTTCTGCCGGTTATTCAGGCCGTTGTGTTTTTGTCGATCTGGATCGTGGTGCGGGTGCTCTGCCGGATGCTGGGGCGGGTGCTGCGCGGCATCAACGCCATCCCGCTCATCGGTGGACTGAATCGCATTTTGGGCTTTGCGTTCGGCTTTGTCAGCGGTTTGCTGAACTGCTGGATCTGGTCCATTCTGCTGTGGGTGGCGGCAAACCTGACCGGCGGCAAGCTGGAATTTTTGACCACAGCCACCCTGAACCGAAGCGTGATCTATGGACTTTTGGCAAACCTGAACCCGTTTTTGACCCGCTATTGATTAACAATATCTGAACATTCCCCCCGCCCCTCTTGCAAATATCAGTGGGGTGGGGGATAATAGTACATGGGAAAAGTTCTGAAAACGCATGTTGTGTGCGCGTTTCGGCATTCCCGATCCAATCGAATACCCCATAGAGAGGTGAACCATATGTTATGTACCCGCTGTAAAAAAAGACAGGCGGTTGTGTTTGTACAGCGGCTGGAAAACGGCAAACCGGTGCAGGAAGGCTACTGCCTGACCTGCGCGCGGGAGCTGCATATTCAGCCTGTGGATGATTTGATGAAGCGGTTTAATATGACCGATGACCAGCTGGCCAGCATGGAAGAGCACATGGCCGACCTGATGCAGCAAGCGCAGGAAAGCGGCGCCATGATGCCCATGATGGACGGCGATATGCAGAACCCCGACGATACCGGGGATGATTTTGTGCCCGGCGGTTCGCCGGTGTTCCCCTTTGGCTTTGGCGGAACCCCCAAGGCTGAGGAGAAGGGCGAAAAGTCCAAAAAACAGCGTGGCCGCGGCCAGCGCAAATACCTGGACACCTACTGCGAAAACCTGACCCAGAAAGCCAAGGACGGCAAGCTGGATGCCATCATTGGCCGTGACCGTGAGGTATACCGCACGGTGCAGATTCTGTGCCGCCGCCAGAAAAACAACCCCTGCCTGATCGGTGAAGCCGGCGTTGGCAAAACCGCCATTGCCGAGGGCATTGCCCAGCGCATTGCCGAAGGCAAAGTGCCCGCCCGCTTACAGGATAAAGAGATCTACCTGCTGGACCTGACGGCCCTTGTGGCAGGCACCCAGTTCCGCGGCCAGTTTGAACAGCGCGTCAAGGGCCTGCTTTCTGAAATCAAGGCCGCCGGCAATGTGATCTTGTTCATTGACGAGATCCACAACATTGTCGGCGCCGGGGATTCGGACGGCGCCATGAACGCTGCCAACATCATGAAACCGGCCCTGTCCCGCGGGCAGATCCAGGTTATCGGCGCAACGACCTTTGCCGAGTACCGCAAGTTTATTGAAAAAGACTCTGCGCTGGAGCGCCGCTTCCAGCCCGTCAAGGTGGAAGAACCCTCCATCAATGATGCCATTGCGGTTATCCGCGGCGTAAAAGGTTATTACGAAAAGTACCACTGTGTGCGTGTGCCCGATTCCATCGTGGCGGATGTGGTACACCTGTCGGAACGGTATATCACCGACCGCTACCTGCCGGATAAGGCTATTGACCTGCTGGATGAATCCTGCGCCTGCTGCAACCTGCGCCACCCTGAAATTACCGAGTTCCTGAACCTGCAAAAGCAGGTGGCAGAGCTGGAAACCAGAGAGCATGATCTGGAAAACCCCGACCCCGAAAAGCAGGGCGATGCCGCTATTGATTACGAGGAGCTGGCCAAAACCAAGACCGAGCTGGCCCAGCTGCGCCAAAAACTGCCCGCGCTGGAGCTGCGCGTGGCCGATATCCAGGTAACGGCGGACGATGTGGCCCAGGTTGTGGAGCTGTGGACCGGCATTCCGGCGGTTAAAATCAAAGAGACCGAGTATGGCCGCCTGATGGGGCTGGAAGATGCCCTGAAAGAGCATATCATCGGCCAGGACGAAGCTGTGCACAGCGTAGCGCTGGCCGTTAAGCGTGCGCGGGCAGACTTGTCTGGCCGCCACCGCCCGGCAAGCTTTATCTTTGTCGGCCCCACCGGCGTGGGCAAAACCGAGCTGGTCAAGCAGCTGGCCAATCAGCTGTTTGATACCGTGGACCCGCTGATCTCCATTGACATGAGTGAGTATATGGAAAAGTACGCGGTGTCCCGCCTGATCGGTTCCCCTCCGGGCTATGTGGGTTATGATGAAGCCGGCCAGCTGACCGAAAAAGTGCGCCGCCATCCTTACAGCGTGGTCCTGTTTGATGAAATCGAAAAGGCCCACCCCGATGTGATGAACATCCTGCTGCAGATCCTGGACGAGGGCAAGATCAACGATGCCCAGGGCCGCACGGTGGATTTTTCCAATACCGTGATCTGCATGACCTCCAACGCCGGTTCTTCGGACCGCACCGCCCTGACTGGCTTTGGCCGCACCGAAGAGCAGGTCAGCCGCGAAAAGAGCATGAAAGCGCTGCAGGAGTTCCTGCGGCCGGAGTTCCTGGGCCGTGTGGATGAAGTGATCACCTTCCGCCCGCTGGAACAGGCTGACCTGGAAAAGATCGCTGCCCTGATGCTGGACGAGTACAAGCCCGGCCTGGAAGCCCGCGGCCTGAAGCTGGAATATACCCCGCAGGCACTGGCAGCCATCGTGAACGAAACATCCACCCGTTTTGGTGCGCGTGAACTGCGCAAGACCATCCGCAAAACGCTGGAGGACCCCGTGGCCGAAGCCATTGTGGCGGGCCGCCTGACCGGTGGTCAGACCGTGACCCTGGCAGCGGATGCTGACGGCAAGCCGCAGCTGGTGCTGCCGGAGTAAGCGCGAATGAAAAAGCCGCGCGTATTGCTCCACCTTGCCGCCCTTGCCATGGGGCTCTGCCTGCTGGCCGGGTGCGCGGCACAGCCTGCCGCACCCGCACAGGCAACGATCCCCCATATCGAAACCAGCCCCCAGCCCACCGTGGCCCCCAGCCCCACTCCCACCCCCACCCAGACCCCTGCCCAACAGCAAGATTTACAGCAGGTGTACGGCAGCTGCGGGCTGCTGGCATGGCCCAGCGTGCTGTACAGCATTTATCTGCAGGACGACGCCAACCCCTGGACCGAGGAAGCCCTGGCCCAGACGCGGCAGAACCTTGCCGTGGCGGTGGACTGGATCACCCAGCAGGCGCAGACCTATAACGCCCAGCCGAAAATCTATTACGATACCGGCGAAAACAATCTGAGCACCTTTGCCGCCTACAAAGCCGGTCTGACGGAAGATACCACCACCGGCACAACGTTCTATGACGATGTGGACACCCTGACCGCACAGGTGGATGTGGAATTCATCCAGCAGCAATACGGCACGGCAAGCATTGGCTACCTGATCTTTCTGCCGGTGGAGGGGGCTTCCTACTCCATTCTGCATTATCTGGAGGATGGCGGTAATTACCTGAATGAATTCAGTTGTCTTTATCTCTATGATTCCTATGCGGGGGAGAAAACCTACAACAGCCCCACCGTGTATGCCCACGAGATCCTGCATCTGTTTGGTGCGGCAGACCTTTACGTTGGCAGCCGGGATACGTTTGTGACCCAGCCGCTGGCGCAGTATGTGCTGAACACCTGGCCGGATGCTATTATGTATTACACCTACAACAGCGATAACGGCATCAGCTATGACCATATCGAAAAAACGCTCTGCCCGCTGACGGCCTACCGCCTGGGGCTGGTGGACAGCTTCCCCGGGAGCGAGCAGTTCCCGGCGGCAACGCAGGACCCGCCCGGTGTGTTCAGCAACGGCGCAGGCCAGAACTGGACCGCAAGCGATGAAGCAACCTGAACAGGGGAGGTGAAGGCGTGTATGGGGATGAATGGCCGCTGCGGGTAACAGGGATTGCCAGCGCGGCGGAATCCGAATGGCGCATTGGCCAGCAAACGCCGGAGCGCACCTGTGAGGGCTGGCTGCTGGTATATGTAAAAAGCGGTATGGTGGAAGAGCTGTGCGATACCCACCGGGTGCTGCTGCGCGCCGGGCAGATTTTGTTCCACCAGCCCGCAGAGCTGTTTGCCATGCGCGCAGTGGGCGAAGTTCCGCCGGAGGTGTTCCGCGTGGAATTTACCGCGGACGGCAGTGCGATGGATTCTTTCCGCAGCTGCCATATGCGGCTCGGCAACGCCGAAAAAAGCTGTCTGCGCCAGCTGGCAGAAACGGTGCGCGAGGTGTTCCAGCCGGTGCAGGATGCCTGCCAGATGCCCGCCCGCCGCGCGGAAATCCCGTTTGGCGGCAAAGAGCTGCAAACCATCTATCTGGCACAGCTGCTGTACCTGTTGGCCCGCCGCAGGCAACGCACCCGCAAACAAAGCCCCCGTGCCCGCGCCGAGCAGGAGCAGGCAGCCCTTGTGGAAAGCGTGCGCCTGTACTTTGCGCAGAACATTGAAAAGCCGCTGGCACTGGACCAGGTGTGCGATGCCAATGGTTGCTCCCGCGTGGCATTGCAGCAGGCGTTCCGCGCCCGCACCCGCATGGGGCCGATGGAGTATTTCTCCTGCATGAAAGCCGAACAGGCAGCGCTGCTGCTGACCCAGGGGTACGGCCCCGGCGAAACGGCCCGTATGCTGGGGTATGGCTCCCTGGCGTGGTTCAGCAGGCGGTTCCACGCCCTGACCGGCCAAACGCCCGGCGCTTACCGCCGCGCCCCGCACCCGCTGCATCTGTGCGAACGGTAAAGGTAACAACAAAGTTACATATCAAACATGGAAACATCTATTTCCATATTGTGATAAAGACGTTAGAATAAAATCAACAAGGGAACGAAGCAAACCCTGCGGATGCCCTGTTGAAGATACAAAATCCCGGCAACAACTTTCCATATTGTGTAAAGGAGCGATCAGTATGTCTATTTTGGTCAGCGGCGGCGCCGGTTACATCGGCAGCCATACCTGTGTGGAGCTTCTCAATGCGGGTTACGATATTGTGGTGGCAGATAACTATTACAACTCCTGCCCCGAAGCCCTGAAGCGTGTGCGCGAGATCACCGGTAAGGATTTCAAGTTTGTGGAAGCAGACATGACCGACCATGCGGCAGTTGAAAAGGTCTTTGCGGAAAATCCCGGCATTGACTGTGTGATCCAGTTTGCCGCCTACAAGGCCGTGGGCGAAAGTGTTTCCAAGCCCATCGAGTATTACTCCAACAACCTGAACTGCACCCTGAACATCCTGGATGTTATGCGCCGTTACGATTGCCATAACATCATCTTCTCCTCCTCCGCAACAGTTTACGGCGACCCCGCCAGCGTGCCCATCCGCGAGGATTTCCCTGTTGGTGCAACCACCAACCCGTATGGCACTACCAAGGTGTTTACCGAGCGCATCCTGACCGACTGCTGCAAGGCAGACCCGGAGCTGAACGTTGCTCTGCTGCGTTACTTCAACCCCATCGGTGCACATCCTTCCGGAAAGATCGGCGAGGACCCGAACGGCATCCCCAACAACCTGGTGCCCTACATCGCCAAAGTTGCCGTTGGCAAGCTGGAAAAAGTGCATGTGTACGGCAATGATTACCCTACCCCCGATGGCACCGGCGTGCGCGACTACATCCACGTTGTGGACCTGGCCCGCGGCCATGTGGCAGCCATCAAAAAGCTGGAAGAAAAGCCCGGCCTGTTCATCTGCAACCTGGGCACCGGCCACGGCTACAGTGTGCTGGATGTGATTCATGCATTCAGCAAGGCCTGCGGCAAGGAGCTGCCCTATGTCATTGACCCGCGCCGCCCCGGCGATATTGCCGAGTGCTGGTGCGATCCCAGCAAGGCTAAGCGTGAGCTGGGCTGGGAAGCTGAGTACGGCATTGACGAAATGTGCCACGACAGCTGGAACTGGCAGAGCCACAACCCCGATGGGTATAAGACCGCTGAATAATTAAAATAGTAAAAAACACAAAACAGGGCGGCCGGGATTTTCCCGACCGCCCTGTTTTGTGTTAAGCAGAGTTTTTTATTTGGTTGACACAATTTGTGATTTGATTCATTAAGGAAGAGCACATATTTTTGCTCTGTAGGGACCGTAGGGGCGCACATTGTGTGCCCGCCGCCTTTGCAGAGCATGCAGCACATAAATCATATTTGTAGGGCGGGATGCCCTCATCCCGCCGCAGAGAAAGATAAATGGTTCGCTGCGTACCCCCATTACAGCCTGTCATGCGGGACGATGCAAGCATCGTCCCCTACAAATTCTTTGCAGGTTTGTGGCAATCGCCAAGGTTCCTCCCCGGCGCGATGAGGGCATCGCGCCCTACAGAATGTTTGTTGGTTGGCAATGCATTGCAAGTGTTCTGTAGGAAACGGTCTATCTCCGGCCTACAGAGCACATACTATCGCATCAAACCACTTTCCCCTTTTTCTCCTGCCCCATCCCCTGAATCTTTGCGTTCAGCCCGGCACCCAAAAACAGCACATTGATGTTCACATTCAGCCAAAGCGTAATCAGCACGATTGCAGCCAAAGAACCGTAAATGTACGATAACTTCCAGAAATGCCCGATGTAAAACGAGAATATTTTGGAAAACAGCGTCCACACCGCTACCACAGCGGCGGCCCCCGGCAGCTGATCCCGTATGCGGCGCTTGCCGCCGGGCACATAGGTGTAGATCAGTGTTACCGTCAGCAGCGAAAGCGCCAACGAAAGCACAGCACTGATGCTGAGCAGGCTGTGCAGCCGCTGCAGCAGCCCGCCCACCAGGGTATGCAGCGGCAGCAGCCCGGCCAGCCCGCGCAGGATTGGGCTCAGGCTTTGCACCACTATGGCAACCAACATCAGGCCCTCAAACAAAAAGGTATACAGCACAGCCCACAAACGGTCAAACATTGTTTTGCGGGCACCGGGGGTCAGCTTTTGCAGCCCCTTTTGCACCGCGGCCATCCCACCGGAAGCGGAAATCACCGTGGTGATGGCGGCAAAGGAAGCCATGAAGGTGGTGGACTGATTATTCAGGTTGGCAATCACATCCACCGCCATTGACTGGATGGCCGGGATATCCGGCAAAAGCTGGGCAACCAGCGCGGCAATGTCCGAAACCGAATAAAACGGCAGCATGTTAATGATGACCAGTACCCACATCAGCAGCGGCAGCGATGCCGTAAGCAGCAGCAAGGTGGCGTGTCCGGCGTATACGGCCATATCCAGCGCCAGATACTGCCGCAGCAGGCCCAGCAGTGCAGGCAGCAGGGTTGAGGCTTGTTTTTTCATGGCGTTCTCCTGAATCCCCCACGCTCAGGGGCAAAATAAAAAACATTATAACCATTATACAGGCCCGCTCCCGCGCCTGACAATGGGCAGTTGGGGGAAAATGTGCCGCAGGGCAAAGTTTTTCGGTTTTGTGCTGCTAACTGGCCGAACAGCCGCCGGGTGTGCTATAATAAACCATGAATAAAAACCGCCGCCCCGGCGGAAAGGAGAACTCAATGAAAGATTCCATCAAAGCTCTGCGCGAGCTGGAGAAAAGACTGTATGCCTACCAGTACGCAATGGCCGTTGCCGATTATGACAGTGAGACGGTAGCCCCGCCGGAAAGCAGCGCGGGCCGCGCCGAAGCCATGGAGGTGCTGAGCCGCGCCTACTTTGACCAGCTGGTCAGCGCTGACACCGCCGCCCTGCTGCAGCGCGCTGCCGCTGATGCCGAAACCGAACAGGAAAAGGCAGAAGTGCGGGAGTTGCAGCGCAGCTATGACGAGATTGGCAAGATCCCGGCAGAAGAGTACGCCGCGTTCACCAAGCTGACGCAGGAAAGCATGCCCGCATGGGGCAAGGCAAAGCGCGGCAATGACTTTGCCAGTTTTGCCCCGTATCTGGAAAAAATTGTGGAATCCCTGCGCGCGCAGGCCCACTATTTTGCCCCTGACCGCGACCCGTATGAAGTCTGGCTGGACCGCTATGAACACGGCCTGACCATTGCCCAGTGCGATACTTTCTTTGCCGCCCTGCGCGAGACCATTGTGCCGCTGCTGGCTGCCATAAAAGAGCGCGGCAGCGCCATCCGCACCGACTTTTTGTATCAGGATTGGCCCATTGAGCAGCAGCGCAAGCTTTCCAAAAAGATCATGGAAGTGTGGGGGCTGGACCCGGACCACTGCGTATTGGGCGAAACGGAACACCCCTTTACCTCCGGATTCTGGCACGGCGATGTGCGCATTACCACCCATTATATGCCGCAGGATATGTTCTCCAACCTGTACAGCGTGGCGCACGAGGGCGGCCATGCCCTGTATGAGCTGAACGTTGACCCTAAGTATGATTATACCACCCTGGCGGGCGGCGCAACCACCGGCCTGCACGAAAGCCAGAGCCGCCTGTTTGAAAACTATGTGGGCCGCAGCCGCGCGTTCATCCACTATTTGTATCCCACTTTGCTGGAGCTGTTCCCCCAGCAGCTGAACGGCGTGACCGAGGAAGAGATCTACCGCGCCGTCAACCGCGCCGAGCCGAGCCTGATCCGCACCGAGGCGGACGAGCTGACCTACTCTTTGCACATTATGGTGCGGTATGAGCTGGAAAAGGCCCTGATGCAGGGCACCCTGACCGTGGCCGACCTGCCCGCCGCCTGGAACGCCAAGTATAAGGAATACCTTGGCGTGGATGTGCCGGACGATACCCACGGCTGTTTGCAGGATATCCACTGGGCAATGGGCGATATGGGCTACTTCCCCAGCTATGCGCTGGGCAGTGCTTACAGCGCACAGGCGGTGGATGACCTGCGCAAAACCATGGACCTGGACGCCCAGTGGGCCGAAGGCAACATGCAGCCGCTGAAAGACGCTCTGCGCAGCCGCGTGTGGCAGCATGGCCGCGCCAAGGAACCGCAGTGGCTGGTGCAAAGCCTGTGCGGCGGCGCATTTGATGCCGCCCACTACACCAACTACCTGAAAAACAAATATACCGAGCTGTACGGCCTGTAAGCACAGCCGGTAAAAATAAAACAAAGCGGGCGCACCGTCTACTGTAGGACGGTGCGCCCGCTTTGCGATATAAGTTGGAAAGAAGAGGTGCGATTTATTTTACGGTGTCGTCCGGTTTGGCGGGCTCTGCGGGCTGCGCCTGGGCGGCAGCCTTTGCAGCGAGCTTGGCCTGCTTTTTCTCTGCCCGGCGGGCCTTGCGGCGCTTGAGGGCGGGCCGTGCCACCAGCAGGATGGCAAGCACGATCAGTACCACCGGCCACAGGTAAACCACCACCAGGATGAGATCTTCGGCCCCATCCACAAAGCCGCGCCAGCCGCTGGTAACGGCTTCCACAAACTTTTCGCCAAAGGTGGTGGCGGTGGGGGTCAGTACCCGCACTTCCTGCAGGGAAATATCCACGGTGGAATAGCGCACCTGGTTATCCATCAGCCGCATCTGGCCGGTGTAGCTTTCCAGCTGATACTGCACATCCGAAAGCTGGCTTTCAATTTCCAGCAGGTCGGCGGTGGTTTCAGCTTTGTCGGCCAGGGCGTTCAGCCGGTCACGCTGGTCGTTCAGGGCTTTCAGGCGGGCTTCCACATCTACATACTCAGCGGTAATGTCCTGCGCACTCTCGTTCAGCGAGGTCACGTTCCCGGCTTCCCCGGCGGCGGTCAAAAAGCTGCGGTAGTTTTCGGCGGGGATGCGCGCGGTGTAATAAGTATAGCGGCTGCCGGAATCCTTGCTGCCGCCCTGGTCAGTGCTTTCCAGGTAGCCGTTCGCGGCGGTTACGGCCTCCTGCAAGGCGGCGCGGGTGGTATCATAGTCGGTGGTTTCCATCCGCACGCTGGCGTTATACACGATCTTGCGGCTGCTTTCCACCGTGGAAGGATCCAGCATCGAGCTGGTCAGATCGTCTGAAGAAAAACTGCTGCCTTCCCCGGCTGCGGCGCTTTCGGCGCTGTAAGATTCATAGTCTCCGGCATCCTGGCTGCTAAAGGCGGCGGTATCGTTAGAAGGAGCGGCGGAGTAGGTGCTGCGGCTGGTGGAACCGCAGGCAGCAAGGCTGAGCGCCAGCGCGGCGGATGCGGCAAGGCTGGCAAAGCGGGATAGTGTTGTATGTTTCATAGGGCACTCTCCTTATTGTGTTGTGTGGTAAGGGGTAAGCCAAAAGCAATATCTGCTTCCTTTACCAGTATAACACGGAAGTGGCACCGGAATGTTACAGCTTGATGTCAAAAAAAGCGGGGTGCGCCGCAAAACCGGCACACCCCACAAAAATAATTCTAATTATTCGGCTTTTTGACCAAGAACCTTGATATCATCGTTGTCCGCAAAGGCAACAGCGTTGTAACCAGCGGCTTCCAATGTGCCGAACTGCTTGCCCAGTTTTTTGGCCTGGGGCAGAACCGTCACATCATAGGCTGTGCGCAAGGCATCGGCCTTGGCCAGCACGGCGGCGAAATCGGCATCCTTCAGATACAGCAGAGCCAGCTTCTGCTTGGCACCGGGGATCTGGTAATCCTGCTCCAGCAGAATGCCGCAGACGCGCTCGAACCCGATGGAGAAGCCAACGGCGGGCACCTGCTGGCCAATGAACTTGCCAACCATATTGTCGTAGCGGCCGCCGCCTGCAACAGCGCCGCTGAACTGCGGGCAGGTCACTTCAAACACCATGCCGGTATAGTATCCCTGGCCGCGCACCAGGCTGGGGGCATAGGCAATGCCGTAACGGCCGTTGGCAATCTTTTCGGCGGTGGCGATGACATAGCGCAGGTCGGCGGTCAGGGTTTCGTCCCCAACGCGGGCGGTCACGGCGTCCAGGCTGAAATCCCCGGCGCACAGGAACTCATCCAGCGCTTCCACAGCGGCGGCGTCAAACTCTTTTTCCAGCAGCTCTTTCTTTACGCCGTCTGCACCGATCTTATCCAGCTTGTCAAAGCTGATGCAGACGGAATCCAGCTGGTCAGCGGCAAAGCCCATCTTTTCCAGCATGGCGCGCAGGATGCGGCGGTCGTTGATGTTGACAGTGAAATCTTTGAAACCGATGCGCAGCAGAGCGCGAGTGGTCACATCGATCAGCTCCACCTCGGCATTGGGGGAAGAATCGCCCAGAATGTCGATATCACACTGCACAAACTCGCGCAGGCGGCCCTTCTGCGGGCGCTCGGCACGGTAAACGCGGTCGGTCTGGATCACCTTGAAGGGGTTGGGCAGCTCGTTGCGGTTGGCAGCGTAGTAACGGGAAAGCGGCAGGGTCAGGTCATAGCGCAGGCCCATATCGGAAAGCTGCTTTTCATCGCCGGAGCGCAGGGCAGCGGCCAGCTTTTCGCCGCGCTTGAGAACCTTGAAGATCAGGTTCAGGTTGTCGCCGCCATCGGATTTGTCCAGGTTTTCCATATCCTCCAGGATGGGGGTGGAAATACGCTGGAACCCGGCGGCGCGGTAAGTATCCAAAATCTGGCCCTGAATGTAATCACGCAATGCCTGCTCGCGCGGCAAAAGGTCGCGCATGCCCTTCAACGGCTGTGTTTTCATGGTTGTTCCTCCCTATTATCTGCGCGGGCAGCGGCCCGCGGAAAAATCAAAAGATATACCTCTTTATCATATCTGTCCCAGCGTTTTTTGTCAACAAAAACGGGGCATACTGAAGCTGTATCAAACTGTGTGGAACGGGAAGGATAAGGAGGAAGAACACCATGCCAAAACAAAACGGCAACCCCAAAATTCTGGCTGCCGGTGCGGCCGTACAGCTGCTGACCGGCATTCCGGCGGCGTGGGGCGTGTTCCAAAAGCCGGTCATGGCGCAGTACGGCTTTTCCCGCGGGCAGGCCATGCTCAGCTTTGCCATTCTGGTGGCAGGATATGGCATCGGCTGCGCCATCGGCGGTTTTGTGCAGGATCAGCACGGCCCGCGCTATGCGGCCCTGTGGGGTACCGCGCTGCTGGGCGGCGGCAGCATGGGGGCAGCGCTGGTGCCGCAGGGCAATGCGGCGTTGTTCTTTTTGGTGTACAGCATCCCGGCGGGGGTAGGCAGCGCCTTTTTGGCCCCGGCGGTGCTGGCCTGCGCCCAAAAGTGGTATGCCAGCCGCAAAGGGCTGGCAACGGGGGTCAGCGGTGCGGCTATGGGGCTTTCCGGTGCGTTTTTAACCGTTTTTGTGGGTTTTGTGGAAAACCGCTGGGGGATGCGTGTCTGTTTTGCCGCGCTCGGTGTGGTGGTGCTGGCGGTGTGCGGGGCATCCGCCGCCGTGCTGCAAAATCCACCCCAGCCCGCCGGCCAGCCAAACGCAAAAGCGGCAAACGACCTGCCGCCCCACCAGATGGTGCGCACCACGCAGTACCGCCTGTGTGTTGCGGGGGTGGCGCTGGCAGCCCCGCCCATGCTGCTGTTCAGCCCGGAGATCCTGACCATTGCAGCGGACCGCGGCCTGCCGGAGCAGTGGGCACCCCTGTGCGTGGCAGTGGGCAGTGCGGCCAGCGCAGCAGGGCGGTTGCTTTGCCCCGCTGCCAGTGACCACTGGGGCCGCAAACCAGTTTTGTACGGGGTGTATGCGGCCCTGGCGGCGGGCAGCATCGGGTTTGCCTTTGCGCAGGGGTGGTGGGTGCTGGCGGCTTACTGTGTGCTGACCTGCTTTTACTCCGGCGGCGCGGCGGTGCAGCCCGCCTTAAATACGGACCTGTTCGGCCTTGCCCATGCGGGGGTCAACTATGGCTTGATCGCCCTTGGCATGAGCGCCGGCAGCCTGCTGAGTTATGCGGGCAGCCAGCTGCTGGATCTGCCTGCCCGGCATATGCTGGCGGTAGCCAGCGCCGTGGCGGGCGGGATATGTTTCCTATTTGTAAAACCTGTAGCAACGGTTGAAAAGCAGCAGGGGAACGGGTAAAATAATACAATACAGTTACCCGCACGCCGCAAAGCCTGCGGGAAAAAGACCCGGAGGTAATTTGAACCATGCGTTCTGACCAACAGCAAGCGATCAACCGCTTGGCGGGCACCTCGGCAACCGCTTTTTTGTGCGCGGTGCTGTGCGTGTACCCGCTGTACATTGATAAATTTTCCAACCTTGGTGTGACCAAGTTCACCGGCTGTTTTACCCTGTTTCTCTTGTTCCTGCTCTGGCTGGTGGCCTGTACGGCCATTGGGGCCCGTGCGCCCCGCCCGCGCAACGCCAACGCCGGACGAGATGTAACCCTGTGGGGTGTGCTGGCCTTTGCAGGCACTAGCCTGATTTCTACCTTTACATCGCTTTCGCCCACGGCGTCCACCTGGGGGCTGGGGGGCTATTACGGCGGGCTGATGCTGGTGCTGTTTACCGCCGCCGGGTACTGGGCTGTGCGCAGCTACCTGGACCTTGAAAACCTGGATTTTGTTTTCTGGGTGCTGGGCATTACCACAAGCATTGTGGCAGTTTTGTATGTGCTCAACATCTTTAACATTGACCTTATCGGCGCGTATGCAGACACCGCCGTGGTGGAGCGCGCACAGTTTTTCTCAACCCTGGGGCAGAAGGACTTTAACGGCTGTTTTTTCTCGGTAGCGCTGCCCATTGTGTTTTACCAGTTCCTGAACGCCAAAGATAGCAGAACCGCTGTCTGGACCGGCATTCCGGCAGCGTTTGGCGCATTGGCGCTGGCCGTTGTGGATTCAGAGGCGCTTGCCCTGGGCATCGGCGCGGCGGTGATGGTGCTGGTCTGCCATAAAAACTTTACCACCCGCCACCTGCGCCGTGCGGCGCTCATCAGTGCGGCGTTCTTCGGCTGGGCTGCCTGGATGCATTACATGCGTGCCAGCGTTTACACTCAGGGTGGCACCGCCCTGCTGGCCAAACTGGGCGCGTGGCAGGTGGCACTGCCCTGCATGGCGGCAAGCCTGCTGCTGTGGCTGGTGCTGTTTGTGCTGGCCCGCAAAGGCATTGCAGCGCAGGCCCCACTGTACCTGCCGGGGCGGGGCATCACCATTGCTGTGCTGGCGGTGGGGGCGTTGGCCTTTGTGCTGGCCAATGCAATGCCAAACCTGCCCCTGCCGGAAAGCCTGCATAACCTGCTGGTGTTCAACGATGACTGGGGTACCTACCGCGGCGTGGCCTGGCGCGCTGCGTTTGGCACCTGGGCGGACGGCAGCCTGCTGCGCAAGATTGTGGGCATTGGCCCCGGCATGATGCATACCGCCGTGGCCGCCTGGGCAGGCGACGCCATGACAGCCCGCATGGCGACATTCTATGCCGCGCATAACGAATATCTGGAACAGCTGCTGACGACCGGCATTCTTGGCTTGGCCGCCTGGCTGCTGCTGGTGGCGGCCCACCTGCGGCGCGGGGAACGGAGCTGGAACACTCCCGGCGTGGCCCCAGTCATGCTGGCGCTGTGCAGCTATCTGGCACAGGCGGTGGTATCCATCCGGGTATCCATGGTGTTTCCGCTGGTTATGCTGCTGTTTGGTGCGCTGGCGGCCCTGACGGCCCCGGAGCTGCCGCAGCCCGCCGCCCCCGCGCCCCGCGGCAAAAAGCAGCAAAAGCCGGAACCGCTGCCGCCTAAGAACGCCTGGTATTTTGCCAAAACCGTGCTGGCTGCTGTGTTGTGCATGGCAGCGGCAAGCGGCATTGCGCCGCTGCTGTTCGGCTTTCTGATGGGATAAAGCAAAGGAGGGGGGGGGCACTGTGGCTGTGCTGCGCTCCTGCACCCCGCTTTCGTTTCCAATCTGCCGATAGGAATAGATTTTAGAATTCTTTTGACTGGTGAAAACGCCGCCCCGCAGGCAAAACGGGGCGGCGTTTTGCTGAATATGCAGAAAATGGCAATAAAAATTTATCAAAAACAGACGGTTAGAAAAGACTAACATCTTGAAAAAAGGCCACTACCCTCGTATAATAAAATTAGCTGTGAAAAGCTTGACAATGGACGGCCGGAACGCACAGCCCCCGCGCAGGCTTGCTGATGTTTGTGCGGTGCAAATGGCACCGGCTTCCGACAATAATGCAAAGGAGAGAATATTATGATCGAATACTCCGCACAGGTCAACAATATGTGCCCGATCACGAAGGGTCCGAAGCATGGTCCCGCTCCCATCCCTGAAGAGGGCGAATGGGTCAAGGCCTATAAAATTGAGGACATCAGCGGCTATACCCACGGTGTGGGCTGGTGCGCACCCCAGCAGGGTACCTGCAAGCTGAGCCTGAACATCAAGAACGGCATCATTGAGGAAGCTTTGGTTGAAACCATCGGCTGCTCCGGCATGACCCATTCTGCTGCTATGGCTGGCGAGATCCTGCCCGGCAAGACCATCCTGGAAGCACTGAACACCGACCTCGTCTGCGACGCTATCAACGTTGCAATGCGTGAGCTGTTCCTGCAGATCGTTTACGGCCGCAGCCAGACCGCTTTCTCTGAGAACGGCCTGCCTGTCGGCGCTGGTCTGGATGACCTGGGCAAGGGCCTGCGTTCCATGACCGGTACCATCTTCTCCACCAAGGCCAAGGGCGTTCGCTACCTGGAGCTGACCGAGGGCTACATCCTCAAGACCGCTCTGGATAAAGACAACCAGGTCATCGGCTATCAGTTCGTCCGTCTGGGCAAAATGCTGGAAGCAATCCGCCATGGCATGGACCCGAAGGAAGCTTACGAGAAGAACATCGGCACTTACGGCCGCTTCTCTGCTGAGCAGGGCGCTGTCAAGTACATCGACCCGCGTGAAGAATAAGAGAGGGAGGAACATAGATTATGGCAACTTTTGAATCCCAGAATCGCCGTATGCCCAAGATCGAGGCCTGCCTGAAGGCCAACGGTCTGGAGAGCCTCGACGCCTGCAACGAGATGCTGCTGGCCAAGGGCATCGACTGCGATAAGATCATCCGCGGCATCCAGCCCATCTGCTTCGATAACGCCGTCTGGGCTTACACCCTGGGCACTGCCATTGCTGTCAAGCGCGGCCTGAAGAGCGCTGCTGACTGCGCTGCTGCCATCGGCGAAGGCCTGGAAGCTTTCACCATCCCCGGCTCTGTTGCTGAACAGCGTAAGGTTGGCCTGGGCCACGGCAACCTGGGTGCCATGCTGCTGCATGAGGACACCCATTGCTTCGCTTTCCTGGCTGGCCACGAATCCTTTGCTGCTGCTGAAGGCGCAATCGGCATTGCCCGTACCGCCAACAAGGTCCGCAAGGAACCCCTGCGTGTTATCCTGAACGGCCTGGGCAAGGATGCTGCCCAGATCATCAGCCGTATCAACGGTTTCACCTATGTCAAGACCGATTACGACTTCAAGACCGGCGAACTGAAGGTTGTTGAGACCATCCCGTACTCTGACGGCGAGCGCGCTGCTGTTAAGTGCTACGGCGCTAACGACGTTCTGGAAGGCGTTGCTATCATGAAGGCTGAGGGTGTTGAAGTTTCCATCACCGGTAACTCCACCAACCCGACCCGTTTCCAGCACCTGGTTGCAGGCACCTACAAGAAGTGGGCCCTGGAAAACGGCAAGAAGTACTTCTCCGTTGCTTCCGGCGGCGGCACGGGCCGTACCCTGCACCCGGATAACGTGGCAGCTGGCCCGGCTTCTTACGGCCTGACCGACTCCATGGGCCGTATGCACGGCGATGCCCAGTTTGCTGGTTCCTCCTCTGTGCCCGCTCACGTTGAGATGATGGGCCTGATCGGTGCCGGCAACAACCCGATGGTTGGCATGACCGTTGCCTGCGCTGTTGCAGCTTCCCAGGTAAACGCCTGAGTCAACAGCAATAACTTAATTAGCGATTGAAAAAGCGCCCGATGCAGATTTTCTGTATCGGGCGCTTTTGTTGCCTTAGGTTTGATGGTACTTGAAAATGTGCGGTAAACAATAAAATGTTCTGTAGGGCGCGATGCCCTCATCGCGCCGGGAAGAAACGTAAATATCGAGCCGCGAACCTGCAAACCGTGTGTAGGGGACGATGCTCGCATCGTCCCATGGACTTTTGCCTTATTACATATTATAAATTTTATACAATATACCCTGTCCCAAAGTAGGGGGCGGCGTCCCTGACGCCCCGGAACGGTCAAAACCGTTCCCTACGGATTGTTTTATCATTTGCATTATGAATCCCCAGATAGCAGTAGGGCGGGGTCACCTGACCCCGCCGAAACTTTGTTTAATGAGCTGCTAAAAATGTGCGGCAAACGCAACGCCTAAAACAAACGCAAAACGATGCCCGGAAAGCGCACAACCCCAAATTACAGCTCAATCTCCTGCAGACGCAGCAACGCCAGAATATAAATCTTCAACGCTTCAATCAGCTTTTCAAACGGGGTGCCCTCGTTGGCACCGTGCATGGGACCGGCGAATTCTGGCAGCTCAATGTCGGTATGCTCCGGGCCAAAGCTGACAGCATACGGGAAGTGACGCGCATAGGTACCGCCGCCCATGGTAAAGGGCTTTTTGTTTTCACCGGTCACATCGTTGTAGGTGGTGATCAGCGTTTGGATGGCCGGGCTGTCCGCTGCAATGTAGAACGGCACGCGGGAAGATACATTCTCCAGCGTGGCAGCGGTGCCACACACCTGGGTCATCATTTCGGTCAGGTGCTCCGCGGTGGTGGAAGTCGGGTAGCGGCAGTCAAAGCTCTGGCGCAGGCGGCCATCCTTCATCTCGATGGTGCCGCCAATGATGGTCAGCGGGTCAAACACATCGTCGCTGGCGGCAATGCCCAAGGCGCTGCCGTCCGTGGTGGCGTGCAGGGTGTGCAGCACCTGCAGATAAGTGGTCTCGGCCGGGGGGCAGACCTTGCTTTCCAGCAGGCAGGTAACGATCAGCCCAATGGCATTTACGGTGCCTTGCGGCATGGCGGCGTGGCCGCTTTTGCCCCAGCCGCGGATGATGGTGGTGCCGTTCTCACCAGCTTCAAAGGTCACGCCCTCGGTCTGTTTCAGGGCGCTTTCCGGCAGGCGGACGGTGCAGGCTGCGCGGTCGGGCACAGCGTTGTGGGCAACGCCGCCCACAAAATCAACGATTACACCGTTTTCCAGCACGGGGCTGACCAGCTCGCCGCCAAAACCGCCTTTTTCGCCGTTGCATACCGGGAACTCGGCGTCCGGGGTAAAGCAGAAAGCGGGCTGCTCAAAGTGGGCGGCAAAATAGTCTACGTCGTGCATGTTGGTTTCCTCGTTGGCACCCAGCAGGGCTCGCACGGGGTACTTGAGGGTAACGCCGTTGTCTTTCAGGTATTTCAGGGCATACAGGCACAAAATGCTGGGGCCTTTGTCGTCGGCCACGCCGCGGCCCAGCAGCCAGCCATCCCGCACGCGCACGGTGTAGGGGTCAGCATCCCAGCCGTTGCCCTCGGGCACAACGTCGGTGTGGGTGATGGTAGCCAGATACTTCTGGCCGTCTGCAATGGGGCCGGTCTGCGCCCAGCCGATGTAACCTTCGGCGTTGTGGGTGTCCAGGCCAAGCTCTGCGGCAATTTCCAGGGCTTTGTCCAGCGCAGCCTTGGGGCCTTTGCCAAACGGTGCGCCCGGCTCCGGCGTGCCCTCAACGCTCGGCACAGCCACAAGGCGGGTAATATCACGTAGAATGTTATCACGGTTATTTTCTGCAAATGCGTCAATCGACGCCCAGCGGGAATCTAGCATGGGGTTATCCTCCTAATTCAGCTGCCGGTACGGCAGACAAGTTTGTATACAGCCATTATAACACGAACAGGCCAAACTGCAAGCAGCAGGCTGGCCGGGGACAAAATGGCAGTTATTTGTCCTTTGATTTGCCAAACACAAGGCAGAGCCCAGCGATGCCAACGCACAGTCCGATAAAGGCAAACGGAATATCTGACATGCTGACAAAAATCGTATCATTCAGTCCATCCTGCGCGCAGCTGAGCAGAATGCCGAACAATAGCAATGCGATACCTTTGATTTTGTCTTCCATTGGGAACCTCCTACATTTGATTGTGGTAAAAAAGTTATGATATGGCAGTACGTTTGATATGGGCAGGTTTTATGTTCTCATCTCAAAGCGCTCTTTTCATCATTTTGGGGTGGACGGACATAACGCAACATGCCTTCTTCGCAGGCACCGAATCGTAAATAGTTGAATTTTGCTTCATTCAGTGTTATTCCATGGTTAGAGTCGCTGGGTTCATCATTAGAAGTAATGAATGGGTCATTCTCCCAAAAACAGACAGGGCAAATATACCCGCAGTCTTCGCCTGGTGAAACGTTATAGGTGAAATATCCACAACAAGGACATTGATATTTTTTCAAGATATGATTACCTCTGCAAACGGGAATTTGCACAATTCTTGAACTCAACACAAACTGCCATCAGTGGTGTTCCGTTGCCCGTTCTTTGCTGGTAGAATAAAACCATCAAATGAAGGAGGCAACAAGCCATGAATACAGATAAAATCTATGCAGAACAACTCGCAAACGAATATGCACTCAAGGACACCTCCAAGGTGATCGCTCTTCGCAAGCTGGATGCAAAAGCCAAGCTTCCCGCAACCGTTTTTACCTATACCTTCGGCATTATCACTGCGCTGGTAGCCGGTGTTGGAATGTGCCTTTCCATGAAGGTCATCGGCAGCGGTAGTACTGCTATGTTTGTTCTCGGCGTGATTGTCGGCATTATCGGGTTGCTGGGTATGGGCGTTAATTACCCCATCTACAAAAAATTGCTGGCTCAGGGCAAGCAGAAATACGCTTTTGAAATCATGGAACTGGCAAAAGAAATCAGCGAGATGTAAACAACACGAAAGAAGGTGAGAACGATTGAATAGATCGGAAAGCAGATATTTTGCTACCGCAGCCAGAATAAACGAAGCCTTTCTGACACTTCTGTCAAAAAAGGATTTTGAGTATAGTATATTACAATCAAAGAAATCTGTGAAGTAGCAGGGGTCAATCGTTCCACCTTCTATCTGCACTATGAAACGATGTCAGACCTGTTCTCGGAGAGTGTCGGTCGTATGAACGAGCAATTTCTTGCTCTATAGGAAACATTACGTTGCGTTAAAGTGCGAAAGCTATGATTCCTATAGAGCAAAAAAACCAATCCGGGGGATCGCACGGCGGCGGAATGGAATCATGTCGCTTATGCGACCCGCCGCAGGCGGAGAATTGCAGAAGAGAAACTAATTCTTGAAAAAAGACTGAAAATCAGTAAAGTGGGAAAAACTATAGATTGTGAAAAAAATATCTGATACTTTTATTTGCTAAAGCATTGACGCATCACAAAAAAGTGTATATAATTTTGCATTAAGGCTTTAAAGCGTTAATGCTTTAAAAATCCACATGCCAGGACGGTAGGAGGTACAATATGAGCTATTATGACAGAGCTTTGGAGATGAAGGACGAGCTGGTAGCCAACCGTCGTTATCTCCATGAAAATGCAGAGGTCGGACTGACGCTTCCGAAGACAAGAGCGTTCATTGAAGAAAAATTGAGAGAGTACGGAATCGAACCGCAGCGCTGCGGCGAGGGCGTGACCGGACTTATCGGAAAGGGCGGCAAGGTGTTGCTTCTGAGAGCGGATATGGACGCATTGGCTATGCCGGAGGAGAGTGGACTTCCCTTTGCTTCCAAGGATCCGAAGGCAGCGCACTGCTGCGGTCATGACATGCACGCTACTATGCTTCTGGGTGCGGCGAAGATGCTTAAAGAACATGAAAGCGAGCTGAAGGGAACCATCAAGCTGATGTTCCAGCCCGGAGAAGAGTGCCTGAACGGAAGTCTGAATATGCTGGAACATGGAATTCTGGAGAATCCGAAGGTAGACGCAGCTCTTGCATATCATGTGGGACCGGGTCAGTTGCCCATCGGTATGTTTATGTATAATGACAATTCCACCATGATGTTTTCTAATAATTCACTGAAAATCAAGGTTAAGGGAAAAGGCGGTCATGGAGCGCTTCCTCAGAATTGTATTGACCCTATCAGCATCGGGGCACACATTATCATCGCGCTTCAGGAAATTATCGCAAGAGAATTTGATCCCCATGATGCCTGTGTTATTACCGTGGGAACCTTCCATGCAGGAACAGCCATGAATATCATCCCGGAAGAGGCGGAGCTGACAGGAACTTTGCGTGCGGACACAAAAGAGGCGCAGCAGAAGCTGATGAAGCGCGTAAAAGAAGTTGCAGAGGCTACCGCAAAGGTATACGGGGCAGATACAGAAGTGGAAATCGACGCAGGCGGACCGCCGCTTATCTGTGATCCGTCCACTACGAAAGAGTTTGTAGGCTATATGCGTGAGCTGAAGCTGCCGGAAACCATGGAATATCCGAATATCTCCGCAAGCGCGTCGGAGGACTTCGCATTTGTGGCAGAACAGGTACCGTCCACTTTTATGTATCTGTCCAGCGGCTATATGGATGAGCGCGGTGCATATTCCGCTCATAATCCCAAGGTACAGTTCAATGAGGAAGTTCTGCCCAGAGGCGCGGCATATCTTGCACACTGCGCGCAGCGCTGGTTGGAAGAGCACGCATAAAAGAGGAAGAGGATAGGGCGTATGTTTCAGAAGAAAACAAAAGAGGATGATCCGGAAAAACTGACCCACGGCCATGTATTTGCCTACGGCATGGGCGCATTGCCCGCCAATATGAACAATCAGCTGCGAAGCAGCTATCAGCTGTCCTTTATGACAGATATCGCCAAGATTAACCCGGCTATCGCGGGCGCGCTGATGACCATCATGGTTATCTGGGACGCTATCAACGACCCAATTATCGCGGTTCTGGCGGATCGTACCAACACGAAGCGTATGGGTAAATACCGTCCCTGGATGTTCTGGGGCAGCATTTTGTTAGGAATTATTACTATTTTGTGCTTTGTAAATCCGGGATTTACGGGAGCCATGAACGCAGGTTATTTCTTCCTGGTGATGTTTATCTACTGCTGGGTGCAGACCATGTTTACGGTATCCTGGCAGGCGCTGAACAGCGTTATGAGTGCAGACCCGCATCAGCGTAACCGTTTGCTGACCTACCGTCAGCTGTTCGGAACCGGAAGCGCCATCGTGGTTTCCATTCTGGTTATGCCCATCGTCAATGGCGCGGCTACAGAGGCAAAGGGCTGGCTGACCATCGCTGCCATTGTCGCTGTCTGTGATATTATCGGTGGTCTGGCCTGCTGTGTGGGCGTCCGGAAGAAGGATTACTACAACAGCCTGCCTGAACCGGAGCGGTTTACCTGGAAGGAACAGCTGCATATCGTCGTACATAACAAGCCGCTGCTTCTGGCAGCAGGCGCCTATGGAACTCTGTTCCTGATGATGAATACCATCAATGCGGCGAACATTTATTTCTACCGTATTGCCCTGGGAAGCACTGACATCATCGCGCTTTCCGGCGTTATCAGTCTGGTATTTTCCATTGGTGTTATCCCGTTTGTGCCGGGTATCCTGAAGAAGATGGAGAAGCGTACCATGGCGATGCTCGGCCTTGGTATCTACCTGATTCAGCCCATCGGTTATCTGGTTATGAGAGGTACCCTGCTGGCTGAGACCTATCAGTACAACTCCAAGATCCTGATGATCTTCCTGGTACTGACCGCATTTGGTGCGTTCGGCAATATCGTGGCCAATATCGCTATCGTAGCGTTTATCATGGATGTGGCAGACTACACCGAGTGGAAGTTCCACACCGCACAGGCTGCGTTTGTGAACAGCGCCGTAACCCTTCTGAAGAAGCTGAGCGGTTCTGTCTCCACCTTGGTCGTAGGTATCGCGCTGGCGGCGGTAGGTTATGTAAACTACAGCGTTGTAACCCCGCAGCTGAGGTCCATGGTAGTGGATATCTGCATCTGGCCCCTATTCGCCATGGGCATCCTCTGCTTCATTATGCTGAAGGCCTATCCGCTGCATGGTGAGTTCAACACGAAGATGCGTGCGGAGCTGAAGGAGCGCCGGGCAAATAAGAACGTATAGCGGTATAGAAATACTGAAAATAAGACCGTCCATTCCTGAAAAAATTTCCCAGGAATGGACGGTTTTTTTGGGGAAAAATAGTAGTTGACGGACTCTTAAGAATATGCTACATGCATATAACAGCAATAGTTGCTATTTTAAAATAAAAAGAAAGGAGCATGCGAAGCTCTGGTTCAAGGAGCTGGGTGAGCTGGGGGATACCTCTGAGAACCTGCTTCACGCGGCAGAGGGCGAGAATGCCGAGTGGACGGATACGTACGAGCGCATGGCGAAAGAGGCCGAGGAAGAGGAATTTCAGCAGCTGGCGGAGAAGTTCCGCGGTGTAGGAGCTATTGAGAAGACCCACGAGGAGGGATACCGCGCGCTGCTGCAGAACGTGGAGACCCATCAGGTATTTGAGAAGAGTGGCGTCCAGATCTGGGAGTGCCGGAACTGTGGCCATATCATAGCAGGCACCGAGGCCCCGAAGGTATGTCCGGTCTGCAACCATCCGCAGAGCTATTTCGAGGTTCGGAAAGAAAATTACTAATTTGGAAAAGAAAGAATGTAAGGGAATGATGTCGCTAAAGCGACCCGCCGCAGGCGGAGAATCCTGCAGAGCAGGATTCTATTTTGCTTCTATGGAGAAAGATTCGGATGCCTTTTCTACAAAGCTGCGGAGTTGCCCGAGGGATGAATTATATCTAATTACGCCGGCTTATTTAACACCTTACCTCAGCTACATTAAGAACAACAAGCGACTGTTCCGCACAGCAACGGAAAATGCGGCGGTGTTGGGGGATGGATAAAAGCTATGAAAGGATGTTCCGTCATGTGTTTACGCCGATTCTCGACCGCTACGGTGTACTACAGCAAGATCGACCTTATATCATGGCCTTTTATATTCGGGGATTGATGGCAATTATCTCAGAATGGCTCAAGAATGACTGCGCCGATTCCATTACATATGTTACAGGTGTGATTCAGCAGTGTGTAAAAATGCCACAAAGCGAAACAACGAACGCTGTTTGACAACTTCCGATTTGCGAAACACAAGTTTATTTTTCTTCCATTTTGTCTAAAAGCAGATTGATTTTTTTGAGAATCAAGTATGTGCAGGAAATAATGAGAGAGATTAACAGTGTGACTGCTGTATAAAGTGGGTAAAAATAAGAGCTTATAAAGTCATCTCCACCAGGAATCAGTGACCCAACAAGTCCACCGAATAGAAGATTTCCATATAAGAAAACAAAAAAGCTGATACATCCAAGCATGACTGCTTTAGATGATGGTTTCATATTGAAAATACTTCCTATTCCAGATAAAACACCCCATCGGGGTTATAACTCGTTCCGTCCGCGGTGATTTCAATGCCGTAGTGGTCGTAAACATTTCCCTCAGTATCCATATCGATCCAGCGGTTGTTCAGATCCTGCTCACTCATCATGCAATAGCCAACGCACGCCGGATCGTTAAAGTAAAATACATAACCCGGCTCCTGCTTCTGGTAGCCGACACAGATGACCCAGTGCCCCTCGGCCAAATAGGTGTCCGCATCATCGGAATTTTGGGTGTTGTAGCCATCCTCTGCCGCGGCCCATGCTTGAATGCAGAGCAGCACAGGGTGCCCCTGGTACAGAGCCGAAGCCAGTTCTGACGTGGTTCGGTTCTCCTTTGCCGTGACGGTTACGCTGTTTTTCTCAAAAAAGCTGACAATGCTGCCTGGCGGGGTTCCGGCTTCCTCGTTGGTGCCAAGTTCTTCCTCATAGGCGGCAAGGTTCCAATCGGCCTGGTATGGGTCCAGCCAGTTCATCACCATCTGCACGCAGGTGGTCCCGCAGGTGTAGCCGCCATACTGGCGCAGGTTCGGCATGTCGATAAAGACATCGGCATCCTGGATCTGCCCGTCATAGGGTGGCTGAAGGGATGACTGTTCCGCAGCTGGCCCTGCGCAGTCGGATAACAGGAAACATGCGGCACAGGCAAAAGTGCCAAGGATCAAGATGTCGTATCGCTTTTCCATTCGGCTCGCTCCTTACTATTTGATATATAGGATCAACGATTTTCTGTGGATTGCTTTTTGAAAAAATGGAAACCGCAGCAGTCGCCGCCGGTACTTAGTTTTTTTGTAAATGTAAAGCCGATTTTGTTCAGCCTGCCGTATGTTGTCAGCATCGCAAAACAGGCGGCACAGCCACGGGCAGCCGTGTTTGGAGCAGGCGGTGTGCCAAAGGCATTTTTGAATCGTGACATCAAAGCAGCCCCGACCGCAGTGCTGTGTACGTTCCCACCCTGACGCTGCCGAATGATTGAATCAGGAAAGCCCGAGTCTGCGCCTGCTGTTCGATTTTCATGGTGTCAGTCTCCCTTGCAGTCCGGTCCTTAACCCCGGCAGCCCGGCTACAAACTTCTCGATTTCTGCGTTCACAAAGGCCGGATTATCGGCATTGGAATTGTGCCCCGCATCCTTGACCCAGGTCAGCGGCAGATGTTCGCCCGCAGCCCACATCGGGTTGTAGCGCTTGGTAGCGCCGGTTTTGTCGTGCTCGCCGCACAGCAGGATGCAGGGGCAGGTGATATCGTACCCAAGGTCTGCCCCAATGGCCCCGGCCAGCATGATGAACCCGTGTTTCATCAGCCCGCAGAACTCATCCCGGCTGTACTGGGCCACCATCTCGCGCATGTTCTGTTGGGCATATTCGGTAATGCCAATGCCCTGCGCAGCGGCATTGCGCAGCATTTTCCAGGGCATGGCGCTGTAAACGGGGGCCATATGGTTCAGCATCCAGAACTCTTTGTCGCTCATGTATTTGCGCTTGAGCGGGGCGGAGTCAATAGAAACAAAGCCGCGCACCTCGCCGGGGTAAGCCTGAATGTACGCCTGTGAAAGATACCCGCCGACCGACTGTCCCACCAGCACCGGTGCGGTGATGCCCTCCGCCTGCAGGATGGCATGCAGCCAGGCGGCCTTTTGCGCCAGGGTGAAGTCCATCACAAAGGGGCGGGATTTGCCGTGGCCGGGGGCATCCCAGGCAAGCAGGTTATAGGTGGATTCAAACGCTTCGACCTGTTTGTCAAACAGGCGGTGATCCGCCGTCAGGCCGGGCAGGAACACCAGCACCGCCCGCCCCGGTTGAAAATCATTCATCCAGTAGTGGATCACGCCGTTTGGCACTGCGTGAGTTTTTTCTGTCATTTTGGTATCCCTCCCGGTGTGGTTTTCTGGTTCTATTGTAGCATAACTGCGGCGCAAATGCATTGCCGGGCGCAGATTTTATAAGGCAATACCGCATAATTCTAAGTGCCGCTACGGCGAGCGAGGTACGGAAGATGCTAAGCCAAAAGCGCAGATAATACTGGATGCTGCAAAGGTGAGCGCCGCCAGTGGCGGAAACAGCGAACCGAAGCAGGGGCAGCGGTCGCAGAGTGCGAGGGGCTTTTGCCCCCGAAGCACGATGCGGGTACCGCAACCCGACATTATCGAGCATTTTGGCAACGCAGATGCCGTGCCGCAGCCGCCGGAGCGGTGCTTAAGCCGTCAGGTGGGAATTGTGCGGTGTTGCCATAAGGAAAAGCCGGGCGGTGGAGAAACCGCAGGGAAGCGCCGTCTGATTCTTGCGTTTTACTGCAAATTGTGCTATATTTAAAATTCAGGATATCCTAGTGTTTTCCTTGGATATTCGGGATAGGACACAAACGAAATGAGGTAAGTTGGATGGGACTTTGGGCAGACGCAAAAAACATCCGGGACAAGGACCCTGCTGCACGCAATGTGGCGGAGGTCATCATTTTGTACCCCGGTTTCCATGTGCTGGTAACGCACAAAATTGCACATTTTTTGTACTGTCACAAGTGTTTCTTCCTGGCGCGCCTCATCAGCCAGCTGACCCGCCACCTGACCGGCATCGAGATCCACCCCGGTGCCAAGATCGGCAACCGGCTGTTCATTGACCACGGTATGGGCATCGTGTTCGGCGAAACGACAGAAATCGGTGATAACTGCACCATCTACCACGGCGTTACCCTGGGCGGCACCGGCAAGGATTCCGGCAAGCGCCACCCCACATTGGGCAATAACGTGCTGATCGGTGCCGGTGCCAAGGTGCTTGGCCCGGTGTATATCGGGGATAATGTCCGTGTCGGCGCGGGCAGCGTGGTGCTCAAAAATCTGCCGGCCAATACCACCGCGGTCGGTGTTCCGGCCGAAGTGGTCCGCGTGCGCGGCAGCCAATCCTGCCCGGCGGACGACCTGGACCAGCAGGCGCTGCCCGATGTGCTCAGCAACCGCATCAGCGCACTGGAAGCCCGCTTGAGCCGCATGGAAGCCGCCATGCAGGGCGAGTACCCGCCCGACAAACCGCGTTTTGCCGCCCCGGAAACGAACAGTGTACCGCCGCAGGATCTGCATACAGAAGAATAATTCAGAAGAATTTCAAGCTCTCTGCCCCACTTTGGGGTAGAGAGTTTTTTACTTTGCCGCAATTTTTCTGCTTTTTATTTGGGCAGGTGCTACCCAAATGCGGTATTATCTGCTATAATAAACGTGATTTTGATAATAAAGAGGGGTGCCTGTCATGAAAGCTGTTATCACTGTTATCGGCCACGATACCGTGGGTGTTGTTGCCCGCGTAAGTGCCGTGTGTGCCGAGCTGAACATCAACATTGAGGATATTACCCAGAGTATCCTGCAGGATATGTTCTGCATGATTATGCTGGTGGATATCTCTGCCTGCGCAAGCGAACCGGCTGAAATCCGCGCCCGTTTTGACACATTGGGCCAGGAGATGGGAATGCAGGTCACTGTGACTCGGCAGGAAGTCTTTGACGCGATGCACAAGGTGTAAGGGGGCACACGATGAAAATTCTGAACAGCGGCGATATCTTGGAAACCATCGAGATGCTGACCGCAGAAAACCTTGATGTGCGTACCGTTACCATGGGCATCAGCCTGTTGGACTGCATTGATCCCGATGGTAAAAAAGCCTGTGAGAAAATCTATAACAAAATCACCCGTCTGGCGGGGAACCTGGTTCCCGTTGTCAACAAGATCAGCGCGGACTATGGCATTCCTATTGTCAACAAGCGCATCAGCGTAACGCCCATCGCCATGCTGCTGGGCGCTGCACCGGACGCCGACCCCGTGTGGTTTGCCAAAACGCTGGATGCCGCTGCCAAGGCGGTCGGCGTCAACTTTATTGGCGGTTACGGTGCTTTGGTGCATAAGGGTTTTTCCGCCGGCGATGTGCGTTTGATCGAAAGCATTCCACGTGCACTGGCCGAAACCGACCTGGTCTGCTCCAGCGTCAACATCGGTTCCACCAAATCCGGCATCAATATGGACGCCGTTGGCCTGATGGGCCGCGTGGTGCGCCAGACCGCCGAGCTGACCAAAGATAACATGTGCATGGGCGATGCCAAACTGGTGGTTTTCTGCAATGCACCCGAAGATAACCCGTTTATGGCCGGTGCTTTCCACGGCCCTGGAGAGCCGGACTGCGAGATCCATGTCGGCGTTTCCGGCCCTGGTGCGGTGCGCGCCGCTCTGGCCAAGCTGCCCAAGGATGCCCCGATGGATCAGGTGGCAGAGCTTGTCAAGCGCACGGCGTTCAAGATCACCCGTCTGGGCCAGCTGGTGGCCAACCTGGCCAGCGAACAGCTGGGTGTGCCCGCGGGCATCATTGATCTGTCCTTGGCGCCGACCCCGGCTATTGGCGATAGTGTTGCCAACATTCTGGAAGAAATGGGTCTGGAAAGCTGCGGCTGCTGCGGCACCACCGCCTGCCTTGCCATGCTGAACGACGCCGTGAAAAAGGGCGGCGTAATGGCATCCAACCATGTGGGCGGCCTGTCCGGCGCATTCATCCCGGTATCTGAGGATGACGGCATGATCAAGGCAGCCGAATGCGGCAGCCTGACGCTGGAAAAGCTGGAAGCCATGACCGCCGTCTGCTCCGTTGGCATTGACATGGTGGTTATCCCCGGCGATACCACCGCCGAGGTCATCAGCGGTCTGATTGCAGACGAAGCCGCCATCGGCATGGTCAACAGCAAGACCACCGCTGTGCGCGTGATCCCCGCCATTGGCCACAAGGCCGGCGATGTTCTGGACTTTGGCGGCCTGCTGGGCCACGCCCCCATCATGCCCATCAGCCAGTACAGCCCCGCCGTTATGATCCACCGCGGCGGCCGCATCCCCGCACCGATGCAGGCATTGAAAAATTAAAGAATCATTCAATAAATTATACAAAAGAGCCATACCAGGCAGGAGAAGCGCCTGGTATGGCTCTTTTGTATGAGTATATTGAATGTGAAAGATGCAGGAATGAGGATGGTTTCGATACGATTTGTAGGGGCCGATGCTTGCCGTCGGCCCCTACAAATGTTTTTTAAGGCAATACCGCATAATTCTAAGTGCCGATACGGCGAGCGAGGTGCGGCAGATGCTAAGCCAAAAGCGCAGAT
>ENA-UEQE01000041-UEQE01000041.1-human-gut-metagenome-genome-assembly--contig:-NODE-41-length-81439-cov-4.771183_pt1 | contig 81439 bp, 69 predicted proteins | sample MGYA00242934_ERZ507935 | MGnify/ENA primary metagenome ERZ507935 (study PRJEB26167, sample SAMN06115423) | human gut metagenome | host: Homo sapiens | place: China:Anhui | collected 2015-03-30 | study... | reverse complement strand
CAGGGAGGTGACGAATCGTTGCGCCCAGCGGTCGCAGCGGTCGGGAAGCATGTGCAGCAGGTAGCCGATGCCGACGATCATGCCGACCCAGGTGGCGACGCCTACGCGTCCGGCATGCATCAAGTCGCGTTTGGCCCAGAATTCACCGACAGCCGCGCCCACCAGGGGCATCACAAAGATGCCGAAAAGCCCCATGGGGATTCCGACCACGGTCCCAACGATGGAACCCACAATGCCGGCCTTTGAGGCGCCTGCCCGCTGCGCACCGGCCGTCTGCGCGACAGAATCGACCACTACGCCAATGACTGCAAGCACAATCAAGACGGCAATGGTCCAGAACCCCACTTTTTCATAGTGATCAGCCCAGCCAATCAGCCACCCGCCGGCGGCAATCATCGGCAGGCCCGGAATCGCCGGCACGATTGTACCGGCAAACCCAAGCACAATGAGCACAATGGCGCCGAACCAGCACGACAGCGCAAACCAATCCAAACTTGTCAGCCATTCCATGAGCGAGCATTCCCTTTTGAATGAATTCCATTTTGTCCGGCGAAAGGTTACTCTTCAATCCCGCCCCAATAGCCCGCATCCGCTGAAGGTTCAAAGCGCGTATTGCCGCCGAGGAACGTCATGCGAAGCGTCCCGATGGGGCCGTTTCTCTGCTTGGCCACAATGATTTCTGCCAAGTTTTTATCGACCGTTTCCTTGTTGTAGACAACATCTCGATAGATGAACATGATGACGTCCGCATCCTGTTCGATTGCGCCGGATTCACGGAGGTCCGACATCACCGGACGCTTATCGGTACGGCTGTCCACTGAACGATTGAGCTGCGAAAGCGCAATCACCGGAACGCCGAGTTCCTTGGCGAGCGACTTCAGCCCGCGGGAGATTTCCGAGAGCTCCTGCGCGCGGTTGTCTTGATTGCTGCGCCGCTGTCCGGACATAAGCTGGATATAGTCAATCACGACGAGACCGAGCGGTCCGGCCTGATTAACCAGCCGCCGAGTGCGGCTCGTGAGTTCCGAAATCGTGAGTCCCGGCGTGTCGTCAATATAAATGGGCTTTTCTTCAAGACGATGCAGTGCCGCCGTGAAGTTGTCCCAGTCCTCGTCGTCGAGCTGACCTTTTCTGAGCTTTTGCGCATCAATACGGCCGACCGATGAAATCATGCGCTGCGCGAGCTGATCCGCCCCCATTTCCATGGAGAAGACCGCCACGGGCAGCTCCTGATCAACGCCCACGTTTTCGGCGATGTTGAGTGCAAACGACGTTTTGCCCATCGACGGACGGCCGGCGATGATGATGAGATCACCGCGCTGCAAACCTGCCGTCACATGGTCGAGATTGGGGTAGCCCGAGGAAACACCCGTCACCTCGGAAGTCGACTTCGTGTTGTAGAGCTCAATGACGCGGGCGGAGACGTCTCGCACGAGCGTCACCAAAGGCTGAAAGCCGCGCTGCGTACGAGCATTGCGCTCATTGATGGCGAGCACTTCCTTTTCAGCTTCGTCCAGAATTTCACGTGTCTCGCGGCCCTCTGGCGCCAATGCATTGGTAACGATGCGGTCGCCTACGGTAATGAGCTGGCGCAGTACCGACTTGTCATGCACGATTTCCGCATATCGGCGGATGTTCGCGGCCGAGGGAGAGCTCCCCACCAATTCGGTGAGATAAGGCAGCCCGCCCGCATCGTTCTCTATCCCCTTTGACTTCAGACTTTCAAAAACCGTCAGATAGTCCGCAGGGTGTCCCTCCTGCAGCAACTGCACGATTTCTTCAAAAATGATGCGGTGGTCGCGCCGATAGAAATCCTCTGGGCGAATAATGTCGACCACGCTGTCGAGCGCCGAGTTGTCGATCATCAGGCCGGCGAGAATCGCCTGCTCGCTCAGTACGCTTGAGGGCGGACGACGTACTGCCTGAGCGGCTTCGTCGATATTTTCTTCGGCCATGACACAGACCTCAAAGAGGTATAAGGAACGTTGAGAAAGTTTTGATTATGACCGATCGGCGCAGTGTCGCCGTCCTTATCTGCCTCAAAGGCTTTGCGGCATCCCTGCGCTGCGGCAATAATCATGCAGAAAAAAGCCCCAAAGATCCTGAGCGGACTCCTCGGGGCTTTCATCGGTCTGCCGCCCTCAGAGCGGACGGCAGATGCGGTCGAACCGATTATTCCTCGGCGACGACCTTCACCGTCACATCGGCGGAGATGTCCGTCATCAGACCAATGGTGATGACGTATTCGCCGGTCGCCTTGATGGCGCCGAGCGGCGTGCGAACCTGCGACTTCTTGATCTGGAAGCCGAGCTTGTCCACCGCTTCAGCGATGTCGGCGTTGGTGACGGAGCCGAACAGACGGCCGTCGACGCCGCACTTGCTGGCGATCGTAACTTCAGCGCCGTTGAGCTTGCCGGCGAGTTCTTCGGCGGCAGCGACGCGAGCAGCCTGAGCCTTTTCGAGTTCAGCGCGGCGAGCTTCGAATTCGGCGATAGCCTGCTTCGTGGCGCGCTTGGCGTGACCCTGGGGGATCAGGAAGTTGCGGCCGTAGCCGTCCTTGACCTTGACGATGTCGCCCAGATCGCCGAGATGCGTGATCTTTTCAAGCAGAATGACTTGCATTTCTCTTTTCTCCCGTCGATTACTGGTTGTCCGTATAGGGCAGGAGGGCCAGGAAGCGGGCACGCTTGATGGCGGTGTCGAGCTGACGCTGATAGTGCGCCTTCGTACCGGTCAGGCGAGCCGGCATGATCTTGCCGTTTTCCTGGATGAAATCGCGCAGCGTGTCGACATCCTTGTAGTCGATCTGTTCAACGTGTTCAGCCGTGAAGCGGCAGAACTTGCGGCGCTTGAAAAGCGAATTTTGCTGGTTCGAACGGCGGGGCTTGCCCTTACCCTTAGCACCAAAAGCCATTTGGATGACTCCTCTATTTGAATTCTGTGATGTGTACCGTCAGACGGCGGGTTCTCATCGACTTGGGAGCCAGAAACCCCTTGAACTGGATTTCTGCGCCAATCTCCATTCCGTTCAGTCTTCTGGCAAGTGCCCCGTAGGACACCACGTTGAAGTCGAACTCAAGCTTGCGGACCTTGCCCGCTTCGACCACTTCAGAGCGATGATGCAGGACGGCTTCGAAAACTTCGATGCCCGCGGGAGTAAACCTCACCGCTTCCCGCTCTATCAATGTTCCGGAAAGATCGATTGAATTCACGGATGGGATGGAACTTCGTCTGACAGCTTGCAGGAATTAGGCCTCAGCGGCTTCTTCCTGAGCAGCGGCAGCCTCAGCGGCAACCTTGCGGGCCTCTTCCTTCTCAATGACCTTCATCATCGGGGAGGGAGCGGTTTCGGCATGCTTCGTCTTCACAGTGAGGTGGCGAAGAACGGCGTCGTTGAAACGGAAGCCGTTTTCGATCTCGAGGATCGTCTCATGGCCGCACTCGATGTTGAGGAGCACATAGTGCGCCTTCACGAGCTTTTCGATCGGATAGGCGAGCGGACGACGGCCCCAGTCTTCGATGCGGTGAATCTTGCCGCCCTGTTCGGCGACGAGGGTCTTGTAGCGCTCGATCATCGCGGGAACCTGTTCACTCTGGTCAGGATGCACGACGATGCAGATTTCGTAGTGACGCATTTAGCCTCCTTGCGGAAAAAGCCGCCCAGAGCGTCGTTCCAGTGCGGCAAGGACAGTAAAGGCCGCGATTGTACCGATCCAACCGCGGCCCTGCAAGTGTTTAAGCCAAATTTCTTTTCAATGCACCCAAGCGTTTCGTCTTAGAGACGCTCGTCGGGCGAACCCGGCTGCACGAGGCCCGCAGCAATGCGCTGACGCAGTGACTCAAAAAGACAGATGCCGGAGGCAACGGAGACATTGAGTGACTCGACCGAACCCACCATCGGGATGGCAGCGAGGACGTCGCAGCGGCGGCGAGTAAGCTGGCGAAGGCCCTCGCCTTCTGCTCCCAAAACCCATGCGAAGGCACGCGCCTGAGCCACGTCATAGATCGTTGTATCCGTTTCGCCCGCCGTGCCGGCAACAAAGACACCGTTGTCACGCAGTTCCATGATGGCCGAGGCAAGGTTGGTAACCGACACCACCGGCACGGTTTCCGCCGCGCCCGCGGCAGCCTTGGCGGCCGCAGGTGTCATACGGGCCGAACGGTCACGCGGCACGATCACGGCCTGCACGCCGGCAGCATCAGCCGCACGCAGACAGGCGCCGAAATTGCGCGGATCCGTGACGCCGTCCAGAATAAGCAGCAGCGTGCGGTCTGTGATCTGATCGAGCAGATCAGCAAAATCAAGCGTGTTCTCGCGTTCTGCGGCAATCGCCGCAATGCCCTGATGGGGAACATCGGGCGACAGACCGTCAAGGCGCGCAGCATCAGCATTCATGACGCGTACACCGGCCGCAAAGAGCTTCTCGCGCATTTCACGCATGCGCTTGTCACGACGCTCCGGATCGACATAAACCTGCTGAATCGACTCCGGATCCAGCTTCAGACGAGCGGCGACAGCATGAAAGCCCGCCAGCACAACGGTGCCGGCCTCGGTGCGAATCCTCGCTGGACGGCTGCGCTCCGTGCGGTCGGATCGTTCGCGGCCGAAATCTTCGCCGCGGCCGCGGCTGCGGCGGACGCGCCCTGAACCTTCGTAGTGTTCGTCCTGAGAATTGTCGTCGTAGTGCTTCACGGAAAAGGCCTCGGTGAAAAGAAGCGCTCCCCAAAAGGGAACGATCAAAAGCATTTTGAAAGGCCGGCATTGTAAGCGCCGGGCATCCTCTATGTGGCGTTTGAGCGATTAGTACCAGAAATCATCATCAAAACGCCGGCGTCCGCCGCCCTTGGCAGGATGACGGCGGCTCTGATTGCTCAAGAGCGTAAAGTTTATCCGCCGCTCCTTCAGATCCACATCTTCAAGCCGTACCGTCAGCTGATCCCCAAGACGAATTTCCGTCATCTCTTCATGCGACGTCATCGTTTGTTTGGCGGGATCGTAGACAAAATAACCCCAGCCAAGCTGTGAGATATGCACAAATCCTTCAATCGGCATGTCGCTGAGCGTCACAAAAATTCCTGCCGGGCACATACCGGTAACGGTTGCCTGGAAGGATTTCTGATCCGCTGACAGCAGATACTGACATTTCAGGAACTTCATCACCTCGCGCGACGCATCGTCAGCACGACGCTCCGCGGCCGAGCAGATGATGCCTAAGCGCGTCCAAACGGCCTTTTTTGCCTCCTGACGGCTTAAGGGTTTTGCCGCCCCTGAAGGTTTTGCCTCCGGATTGGAACCGAGCTTGCGGGCGTGATACCCCGTCATCAGCTCCGCATCGTCAAATTCAACGGCCGGCGTATAGGAGCGCTTAGAGAGAATCCCCTTGATCGTGCGGTGCAAAAGCAAATCGGGGTAACGCCGGATCGGCGACGTGAAGTGCGCATAGGCCGGATACTGAAGACCAAAATGCCCGATATTTTCCGGCTGATAACACGCGCGCTGCATCGTGCGCAAAATGGCCGTCTGCAGATAGGGTTTATCTTTCGTATCTTCAATGAGCTTTGCCAATACAGGGGCGAGATGCTCCGACCCCTTCAGTTTGAAGGAAATGCCAAACCCCGCCAGAATGCTCTTTAAGTCGTTGAGCTTTGTCTGCTCGGGTTCACCATGAACGCGAAAGAGCGTTGTCTGCTTCTTGGCAATCGCAAACTGCGCGGCGCAGACATTGGCCACCAACATACATTCCTCAATGATTCGATGGGCATCATTGTGGTCACGCACGTGGAACCCGATGATCTCGCCGTCCGCCGCAAAATCCGCTGCGCTTTCCTCCGTTTCGAAATCAAGTGCATGACGCTCAGAGCGCGCCGCACGAAGAACGCCGTAAAGCGCATAAAGACGCTTAAGTTCACCTAAACGCGGCCCCACCGTGTTCAGTCCCCAAGCCTCTCCCTGCAGAGCCGACCATACAGCGGTATAGGTCAGGCGACCGTGCGAATGAATGACCGCCGGATAAAACTGATAAGCCCTAGTCTCCCCTTTGCGGTTGACCAAGGCATCGCAAACCAGCGTCAGCCGATCAACGCCGGGGTTGAGCGAACAAAGCCCGTTGGAGAGCTTTTCGGGGAGCATCGGCACAACCGAAGACGGGAAATAGACCGATGTGGCTCGCTTTTGCGCATCGCGGTCGAGCGATGTGCCCGGACGAACGTAGTGACTGACGTCAGCAATGGCCACCAAGAGCCGCCAGCCTTCCGGAGTCTCCTCGCAGTAGACAGCATCATCGAAGTCGCGCGCATCTTCACCGTCGATGGTCACGAAAGCAAGATCCGTGAGGTCCACTCGGTGCAAAAGACTTCTGCGATCCACCTTCTCGGGCAGTTTTTCCGCCTCAGCGAGCGTATCGGGTGAAAAATCAATGGGAACGCCGAATTGAGCAGAGGCAATCGCCATTTCACCCAACGGATCATTCATTACGCCTACTTTGCGAACAAAATGTGCCGGGAAAATCTGCCACTCTTCGTCCGAACCCCAATATGCATCTTCGCGGCGTTTGGCAAAAAAAGGCGCATCGGCGCTGATTTCCAGTTCAACGGCGTCACGTTCGAGATCTACCTCAGGCGGCACCTCTTGAACGTTGACCTGCAGTTCAATCGGCGCAAAAGCAGAAATGGGTTTAAAGAGCAGCCACTCGATTTCTTTGGCGGCAGCGTCAGTCACACAACGGCAGACCCATCGACGCTGCGGACGCGAAACCAGTCCCGCAGGCCGCCAGCCGCTGATCGTCTGACGCAGCTCTACCACGTCGCCAGGCACGACCTGTGCCGATGCCGTCAGACTGAACTCTGCCCCATCGACGCTCTGCGGCGTCACCTTCATGTCGCTCGGACGCCGAGCGCCCTGTACGACGCCGGTCGCTGTGGGAGCATCGGGATGACGAAACCAATGTTCTTCGCCGCCTTCAAATCCCTCTTCACTGAGCTTCATGACCAATGCGTTCGCCACGGATTTAGCGCAGGGCATCATGCGAACGAGGTGCTTTTTGGCTGCAGCGTATTGAATATCCTTTTGAAGCCCAGCAAGGATTTCCTTGGCTTGGGCAATCTGCTCAGGGGTAAGCTGAACTTCCGTGATCGGCAGCTGTTTGCTCTTTTTCTTCGACATGGATTCTTGAATCCGAATGAAATGATTATTTGGACCTCACTCTAAATCATTGTGCTCGAGCGCGCCCAAAGAGCAGCACAAAAGTGCTGTTGCCCCGCTCACCGATCAGCCGACCTCGAAGATACAGAAAAGTTATTTTGGATCGCTCTCTTGACAAATTAAACTGATCACTTCATAATTTCTTTCCTCAGTGCCCGGGTGGCGAAATTGGTAGACGCACCAGCTTCAGGTGCTGGCGGCTTCACGGCCGTGAAGGTTCGAGTCCTTTCCCGGGCACCACAGAATTCAACGACAACTGTCGTTAACGAGACCCGCTGCAAGTCGCAAGACTTCGGCGGGTTTTCTGTTTTTGCCGCACCGAAACGAAAGAAACGGCGCCGACATTGAGCTCTGTTCGGCGCCGGTTCATGTCTCTGCAGCTCCTTGGCCAGTGCGCAGTGTGTGCTTGCCGGCTCAAAGGGGCTGCCCCGAAAAATTATTCAGCCTTCAGATGACTGCCCTTTTGCAGCACAAAGGTGAGCACCGCATAAAGCGATGCGCCAATGATCATTGCCGCAACAAGTCCGATGTTGGCACGCGCAAAAACGCTCGTTTCAGAACCCGCCGGCAGCAGGAAACTCACCGCATGGGCAATGTAGGGATCTGACGAAGTAATCGTGCCCAGACCAATCAGACTCGCGAAAATAAGCGACCCGAAAGCGGTCCAGCGGACGGATTCACCGCCCTCACCCGGAGCAAGTGCGAGTTTGCAGTCCCAGCCGATGCGCTTCTGACGCAGCAAGTCGACCATTTCAATGGCGCCCCACGTACCCATCACCACCGAGATCAGCGCGAGGAACGACTGGAAGGTCGACACGAAGCTGTCGGAGATAAAGAGCAGATAGTAGGCACCGAGCGCGATGATCACGCCGTTGAGAATCGTAGTGGCCAGACGCGTCATCGGCACGCCGAGGGCGAGCAGAGCAAGTCCAGAACTGTAGATGCCCGTCATGCCGGCTGAAATCAGCGAGATGATGACGATGAGCGAGAAAGGCACATAGAACCAGAAGGGCAGAATGCCGGTCAATGCGGCGAGCGGCTCATGGTTGGCTTTTTCAAGCAGGGCGGGATTGCCGACAGCGAGCATCACGCCGAGGATGAGGAGCACAGAAACAGGCACTGCAATGCCGGTGGTGGTCCAGAAAATGACGCCGCGCGCAGGGGTTTTGCGCGGGAGATAACGGGCATAGTCGCCGCCGTAATTCAGGAACCCGAGACCCACCATGGTCATCGAAAGAACGATGCCGCCGACAAAAGTGGCGAAGCTGCCGCTCGGCGCGGATGAAAGCGCCGAGAAATTGATATTCGGAATGAAAAAGAAGAGATAGACAATCGTGAAGATGCCCGTCAGCCAGGCAATGGCCTTCTCAATCTTGATGATGAGCTGATGGCCGTAAATGGCGCCGCTCATCGTGAGCAGGAGCACGACGGCGAAACACCCGAGCGTGCATCCGGCCACCGGCATGCCCTTGTCGTTGAGGAGACCGGGGACGAGGTTGGCCACCAAATCGGCGAGCGTCGTCGTAGCCATCGAGAGCAGCGTCACCTTCCAGCCCATGTTGGCGAGGTAGCCAAAGAAGGTCGGGAGTTTATTGCCGTGATAACCGAACGCCAAGCGCGACTGCACAAGGGTCGGAAGCCCCGTGCGGACGCTGCCGACGGCAAGGATGCCCACCAAGGCGCAGGAGAGGAAGTAGCCGATGACGCCCGCGAGCATCGCCTGCCAGACCGAAAGGCCTAAGCCAAAAACGTAGATGCCGAGCGTAATGCCGAAGATGGAAATATTCCAGGAAAACCAAACGGGGAAAAGGTCAAACGGGCGGCCGTAGCGTTCATTGTCGGGCACCGGATTGACGCCGTTGGTTTCGATTTTGGATGCGTCAGACATGTTTTTTTGAAGTCCGAGGGTTGATGAAAAAAAGTTCTGAATGGGTTGACGTTCAAATATCAAGCAAATGCCGGGCTCGCAGTTCGGCGGCTTGCGGTGCGGTAGCCGCACCCTCCTGAGCCGTTACCCAGCTCGCCACCGCATTTCCGAGCAGCACGGCCTCAGCGAGCGTGAAGCCGCTGGCCAAACCTGCAAGCACGCCGCCCGCATGCGCATCGCCGGAACCAATGGTGTCGACGACATGCACCGGGAACCCCTGCAAATGCGAAACTTTGCCCGCCTGCGCCGCATAGGCGCCGCGCGCACCGTCAGTGACAATCACTGATTGAGCTGTCAAAAGCGACAAAGCCGCCGCCGCTTCGCGGGGCGTTGCCGAAGGCGCCAGCGTCTTTGCTTCCTGAGCGTTCACCTTCAGAATGGTGTTGGCCGAAAGAATGGCCGAAAACATCTCTTCAGGAATGCTTCCCGAGCAAGGGCCCGGGTCAAAGAGAATCTGCGCATCGGGGCGCTTCTCGGCGAGGAGCGCTTCAATGAAACCGGCATTGCGGGCGTCCGCCTGATACCCCGAGAGGTATATGAGATCTGCGCACTGAAGGTCAATCTCGTCAAGCCACTCGGGCTTAAAGCATTTTTCCACGCCCGACATCGATACGAAGGTGCGTTCGCCGTCGGGCTCCACAAATGAGAGGCACCAGCCGTTGTCGCCAATGCCGCGGAACTCGCGCACCGTGAAACCGCGTGCACGAAAAGTTTCCCGCACGCGGTCGGCAATCATGCCTTCGCCCACAGGAATCAGGGCGTCAAAATCAATGCCCAGTTTGGCAACGGCATCCGCTGCGTTGTAGGCGCAGCCGCCAACCACCTGCTGCCGGCTTGAACCTTCGACATCTTCACCCGAAAGCGGCAGGCGGGGCACATGCACGATCACGTCGACGAAGGCGCTCCCGATGATGAGAATGCGTTTGCGGACGTCGAGCGCGTCAATGAGTTCAATGATGCTGCGCATTGCGGTCGCCTTTGTCCTTAAAGCGTGAAGACTGCACGGGTCTTCATGACGCCCTGAGCCAGTTCGCCGAAATGGAGGCCGTTCGTTTTTTCCAAAAATTCGACCGTCTCAGCCGCAATCCCGCCGATGCCGCAATGCGCGCCGCAAATTGCAGCGGCCATGCAGCCGATGGTATCGGTGTCCCCGCCCATATTGGCGGCGATTTCAGCAGCTTTCTTCGGGTTCTGTGCCCAGAAAGCCAGCGCGAGTGCAGCGGTCACGGACTCGCTCGTCATCGTGCCGGTGCCGATCACGTCGTAGATAAAGCGTGAAACCGCCTCGTCATCGTAAGCCTCGCGGCGCTTGAGGACGAGTTCTTCAAACACTTCAAGGCGCGCCAGAATGCTTGCGGCCCAGGTTGGTTCTCCCTTGGCGGACGCTATCGGGAAAATGGTTTTCACATCGGCGAGCGTCTGCTCCCAGCTGCGGCCCGCCACCCCGCTGGCCACGGCCTGCGCCACCATTGCAGCGCCGGCAATCGTCACGTCGGTTGAATGCGTCACACGGCTCACTCGGGCAGCGGCCTCGGCGATTTTTTCATGTTCGCCGGCTTCGATCAGACAGCCTACGGGAGCGATGCGCATTGCCGCCCCGTTGGTGAGCGAAAGTTTGGTGACCGGAAGGGCGTCTTCCCCTTTGACCCACGCAAGGAGCGAAGCCTTGGATGACGGTCCGAGCAAATTAATCTCAAACCCGTTCATGGACTCAACCCAGGCAATCAGATCCTTGGCGAGCGTCTGCACCGGCGGCACCGTGCTCGCCGCTTCAATGGCATTGAGCACCACGAAGGCCTGCGCAGAATCATCGGTGTAGTGTCCGGCCTTGAAGTAGCAGGCCACGATGTTGTCGGCGGGACCGTCGAGAAATTCGGTGATGCGGCCGAAACGTTCGCGCACCTTGGCGCGCGGCCAGAGCTCGCCCGGGACGCCGAACGCGTCGCCGAGCACCATGCCGGCAAGCGCGCCGGCAATGCGGTCTTGAAGCTGGGACATAAAGACGGGAGAGGAAGTTGAAAACAGGGTCATTGCCTAGGCTGCATACCGAACAAAATCCCCAACACTAGGGTTATCGTTTAGGTGTTGCATCTTGGCGCGCCGGAGAATACCAAAATCGGTATAGATAATCCACTACACTTGGCGCGTGACCGGCATGTGCAAACAGCTCCGATGCTCTGCCCGCATGCTGCTCCGAGTCGTTTTTGTATTTCTCTTGGCCATGCAGATTCCCGTTCGCTTCCGCTACCGCATTGAACGTCGTCAGGCACGTTGGAACGTCGTGTTCCCGGAGCTCTCCTCGGCGAACTTCACTGCGGACTCGCCTGCGCAGGCCCGCACGGAAGCCCCCGAAAAGGCGCTGACGGCGCTCGCCCGTCTGCTGCTTAAGGGTTCTGAAGCCGTCCCCGTCTGCCAAAGGGCGCATGCGGGTGAAGGCGAAGCCGTGCTGCCGCTTTTTGCGCAGGGAAAGGCCCGCTTTATTGAACGGGCGTGGGCGCTTCAGGTTCAAGCCGCCGATGTTGCCCGCGCACTGGGCATTACGCGTCAGGAAGCCGCGAGACTCTTTGATCTCGCGCATCCCACAAAAATCGATGCGCTCTCCAAAGCGCTCGAAGTGCTGGGGGCTCAGCTCGATCTGTCGCTCGCGCTGCTGCCCCAAGGTCCTTCGCCGCTGCTCAATGAAAAGCCCCGGCGCGGACGAACACCAAAGTCAGCCGCGGCTGCCGATGATGCCGCGAGCGCCTGAGGCAGATCAGCCGCAGCGGTCTTTAGAGGCTGGTGAAAGCGCTCTTAGTGAGGTTTCGAGACGGTTCGTCTTCGAGTCCTTCAATAAAGATATTGAGATTTTTATCAATCTTGACCACACCCGCCGCATTGTGTGCGGCATCGTTTTCAACCATCCCTTTGCCAACAATGTAGTGGATGCCGCGGCGCTCGGAATACCATCCTGAATGGTAGTGCCCGCTGAAGACTGCAAGCACCCGACGGCTTTGCTCCAGCACGTCCACCACCTCGGCCGCATTGCGGATGAAATAGCCGTCCGGAATCTTGCCCGCGATTTTGCCGTGACTCGAATCCCAGAAATTCAAAAGCTGGTGAATGAAAACAATCACTGGTTCTGATCCCTCGGCGAGCACTTTGCGAAGCCACTCCACTTCGAAGTCCGGCACCATTGACACGCTCCATTTGAGGTTGCCGTCCGAATAGTGTTCTCCGGCCATCGTGTTGTAGCAGGCGTCCAGCACGATGTACTTGATGCCGCCCTTGGTAAACGCATAGTGCGTCAGGCCCTTCATCTCGTCTGAGTTTTCAGTGTGCGCCAGAAAATCCTCAAGCGAAATTTTGTCAAAGTCATGGTTGCCGGCGACATGGAAACGCGGTCCGGGAAACTGCCGGAATGCCGCTTCGACCTCGTCGAGCAGCCCCACCGTCTCCGCCCGACTGCCCGTCTTTGTGCAGTCTTTGAAGTCACCCAATTCAATCGCAAAGTCAGGGCGGCGCTTATTCATGAACGCAACGGCTTTGCGGAACTTCTCGAGCGACAAATCAAAGTACTCGTGGTGGGCAACACCTTCCTCATCCCAGAAATCGGGGGATTTGCGGCAGTGATGTACATCCGTCGCCCAGCCGAACGATGAGATAACTTCGGCATCAGACGGAAGCGTTTCGCCGGAATGAACGAAACCCCAAGGAGAAAGCATGAGCAGTCCCATGGAGGACTGCAGTAAGACGCGGCGCTGCATGTTCGGCCTCTTGGCAATTGAAACGCCGGAATTATCTGCCGGCGTGATGTCTGTACCGTGACGCCGCCATGAATAGTTCATGATTCCAATCGATGCGCTGCGGCGCTCTCGTCTTCAAAATGCAAAAAAGCGGCAGAAGAAGACTTTTCCGTCTTCTGCCGCCGCTTTTCGATCAAGCGCGTACAGATCAGCTTGCTCTTGCAGTTTTACTGCAGGCGGCCGAGTGTCTTACCCGATTCAATGGCTTCAATGAATGCCTCGGCGCCTAGATCGTCATAGCATTCGAACGGCTGATGAATCCAGGGGCTGTCTTCGAAATAAACGCAGTGCCAATCGGGCTTAAGAACGGAGTGCGCCTTCCACCAAAGAACAGCCACGCGGATTTCCGTGATGGCCGGATAACGCTTCTTCAGGTGCGCCACCACTTCCTGAATCGTCTTGCCGGAATCGACCATATCGTCGACGAGCAGCACTTTCCCTTTCAGTTCGGCGAGTCCTGTCATGCAGTCAGCAATGTCGAGATTGCTTTGCACGGTGCCCTTGGCTTCGCGGTACGAGCTCGTTGCGAGAACCGCGAGAGGCTTGCCGTAGATACGGCTGAAGAAATCGCCGGGACGCATGCCGCCGCGAGAGAGGCAGATCAGGCAGTCAAACTGCCAGCCGCTCTTGGCGACCTTATAGACGAGCTCTTCGTTCAGACGGATGTACTCGTTCCAAGAGTAGGTGATATCGGACATGGGTGGTGTCGAAAAGAGGGAGAGTGAGAAAAACGGAAGGCGGCAGAACTCAAGGAGCCCGCCGCCTTCTGCGTCGAGAAATTGCGCGCTATTTTAGACGCACTGCATTAATCCGCAAAGGGATTGACGTGCAGAATTGTCTGCTCGCGATCCGGCCCCGTCGAAACGAGCGCAATCGGAGCACCGGCGACTTCAGAAAGACGCGAGAGATACTGACGGGCGGATTCCGGCAGTTCATCCCATTCCGTAAGACCGAAGGTGCTTTCTGTCCAGCCGGGGAACTCTTCGTAAATCGGTTCGCACTTGGCAACCGCATCGGCGCCGGAGGGCATAACCTTGAGTTCCTTGCCGTCCATCTTGTAGCCGACGCCAAGCTTGATCGTATCCAGACCATCAAGCACGTCGAGCTTCATCACAGCCAGACCGGTGATGCCGTTGATCTGCACCGCACGGCGAAGCGCGGCGCCGTCGAACCAGCCGCAGCGGCGGGGACGCCCCGTCACGGCACCGAATTCATTGCCCTTGCGGCGCAGCAGCTCGCCCGTCTCATCAAGAAGTTCCGTCGGGAAGGGACCTTCGCCGACACGCGTGCAGTAGGCCTTGGTGATGCCAAGGACATAATTGAGCTTTTCCGGACCCACGCCGGCACCGGCGCAGGCGGAACCTGCAACTGTATTGGAGCTCGTCACGTACGGGTACGTACCGTGATCGATGTCGAGCATCGAGCCCTGAGCACCTTCAAAGAGGAATTGACGGCCTTCATCCATCTGTTCGTGGAGCGTTTCGGAAACGTCGCAGACCATGGGCTTCAAGCGTTCGGCATAAACGAGCGTATCGGCGATGACCTTTTCGGGATCGAGCGCTTCGGCGCCAAGGAACTGCGTCAGGATGAAGTTATGGAGCTTCATGACCGCGCGCACCTGTTCGGCAAAACGTTCAGGATGATAGAGGTCAGCGACGCGCACAGTGCGGCGGGCCACCTTGTCTTCATAGGCCGGACCGATGCCGCGGCCGGTCGTGCCGATCTTCTTCGCGCCCAGAGCCGCTTCACGAGCCTGGTCGAGCGCAATGTGGTACGGCATGATGAGCGGGCAGTTGCCCGAAACACGCAGACGCTTTTCAACATTGGGCACGCCTACAGCGTTGAGTTCGTCGACTTCGCGGAAGAAAGCTTCCGGAGAGAAGACAACGCCGTTGCCGATATAGCAGGTGCTCGTAGCATGCATGATGCCCGAGGGGATCAGACGCAGGATGGTCTTCTTGCCGTTAATGACGAGGGTATGCCCGGCATTATGGCCGCCGTTGAAGCGCACCACCCCGGAAGCCTGTTCCGTCAGCCAATCGACGATTTTGCCCTTGCCTTCGTCGCCCCACTGAGCGCCGATCACGACAACATTCTTGCCCATTTGAAATCCTTAATAAACCTAAATTGGAGGAAGTTCCCTTCGTGCTGTTCAATCTTCCGGGCCTTACGGAAGCGCTGGTCTGCAGCTCGGAGCTCGGGGGAGCGCAGGCGGCACGCTTGCGGCCGGCCGGGAAGCTTCTAAAGGAGGCTTTCTCGGGGAGGCTTGCGCGAAACCATTGCAGGCGCCGGCGATCTGCCGCTCGGTTCAAGGCAGCGTTTACCTTCCATCAACCGAGTGCGGACGCAACCGTGAAGATAGCACACGCCGCGTGCGCCTGCCGACGCCTCCCACATGAGAGCGGGAGGCGCGCGCAAAGGATGCAGACGGTCTTGCGCGCGGGCGAGCCGCCTAGGAGACTTTGCCGAGAAAGCTCCAGATAATCACCAGGCCGAGCGCCACCAGAACGGAGGCCGCCGCGCGTATGACTCTTGGATCGGCCTTCGTGAGCTCAGCGAGCATCGCGAGCCAGCGTTCAGGAGCTATCAGCGGACTGATGCCTTCGAATACAAGCACCCAGCCGAGTGAAAGCAGCAAAACTTCCCAGCCGTCCATGAGTTAGTTCTGCTCCCCGCCTTCTTTCTTCAAATAACTGAAGAAGTCGGCCGACGGATCGACCACCATGACGTCGGACTTCTGCGAGAAGCTTCGGCGATAAGCCTCGAGCGAGCGGTAGAAGCGAGCGAATTCCGGATCCTTGCCGAAAGCGTCGGCATAGATGCGCGCGGCTTCGCCGTCGCCCTCGCCCTTGGTCTTCTGCGCATCGCGATAAGCCTCAGCGAGAATCACTTCGCTCTGACGATCAGCACCGGCACGGATGCGCTCGGCCTGAGCCGCACCCTTGCTGCGCTCTTCACTGGCCACGCGCTTACGTTCAGCTTCCATACGGCTGTAGACCGATTCGGAAATTTCGGGCGTAAAGTCCACGCGCTTCATGCGTACGTCGACGATGTCGATGCCCAGCGCCTTGACGCGCGCCTGCAGGAGTTCGGAAATCTCCGCCATCGCTTTTTCACGTTCGCTCGAAGTGATTTGATTCACCGTGCGTTTATTAACGGCAATATTGAGCACGTCGCGCAGCAGCATCGCCAGACGATCGCTCGCAGCACGTTCGCTGCCCTGGAAGGACACCCAGTAGCGGCGAGCGTCACCGATGCGCCACTTGACGAACGTGTCGATCATCAGGTTCTTCTTCTCGCTCGTCTGCACGAGATCGGCACCGGACGCGTCGAGCGTCAGGATGCGCTTATCGAGATATACGACATTCTGGAGCGGTGCAGGCAGCTTGAAGTGCAGCCCCGGCTCGGTCACGACGGTTTTGAGTTCGCCGAGTGCGAACAACATGGCGTATTCTCGTTCGCCTACGGTGTAAAGGCACGTCTGCGCAAGGCCCGCGGCCACAACAACGCCGACGGCAATGGAAGTAATGCTTTTCATCTGTTCTTCTCTTCAGTCGGTCATCTCAGCGCAGACGGCTGCGGATCATTTCACGCGGATCGATATCGGTGGAATAGGTCGCCGATCCAGCCGAATTGGTGCCGGCAGTATTGGGCGCCGAAGTGCTCGCAGCAGCTGCCGAACTTGTAGGCACGGCTGAATCTGCTTCGGACTTCGCCGCGGCCTGCGTGGACGCAACGATCTTGTCGAGAGGCAGATAGAGGAGGTTCGACCCAGACTTCTGATCTACATAAACCTTGGTGACGTTTTGATAAATGTCACGCATGGCATCCACGTAAATGCGGTCGCGCGTCACCTGCGGCGCCTTGGCATATTCGGTATAGACGGAAGTAAAGCGGTCAGCATCGCCTCGTGCGGTTTCTACGACGCGGGCTTTGTAGCCCTCAGCTTCTTCCTTCAGGCGCGAAGCCGTACCCTGCGCCTTCGGGATCACGGCGTTCATGTACGCCTCGCCCAAATTAATCTGACGTTCACGGTCCTGGCCGGCTTTCACCGCATCATTGAACGCAGCCTGCACCTGCTGGGGCGGCTGAGCGTTTTGAATGGCGACGCTCATCACCTCAATACCGGTAGAGTAGCGATCCAGCATAGCCTGCATGGAATTGCGCACAGCCTCGGCAATTTCAGCCTTGGACTCGAAGAGAACGCTGTCCATTGCTTTTCGGCCGACCACTTCGCGCATGGCCGATTCGGCGGCCTGTGTAACGGAGGCGTCAGGCGCGCGCGTATTGAAGAGATAGTCCTTAGCGCCGGTTTCAGGCTTGATGCGGTATTGGACGTTGAACTGAACGTCAACGATGTTCTCGTCGTCAGTAAGCATCAGCGCCTCGCGCAGACGGTCTGTCGTGCCGCGCATGCCGATTTCCGCCGTACGGACGCTGCTCACGTCAACGAGCTCGACATCCTGAATCGGAGCCGGCAAATGCCAGTTGATGCCAGGCATGGTCGACTTGCTGTAGGCGCCGAATGTGGTGACGACGCCCGTCTGACCTTCGGGGACGATGTAAAAGCCGCTTACGCTCCAGCCAATAACGGCACAGACCGCGAGCACGGAAACTGAAAAGCCGCCGGCGCGTGCGCCTCGGCCGCCCCCGAAGAGACCGCCGCCGTTGCCGCCACGGCCATTGCCGCCGTTGCGGGCACCGCTTTCACGGCGCTGCTGCTGACGCTGATCGTCTTCCTCAAATTGATTGCGGAGCCGGTCCAATTCGGCAAAAAGCCCCTGCCGCTTCTGGCTGCCGTGCGTACCACCGTCATCGGGATAGTCGTCGCCCTTCTGTCGAGGCGCAGCATCATTGGGCTCATCGTCTCGCGAGAAATCATCGCGGCTCTTGAGCCGCGAACGGAGATCCTCCTGATTCGAGCGGCCTTGGCGCCCCATAATCTTGTTGGCCGCCTGCTGAAAATTCGACCACAAATTTTCAAGATCATCGTCCGAAAGAAGACCTTGCGAGCGGCGATCGCGCTGCTCATCGTCTTCACGGGCATCGCGGCTGGTGCGGCGCGAACCGTCAGCAGACGAATCCGCCGGATTCCGATCATCTTGCGCATTCGGATTCTGCCGGGCGTTTTGTTCTTCGCCGTCTTCTCCGACGCCGTCAGAGAGCTGTTCGTTGTCTCCGCGGTCGTTCTTCTTCTCTTCGTCAGAGCTGCGGCCCCAGTGAGGGTCATTAAGCGACATCAATAACTCCGTTCTTGAAGAGATCTCCTTTTTAGGCCGAGCCGATCATTTCGCCCGTCCTCCTGTCCGTTGACCTCTTCTACGTCCAATTTAGACAAAGGTCTATGAAGTTTAACGAAGAAAACCGCTATCGCGCGTCTTTAGTCAATCAATATTGCCTTTCCACACACTTCCAGCATCCCAAATGCCCGTACAGATCTCTCCTGCGATCCTTCAGCGCGCCGCACCGTACTCTCATCCGTCCTTGATCTAAGCCATATAGACAGTGGTTTCCTCAGGTTTGCGAAGGACCGGCAGGCCTATACAATTCGCCAAAACCTTTTTTGTACAGCAGCCGTTCCCTGCAGATTCTGCTGTCCCCGGCCGCAACCCAACTACACTCTCAATCCTCAGCCAAGGCTGCCATGAATCATCCTGCTCCCGCCAAACCCATGGTCACCGACGTCTTCGTGAAGGGCGCCGTCCAAGGTTGGAACATCTGCGTCACTTCCACCATTCCGAACGTCCTGATGGCTTTCGTGATCATCAAGATCCTTAACCATTCAGGGCTTCTCGCGCTCATCGGTCAGATCTTTTCGCCGATCATGGGTATTTTCGGCCTCCCCGGCGAAGCAGCCACTGTGCTGCTCGGCGGCTGGATGTCGATGGGCGGCGGCGTAGGCGTCGCCGTAGCACTCTTTGACAACGGCGTGCTCAACGGCACTCAGCTCGCTATCGTCTGCCCCGCCATCTTCCTGATGGGTTCTCAGATTCAATATCTGGGCCGCTGCCTCGGCGTCATCGGCATCAAGGGCAGTAAGATTCCGCTTATCATGGCGATCCCAGTGTTGACCGCCTTCGTCTCACTGTTCGTGATGCGCATCCTGATGCTCGGCAACTGACTGCCGACCTGAATCAGTCTGGTCTGCGCCGCACGGAATTCTTCACACACTTACGCGGAGCAGACCTCAAAAATGGCGCTTCTAGACGACTACATCAAAGACCTCGCCCCACTCGTGAATCTGGACTGCGGCACGTGCAATACGGCCGGCGTCACTCGCGCAGCGGAAATCATGAAGGGCTACTTCGAATCCATCGGCTTCACATGCGAACTCATAGACCTCGGCCCCAAAGCGGGTCGGGGTCTTCTTGCAAGAAATAAGCCGCATGCCGACCACTACGACGTCCTTCTGAACGGTCATCTCGACACCGTTTTTGCCGACGGCACTGCCGCCGCACGCCCCTTCTCCATTGACGGCGACTTTGCGCATGGCCCGGGCTGCGCGGACTGTAAGGGCGGCATTCTGGCGGCCTATTACGCCTGCAAAACGGCGCGTCCGAAGGACTTAGAGCGGCTGTCCATCTGCTGCGCCTTCAACCCTGATGAAGAAATCGGCTCCACGAGCTCCCACGAATGGCTCGCCTCCATCGGCGCAAGATCCAAGTGCGCGCTCATCGTAGAGTGCGCACGTGCGGGCGGCGAATTGGTACGTTCGCGCAAGGGCGTGGCTGACCTGAAAGTCGTCTTTCGCGGCCGCTCTGCTCATGCCGGCAACAATCCTCAGGACGGCGCCAACGCGAATGTGGCTGCCATGCGCTTCAGCCTGGCGTGCTATGAGCTTGCTGACCCAGCCAAAGGCACGACCGTCAACCCCGGCATCATTGCCGGCGGCACCGCGACCAATGTCATTCCGGACAGTTGTGAGGTTCGCTTTGACCTGCGCTACTGTTTCGACAAGGACGGCTCTGACCTTGAAAACCAGATCTTTGAGCTCGCTGAACGTTCTTGGGCCCCCGGAGTATCGCAGACGGTTGAGCTTTTGGGCTTCACCCCGGCCATGCCGCTGTCGGACGACGCGAAGGCACTGACCGCAAAAATCACGGAAGCCGCGAAGATGACCGGCTTTGAAGCTAAGTTTGTTGACGCGGGCGGCGGCTCTGACGGCAACCGCATTGCCAAAGCAGGCATTCCGGTCATTGACGGCTGCGGTCCGGCCGGTGCGTGCTTCCATACAGAACGTGAATACCTGCGACTGGACACGGTGGAAGAGCGCGTCAAGATGCTCACCAACTTCTTTAGCCTGCTCTGAGCACCGTCCTCCGATTTGAGCGAATCGGCTTAAGCCCTTCAAGAAAAGAAACAGCCCGTACGACACGTCACGGGCTGTTTTTTCAAAAAAAGCGATTAAAGGAGACTTTCAAGCTCAGCAAGCTCTTCGGCCGGCGTTTTGCGCCGCGGAAGAGCTTCATCCGTCCGCTCAAGCTCCCAATCCTCGAGCTCACGAGGCTCATTGGGATGCTCTTCCCGCCAAGCCGCGGAGAATTCCGAGACAGCTTGGCGAAGTTCATCGAGTCCAGCTCCCGTCAGTGCCGACACGAACACTGCCTTGGGCCGGCCGTTCTGATCTCGGACGATCTCAGGCGGCTGTCCGGTGACGTCAATCTTGTTGTAGACCAAAATCACCGGTACATCATCGGCATGAATGTCGGCGAGAACCGAATTGACTTCGGCAATCTGCTCCTCCCGCACCGGAGAGGATGCATCGACCACATGCAAAATGAGATCAGCATGCACCGTTTCATCCAGGGTCGACTTGAAGGCCTCAATCAGCTGATGCGGCAGACCGCGGATAAAACCGACAGTGTCGGTCGCCACCACAGTTTCCTCATCGGAGAGCCAGAACTTTCTCGCCGTTGTATCCAGCGTGGCGAAAAGCTGATCGGCTGCGTACGTTTCTGCACGCGTGATCTTATTGAAAAGCGTCGACTTGCCGGCATTCGTATAGCCCGCGAGCGATACGGTGATCGAATCGCCGCGCGAACGGGCACGGCGCTGCGTGCCCCGCTGCCGAGCCAAGCGCTTGAGCTGATCTCTCAACTGCTTCATGCGCGTGCCGATCATGCGCCGATCAAGCTCAATTTGCTTTTCACCCGGACCGCCCGTCTTCCCTAAGCCGCCGCGCTGGCGCTCCAAGTGAGTCCACCCGCGGACAAGACGTGTTGACAAGTGTTCGAGTCGAGCAAGTTCAACCTGCAGACGGCCTTCCCGGCTCTTGGCGCGCTGGCGGAAAATGTCAAGAATAAGTTCCGTACGATCCAATACGGGAATCCCGATCAGACGCTCAATGTTGCGCTCCTGTGCCGCTGAAAGCGCGATATCGAAAACGACAACATCCACCTCCGCCTCTTTGGCGAGGATGCCGAGCTCTTCAATCTTTCCGGAACCTAAAAATGTAGCCGGATCCGGCTTTTCACGCTTGGCCTGCATGAGCCCAACGGGCTCAAGTCCGTCAGAGGATACGAGCAGCCTCAATTCCTCGGCGGAATCCTGATAAAAAGCCCGGCCGACAGAAACAACGACTAGAAACGCACGCGAGGCTTTCTTCGCGTGCGTTTCATCCAGCTGAAATTTTGACAGATCAGTTCTCCGTTGCGTCGCCGGCAGGCTGAGCAGTCATCGAGACGGCGCGCGAAGGCACAACGGTGCTGATGGCGTGCTTGTAGACCATCTGCGTCAAGGTGTTGCGCAAAATAACGACGTACTGGTCGAAAGATTCGATCTGTCCCTGAAGCTTGATGCCGTTGACCAGATAGATCGAAACGGGAATATGTTCCTTCCTCAGCATGTTGAGGAACGGATCCTGCAGAAGCTGAACCTTATTGCTGGGCATGATTTTCTTTTTCTCCGACGCTGCAGCTTCGCACATGCAGGTCTTGCGTTGATTGTTGTTTTCTTCCGCTGCGCCGTGAGAGTCGTGTGCGTCCGTCTCTGCGCGTATAAATTGCGCGCGGCATATGTTGCGGGAACCAGCTCTCCGTCGGTCGTTTGAAATCAACCGTCGGATTGGTGGAGCATCGGCCTCCGCCGCAAAACTGCTTGAAATATTAGCACTGCCGGCCGACAGGCTCCGCCTCCTTAAGGCAATGCCGCGTCTGCATTTGCAAGGAACTATTGCGGCATTACGTTGTTCAGCACGCTTTTCTCCTTAGATGCACTCGCTTTGAAGCGATCGGAGCCTGCACTTTGCGCTGTCCAAGGACTTCAGTGAAGGCTATGATTGTCCGCAAACAATGCGCAGACCAACCTCTGCGTGAGACGCACATTCCGAGGAATGCCACCCCATGCTTCACCGCACCTTCTCCGCCGCCCTGTTTGCCGGCTCGATTGCAGCAAGCTTGCCGGCCGCTGCTCATTTCGGCCTCATCCTTCCCGATCCCGCCATGGTGCTTGAGCAGTCCAAGACTGCTTTCAAGCTCGATGTGAGCTTTATTCGCCCGATGGAAGCGAGCACGATGACAATGGTCAAACCCGCGGCCTTCTATGTGGTCGAAGACGGCCGCAAAACCGATTTGACTCCAGCGCTGCATCCGGGAAAGCTTTTCGGCCGGGATGACTGGACGCTCGAATACAAATTTGAAAAACCCGGCGTCTATCAATTTGTCGTTGAACCGCTCCCCTATTGGGAGCAGTCCGAAGATAAGTTTTACCTGCACTACACCAAGGTCATCGTTCCTGCGCTGGGTGCTGGCCTTGGCATTGATCCCAAGGACGATGATTGGTCCAAACCCGTCGGCATGAAGACTGAAATCGTGCCGCTCACGCGTCCGTACGGCAACTATGCCGGAACGCTCTTTCAAGGCCGCGTGCTCGTTGACGGCAAATCCGCGCCGAATACAACGGTGAAGGTCGAATTTCTCAATGAAAGCGACCTTTATCAGCCGCGCAATTCCTACTACACCACTCAGGTCATGAAAACTGACGACAACGGCATCTTCACCTTTGCGGCGCCATGGGCGGGTTGGTGGGGCTTTGCGGCAGTGCGCGATGCGGGCTATACGCTTAAGGTTGACGGCGTCGACAAACCCGTCGAAATGGGCGCCGTGCTCTGGACCGAATTCGGTAAGCCCATGGTCCGCAAGATTCGCCAGCCCGGCCTCTGACACGCCCACTTACGGACGGGCTGCGAGTGCGCTGATAACGAAAAGACGCTCCCCGGCATTGCGGTGAAGCGTCTTTTCTTTGCCGCCGAGAGCGTCCGGGCTCAGCGCTTTTTCTGTTCGTCCACGTACGGATTGGCCTTCGTGCGGAATTCCACGCGAAGCGGTGTGCCCGCAAGATTGAAGGTATCGCGGAAATAGCCCTCGAGATAGCGGCGATAGGACTCTCCGATATCCTCCAAAGCATTGCCGTGAATCACGATCACCGGGGGATTGCTGCCGCCCTGGTGTGCATAGCGGGGCTTCGGACGACCGCCTTTGGCTCGCGGCGGCTGCTGGCGCTGGACCGCTTCGAGCAGCGCACGCGTGAGCTTCGGCGTAGGCAGTTTGGCATATGCCGCAGCATGGGCTTCGTCGACCGCCCGCATCAAATGGTTGAGGCCGTTGCGCTTGAGCGCCGAGATGCGGATCATGCGGGCCCAGCGCAGGAAGTGGAGTTTACGCTCGAGGTCCAAATTGAACCGCTCGCGTTCATAGCTGTCGAGCAGATCCCATTTATTGACCGCCACCACAAGCGCGCGCCCTGCTTCGAGCACGTAGCCAGCGATGTGGGCATCGCCTTCACTCACGCCTTCCTTGGCGTCAACGACAAGAATGACAACGTTGGCGTCCTCAATGGCCTGCAGTGTTTTAACGACGGAAAACTTCTCCACGGCCTCAAAAACACGGCCTTTCTTGCGCAGACCAGCCGTATCCACCAGCTCGTAGGGACGTCCGTCATATTCGAAATCGATCTTGATCGCATCGCGCGTTGTGCCCGGCATATCAAAGGCAATGACGCGCTCTTCGCCGACCAATGCATTGATGAGGGTGGATTTGCCGGCATTCGGACGGCCAGCAAGCGTGACCTTGATGCGGCGGGAACCGTCATCGTCTTCTTCGGCTTCCGGTTCGTCAAAAGGAAAGTCGTCAGGCAGGCACGAGAACGCCAGATCGAGCGCATCGCGGACACCCTGACCATGCGCGCCGGAAACCAGATGCGGTTCACCGAGCCCGAGTTCATAGAACTCCGCCTTGGCGGTTTCAGTGAGACCTTCGGCTTTATTGACGAGCAGCACGACCGGTCGATCAGCGCGGCGCAGATGCTGCGCGATGCGGATATCCTGCGGCGTCAGACCGGCACGGGCGTCGGTCAGGAAAAGAACAACGTCGGCCTCCTCAATCGCAAGCTCGGCCTGCCCCGCCATGGCCTGCACAATCCCTTCGGTGCGCACGGGCTCAAAACCGCCCGTATCCACCACGATGTAAGGACCGGGACCGACGCGTCCCTGACCGTACTGGCGATCTCGGGTGAGACCAGGAAAATCTGCCACGATGGCATCTCGGCTGCGGGTGAGCCGATTGAAAAACGTCGACTTGCCGACATTAGGCCGGCCCACGAGAGCGATGACTGGAAGCATGTTAGGAAAACTAGAAATTCAACCGCCGCACGGCGGACTCATGACCATCATGAAAGTCAGCTGCGCGGCGCTTGATAAAAATAAATTGTCGTTGGCGAGAGTCGATTCTGCTCCCGCTCTTTGTAGCGAATCTCGGACTATTCCGAGTCGGCTCCTTCAACCACATAGGCCACGTCGCCTTCGACCGTCTGAAAGACAGCGCCGTAGCCGTACTGCGCCGCAGGCGTGGTGACGGCGCCGGAGAGCTTCGTGCGCGCGACGGGAGTGCCGGTCGCCGGATCAAGGAACGTAATGTTGCCCTCGTAGTCGCCGAAAGCAAGCGATGTTCCTACGCGGATCGGCGCCGAAGCGGAACGGTAAAGGAAGCTTTCGTTCACCCAAGCCTCACGGCCGTTCTGACGGTTGAAGGCGTGAATGCGGCTCGCATCGTCAACCTCATACACCAGACGGCCGTCTGCCACCGGCCCGGTCACCGCGTCAACCTTGGCATTCCAGACAAGGCGTCCGTTCTGTACATTCATACAAACGACATTGCCTTGGAAAGCGGCTGCGCACATGAGTTCCTGATCAACCCAGGGGCGGCCGACCACGTCAATCAGACGCTCAACTTCTGTGATGCCCTTGGCCTGACCGATGACGGCATCAAAGACGACGCGGCCGTCATTTGGGTTGAGCGCCATAAGCCGACCGTTAGCCTGACCGACGAGAATGCCCGCAGGCGACCATGCCATCTGCGAAAAGGCACGAAGCGTAAGCGCCGGCGCCTGGCCCTGATAGTGCCAGACGCGCTGGCCTGTAATGAGGTCAAAAGCCGTGATGCGGGTGTCCGACGTCTTCACAATGACGCGATTGGCACCCACCAGCGGCGGCACTTCCATGTCCGATGAAAGTTTCGCTTCCCAGGAGAGTTTGCCTTCAGCATCGAACACCTGCACTTTGCCCGTTGATGTGCCCACCGCCACATGACTGCCGTCAGTGCCGACGCCCGCTGTCACATCGCCGTCGGTGGTCGTACGCCAGACGATGCTGCCGGTTTGACGATCCAGACGCACGACCCGATTGGAGCCTGCCGCATAGACCGCCGTGTCCGTCACAGCCGGCGCGAGATTGCGCTCAGCCGCGTCACCCACATTCGTGCGCCAGACGACGCGCGCCAGGTTCGTCTGCTTGAAGTCCGGATAATCGTGCGGATCATGCGTGCTCGAAGACGAGAAGATGCCGCAGCCGGCCAGCGGCAGGACGGCAAGAGCTGCTGCGAGAGCGGTGAAGGAAGACTTATGGGTCATGTGTGCAAGGACCTTGAGATTGGGGACTGCGTTGTCCAACTAAAAAGAGAAAACACATCAGCAAAGGTGCATCGCTTTAGAAGTCGGTTGCGCGCCCTGAATTCTAAAAGAAAGCGCAGCCGCAGGACCTCTCCCGACGGCCGCTTTCATTGCGCTGCGCGGATGCGGCAGCAGGAATCATCCGCCCGCCGAACCGTTCCCGATGACGAGCCGCGCCTGAAACGCCTGGATTCAGCTCGCCGAGGGCAGCGCCGCAAGCTTCAGTTCAAGCACGCGGTTCAGAGGATCCTGCGGATTGAGCGCGGCCTGAGCCTGCGTCCAAGCATCTCGAGCTTTCTGCAAGTCACCCTTAGCCGCCCAAATATCGCCCTGACGGTCGAGCACCAGAACCTTCTGCGCCTCGGCAGGCTTGGCGGCAGCCAGCACCGCAGCCGCCTCGTCGAGCTTGCCTTCGTCAAACAGAACGCCGGCGAGGCGAACGCGAGCCACCGTGTCGTACTCCGGACGGCCGGACTTCTCAATCACCCAATTGAGCTTGGCTTTGGCATCGGCCAGATCGCCCGCATCCGACGCGGACTGTGCAGAAGCAAAAGCCGCCAGCGGCGCATAGAGCGTGGAGCTGTACTCAGAAATCAAACCAGCCGAGAGCGACTGAACGTTCTTGAGGTCATGCGTTGCAACGGCATTCTGCAGCGCAGCATAGATCTGAGAAGCTTTGGCCGCCTGATTGCGCTGCCACCAATTCCAGCCGTTCCAGCCAGCAAAGGCGAGGCAGCACACGCAGACCACGCTCGTTACGGGCGTGCCCCAGCGGTCCCACCAGGCCTTCATTTGGTCAATGCTCTCTTGTTCTTCCAAGTCGTAAGCCATGGCTCAAACCTTTTGTTGAAATTTTTTGAATCTTATAACCAGTACTGAACAGCATCAGCGATGGAGGGCAGCAAGCGCTTCGGCCACCTTGTCGGCAGCTTCCGCCGTCGCTACCAGCGTTTGTTCGGCAAAGGGCGCATGCTCGTGCGCACGCAGCGCCTTGATGCCGACCGTGCCCTGAGCGAGTTCATCCTCGGTGGCAAAAACGGCAAATTCGGCGCCGGAAGCATCAGCCTTTTTCATCTGGCTCTTGATGCTCGCCTCGCCCGGATGCGTCACCACACGAATGCCGCGGTCGCGCATGGTTTCAGCGAGCAGCATGGCCTTGGCCTGTGACTCGCCGCCGTGGTGGAGCACATAGACGTCGGTCTGCGAGGCCTTTGGCACTTGTCCCACTTCACGCATCAGTTCAATAACGCGTTCCATCCCCATGGCAAAACCCACCCCGGGAGCAGGACGGCCGCCGAGCATTTCAACGAGCGGATCGTAACGGCCGCCGCCGCAGATCGTACCCTGAGCGCCGAGCTTATCCGTAATCCACTCAAACACGGTGTGGTTGTAATAATCGAGACCGCGCACCAAACGAGGATTGATCGAGTATTCAATGCCGGCAGAAGACACCAGCTCTTCAAGGCGGCTAAGGAATGCCCGGCTTTCTTCGCCAAGGTAGTCGAGCAGCTTAGGCGCAGCGTCCACGAGCCCCTGCATGTCGGGATTCTTCGTGTCAAGAATGCGCAGCGGATTCGTATAAAGACGACGGAGCGCATCTTCGTCGAGCTGATCCTTATGGGCTTCGAAGTAGGCGATCAGCGCTTCACGGTGCTTTTGACGCTCTTCCTGAGCGCCCAGCGTATTCATTTCGAGCTTCACCGGACCAACGCCAAGCGCCTTCCACATGCGCGCGAGCATCATAATGATTTCGGCATCAATGTCCGGGCCCGCCATGCCGAGCGCTTCAGCGCCGAGCTGATGGAACTGACGGTAGCGGCCGCGCTGCGGGCGTTCATGACGGAACATCGGGCCGCAGTACCAAAGGCGCTGTGTGGTTCCGTAAAGGAGATTGTGTTCATTAACAGCACGAACCACAGCGGAGGTGCATTCCGGACGAAGCGTCAGCTGATCGCCGTTCATGGAGTCGGTGAAGCTGTACATCTCCTTTTCAACGATGTCCGTTACCTCGCCGACGCCGCGGGTAAAAACGCGCGTATTTTCAAGAATCGGCGTACGGATTTCCTGATAACCGTAGGACGACAGCACGTCGACGCAGGTCTTCTGCACGTACTGCCAGATGGGAGCGTCCTGCGGAAGCATGTCATTCATGCCCTTGACGCCGGTGAATTTTTCTTTAGCCATTTGCTCTGTTGCTGCTTGGTATGTCTGAGGCTGCGGCACCGCTGTGCTCTGCCGGCCCCGGATGCGCCGTCATTTTATGGATGAACGACGCACCGCTTTGTGAAAATGCTGTGTAAAAGGCAGAGGTCGCCGCTCAGCTCCCCTGCTTCGCGTAGTTTTCGCGGACGAATTTTTCAATGATATCCTGAAACTGCTTGGCAATGTCCGCGCCTTTGAGCACGCCTGCCTTCTCTCCGCGTATGTAGACGGGTGCGACAGGGCTTTCACCCGATCCCGGAAGGCTTACGCCAATATCGGCTTGCCGGCTTTCCCCCGGACCGTTGACGATGCAGCCCATCACCGCCACCTTCATCGCTTCCGAACCCGGGGCAATACGCCGCCACTCCGGCGCCCGCGCCCGCAGAAACTGCTGTGTCTCCTGCGCCAGACGCTGAAAGAGATCCGACGAGGTGCGGCCGCACCCCGGGCAGCTCGTCACGAGCGGCGTGAAACTGCGCTGCTCCATCGACTGCAGGATTTCCTGTGCCACGATCACTTCTTCCGTGCGCGATGCTCCGGGAGCTGGCGTGAGTGAAACCCGGATGGTGTCGCCGATGCCTTCCTCAAGCAGTACGGCCAGTGCAGCCGTTGACGCCACAATGCCTTTGCTGCCGATGCCCGCTTCCGTCAATCCCAAATGGAGCGCCGCCTTCGTGCGGCGCGAGAGGGTCCGGTAAAGCGCAATAAGTTCCTGAACCTCCGAAACCTTGCAGGAAAGGACAAGGCGATTGGCAGGCAGTCCCAGCGACTGCGCAGCCTCTGCGGATTCCACTGCCGAGCGAACCAGTGCCTCACGGAGCACGGCCTGCGGCGACTCCGGGTGTTCGGACTGACGATTTTCATCCATCAGCCGAGCTAAGAGCGCCTGATCAAGCGACCCGCCGTTCACGCCGATGCGCACCGCTGCGCCCGTACGTTTGGCAACCTCGATCATCATCGCGAAGTTCTCTTCGGCCTTGGTGCCTTTGCCGACATTGCCCGGATTGATGCGGTACTTCGATAAGCAGTCAGCACATTCAGGGATTTCCGTGAGGAGTTTGTGCCCGTTGTAATGGAAGTCGCCCACCAGCGGCACATGAATTCCCGCCGCATCGAGTTTTTCGCGGATAGCCACGACCGCCCGCGCCGCATCGGGCGTATTCACCGTGAGCCGCACGAGTTCGCTGCCCGCCTCGGCGAGTTCGGCCGTCTGTCGATAGGACGCCTCTGCATCTGCCGTTGCCGTATTGGTCATCGACTGCACGACTACTGGCCGGCCGCCGCCGATCGTAACGGTCGTCGAACCCCAAATCACATCAACAGGCGTGGTCCAATGACGGTTGAGACCGCAAGCATTCACTGTTGGCATCTCGTTGCTCTTTTTTAACTGAAACCGCAGAAATCAGAAAAGGCGCCTTAGCTCGACGTATCGAGCGGCGAGCGCCTTTTTGGACTCTCCGGCATGCCCGAAGGTGCCGGGCGATTATTCGATGGTAAAGCGGGCGATGCCGTTTCGTACGACGCCGTCCAACGGATAAACCTCACCGTCGATCGTGAGCGAGACGACGCCGGCATTGCCTATCGTGAAGCGCGAACCCTTCGGAATCTCATAGGCCTGCACAGACTGCGGACGCATTTCGCTTGCTACTACATTGCGGCCATTGGGTGCGATAACCTGAACCCAGCTGGCCCCAGCTCCCAGACGGAATTCCACCTTGTGGAGCACCGGTGCGGCAGCGGGCGGCTGAGCGGAAGCAGCGGGCGCCGGTTGCGCCGGCGCGGCTGACGCGGTCTGCGCAGCAGGAGCCGGCGCGGCCGACGGTGTCGGCTGAGCTGCCGGAGCAGCAGCAGGCTGAGCTTGCGCTGCGGCGGGAGCTGACGGCTGAGCAGGCTGAGTCTCAGGAGCAGCATCCGAAGGCGCAGCAGCGCTTTCTGCCGGCTCAGCGGCCGGTGTCTTAGTCTCTTTAGCCTCGTTGGCACCGGACTCAACCTTCTGCGCTTCGCTCGAGGTGTGCAGACTGGCAAACTGATCGGTATAGACTGCCCAGATGCCGCCGCCAACAAGCGCCGCCAACACCACGAAGAGCACGGCCTTCAAGGTGCGGTTTTTCGGCGGTTCATGGAAAACCGCTTCCCTAGAGGGAGAACGGTTCGGGAGCTGCCCCACCTCCACGGCAGCGCCGCGGCGCCCGCAGCGCATCATGTAGTCGTCAACCAAAGGCGCCGGATCAATCTTAAGCGCATGCGCATACCCGCGAATGAAAGCACGCACATAGACGGGTTCGGGCAAATTCTCAAGGCGCTCCTCTTCGAGCGCGCGAATCTGTGTCACGGCAAGACGGCACTGTACGGCCATATCGCCCACAGAAATGCCTTCGGCCTCTCGAGCAGCTCGAAGCACCGCACCAAACCCCTTAGGGGCAGCCGACGCTTCCTCACGTACGGGAATAGTCGGTTCTGCCTGCGTCTGGGCAGTTTCGCCCTGCAGCGTGTTGAGACTCGGCTCGAGCTTCTCGGACGCCGAGCCGCTCGAGCGGTCTGCAGCATTTTTTTGCTCTGGGGTCGTGAAATTGCTCTCAGCCATGGATGCGCCTCAATGAAAACGACGGTTTCAAGAATGCTGCGGGCGATACAGAATCACCGCAGCCTCAGCCTTCTGCTGTGCGAGACGTTCCGCTCGACGCGTACGATCGCGCACTTCACCGGCGAGCTGACCGCACGCAGCGTCGATGTCGTCGCCGCGGGTCTTGCGCACCGTTGTCACGTAACCGAGCTCGTTGAGCCGGCGACAGAAGGCGAGCACCTTCTCCCGGTCAGGCTTTTCAAGGTCTGACTGCGGAAAAGGATTGAAGGGAATCAGATTGAACTTGCAAGGCACGTGCTCGCGGCGAACCAAAGCCGCAAGATGATCGGCATCGGCGAGTGAATCGTTGATGCCGCCGAGCATTACGTATTCAAACGTAATAAAGTCGCGCGGAGCCACACGCAGGTAGCGCCGGCAGGCGGCCATCAGATCGCCGAGCGGATGCTTTTTATTGATGGGCATGAGCTTGTCGCGCAGCCCATCATTGGCAGCATGAAGACTTACAGCAAGCGCCACCGGGGCAGCTTCTGCAAGCTTGTCGATCTGGCGCACAAGTCCAGAGGTAGAAACGGTGACGCGGCGGCGTGAAAGGCCGTACCCGTCATCGTCCAAAAAAATCTTGATCGCGGGAATAACCGCATCGAGGTTCTGCAGCGGTTCACCCATACCCATCAGCACGACATTGCTGATGACGCGGTCATTCGGATCCGTGATGCCGCGGTCGCGGCAGAGCTCGCGCTCGGCCGTCCAAAGCTGGCCCACGATTTCCGCTGTAGTGAGATTGCGGTTGAAACCCTGCTTGCCCGTCGAGCAGAAGAGGCACCCCATGGCGCACCCGGCCTGCGAGGAAATGCAGAGTGTCCCGCGGTCATCTTCAGGGATGAAGACGGCTTCAACAGCATTGCCGTTGCCGACGGCAAAAAGCCACTTGCGCGTACCGTCAGAGGACTTCTTTTCGTGAATGACTTCGGGCGGACGAATTTCCGCAAGCTTGAGGAGCTTGGCCCGAAAGGTCTTCGCGAGATCTGTCATCTCGTTAAAGTCGCAGACAAGATGACGATGCACCCAGCGCGTAAGCTGCCGGGCACGAAAAGGCTTCTCGCCGATCGATTCGCACCAGGCCTTAAGACCGGCCGCATCGAAGTCGAGAAGATTGACGCGTGCAGCCGCCTCCGCAGGAGCAGAAGCGGCCTCTTCGCGCTTGTCAGGGTTGACGAGCGTTTCGGACATTAGCGGCTGTGAATCGCAAGCGTCGGGAAGAAGTAGGCGATTTCAACGGCGGCCGTTTCCGGAGCGTCGGAACCGTGAACAGCATTGGCGTCGATGCTTTCAGCGAAATCGGCGCGGATGGTGCCGGCAGCAGCCTTCTTCGGATCCGTGGCGCCCATGAGTTCGCGATTCTTGAGGATGGCGTTTTCGCCTTCGAGAACCTGAATCATGACGGGGCCGGAGGTCATAAACTTGACCAAATCGGCAAAGAAGGGACGTTCGCGATGGACGGCATAGAAGCCTTCGGCTTCAGCCTGGCTCAGCTGGCGCATCTGGGCGGCGACGATCTTGAGGCCGTTCGTTTCAAAGCGGGAATAGATCTTGCCGATGACGTTCTTGGCGACGGCGTCCGGCTTGATGATGGAGAGAGTGCGCTCAATAGCCATTTTCTGCTCTTATCGTTTCGTAATGGAAAAATATATGAAACCCCGTGAGGGTTATTCGCGGATGAGACGACGCCCGTTTATGCATTGGTTGGCGCCTATTTCATCAGGCGCGCAATTTTATCACGAGGCTTTGATTTCTCTCGGCTCTTAAACCCCTCAAACTTGCGAGGATGTGTTGCCGTCCGATTCAGGAGCATCCTTCAAGCTCATCACATCTGCGCGCTCGGCGCGTTCGGTCTGAATGAGATTGAGCATCCTGCCGCTTTCCTTCATAAAGGCAGGCGCCAAATCACCGAAATAGAGCCGTACGCGCTCAAACCGCCGAATGAATTCATCGCGGTCACGCGCCTCTATCATTGCGAGCTCCGGCGCAAGACTTTCAACGTAGCCGCGGATGAGCTGCGTATTTCGGGGATTGGCGAGAATAATGTCAGCATAAAGACGCGGATCCTGAGCAAAGAGGCGCCCTACCATTTCCAGTTCCAATCGGTAGATGGGCGACGAGAGCTGCAGGATGACTGACAGATCCGGATTGAGCTTCGAGAGAAACACGCCGTAGGCAAAGGTCGTGAAGTGCCTCAGCGCCTGAATAATGCCCATCGAGCGGTCATGCTCTTCGGCCGAACAAGTCACTACCTTCGCGCCCCAGCGGCGAATCTGCTCTAAAAGCGGTTCGGCCGCTGCAGCATCCCGGCCGGGCGCATAAACGAAGACCTGACCGGCAAAACTCGCCACATCGGGGCCGAACATCGGATGAAGCCCCGCAACCGGTCCGCGGTGCACGCGCATCATCGCCTCAACCGGTCCTGCCTTCACCGACGTCACATCGCAAAGCAGCGCCTCTCGCGGAAGAAGTCCGGTGAGCGCCTCGATGACGCTGATGGTCTTATCAATCGGCACCGATACCACCACCGTACCGGCACCCTTGAGAATCTCCGCTGCCTGTGGCCAATCCCCTTGCTCAAGAATGCGAACCGGCCAGCCCGAGCGCTCGAACGCTCGATGGAGCTGCCGCCCCATGCCGCCCGCGCCGCCCACAATCACAACCGGTTTGTGCTGCGGTGTCTTCGCCGAGTCCGCAGCCTCCGGTTCGGCAGCTTTGACAAGCCGGCCGGCTTCTCGGGCAATGCGTCCGAGAATAATGTCCGCCAGCGCCTCTGACTGTCCGGGTTCGGCCGCTGCGCCGAGGAGGATCAGCCGCTCGCCGATCAGGCGGCGAAGTTCGGCCTCATTGTCATAAAGCGCCTCCGTCGAACCCTCGAGTAATCCAACTGTCGTCATAACCATCCCGTTCTGTTTGGTTCTTTTCTCTAGTGCGTATGCGCCGCACCTAATACGGTTCGAGCAGTTTGCACGATTCTTGACCCGAACGGGCGCCGTTCAGTTGTCTTTGTTTAGAATGCGGCTCGATGCTTGAGCGCAAAGACTCGACACTTGCTCATGAAAAGCTGGCCAAAAAAGTAGAAGAACCAAAACATCAAAAGAACACCAAAAGGAAGGACACGCATGGCAGCCAATCTCACCATCGACAAGATTTTTGCCGACAACCTCGGCACAGCATTTGGCGGCTGTGTGCGAGATCAGTCGCTCAACCTTTTTTCACCGGAAATCGCTCGTTCGGCCGGTGCCAATTGGAATCCCCTGCCCTTTTTCGGACGCGCTGAGAAAGTGCGTTTTCGCGCCCGCTGGGCAGCCCTCCTGCAGGGCATCGGACTCTGGGCGGCATTGGTCGTCATTCCCGAACTGAAAGCTGATCCCAAGCTCTCGCGCAAGATCACTTCACAGATGGAAGCCTATACGGATGCACTCCTCAAGGCGCCGATCCTTGACCATCTGTCGCCCGACGAAATCCGTGATTACACATTGCTTCGCCAGCGCTTCATGCGTCTTGGCGCTGCGGCAAGCACCGTCCCTGACAAGGATGCTTTTGCGCGCGCATTTCTTTCAGCACTGACCGGCAAAGCGCCCAACGAAGCTGCGCCGGCACGCGTCTCAGCCATGGCTCTGCACGTCGGTCTTGCCTACGGTCTTTTTGCAAAGCTCGCCGAGATCTCCCGCAACGAACCGCTCTCCTACCAGCGAGATCCTAAGAAGCGCTGAAACGACCCGTATAAAAAATCGGCAGACATCCCTTCAGGTGCCTGCCGATTTTCATTCGAGCGGAAATGGTTCCCGATGGATTAGCCTTCTGATCCGTCGGTCAAGGTCATCTTGACATTATCTTCATGCTGCGCGGCGATTCGCGCCTCGATTCGTTCGGCTTCTTCATCGAGCTTCTCAGGCTTTGGCCCCGGTTCGAGCACTGCGATCGATTCAACGTGTCCCGTATGCGGGAACATATTCATGATGCCGGCCGCACGAATGTGCCAGCCGCCTTCATGCTGCAAAATTGCGCAGTCACGTGCAAGCGTAGCCGGATTGCAGGAAACGTAGACCACGCGGGCCGGACGTTTTTCAGTTGCTGCCAACACGCGGGCCAGCGCCAAGGCGCCTTCGCGCGGCGGATCGATCAGCACGCGGTCGATGCCGCCCATGGTCTGCCAGAGCCCTTCCCAGTCCTGTTCGCTCCACGTAAAAAGATTCCGCGCACGGAAGGTTGTTTTCTCAGCCAATCCGTTTTCAGCCGCCCCTTGACGAGCGCGGGCGACCAAGCCTTCGGATCCCTCAATACCGATCACCCGCTGGGAGCAGCGGGCGAGCGGCAGCGTAAAGTTGCCCAGGCCGCAGAAGAAATCGGCCACCTTGTGATCCGGCTCGAGTCCCAGGAGACGCACTGCGCGGCCGACCATCGTTTCGTTGAGCGCATGGTTGACCTGCGTGAAGTCTGTGGGCTTAAAAGCGATGCGTACACCGAATTCCGTCAACTCCAGCCCGAGCTTTTTTTCATCCTCGGGATTAACCGCATGAGCGGTTTCCGGTCCTTTTGGCTGAAGCCAAATATCCGCGCCGTGTGCTCGGCCAAAAGCCAGCAGCTTTTCCATATCCTCGGGCGACACCGGATCCAGATGACGGAAAACGAGCGCTGTGCGGCCGTCGCCGCCGACAGCGACTTCTATTTGAGGCATCCGCTGGCGCATATCGAGCACAGAGATCAGCTCACGAAGCGGATCAATCATGTCGGAAACGTTCTGCGTCAGAATCGGGCAGGCATGCATATCGCACACATAGCTCGAAGCCTTTTCGTGGAACCCCACCAAAACACCGCCCTTTTTGGCAACATCGCGAACCGTCAGGCGTGCACGATGGCGGTAATTCCAAAAAGGTCCGCGAATGGGCGGCAGAACGTTTTCCGGTTTGACCTTGCCGATGTGCCAGAGCGTGTCCATCAGAATGCGCTCCTTGAAGGCCACCTGCGCATTGGGTTCAATATGCTGCATCGTGCAGCCGCCGCAGGATCCCGGCCCGAAACCGAACTTGGGGCAGCGGGGAGCGACGCGCGCCCAGCTTTGCGTGAGCACCGCCGATGTGCGGCCGATATCAAAACTCGATTTCGAACGCAGACGCTCATAGGTCACGCGTTCGCCGGGAAGCGCCCCCTGAATAAAGACCACCTTGCCGTCGAGATGCGCTATGCCGCGTCCTTCCTGATCAAGACGCTCCACGTCGACAGTGAAGTATTCGGGCGTCCGTTCTTTTGAGCGTCCTCTGCGGCCCATGATGATCTCCTAAGAAAAACTGTTTGGGGTCTGACTTGTATTGGTATTAACCGGTCCGGGAACTTTGCGCCGGCCGACCGCCTTGACCCGATGAATAAAAAAGAAGAAAGGCGCCGTTCAGCTTGCTTGAGCCGACGGCGCCTCGGGTCTTGGTGCAGCGCCCTTTCAAAGCGCTGCTTCCCGGCGGGATGAGGAATTTACCGCAAAGGAGCGCTTAGTTGCGCAGCGGCGGCAGGAATTTCATCGGATCGACGGGTTGTCCTCTGTCGCGCACTTCAAAGCGCAGCATCGGACGTTCGGCCTCTGTATTGCCGCTTTCAGCAATCTTCTGTCCGGCCTTCACTTTGTCACCCGTCTGAACGACGATCTTCGAATTGTGTCCGTAGGCGGTCACCAGCGTCGGCGTGTGGCGCACGATCACCAGCTGACCATATCCCTTGACACCTGATCCCACGAAGATCACCTCGCCTGCGCCGGCGCTCACCACAACGCTGCCCGCAGCAGCGCCAATGTCGAGCCCCTTGCCGTTCTTCGCAAAATCCGAGAGTACTGTCCCGCGCACGGGCCAAATCATGCGAGTGCCGGGAACGACTGCCGCGGCCGGCTTTTCTGCGGCTTTTGCTGCCGGGGCCGGTTCGGCCGCAGGCGCGGCTGCCGCTGACGTCGGAGCAGTCGGAGTCGGCACTGAGCCGGTACTCGTCCGATCGCCGGACGAGCTGCTGCCGGCGGCCGGCGAAACGGCTGCGGCCTCAATCGGAGCGACATGCTCGATGCGGTTGACGCGCACGCCTTCTGGCATCGTCACCTCACGCGGCGCGGCCGTTGATTCCGGAATATGAAGCACACGGCCGATAGCGAGCTGCGTCGGATCCGTGACGGCATTGAGCTGCATCAGTGCCGAAGGCGTCACGCCGTAACGCACGGAAATGTTGTAGATGGTATCGCCGACCGTCACCGTATGCGTACGGCCGGAATCGCGCACGTCGCCGAGCGGCGCAAAGCTAGAGCTCTGCGAACCGGCAGTGGTGTGTTCGCCGCTCGTAGGCACTGACCGATCAACGATGGGAACGTCTCCGAGGGGCAGCGACGAGCAGCCCCCAAGGAGTACGGCAGCACCGACGGCCATGCCGCATGCGCGAAGAGGAAACGCCTTCATCTTAAAAACTCCTTGCACTCACATCAAAGGTCTGCCTGTGCAGCAAATGCACCGCCTACCCAACGGCTGGCCGCCTCTACCTGCTTAAAGCTGGTGAGGTCAACCTGCAGCGGCGTCACGGAAACATAACCGTGCGACGTTGCCCAGAAATCAGTTCCTTCTGCGGCGTCAATCGGTTTGCCGGCTGCGCCGAGCCAATAGATTGGAAATCCGCGCGGACTCATTTCAGCGATAACCGGCTCTGCACTCGAGCGTCGGCCGAGGCGAGTGCCGAGAATGCCGCGAAGTGACTCAAACGGCATGTTCGGAATATTAACGTTGAGCAGCACGGGTTCGTCTGCCGTCTTGCCCGCTTCAATCTCTGCATCCCTGCGTTCGATGAAGCGCTCGACCACGGCCGAGGCAACCTTTGCTGCGCTCTCAAGCTCTGCCCAGCCTTTGTCAATCTGCGAAAAGGCAATGGATGGAACGCCGAAGAGATAGCCTTCAATCGCCGCAGCAACCGTTCCCGAATACATCGTGTCGTCACCCATATTGGCGCCGCAGTTGATGCCGGAAACGACTAAATCCGGCTTTTCATCGAGCAGCCCCGTCAGCGCCACATGCACGCAGTCTGAGGGCGTCCCGGAAAGCACATAGAGGTCTGTTCCCTGCATGTGCTCAACGGTAAGCGGTCGATTAAGCGTCAATGAGTTGGAAGCGCCGGAATGATTGTGGTCGGGCGCCACGATCGTAACGCGCCCAAAACGGCGCATCGCGCGCGCCAAGGCTTCAATGCCGGGGGCGCGGTAGCCGTCGTCGTTAGAGATGAGAATGTTCATGCAGGTCAAAAAAGCAGCCGGCGCCCGACTGAGCGATGGGTTTATCGCTCAGCGCACGGGCGCAACAGCGGACACAGCGGACTTTGGAATTTTTGGATTGTAGCCCACTGCCGCAGTCGATCTTGGTCTGAGCGTGCGGCTGAAGTTTTTCTTTGCAGAAATCTGCTGCAAGCCCCCTATGCCGCTGCCGCCCGCAGCTTTCTCAAACGCTTTCGTCGTCAAAAATCCGCGACTTCGGGAAGACCATCGAAAAGGTCGAACCTTTGCCGGGCGTTGATTCAATTTTGAGCTGTCCCCCGGCGCTGCGGCAGACATGCTTGACAATGGCAAGCCCCAGTCCTGTGCCGCCGGTGCTTCTGGAGCGCCCTTTATCGACGCGGTAAAAGCGCTCGGTAAGCCGCGGAATGTGCTTTTCCTCAATGCCGATGCCCGTATCCTTCACGGAGAGCACAGCACCGCTCGATGTGCGGAACCACCGCACATCAATGCGGCCGCCTTCAGGCGTGTAACGCACGGCATTGGAAACGAGATTCATCGCGGCGCTGCGAATATCAGAGGGCTCGCCGACGAGCGACGCACGGCAGGCTTCCAAAGTGATCACATGGCGGCCGAGTGAAAGCGCCCGTCCCTCGTTGACCACATCTTCGAGAAGCTTCGTCATGCTAATGACTTCGGCATCATCGCTGTCGGTTTCGTCGCGATTTTCAAGTCCCGAAAGAAGCAGCAGATCGTCCAGAAGCGACTGCATGCGTCTGGCCTGATCAAGCATCAGTTCGCGGTGCTTTTGCATGACGTTTGCGGGCACTTTTCCCTGAGACTCAATATCCAGAAATCCGCTGATGACGGTGAGCGGCGTACGCAGTTCATGTGAAACATTGGCGACAAAGTCGCGGCGCATTTCATCAATGCGCAGACGTTCAGTCACGTCATGCGTGACGATCATCATGTGGCGAGAGTCCGGCGCCACCACAGAGACGTCAAGATCCAGACCCGCCTTCGAGGTGTAATTGCAGCGCCCGGCAAAATTGCGCTCAAAGAGCCAGTGACGCAAACGTTCATCGGTGACGACATCGAAAAACGACCGGCCGATCATCTCCGGCGCAATACCGAAGTGTTCGGCGCCGCGAGCATTCACCCAGTCGATACGCCAGCCTTCGCCGAGAATAGCAACCCCTTCGGGCAGCAAGGCAAGGGTTTTTCGATAACGAACATCGCGGTCGCGGATGCGCTTGGCCTTCTTTTCATCTTCACGCACAAGCGCCAGCCACAAGCGAACGGAAAGAATGAATATGCCGACCGTGCCGACGACCCACATCCAGAAGATCACGGCGCGAGAGACGTCGTTCATCCAGACAACCATCATGAAGACAAAGAGGAAGACAAACGCCGCAGCAAGCCATGCACTCTGACGGCGCAGCCGCGCTATGCGTTCCTCGGGCCCATTGGGGTCAGCAGGGCGCACGCCGGAGCCGTTTCCAGTTCCGCCGACAGCACTCTCCGGTGCCGGCAGGTCGCCCGCTTCATAAGCCTCTTTAAGAGGCGTCTCATAGGTTTTGGCAGCGCTCTTCGCCTCTTCGGCTTTAGGCGCGGCGATGCCGCCCAGCGCGTCTTCAGTCTTTTCTGCCATTGAATAAACCCTCCTGCTATTCGCTGGCAGGAGTGTTCAGTGCCGTCTGCGGATCACGAAATCGATAGCCCACGCCGCGCACGGTTTCGATCATGTCTTCTGCGGCGCTTCCGGCCAAAGCTTTTCTCAAACGCAGCATGTGCACGTCCACCGTGCGTTCGTCAACAAAAGCGCTCTGCCACACTGCATCAAGCAGATTTGCACGCGAAAAGACGCGCCCAGGCTTGGCCGCAAAAAGGGAGAGGAGCTTAAATTCTTTGGCAGAAAGCTTGAGCGGTTTGCCTGCAGCTGTCGCCTCAAAACGCGCTTCGTTGAGTTTTAACGGTCCGCAGACAATCACACGCTCTTCGTCGGCCGTGCTGGCCGTCTCCTCCGAGGGCATCGGACTCAGGCGGCCGGCAATGACAGCCGCACCACGGCGGCGAAGCACCGCACGCACTCGAGCAGTCAGCTCTCGCGGCAAAAAGGGCTTCACCACATAATCGTCCGCGCCGGCATCCAGACCCGCCACACGATCCGACTCATTGCCGCGGGCCGTGAGAATGATGACCGGCACATCGGCCGTCTTGGTGTCTGAGCGCAGCTCTCGAAGCCACTCTTCACCCGGACGATCCGGGAGCATACGATCGAGCAGAATCAAATCGGGACGCTCGGCGGCGAGCGCCGAGCGAGCCTCGGCAATGCTCCCTGCACGGGTCGTGCGAAAGCCTTCGGCTTCGCAGACAAAAACGATGAGCTCCTGAATAGCGAGCTCGTCCTCAACGATAAGCAGCAGCGGCGCGGACATGTCTGGTGAAGTATTCCGACGAGTTTGTGATGCGTCAGATTGTACTTTCCGTGACTGTCCGCGACTTGCTCTGCGTGCATTTTCTGCATCGGAGCGCTGCATTGCCGGAACTTCCTGCCCAGAGGTTTTGGACATTTCGAAATGTTTTCAGTTTTGCTGAGGCTGAGTTTTCCCAGCGTGACGAATGTCCACGCCTTCTGTCATGAAAACTACAGTCTCACCGACGTTTTGCATATGCGCGGCCACACGTTCAAGCGAGCGGTTAATACGGATGAATTCCAATCCGTCAGCGAGCTTGAGCTCTCCGGTCTTCAGGCGCTCCACCGTGTCGCTGAGCGCTTCATCGACTTCTGCGGACACAATCGTGCGCCGAGCGACCAACGCTCGTGCACGCTCCGGATCAAGCAGACGTACGCAGGCAATCATGTCGTCGCCCATTACGCGCAAGAGCGCGTGCAGACTAAAGAGCGTCGAGACATTGGCCAGAGCGGGCTCAGACAAAGGCTTGACGAGCTCGCTGAGCTTGCGAACACCCTTGGCGGCATTGCGGATTTCGTCACCCATGCGCTCAAAGTCAGTCGTCATGCGGTAGTAGCCGAGGAGCAGACGCAGGTCCACCGCCTGAGGCTGACGCCGAGAAATGATGGTTTCCAGATAATCGTCGAGTTCAGCTTCCCAGGAATTGATGACATGATCTTCCGCCATCACTTTGGCGGCTTCATCTGCATTCAGATTCACGAGCGCATCGCCCAATCTGCCGAGCTGCTCCTCGACAGCGCTGGCCATCTTAACAACGTTGTTGTTGAGTTCTTCGAGCTCAGCGTCAAAGCGCTTCACCGTATGTGCCTTGGTTTCCATTTGGTTGTCTTCCCAGTTGGTTGAGTTCTTGGTCAAACTTCCATAACGATCAGCCGAAACGGCCGGTGATGAAGTCTTCCGTCGCTTTCTTTTGAGGATGCGTGAAGATCGTTTTCGTGTCGCCAAACTCAATCAGCTCGCCCAGATACATGAATGCGGTGTACTCGGAAATGCGAGCAGCCTGCTGCATGCTGTGACTGACGATAACGACCGTGTAGTCTTTCTTGAGTTCGTCAATCAGCTCTTCAATGCGGGCGGTGGCAATCGGGTCAAGCGCCGAGCAAGGTTCGTCAAGCAGCAGTACCTCAGGCTTCACGGCGATGCCGCGAGCAATGCACAGACGCTGCTGCTGGCCGCCGGAGAGCGAGGTGCCGGGCTGAGTGAGCTTATCCTTCACATCGTCCCAGAGCGCCGCCTTGCGCAGCGCCCATTCAACGCGCTCATCCAGATCGGCTTTGGCGATCTTTTCGCGCAGACGCACACCGTACGCCACATTGTCGTAAATCGACATGGGGAACGGCGTCGGACGCTGAAAAACCATGCCCACGCGGCTGCGCAGCGCCGTCACGTCGATCGAAGGATCCAGAATTTCAAGATCACCCATGCGGATGGAGCCTTCGGCTCGCTGCTCCGGATACAGATCCTGCATACGGTTCAAACTCCGCAGAAGCGTCGATTTGCCGCAGCCGGACGGTCCGATGAAGGCCGTTACGCACCCCTTGGGAATGGGCAGCGAAACGTTCTTCAGCGCGTGAAAGTTGCCGTAGTAGACGTTAAGGTCGGAGATCAGGATCTTGGGTTCGGGCATTTCACGAACGGCAAGCTGATCGAGATGTTCGGGATGAATCAAAGGCATTTGAAGCTCTTCAATATGTTCTGTTCACTGGAGGATCGTCCGCATCAGCGGCGACGGCGTTCGCGGATGACAATGGCAGCCGAGCTCATGAGGAGCACGAGAATCAAGAGCACCAGTGCGGTGCCGTACTGCAGCGGCCGCGTCGCTTCGATGCTGGTGCCGGAAGTCGCCAGCACATAGATGTGGTAGGGCAACGCCATTACCGGGTCGAACAGCGAAACACCTTCCTTTGGCGTAAAGAAAACGCTGCCGGTGTACATGATCGCGGCCGTTTCGCCGGCGGCGCGGGCAAGCGCAAGAATCGAACCGGTCAGAATGCCGGGCAGCGCGTTCGGCAGCACCACCTTGAGCGTGGTTTCACGCTGCGAGGCGCCGAGCGCGAGACTGGCCTCGCGCCAGTCCTGCGGGATCTGTGAGAGTGCTGCTTCGGTCGTGTTGATGATGATCGGCAAAGACAGCACAGCCAGCGTCAGGATGCCCGAAAGCAGGCTCACGCCGAAGCCACAGAAAACGACGAAGAACGTGAGGCCAAAGAGACCGAAGACGATGGAAGGGACGCCCGCAAGATTAGCAATCGAAAGACGCGTCAACGTCACCCAGACGGACGGCTGACTGTATTCCTTGAGGTACACCGCACTGGCCACGCCGAGCGGGAGAGCGATGACCAAAGCACCCAGCGCCAGGCAGAATGTGCCGATAATGCAGGGCAGAATGCCGCCCTTCGTCATCAGATCTCTCGGAGGTTCCGTCAGAAATTCCCACGTCATCGCTGGCCAGGCATTGACGACAATGAGTCCGATGATGCCGAGCAGTGCGGCAATGTTGATGAGGACTGCGGCGCGCATCACCGTGAAGCCCGTGGCTTCATAGAAGCGCCGCAAAGCTGCTGACTTCATTTATTTCTTCTCCAGTCCGAAGCGGCGAGCCGCATACCAGGCGCAGAGGTTGAAGGCAAATGTAATGATGAAGAGCACGAGACCCGTCGCATAGAGCGCGTGATAGTGCTCGCCGCCGACGGCTGCTTCTGCCATTTCTGCAGCAATCGACGAGGTCATCGGGCGCACCGGGTCGAAAATCGACTCAGGAATAATGGCTGCGCCGCCGGCCACCATGAGTACAACCATGGTTTCACCGATAACGCGGGAAATACCGAGCATCACGGCTGTGGCGATACCGCCCATAGCCCAGCGGAGCTCAACCTTGAGAAGTGTTTCCCAGCGGGTTGCTCCAAGCGCCAGACTCGCTTCGCGCAGTCCTGACGGGACATTGCGCAGCGCATCCTCAGAAATGGAAGCGATGGTCGGCACGCACATGAAGGCGAGCATGATGGAGGCATTGAACAGATTCAGACCGGTCGCAATGCCGAACATGTCCTGCAGCCAGGGAGCCAGAATGATCATGCCGATAAAGCCGATGACGACCGACGGAAGCGCCGCCATGAGTTCAATCAGCGGCTTCACAATGCGGGTGAGTGCCGGAGGCATGCCTGCATGAATAGCGCAGGCTGTCAGAACACCGAACGGCACCGCAATCAGCGTCGTCAGCGCAGCACAGGCCAAAGAACCTGCAATCAGCGCCCCAATGCCGAAAACTGGCGGATCATCCGTCGGATACCACTCTGTTGAGAAAAGAAAATCTTTGAGGGAGACGTGAGCAAAGATCGGCAGCGCCTGGCTGAGGAGAAAGATGACGATAGCAGCCAACGCAAGAACGCTCACGCCGGCAGCGGCAGCAAGACCGCGGCGAAAGTTCACGTCAGCCTGAAGTTTGGCAGGCAGAGCCATAGTGAAGGAATCCGGATAGTCACACTGAAATCACAGAAGCTCGACGCCCTAAGCGCCGAGCTTCCCGAGGGCTAAAACCGTCTTACTTGGCGGCAACCGGCACGAAACCAGCCTTTTCAACGTCCTTTTGACCTTCAGCGGAGAGCATGAAGTCAATCAGCTTCTTCGCCTCGGCCTTCACGTTGTCAGCCGTGAAGAGGTAAAGATCCCTGGCGATCGGCCAGGTCTTATCCTTGGCGGATTCAATGCCCGGCTTCACGTTGTTCATCGTGAGCGGGTGCGTCTGCTTATCCATGTAACCGACGCCGATGTAGCCGATAGCATTCGGGTTCTGAGCAATGGCTTGCACGACACCGCCGTTCGAAGCCTGAATCAGAGCGCGGGGCGACACACGGGTCTTGCCCATCACCAATTCCTGGAAGCACTCAAAGGTGCCGGAAGAAGAGTCGCGGCCAACCACAACGATCGGAGCCTTGGCACCGCCGACTTCATCCCAGGAACGGATCTTGCCAGCGAAGACGTCCTTGAGCTGAGCCATCGTCAGGCCCTTGACGGCATTGTTCGGATTGACGACCGGAATGATGGCGTCATGGGCAACCGTGTAACGCACGGTCTTGATGTTGTGATCGGCGAAGTCCTTGACTTCCTTATCCTTCATGTCGCGCGAAGCCATCGCAACGTCGGTCATGCCGTCGCGCAGCGCCTTAATGCCGTTGCCCGATCCGGTACCAGAGATCGTCACGGTGATGTTCGGATTGGCCTTCATGAAGCCCTCCGCCGTGAGCTGCATAGCGGGCAGAACCGTCGTCGAGCCGTTAACCGTAACGGTTTCCGCGTGAACGGCGGCGGCAGCGGCAAAACCAGCGAGAGCGCCGAGAACGGCAATCATGTTTTTAGTCATTTCCAACTTCCAACTTCTAGAGATGTATTCGGTGTGCGTTTTCTTTTCCGCACGGGTCGAAGTATGAAAGTCGGCTTTGACTCAGCCGTGAATCTCTTATGAATATTGTGTGACAGCGCAGAATGTCCGTCATCAAAACGTCACATTCTGCCTAGCGGCGACCGCCTGCTGTTGGAGTCTTGCTGTTCTGAGTCGCTGTTCGCTAGTTGATGTACTCATTGTCCTAATCAAAGCACCATTCACCAGAAAAGTTGATCAAGAACGAACATCTCAATGTGTGGGCCCTGTAAGTACTTCAGAACGATCCCACCATTCTTAATATTTCAGGCAAATATCGAATCCAAACATTACCCCACAAGACCACTGATCAGTAGATGTTCCCTGCTATTTAGACTGCGATTCTAGGTATAAGCTGATTGTTGCTCCCAAAAAATCCGAACGAATCTATCGTTTAAGTTCTCCCTTGTTTTTATGGGAGCTTAAATGGGAGCATTTGCCGCGAGCTAGAGACACTTCGATGAGGACTTTAATACGCCAATAAGCAGCGTCTTAATATCGCGTCATCCTTAGAGAATCAAGGAATGCGAGACGATGACGCAATAAAAAAGGCCATCTTGCGATGACCTCATTTTGGTTTTCTGGTCGGGGCGGCGGGATTCGAACTCGCGACCCCTTGCACCCCATGCAAGTGCGCTACCAGGCTGCGCTACGCCCCGAACAGAAGGGAGAGTTTATATGACCCTCCCTAAAAAGTCAAATCAATCTTCGCCGCCGGCGATCAGATTCGTTGTCACTCGGCTGTTGAGCGTTCCCGACGGATGGAACGTGACGACTCGGCGTTCGGTGATAGTCACCGTTTCGCCGGTCTTCAGGTTGCGGCCCGGGCGAGCCACCTTGTCGCGAACCGAGAAGTTGCCGAGACCCGGGATCTTCACCGTATCACCCTTTTCCAGATGCTCGGCGACGAGTTCAAAGAAGGTCTCAACGATAAGTTTGGCATGAGGACGATCAAGTCCTGCGACATGATCGACCAATGCTTCTGCCAGGCTTGCCTTATTGAGCGTGTAGATCTCAGCGGCGGTCAGTTCAAATTCTTCAGTCATATTCACTAGCGGTCAATTGAGAATTATGTCTTTCGAAGGGAATCATGCAACTCCCTTCGAAATAGTTCAAGGTCAATCACGCGCGCAGATGCGCTCCCACGCCCTCGAGCGCTTCGAGAATCGCTCGCACAGCGCCGTCAGCTTGTTCGTCGGTGAGCGCTTCTTCGGTACGGCTTGAAAGTTCAATGGCGAAGGCCAGTGACTTCTCAGCAACTGTATCCACTGCGTCCTGCGGACGGTAGAGGTCAAAGAGCTTGAAGTTGGCGAGCGGCGCCAGACGAAGATCTTTCTTCTTAGCCGCAGCAACCGCATCAAAGAGCTTCTCGACTTCCATTTCCGCAGGCACGACGACGGCCAAGTCGCGGGTAACGGACTGGAACTTGCTCACCGGTACGTAGTTCGGAAGCGGACGATCCAGAAGTGCCGGCACCTCGACTTCGAAAACCACCGGGGCATGCGGCAGCTCATACGCCTGTGCAGCCTTCGGGTGAAGTTCGCCAATAAAGCCGATGCGCTTGCTGCCTAAGTACACAGCTGCCGAACGTCCCGGATGCAGTGCCGGGAACGCTTCCTTGACGAAGCGCAGCTTCATCGGAGCCGCCAAGCGTTCGAGATCGCCTTTGACGTCATAGAAGTCGACGCGGCGAGCGGGTTTTCCCCACTGTTTGTCATCGGCATCACCATAGGCGAGACCCGCAATGTGCTGCGGCTGGCGAACGCCCTTCACCGTCCACGGACCTTCTTCAATCGAAGGATCGGGGAAGAAGACGCGCCCCAGCTCAAACACGCGCACGCGCTCGGCACGGCGGTTGAGATTGTATTTGAGAATATCCACCAAACCGCCGATAAGCTGCGTACGCATCACCGAAAGCTGCGACGCGATTGGATTCAGCAGACGAATGGGGCTGTCGTTTCCTGCGAAAACGCGTTCCCAGTCTTCCGGCACAAAGGAGAAGTTGATGAGCTCCTGATAACCCTGCTCGGCCATTTCACGGCGAAGCGCATGCTGATCACGTCGCTCTTCGCGGCTCGGCTTCATCGCGCTGCGGGCCAGCGGCGGACGATCCGGGAGTTTTTCGAGTCCGTAGAGGCGGGCCACTTCCTCAATCAAATCCTCTTCGATTTCAATATCAAAGCGGAACGACGGCGGAACGACGGTAAAGACACCGTCGTCATAGGTGAAATCGAAGCCGAGACGCTTGAAGCTTGTCTCCATCGATTCGACAGGGATTTCCACTCCGACCACCTTGCGGCAGCGATCAACGCGCATCTTCACGGGAGCACGCGTCGGCAGAGCCGTCTGAACATCCGCAACGGGACCTACCGTCGTTTCGGGCGTACCGCAAATGTCGAGCACGAGCCGTGTGATGTATTCAAGATGTTCGGCCGTTGAAGCGAAATCGACGCCGCGTTCATAGCGGTAGGCCGCATCGGTCGAGAAATTAAGTTTGCGGCAGCGGCCCTGAATCGCTTTCGGGAACCAGAAGGCGGACTCAATAAAGAGGTCTGTCGTTTCCGTACTGATGGAAGACGACTCCCCGCCCATGATGCCTGCCAGACACTCAGGCTCATCGCCCGCGCAGATAACGCCGTACCAAGGATCAAGAGCAACGGTTTCACCGTTGAGCAGCTGAACGGACTCGCCTTCGCGTGCCCAACGCACCGTCAAACGATCCGCAGGGATCTTCTTCAGATCATAAAAGTGCGTCGGACGGCCCAGCTCGAGCATGACATAGTTGGAAATATCGACCAAAGCCGAGATCGAACGCATGCCGCAGCGCTCCAAGCGCGCCTTCATCCAATCCGGCGTCGGAGCGGCAGCATTCAGGCCGCGAAGAATTCGGCTCGTAAAGCGGCCGCAAAGGTCGGGCGCCTGAACATCCACCGGAAGCGTGCAGGAGCAAGTGGCAGCAACCGGATCCATCGCCGGCAGCGTGAGCGGCGCACCGGTAATCGCATGCACATCGCGTGCGACGCCGACCACGGAGAGCGCATCGCCGCGATTGGGGGTGAGCTTGAGTTCGATCTTGGCATCGTCAAGACGTGCGTACTGACGGATATCGACGCCCACCGGCGCATCATCGGGCAGGATCCAAATACCATTGTGATCTTCGTTGATGCCGAGTTCGCGCGTCGAACAGAGCATGCCCATCGAAACCACACCGCGCAGCTTGCTCTTTTTGATGCGGAAGTCGCCGGGGAGCACGGCACCGATCGTAGCGCAGGCGACTTTGATGCCGGCACGGACATTCGGTGCGCCGCAGACGATCTGCAGCGTTTCGCCGGTACCGGCATTGACTTCGCAGACGTGCAGATGGTCCGAATTCTCATGATCGCGGCAAGAGAGCACCTCACCCACTACGACGCCGGAAAAGGCCGGCGCAATGGTACGAACCTCTTCAACCTCAAGACCCGCCATCGTCAGGGCATCGGCCAGCTCATCCGTGCCGAGCGCCGGATTGACATACTGGCGCAGCCATTCTTCAGTGAAAATCATTTATGCCTCGGGGGATTAGTTGAACTGACGCAGGAAGCGAAGGTCGCCTTCAAAGAAAAGACGCAGATCGTCGACGCCGTAGCGAAGCATCGTCAGGCGTTCAAGGCCGGAGCCGAACGCAAAACCGATGTATTTCTCGGGGTCCAGGCCGTAATTGCGCACCACATTGGGATGCACTTCACCGGCGCCCGAAATCTCGAGCCACTTGCCCTTTCGCGGTCCGCTGGTGAACATCATGTCGACTTCGACCGAAGGTTCAGTGAACGGGAAGTAGGACGGACGGAAGCGGACTACGAGATCATTCGTCTCAAAGAAGCAGCGCAGGAAGTCGCTGTACACGCCCTTCAAATCGGTAAAACTGATATCGGTATCGAGCCACAGGCCTTCGACTTGATGGAACATGGGCGAATGCGTCGCGTCGCTGTCAACGCGATAGGTACGGCCCGGACTAATGACCTTGATCGGCGGCTGATGCGTACGAGCGTAGCGCACCTGCATGGGCGAGGTGTGCGGACGCAGCGGCAGCGGGCGGCCTTCGTCATCATTGCGGTCCACATAAAACGTATCCTGCATTGAGCGGGCCGGATGATTGGGCGGGTTATTCAAAGCAGTGAAGCTAAACCAGTCGCTCTCGATTTCCGGACCATCGGCCACATCAAAGCCGATCGAACGGAAAATTTCCTCAATTCGCATCCACGTGCGCATGACGGGATGGATTCCGCCCTTGGTGTCCATGCGCCCGGGGAGCGTCACGTCAATGGACTCCTGGGCGAGTTTGGCAGCGAGCGCTTCTTCAGCGAGCGCTTCGCGTCGTGCATTGAGAGCGGCCTCAACCTGCTGCTTGGCGCGGTTGATTTCCTGACCGCGAGCGCGGCGCTCTTCAGGAGCGAGACGGCCGAGCTCCTTCATGAGCATCGTAAGGCTGCCCGTTTTGCCGAGGTAGCGTGCCTTGGCGTCCTCGAGAGCGGCAGCGGCATTCGCCTCAGCGAATTCACGCTGCGCGGACTCGATGAGTTCGGAAAGTTCCTGCATTTTGAATTCCAAAACTTGAAAAATCTGGCGGACGCCATCGAATGTCGGTGCAGGACCTGCGGTGAGAAAAAGAGAGACTGAGTATCGAGGGATGTAAAAAAGACGCATTGCTGCGTCGTTCCTTCTTTTCCCTGCTCAAAGCCTCTTGAGAGCCCTTCAGGCTCAGATTCCCGTCTCACAGCGCCTCCCGACAGGGAGTCGTCCGTTTTCGCATCTGCAGTTTTCAGCCGCAGCAGTTGAACCGCCCAAGGCCGAAAACGTAAACACGAAGAACGGCTTCAGATCGATGAGCGCGTCCTAATAGTGACCGCACCCTCCGCAGAAGCCGTCGGAGAAGTTAGGAATTCTACAAGCAATTCTCTGAGAATGCTCGAAAAAAAGCTCCGTGACCCTCGCGGATCCGGAGCTTTCTTCAGCCTTTCTTTGCGCAGAATCAGGCGTTCTTGACCTGAGCAACGAGGGCGGCAAAACCGTCCTTGTCATTCACAGCCATGTCGGCGAGAACCTTGCGGTCGAGGGCGATGCCGGCCTTCTTCAGACCGTTCATGAACACCGAGTAGCTCAGGCCGTTGGCGCGGCTGCCGGCGTTGATACGAGCGATCCACAGACGGCGGAACACATGCTTCTTGTCGCGGCGGTCACGATAAGCATACTGACCGGCACGCATGACAGCCTGCTTGGCAACACGGAAAACGTTGTTGCGGCGCAGACGGTAGCCCTTCGAAAGGGTGAAAATCTTCTTATGACGAGCACGGGCCGTCACACCACGCTTCACACGAGGCATCTTTAACTCCTTTCTTCTGAATTAGGCGTAGGGGAGCATGCGCTTGACGGACTTGATGTCCGACTCATGCACCGTGACCATACCGCGCAGATGACGCTTGTTCTTCGTCGTGCGGTGGGAAAGGATATGACGCTTCGTAGCGTGGGCGCGCTTGATCGAGCCGCTGGCACGCGGCTTGAACCGCTTCGCAGCGGCGCGCTTGGTCTTCATCTTCGGCATTTGGCCGTTACCTCTTATTGGATGAACCGCGGGCGTCCGTTCAGATCTTGAACGGCTCTTGTCTGGCCTGAGGCTCACTTATAGAAAACTCGAGGCCGGCAAAACCTTCCGGCCTCTCGTCAAGGAACGCGATTCTACATCAATGCAAAACCGCGTGTGTGAAATCAGCGCTTCTTTTTGGGAGCGAGGACCATGATCATCTGGCGGCCTTCGAGCTTGGGCGCATGCTCGACCTGAGCAATATCGACAAGCTCCTCACGGACGCGGTCCATGAGCTGAGTGCCGAACTGCTGGTGAGCCATTTCGCGTCCGCGGAAGCGCAGCGTGATCTTGGCCTTGTCGCCGTCCTCAAGGAAGCGCTTCAGGCTGCGCAGTTTCGTCTGGAAGTCGTTCTCATCCGTGGCCGGACGGAACTTGACTTCCTTGATCTGGACGACTTTCTGCTTGGCCTTGGCTTCCTGAGCCTTCTTCTGCTCCTGATAGCGGAACTTGCCGTAATCCATCAGACGGCAGACCGGCGGGACTGCGTTGGGCGCAACCTCGACCAAATCCACCCCTGCATCCTCAGCCATGCGGAGGGCTTCGGATGTGCGGACGATCCCGATCTGGGCGCCATCGACGCCGGTCAGTCGGACTTCAGGAACTCGGATCTCACCATTGATCCGATGCTTGCGATCTTGAGCTATGGCTCTTCTCCCAAAAATTAAGCGTTGTGCGCGCTAAAACACCCGATCAGCGGGTGCGTTCGCGGTTTTCCGTTGAAATGCGTTCGATGAAGGCGTCGAGCGACATCACCCCGAGGTTCTCGCCTCCGCGGGCGCGCACGGAAACCGTTCCCGTCTGCGCTTCCTTTTCACCCACTACGAGGATGTAAGGAAGTTTTTGCAGACTAAGCTCGCGAATTTTATAGTTGATCTTTTCGCTGCGCAAATCCGTCTGAACCCGGAGACCGGCAGCATGGAGTTTTGCAGCAACATCTTTGGCGTAAGCGCCCTGATTGTCGGTAATCGACGTCACAGCGCACTGAATCGGAGCAAGCCACACCGGGAAGGCGCCGGCAAACTCTTCAATCAGCATACCGATCCAGCGCTCGAGCGAGCCCAGAATGGCGCGGTGAAGCATCACCGGAATCTTGCGGGAGTTGTCTTCGGCAACATACTCAGCGCCAAGACGACCCGGCATCTGGAAGTCCACCTGCACGGTGCCGCACTGCCAGGACCGGCCGAGGCAGTCCTTCAGGTGATATTCAATCTTGGGGCCGTAGAAGGCGCCTTCGCCGACGAGCACTTCGTACTTGATGCCGAGCGCATCAAGGCTCGCCATCAGAGCATGTTCGGCCTTGTCCCACACGGCATCTTCACCAATGCGCATCGCCGGGCGAGTCGCCACCTTGTAGGCGATGTCAGTGAAGCCGAAGGTCTTGTAGACCTTCTGCACGAGCGCGGTAAAGGCTTCGCATTCGGCAAGAATCTGATCTTCCGTGCAGAAAATGTGACCGTCGTCCTGAGTGAAGCCGCGCACACGCATGAGGCCGTGGAGCGAACCCGAAGACTCATTGCGGTGGCACTGACCGAATTCACCAATGCGCAGCGGCAGATCACGGTAGCTGCGAAGCTTCGAATTGAAGATCTGGATGTGGCCGGGGCAGTTCATCGGCTTGAGCGCGTAGTAGCGGTTCTCCGACTCCGTCGTGAACATATTGTCGCGGTACTTCGCCCAGTGACCGGAACGCTCCCACAGAGAGCGGTCAAGCAGCTGAGGAGCTTTCACTTCTTCGTAGCCATTATCCTGATAGACGCGGCGCATGAACTGCTCGATCACCTGCCAGAGCGCCCAGCCTTTGGCATGCCAGAAGACCATGCCCGGCGCTTCATCCTGCAGATGGAAGAGATCGAGTTCGCGACCAAGGCGGCGGTGATCACGCTTTTCGGCCTCAGCGAGCATCTCGAGATAAGCCTTCTGCTCATCCTTCGTCGCCCAGGCCGTACCGTAGATGCGCTGGAGCATTTCGTTCTTGCTGTCGCCGCGCCAGTAGGCGCCCGCCACCTTCATCAGGTGATGCACCTTGAGGCAGCCCGTTGAAGGCACGTGAGGGCCGCGGCAAAGATCCACGAAGTCGCCCTGACGATAGAGCGAAATCACTTCACCCGCAGGAATCGAAGAGATGATTTCAGCCTTGTAGTGTTCGCCCAAAGCCTTGAAGAAGTCGATGGCTTCTTCACGAGGCATTTCTTCGCGCACGATCGGAATATTTTTCTTGACGAGCTCATCCATACGAGCTTCGATCGCCTTCAAATCTTCGGGCGTAAAAGCGCGGGTGTAGGAAAAGTCGTAGTAAAAGCCGTTTTCGATCGCCGGTCCGATCGTGACCTGTGCCTCGGGAAAGAGCTCCTTGACGGCCTGAGCCATCAGGTGAGCGGTCGAGTGACGAATAATCTCAAGCCCTTCGGGGTCGCGTGCCGTGATGATCGCAACCGCAGCATCGCCGTCAATCACGTGCGAGAGATCCACCAACTTGCCGTCCACACGTCCAGCTAAAGCTGCCTTAGCGAGTCCGGCACCGATCGATGCGGCAACCTGGGCCACCGTGACGGGACCTTCGTACTCGCGTTTGGAGCCGTCGGGAAGAGTGACTGAAGCCATTTCGAAATCCTCACAAAAATTCTGGGCATAAAAAAAGTGCGGCCTGAGCCGCACTTTTTTCATGTCGAACAGTGACACTACTGCGCTCACGCCCTGTTAATAATAACGGGGCGCTGTTGTTCGAAATTCATTCGCCAACATCCGCATCGTCGCTGTCCGAAAAAAATTTTGGTAGGCACAATTGGATTCGAACCAACGACCCCCACCATGTCAAGGTGATGCTCTAACCAACTGAGCTATGTGCCTGAGCGTTCACAATCAGTGAGGCACGAATTATACCTAGGTGAATGCTCACAGCAAGCACTTTTTAGAAGGATAGCGCAAATGCGGTATTCACCTAGGCACCTCTCAGTCTTCAGAGACGGCGTGCCGAAAGAACGCCGTGCACGGCGCGCAGCCCTTTGAGCAGCACCTGCATAGCATTGCCGCCCTTGACCTCGAGCGAAAACCGCATGTGCTGATCGCCCTTGAGAATCTGCGTGTTGAGCGCCGTCACGTGCACCTTTTCGCGCTGCATCACTTCCGTCACATCCTTCATGATGCCGGACCGGTCGGAGGCAATCACGAGCACGTCGGCGGGATAGAGCGCATCATCACCGGCGCGCCCCCAACTCACTTCAATCAAGCGGTCATGATCCTGATCGACCATGTTCTTGAGGTTAGGACAGTCTGCACGGTGAATCATCACGCCTCGGCCGCGTGTGACGTAGCCCACAATTTCGTCGGGCGGCACCGGATGACAGCAGCGGGCAAGCTGTGTGAGAAGGGAATCCATGCCGACCACGAGCACCTTGCCCTTACTCGCCGCGCTCGAAGCTCCGCGCAGCACCAAATCATGCTCAGGAGCAGGCGCCGGAGCGGGCTTGGGCGGCTGTACGGCCTGTGCGAGCGCTGTCAGCGTGATTTCTTCCTTGGCAAAAGCCACACAGAGCTCATCAACGGTGCCAAAGCCCAGGCGTTTCGCAAGATCATCGAGCTTAACCGCGGTTTTTCCCAAACGCGCGAGTTCTTTATCCAGGCGGTCACGGCCCTCGGCGATCTGCTGCGCGAGCTGCTCAGCATTGAACCACTGCCGCACCTTGTTGCGGGTACGGGGACTCGCGGCATAGCCGAGTTCGGGATTGAGCCAGTCGCGGCTCGGCTGACCGACTTTTGCCGCAATGATTTCGACGGTCTGTCCGGTCTTAAGCTTGGTATTGAGCGGCACCATCATCCCGTCGACTTTTGCTCCGCGGCAGCGGTGACCAAGCTGAGTATGGATTTGGTACGCAAAATCCACCGGGGTAGCACCGGCGGGAAGCTCAACGATGCGGCCTTGCGGCGTCAGACAGTAGACATGGTCGTCTTCCACGGCCGGCGCTGCCGGCTGCCCCTTCTGCCCCGCCTCTGCATTGGGGGCTTGGGCGCTCTGCTCGGCAGCGCCCCCGCCCACATCACTCCTCCAGGCCAGGAGCTGACGCAGCCACGCCACGCGCTGCTCCTCAGCAATGGAGGCGCCGTTGGAATTGCCCGCCTCTTTGTAGCGCCAATGCGCAGCAACACCGAGTTCGGCAAATTCATGCATGGCTCGAGTGCGGATCTGAATTTCAATCGGCCGGCCGAGCTGATCGGTAATGACGGTATGGAGCGACTGATAACCATTGGGCTTGGGATTGGCAATATAGTCGTCATACTCCTTCGACAAAACCGTGAAGTGCTCCTGCACAATCGAGAGCGCTTCATAGCACTGCTCGACGGTTTCGACGATGATTCGAACCGCACGGACGTCAAAGAGCTGATCAAAGCGCAGGTGCTTGCGCTGCATCTTTTTCCAAATGGAATAGATATGCTTCGGGCGGCCCGACACCTCAGCCTGAATACCGTGAGAAATCATCAGCGCCTGAATCTTCTTCACCGCCAAAGCCATGAATTCCAAACGTTCCTCACGAGACTCATCGAGTTCAGCAGCAATCTGGTGATATTCGGCCGGATGCGTAAAGCGAAGCGAGAGGTCTTCGAGCTCCCACTTGATCTGCCAAATACCGAGTCGATTAGCCAAGGGCGCATAAACGGCGAGCGTTTCCTCACCGAATTCCACTGCGCCCGGCGCCTGTGAAGAGACAAACCAGCGCAGCGTCTGCAGGCGGCTTGCCAATTTGAGCAGTACGACGCGCAGATCCTGACTCATCGCCAGGAACATGCGGCGAAGCGCCTCGGGCTGCACCGCCGCACTGGATTCTTTGTTTTCCGAGCGTGCGCGCTTGGAGAGATCATTCATCTTCCCGAGCTCGCGCACAAGCCCTGCCACATTCTCCCCAAAGCTCTTTTCAATCCATTCATCGGGCTTCTGCACGAGCGTGGGCACGCTGAAAAGATACGCCGCAGAAATGAGCTCCGGATCGTTTCGAATGGCCCGCAGAATGTTGGCAACACCGTCGGCATGCGCCATGACCGACTCGCCCGTAGAAAGCGTCCTGCCGTAATAAAGCGGTTCCACCGAGCTGCGTGCAGCAGCCGGATCAGCGGTTTTCGTGAATTGGGTGGCATCCATCGCCGCCTCCAAAATCTTTTTCTTCTTTTGGCTGCTCGGGTTGGTTCCAAACCCGCACAGCACCGTAATTGATTATTGGCCGCAGGCAAACGTCATCCGCACAAGGACTCTTTAAACCTCATACAGCTTCCGTCGCTACTCGGTGAATTGTAGGTAAGCAAGAGCGCCTTGCGCAGAAAGCGGACTGAAAGGAATCAAATCCTTACCGACTGGCCGCTGAAATAGCACAGCCGGAAGGATTAGGGTTTTCACTGTGTTTGCGTAAATTAGAGCAAGTTCAGCCGCCAGGACATCTTCACGGAGCCCCCTGCAGAGCGAACGCTGGCTCCGGCGCGTGAAGCAAAACCGGAAAAATCCAATCTGGAATCCCGCCATTCAATGCCGGCAGCGAGTTCGGCATTCCATTGGAAGCATTCGGGCTCAGCAGTCGTCATGACAGTTGCTGACGATGTCGAGCCCCCGGCGGGCCCTTGAACCATCACATCGCGGTCGCCGCCGACCGTACTGTTCAACGCTGCAGTCAACGACACATCCAAGCGCCTCGGCTTCACCTGCCCCCAATATCCGGCTCCCGGCGCAAAATGAAGCGCCCCCGTTATGACGCCGCCCGCCGTTGCCGCCACAGCCTGCGCGGAAGCTTCACGAATGGTGAGCACAGCTCCTGCCGGTGAGCGCCATGTTCCTTCAGCCGTATCCACCCGCAGATACCGCAGTCCGGCAAAACCCGAAATCACCCATGAGCGGTCAGGCCCGCTGCCCGACAACGCGCTGCCGGCGAAAAGCGGCTGCTCATAAAGAAAGCCGCTGGAATAAATGCGCCGCTTGAGTTTTTCCATCTCAAGATACTCACGGGCCGCCCCCATGCGATAACGGTCGTCAGCCTCAAGCCACGTCAAATCTACCGTTCCCCAGCCGCTGCCGAGCCGTCGGCGCACAAAGAATGATGCGGAAGCTTCGTCGGACTCGCTGTCTACCCCGAGTTCCGCTGCCGCTCCCTGTTTATAAAGCGTATCCAGACTTCTTGTTGTGAAGCTCCCCATCAAGCCGACACGCCAATCCTCCCGCCCGAAAATGACAGCGGCGTCAAAAGTGGTGTCTTCGCTTTTGACCGTAAAGGGTTTAGAGACCGGCGTCGATACATCAACCTTAGTGCTGCCGGCTGAAGCGCCGATAAAAACAGGCACATCCTGCACTACCGCCGGCAGATGCTCCTGCAGGTTCGTGCGCCAGGCTTTCAGCCGTTCCGTCCAGTCAGGATCGGCCTTTTCCGAATCTGCGGAAGCCTTTCGGCTAGCCGCCCTTTGCGCTTCAAGCGAACGAATTTCTGCAGCACGCGCCGCCTGCGCCTCCGCCATTCTGGCGGCCGAAGCCAGCCGCATGGAGGTCGAGACGGCGTTTTGCATCAGTCGCTCATTGGTACCCGTTGAAGAGGCGGCCGTAGCAACAGCCATCATCGTGCCTTCAACCACGTCGGACGTATTGGTAAAAAGCGTGCGGTAAAAGCTGGGCACAAGGAGCGATGTTCGGTTTTCATAAAGCTCTTGAAGCACTGCCGCGAGCGGCCCCTCAAACGTTGGGCTGCCCAACACCCCGACCACCGCGCCTGACGCATCGAAATAAAGTCCTCCTGTTTCCAGAAGCCCCTCTACTTTCAGCGTCAGATTTTCCAGTCCGGAGACCTCAGCGCGGCTCAAATCAAGCCCTTCAACTTTAAAGGTCGTCCCCGCCGCCGGAACGCCGGATGCGGCTTTGCGGTCAGCCGATTGGGATGATGCCGGTAAATCGGCTCCGTCTTCAGCGTCCTGAAGAGTGTCGTCTTCATCCGTGCGGGTGAGTGAAGACAAAAGAAGCGTTGAACCCGCCTCAAAGCGAGCCTTCGTACCATCCTCGAGCGTCAGTGTGGTGTGTTCGCCCTCGATAGAGAGCACGCCGCCCTTTCCTACCCAGAGATTCCAACGATTGGAGGCTGCCTCCCGTTCCGTACTGCTCCCGCCCACCGCAATCGACATCCCGCGCGTGAGTGAAGCATTCTTTTGCACGCGAACCGCACCCTGCGGCGCCGCGGCGGGCGTAAAAAAGAAATTTTCGATTGGATCCGTTCCGGCCTCGTTGCCATCATCAAATGCCGCATGAGTCCACACGAAAGCGCCGCCCGAACCCACACGAATGTCAAGATGACCGCCGCTGCTCACAGAGAGCTCTTCAATCATCAAGGTTGAAAACTGCTCCGCCTGAGCATTGTCTTCACCCACCGTCACCAACGAGCGTTCCATATCCGCCGTCAGTTTTTGAATATGTACTTCTGCGTTTGATGTGAACTCAGACGCCTCCGTTGCCGTTGCGCTGAGGATCAGCGACCCGCCGCGGCTGACAACCTCCCAAAGCTCTGCATAACCGTCAACTTCGACCTGCAGGCGGGCGCCGGAGTGAAGCTCAGCCGTATCGGCAAACTCTCCTGCCAGCCCGTACACATTCTCCAATTGTGCGCCGCTCCCGACAGTCAGCTGACCGCTCACTTCAAGATTGGCCGTACAAAAATAGGCACCTGACAGCTCGAGATGTCCTGACTGCGTCACGTTCGTTGAGCTGTGATCTGCATAGTCCTCTATAACAACATGATCGGACACCATGTAGGGATCAGAGATATCGCCGTAGACACTATTGGCCAATACCGGCGAAGCGGCCCCGCAGAAAAGAAACCCTGCTGTCATTAAGCTTAGAGACAGAGCGCTCAAACACGGCAGACCGCCCGAGCGCAAGCCGCCGCGGGATACGAGACGCACTCCTAAGTGATGAGGGAAGACAAAAATGGAGTGCACACTGCGGCCCACGCCGCGAGCACACTCGGAAGTGCATTCTGTTGTTTTCATTATTTGAAGAGAATGTAGTTGAGAGGTGCCCGCAAAGGGGCTCAAAGATTCTCGCTGCTCTTCAAAGCTTTTGCTCCAACGCCTGTGCTCGCAGCCTTTTAGCTAAAGGAAGCCGCATTAATGCATCACGTTTTCAATATTATCACTCCATTAGTTGAAAACAATTAACGATATGCCTCATCACTTTAGAGAAAATATCAATCAAATATATATGTAAACTTTGAATTGACAGGTTGATACCTGTCAATCGCAATCAAAAGACTATAAATTTTGATTGTGTATTTTTTGAGTATAAAAAATCCCTCCCATGCAAAAAGCATAGAAGGGATCGCGTTATCTTCGGTTATGAAGGCGCTGTGACCGCGGTTAGTTGCGCAGACTGTGGATCGGCGCCGGGATGCGGCCGCCAAGCTTCACGAAGCCCGACGCATCGCCGCCCGGAACGCGGATGATGGACGCTTCACCGAGAAGACCGCCGAAATGAGCAACGTCGCCCACGGTCTTGCCCGGAACCGGAATCACACGGACCGCAGTGGTCTTGCCGTTGATCATGCCGATGGCGGATTCGTCGGCGATCATGCCGGAGATCGTCGAAGCGGGGGTGTCGCCCGGGATGGCGATCATGTCCAGACCCACAGAGCAGACAGAGGTCATGGCTTCGAGCTTTTCGAGCGTCAGGGCGCCCGAGCGCGCAGCGGCTTCAATGGCACTGTCTTCGGACACCGGAATGAAGGCGCCGGAAAGCCCGCCCACGTGCGAAGAGGCAAAAACACCGCCCTTCTTCACCTGATCGTTGAGCATCGCGAGAATGGCAGTCGTGCCGGGAGCACCGATGGAAGAAAGGCCGAGAGACTGGAAGATCTCGCCCACGCTGTCGCCCACAGCCGGCGTCGGGGCAAGCGACAGATCAGCCACGCCGAACGGAAGGTTCAGGCGGTTGGCGACTTCATTGCCGATGATTTCACCCACGCGGGTCACTTTGTAGGCGGTGTGCTTAATGACTTCTGCCGCATCCGTGATGGTCAGATATTCACCCTTGGCTTTAAAGGCACGGTCAAGGGCCTTTTTCACCACGCCCGGGCCGGAAACACCGACGTCGATCACCACATCGGGTTCGCCGACGCCAAGATAGGCACCTGCCATAAATGGCACGTCCTGCGGAATATTGCAGAAGACAACGAGCTTGGCGCAGCCGATTGCGTCGCGGTCACGAGTTGCTTCCGCCACATCCAGAATGCGCTGCCCCATGAGACGTACGGCATCCATGTTGATGCCGGCCTTCGTCGAACCCACATTGATTGAAGAGCAGATACGGTCGGTGACAGCCAGCGCCTCGGGAAGTGCATCAATCAGATTCTTTTCGCCCGGCGTCATCCCTTTTTCAACCAAAGCGCCGAAACCGCCGATAAAGTCAACGCCCACTTCTTTAGCCGACTCATCGAGCACGCGGCAGGCCGCCACCATCTCATCACGGCTGAAGCTCGCGCCGACAGTGCCGATCGGGCTCACGGAAATGCGCTTGTTGACGACGGGGATGCCGTAGCGGTCGCCGACGAGATCACAGGTCTCAACGAGTTTTTCGGCATAGCGGAAAATCTTCGAACGCACTTTGTAGGCGAAAGTATCGAAGTCCGAACTCGCGCAGTCAAAAAGATTGATGCCCATCGTGACGGTGCGGACGTCGAGATGCTCCGAACGAAGCATATTGATGGTGGAAAGTACCTCGCGGTCAGTCAGCATGTTTTGTCTCTGTCTCAAAAAATTTGGAATGGGTTGCGGTCGCGTGATGGTTGACTTACTCCACCTTGACGCGGTGAATGGCTTCGAAGATGTCGCGGTGCTGCAGATTGCAGCGCAGGTTCATAGCGCGGGCACGATCAATCATGACGCGGTGCAGCGCGCGGCGATCAACATTGAGCGGAATAGAAACTTCAAAGACCTGCAGCGACATGCCGTCCTCAATCGGGAAAGCACGCAGGGATTCGATGTTGATCTTCTGTTCGGCGAAAATGCGCGAAAAATTAGCGATGATGTCGTTGCGGTCCGTACCCCAAACGCTCACCACATAGGGCTCGCTTTCCGGCTGCGGCGTCGGCGCCTTGAAGTCAATCACCATAACGGCCAGATCAAATTTGCGGCGGGCGATTTCGGCTTCAAGCTCCTGCTGGATCTGTTCGTTAGAAAGACCGGCGGGCTTCTGAATGACACACATCAGAGCGAACTGACCGTGCAAGGCCATCTGGTTCACCTGCTCGAGATTAACGCCGCGGCGAGTGAGCGCATTGGATACAACGGCGACGATGCCCGGGCGATCGAGGCCGAAAACCGCCACATTGGTGCGGTGCAGGCCGTCATTGATTTCAGTTGTCTGAGCAGGTTGAGCTTCAGTCACTTTGTTTCTCCGGAAGGCCGCCGTTTGAAAACATAACGGCGGACGCTGGCACTGGTGCCGGCTTTGCTGTATGGGGATTGGGATGAGTCCATGCCGGAATTGAAACCCCATCCAAGGGAATCCGGCATGGCGGCAGATTTTATCGAGTGTATCGCGATGGCCGCCGATCATTGGTTGGAATTGAGCTGTGTTCCATCTGATACAGCGCAAAACGCGCCGTAATCAGACCGCATATCACTCGGTCTGCTGTCCAAAGCTTTCTGGCAGACGCAAAAGTGTCTCGAGCCTTGGAAACGCCGCAAGCGCAGCAGCCCGAGCACTCGCGGCTGCTGCGGCAAGCGTTGTGCCGCGAAGCTGAGCCGCCGTACGGGCGGCTTCCAGGATGTCCGCTGGGCGTGTGTCGAGCGTTGAGTGCCCGAGAGCAAAAGCATCCCGTCGACTCGACGGCGGCATATCAGGCGCGTCGGTTTCAAGCACCCAGGCCCCGTCGGCAAGCTCCGACAAATGCCTGCGAATGCGCTTGCTTCCGTCGTAGGTACAGGCACCGCCGAAACCGAGCACCAGTCCGAACGCTAAAAAAGCCTCGCGTTCAGCATCCGAGCCGTTAAAGGCATGGACGGCGCCGCGCACGGGCTGAAACCCCGTTTTGCCCGGCGAACCGTAGACTCTTCGCAGCAGTCCGAGCGTCTTTGAAGCTGTCCGGCGAACATGAATAGAGAGCGGAAGGTCGAGGTCGCGGGCGATCTTAAGTTCTTCGAGAAACACCTGCTCGGCCTTATGCTGATCAAGCCCGGGCTCAAACCCGTCGAGCCCCACCTCTCCGAGACCGATGAAATGCGGATCGTCGAGCAGAGACTCGGCCAGCTCACGCAGCCCGACGAGCTCTGCGGGCGTTGTCGAGTCAAGCCAAAGCGGATGGATGCCAAGCATCGCCCCCAGGCCCCACTCGTGTGCCGTAGAGAGCGTTCGCTCCCAGTCTTCAGGCGCCCCGGCGCAGAGCAGGATATTCTCGAGGCCCGCCTCTCGTGCTTGAGCGAGCCATTGAGCACGATGGCCGTCCAGACGCTCAACCTGCAGATGCGAGTGCGTGTCAATGAATTTGATGGCGCGAGCGGTCATAAGGAACCAACCCGTTAAAAGCGGTCTGCATCCACAATCACGCCGCCCTTGAGCTCTACCGCACGATCGCAGCGGCGCGCGAGCTCTCGGTCATGCGTGACGATTACGACAGCCGTGCCTTGGGTATGCGCCAGTTCAAGAAGCGATGTGAAGACCTGTGACGCGGTTTCGTGATCCAAATTGCCCGTCGGCTCATCCGCCAGCACGCAGGCGGGCTGCGTCACCAATGCACGCGCAATAGCTGTACGCTGACGTTCGCCGCCCGAAAGCTGCGAAGGCAGATGCTCGAGACGATCGCCTAAACCCACGGCTTCCAAAGCCTGCTGAGCTCGAGACAACGCTTCACGCTTAGGCAGACGGCGGATGAAAAGCGGCATAGCCGCATTTTCCAAAGCGGAAAACTCCGGCAGCAGGTGGTGAAACTGATAAACGAACCCGAGGGAGCGGTTGCGCAGACGATCGAGCTCACTCTCTTTGAGTGCGGCGAGGTCCTCGCCGGCAATGGCCACTCGTCCGGCATCCAAACCGTCAAGACCGCCCAGTACATGCAGGAGCGTTGACTTCCCGGAACCCGAAGCGCCGAGTACGGCCACCGCTTCGCCCGCATGAATCCGGAGATTCACATCTTTAAGCACCGGCAGCGCACTCGTCCCCTCGCGATAGCTCTTGACCACATGACTTGCTTCCAGAACAACGGAACGCTGCGGATGATTTTGCGCATTATTCATAGCGAAGAGCCTCCGCGGGGTGAATCTTCGAAGCCCGCCAACTCGGATAGAGTGTGGCAGCCAGAGAAAGCAGGAAAGAGAGCACCGCAATCGGCACGATGTCGCTCAAACGCGGATCGCTCGGCATGCTGCTGATGAAATAAATTTCCTGAGGCAGGAATTCAACCCCGAGCATCGACTCGATGGCCGAGACGATGGCGCCGACGTTTTCGGCAATCAAAAGGCCTGCAGCAACGCCCGACAGAACGCCCACCAACCCAACAATCGTGCCTTCCACCACGAAAATCGACATGATGGAAGCACGCGAAGCGCCGAGCGTACGGAGAATCGCGATGTCAGACTGCTTTTCCTTCACGGTCATCACCAATGTGGAAACGAGCCCGAAAGCGCCGACCAAAACAATAAGAAAGAGGATGATCCCCATCATGCGTTTTTCGACCTGCACGGCTGCGAACCACGTGCGGTTTTGCCGCGACCAGTCCGTCGCATAAAGTCCGGATGGAAGCACCGACACGAGCTTGGCCGCGATCTGCGGCGCACGGTCCATGTCCGTCGTCTTGACGCGCAGTCCCTGAGGACCGCCCGTACGATAGAGTGCAGCTGCATCCTCAATATTGACCAAGGCATAAGTCGAATCGTATTCGTAGTGCCCGCTCGAAAAGTAACCTGCGACCGTGAGCTGCTTCATGCGGGGAATCAGTCCCGCCGGCGTCATGTTCCCTTCGGGCACAAGCAGCGCCACTTTGTCGCCGATATGCACGCGCAGCTGCCGCGCCAGCGCCTGGCCGAGAATGACCTGAAAGGCCTTGGGTTTCAGGTCAGAAAGCTCTGTGCCGGAAACGCTTTGCGCAAGTTCGCTCACCCCTGGTTCCTTGGCAGGATCAATCCCTTTGACGACTGCACCGCGCACGACTGCGCCGGAACTAAAGAGCCCCTGACCTTCCACGAAGGGAGCAACGGCGACAACGTCACTTTGCGCCTGAAGTACCTTTTCGACGCCTTCCACGTCGGTGAGAGCACCTTTGCTCGCCCTGATCTCAACGTGGGGAATCACGGAAAGCATGCGGTCGCGCACTTCCTTTTGGAAGCCGTTCATCACCGAGAGCACGATGATGAGCGCGGCAACGCCAAGCGCGATGGACGCCACCGACATGCCTGAGATAAAGGACATGAAGCCGTCTTTGCGTCGGCCTCGCCTCCCGCGCCGGGTGTAGGTGAGGCCGATCATGAATTCAAATGGCGTCTGCATCGTGCTCTTGGAAATCGCTCTTGAGGCGGAATAATTCAACGCTTCGAACACCCTTTCGTTTTGCATCCGGCATGACGAAAGCGTGCGTTCGACAAAAACTGCATTCTAACGGCGCAGGATGCTTCCCCCGCGCCGCAGCAAAAGATCGAAACGGTCGACAGAAGAATGTTAGAAGACACCAACACTCCTCAATGAAGACGAAGCACCTGCAGTCCCCAAGGCTACAATCACGGGCACTATGACAACTTGCTTTTATCTCCTGCCCGGCGCCCGGCTCCCTGAGGCCGCCGCCCGCGAGACTGCGGCCGTGCTTGCAAAGTCCGACCCCGCCTCGCTTGAGGCGTGGACTGCACTCGGGACCGGCCGTGAGCCGCCTGGTCTGCAGCGCCTCGCTGAACCGCTCCACGACCGCTCACCTCATCAGGCCTGGCTCTGGAAGGTGCTCACGCACCGATCCGGCGCACCGATCACCGCCCCTTACGAATGGATTGCCTCGGGCGGTCCCGTGCTCGACCAGGAATTCTGGAAGCTCACGCCCTGGGGGCGAAATTCGATGGGACAGCTCGAAGCCGTCGAGCTCCATGAGTCTGAGATGCCCGCGGCTGCTTGTGCGCTTGATCCTATCGCAGCACACGCCGGCATGCGTCTGATGATTTCTGGAACGACTCTCTTTCTCTGCCGCCGCAAGCCCTGGGCATTCTCAGCCGCACCGTTTAGAGATCTGGCGGACTGCGTCGGTGCGGGAGCGAGCCTCGCCGCCTGCATGACGGGCAGTGATAAGCCTGAAGCAGAAAATCTGCTTGAGGCATTCACCGCTGCCGTTCAAACAGCTGCGGGCAAACTGCCTTCGATTGAGGGCTTTTGGCTTTCGGGCGGCGGAGCATGCACTCCCATTTTCCCGCCCTCGACCTACCGTGCTGTAGCCTGTGATGATCCAGTCGTCCGAGCCTGGGCAGCTGCAGCCGGTATTCCCCGCACCGCGCTCATGCCCGTTCGCAGTGGCGAACGCGAACAGGAACGGTGGGGAAAAGCGTTTGTTGACGCACCGCTCGGCGATCGCATCGTCGTTATTGAGCATCTTCTCGATCCCTGGCGCCGCAGTGACTGGAGCGCCTGGCGGGAAGTGCTCCCCACGGCACTCGGCGAACTCGCACGTTGGCGCAGCCGCGAAAAAGCCGCCGGCATTGACAACACTGTTTTCGTGCTCTTTGGCAATGCCGGCGCCGCTACGCTTTTGCCGACGCCCAAGAGCTTCAATCCGCTCAAACGCTTCAAACGGTCGGTGCTCCCGCTCGAGAGCTGGTTCATTGACAACTTTGCGGGAGAGGTTCCATGACGCGCATTCTCTCCCGTCCTTACGATCAGCATGCCGCCGATCGTCTGGCCCTTTCGGGTTTTCTGCCGCCCATTGCGCGGGCGCTTGCCGCCCGCGGCATTCAGGTGCCCTCCGATTTAGAGCAGGAATGGGCCGGCATGCTGCCGCCCGCCATGCTCGAAGGTACGCGTGAAGCAGCCGAACGCCTTGCACTCGCTCGCGAGCGGCATCAAGCCGTCACCATCGTCGCCGACTACGACTGCGACGGCGCTACGGCATGTGCCGTCGGTATCCGGGGTCTGCGCATGCTCGGCATCACCGCAAACTACTTCGTGCCGGACCGCGTGCTCCACGGCTACGGGCTCACGCCCAACGTCGTCGATATTGTTGCTGCCAGAACCCCCAAGCCGGATCTCATTGTCACGGTTGACAACGGCATCTCGTCAGCAGCGGCCGTTGACCGCGCTCGGGAGCTCGGCATCGACGTCATCATTACAGACCACCACCTGCCGGGCGCTGAACTGCCGCGGGCACAGGCGATCGTCAACCCCAATTTAACGGGCTCGACCTTCCCGTCGAAAAATCTCGCAGGCGTCGGCGTCATCTACTATGTGCTGCTCGCCCTGCGTTCGCTCCTTCGCGAACGCGGCGTCTTTGACGCTAAGACTCAGCCGCGTCTGGATGCGCTGGTGGACTTTGTAGCCCTTGGAACAGTGGCTGACGTCGTCAAGCTCGACAAAAACAACCGTATTCTGGTTTCGCAAGGCATTCGCCGCATTCGCTGCGGCCGTACGCATGCGGGGCTCGAAGCCCTGTTTGCCATTGCCGGACGCGATATTCGTACCGCGGGGGTACGCGACTTCGGCTTTGCCGTTGCGCCGCGCATCAATGCCGCCGGCCGTCTCGGAACCATGGAAAACGGCATCGAATGTCTCTTGTCGGACGATCCTGCCGCGGCCCTTGCCTTTGCCGAGAGCCTCAACTCCATCAACACCGAACGCCGCGAACTTGAAAGCGAGATGCAGCAGTTGGCTGAGGCCGCTTTATCCAATATTGACTTGGATCATCACGCCACTTTTACGATTTTCAACCCCTCTTTCAATGAGGGTGTTGTGGGATTGGTGGCAGCGCGCCTGAAGGAGCGCATCCACCGTCCAGTCATCGCGTTTGCGCCGACGGAAAACGGAGAACTCAAAGGTTCGGGCCGTTCCATTCCCGGCATACATCTGCGTGATGCACTCGACTTGACCGCCAAAGCACTGCCCGGCGTCGTGCTTCGCTTCGGAGGCCATGCCATGGCGGCCGGACTTTCCATCAAACCCGAAGGGTTCAAGGATTTTCAGGCGGCGTTTGAGGAAGTCATCCGCAGCCGATGCGATGCCTCCGTTTTTGAGCGTGTTGTGCTCACCGACGGCGGACTCGCGCCCGACGAGATTACCGAAGCGCTCTGTCAGGAAATCGATGAACAAATCTGGGGACAGGGTTTTGAAGCCCCGCTCTTTGCCAACGAGGTTCACGTGCTCTCACAGACGCTTCTCAAGGGCACGCATCTCAAAATGATGCTCGAGCTCGGCGGCTCGCGTTTTGACGCCATCTTTTTCCGCCGCAAAGAACCTTTAGCGTCGCTCACCAGGATTGCCTACCGGCCGTCAGTCAATGAATTCCGCGGCCGCCGAACCGTGCAGCTGGTGGTGGAGGCGGCCGAATAAGCCGTCAGCGGAAATTCCGCCGCTTTTTCCTATGATTCGGGACGCTCAGCAGCACATGCGGCGTCCCGAAGCCGTCTATAATTTTCGTTTCCCTGTATTTTCAGGGCACGTCGGTGATTTTGTGCTTCAAAAATTCTCGAAGCCCGACGCACTTTTAATACAACGAATACGCTCTATCCGCATAGGTCAGAAATGGAAGCTGAACGCATCAACCAAATTGAAGCCTCGATCGACGATCTTACCCGTCGGCTCAATGAACTTCGGGGGTATCTTTGACGTCGACCGCAAAGCTCGGCGCCTCGAAGAAGTAAATCGGGAAATTGAGAACCCGGACCTCTGGAATGATCCCAAACACGCCCAAGAAGTAAGCAAAGAAAAGAAGATGCTCGACGATATCGTCGGCAGCTTCAACCGTCTTACGCAGGGCATCGCCGATGCGGGCGAACTCTTTGAACTTTCTCTGGCCGAAGAGGATTTCGATTCCCTCGAAGTTATCGGAGAGGATGTAGACCGCATCGAGCACGAAGTTGCTCAGCTCGAATTTAAGCGCATGTTCAACCAGCCGATGGACTCGGCCAACTGCTATCTGGAAATTCAGTCCGGTGCGGGCGGCACGGAAGCTCAGGACTGGGCAAGCATGCTCGAGCGCATGTATATGCGCTACGCCGAACGCAAGGGCTTTAAGGTCACCCTTGAAGAAGAAACACCGGGTGAAGTCGCCGGCATCAAGTCCTGCACGCTCTTTATTGAGGGCGAGTGGGCGTACGGCACGCTGCGCACCGAGACCGGCATTCATCGTCTGGTGCGTAAAAGCCCCTTTGACGCCAATGCGCGCCGTCACACCTCCTTCACCTCGGTCTACGTCTATCCGGAAGTGGATGATTCCATCGACATTGAAATCAATCCTGCCGATCTTTCCATCGACGTCTTCCGCGCTTCGGGCGCAGGCGGTCAGCACATCCAAAAGACCGAGTCAGCCGTCCGAATTCACCACAAGCCCACCGGCATCATTACGATCTGTCAGGATGACCGCTCGCAGCACCGCAACCGTGAAAAAGCCATGCAGCAGCTCAAGGCTAAGCTCTATGAGCTGGAAATGCGCAAACGCATGGAAGCGCAGACGAAGCTCGAAGAGTCGAAGTCTGACATCGGCTGGGGTCACCAGATCCGCAGCTACGTGCTTGATCAGTCGCGCGTGAAGGACCTGCGTACCGGCGTTGAAACCGGCAACACGGGCGGCGTGCTCGACGGTGATCTTGATCAATTCATCGAAGTGAGCTTGAAGGGCGGCGTGAATGCCGTTCCGGCGGCCGAATAACCCCCAAGCTCCGAACTACCCTATTCCAGACTCAACGCTTCGGAAAGCCCTGCACTGCACCTTTCCGAAGTGCTCGTTGGATCCCAACATCCGCAAAACACTTTTAGGGGAATCAAATGGCACAAGCCCAGCAGAACCCTCAGACCGTTCAGGCCCCGGCCGAAGACGAAAACCATATCATCGCCGAGCGCCGCGCCAAGCTTGCCGCGCTGCGCGCCGCCGGCGTCGCTTATCCGAACGACTTCAAGCGTACGGATCTCTTCGGCGACCTTACGGCCAAATACGGCGCAATGACGACGGAGGAGCTTGAAGCCGCCGCCCCCGAAGTTGCCTGCTCAGGCCGCATCATGCTCAAGCGCATCATGGGCAAGGCCTCCTTCTGCACGGTGCGCGACTTCACCGGCACGATGCAGTACTTCGTGCAGCAAAATGAAGTTGGCTCCGACGCCTATGCTGCCTTTAAGACGTTCGACCTGGGCGACATCGTTGCTGCCAAGGGCGTGCTTTTCCGCACCCATGCCGGCGACCTCGCCATTCGCGTGAAAGAAATCCGTCTGATGACCAAGAGCATCCGTCCGCTGCCCGATAAGCACAAGGGCCTGCAGGACACGGAGCTTTGCTACCGTCAGCGCTACGTCGACCTCATCATGAACGAGGAATCGCGCAACCGCTTCCTCACCCGCTCGAAGGCCATTGCCGCCATCCGCGCCTTCATGCTCAATCACCGCTTCCTTGAAGTGGAAACGCCGATGCTCCACCCGATCCCGGGCGGCGCCAATGCAAAACCCTTTATCACGCACCACAATGCGCTCGATATGGATATGTACCTGCGCATCGCGCCGGAACTGTATCTGAAGCGCCTCGTGGTCGGCGGTTTTGAACGCGTCTTTGAAATCAACCGCAACTTCCGCAACGAAGGCGTGTCGATTCGCCATAACCCCGAATTCACGATGATGGAGTTCTACGCGACGTATTGGACGTACCGCGATCAGATGGATTTCACCGAAGAGCTCCTGCGCACGGTCGCCAAAGAAGCGACGGGTTCGATGGTTCTCCAATATCAGGGCCAGGAAATCGATCTCTCCAAGCCTTTCCATCGCCTGACGCCGCTTGCCGCCATCAAGAAGTTCGCTCCGAACTACACCGATGAAGAACTCAACAACCCGGACTTCATCCGCGCCGAACTTAAGCGCCTTGGCGGTGAGATCCCGGTTGACGCCGGTCTGGGCGCTCTGCAGATGGCGCTTTTTGAAGAAACCGCCGAAGCCAAGCTGATCGAACCGACCTTCATCATTGACTATCCGGTTGAAATCTCGCCGCTCGCCCGCGCGTCCGACGCCGATCCTGAAATCACCGAACGTTTTGAGCTTTACATTGCCGGCCGAGAAACCGCCAACGGGTTCTCCGAGCTCAACGATCCGGACGATCAGGCTGCCCGCTTCCGTGCTCAGGCTGACAAGAAGAGCCACGGCGACGACGAAGCGATGTATTACGATGCCGACTACATCCGTGCTCTCGAATACGGTCTGCCCCCGACCGCCGGCTGCGGCATCGGCATTGACCGTTTCATGATGCTGCTCACCGACGCTCCGACGATCCGCGACGTGCTGCTCTTCCCGCACATGCGCCCGGAAAACACGAAGTAATCCATGATGCAGGGTTCCTTTATCCCTGCGTTTGGAAGCTCATCGAGCCGGCCCTTCGGGTCGGCTCACTTCAAAGCCCGCCGCGAGGCACTCACGCGAGTCCTCACTGCGGGCTTTGTGCTTCCGGACGCATCCGGCAGCTGGTCAAGCGCAGCGCTCTGCGCGCACCCGGGGCTGATTCCCATTCGCCTTTCAACCGGCGTTCTCATCGGCCGAACGGCTCCCGAATGGGCGGACAAAATCAGCCGCATGCCCGGCATGACCAAGCACCCAACAGAGCTTCGTCTCGATGCGGCACATTTGCTCGACTTCGGCATCGCAATGCGGGCCGCCCACCTTTCTCAGGGATGGCGCGGGGAGCTCCTTGACCTCTTCAGTCTTTCCGAGTCTGCACAAGGGGCAGCCTCAGTGCGCCTCGAGCGAGCGCTCTACCGTCCTCTGGGAGCGCTGACCCGCGCGGTTCATCTCTCGGCTCGTTTGCGCGATCCCGTCGACGAATTCGACCCGGTTTATATCCTCGGGCAGCGAAGCCGCACCAAACGCGTCGGCCCCGGCCTGTGGGACGGCCTCGCCGCTGGGATGGTGGGCGCGGGCGAAACGCCCGCTGAAGCGCTGCTGCGCGAAGCGCATGAAGAGGCGTCGCTCCTGGCAGCGGACGCACAAAATGCTCGATATCTGGGTAGCTTTTTAATTTCTCGGGCCGTATCGGGCGGCTGGATGTTAGAAGCTTCTTATACCCACGACCTGGTGCTCCCCGCTGGCTTCGAACCCTGCGCGGCAGATCATGAAGTTGAGCGCTTTGCACGCTTTTCGGCACGAGAAGTGCTCGACCTGATTGCAGCACACAAGGTCATGCACGAAGCAGCTTCGTCTATCCTCTTTTCCATGGCGGCAACGCCCAGCGCTGCGGATTAAGGGCTCTCTTCAAGGCTTCTCAACCGTAAAGCGGTCAATCATCTGCACGCGGCGAGGCTCGGCTTTCTCCAAGCTTCCCGAAACCACATAGACCTCGCCCACGAGTACGCGGCCTTTGACGCAATAGTGAATAAAACTCTGCTCGGAAGCATCGCGCCAATTAGTGTGTTTTTTATGAAAACGGCTCGATCGGTGCGGCTGCATGCCGGTCTCAAAAAGATAACTGTAGCTTTCGAGCTCGTTTTCCGTCATGCTCTTCAACGCCGGCCGTACCTTGCCCAAATGCTTCAAAGTACCGTCCGCCACAGCATCATTGGCCTTGGTGCCGGCGGTGTCGGCTGTCACGAACACCGCGCCCTTGGGCGCATGCAGAACCTTGAAAAAATCGGCGTCATAGGTGAAGTCGGGCTGCGTCACTCGGGCCGGCCAGAAGCTTGGGTCATCGTTGTCGCGCACTTTAAGCGCCTTGGTGCGCGAATAGACATGGTCGTGTCCCTGAAGCACCACATCGATCCGAAGGTCGTCAATCAGCGCTGTCAGCGCTTGCCGAACGCGCCGGATATCAGCATCTTCGAGCGAATGGTAGCCCTTTGAATAAATCCCCTTGTGCAGCGCCAAAATGACCCATTGTGCACCGCGCTCTCGTGAAGTCCGGACATCCTTTTTGAGCCATTCAAGCTGTGCGGGGCTCAATGCTGAATGCTGAGCATGCTGGTTGTCATTGGTATTAAGCACTGCAAAATGCACTCTTCCCCAATCAAACGAATAGGTTGCGCCGCCGTCGGGATCCTCTTTGAGGCCGCGCGTCAGAGCCGCTCCGCCTGAAAGCGCATCATTGACGTTGAAGTGCCGCTCAAACGCTCCAAAGCTCCGCACGCCGTCCTGAAGCGAATAGACCTCATGATTGCCGGCAACCGGCGCCACTGTGGTCTGCGTCAGAATCGGTGCTGAACGCTTGAAAAGGTCGAACCATTCGTCCTCAATACTGCCGGTTTCAACAAAGTCACCGGTGTGCAGTACAAAATCTGTATTCGGAAAGTGCCGCAGGGCCTGTAAGAGCGTATCGGCACCGTAAGCCGCCTCATTGCGCTTATGTTCGTTGTAGTAGGCGTTTTGCGTATCGGAGACCTGAATAAAGGAAACTTTGTCTGTTTTGTCCGGATCGGCTGCGGTTTTGAAGCTGCCGACAGGGCTCAGCACTTTGCCCTTTGCGGCAATGCGCCAATACCAAAGCGTGCCGGGACTGAGACTTGAAACCTCTGCGCGGCAAATCGTCTCTGGACGCGTCAAAACGCCAATCTCAACGTGATCGGATTTTCTGGCGCCGTCCTTGGGCCGCCATTTCACACTTCGCCCTTCATCAGTGAAGTAGCCGAGGATGGTGCTGTCGGCCTTTTCCGCGCGAAAAAGAAAATGCCCGTCAGCCGTTCGTTCGAGAAAGCGGCTTTGCACCTGCACCGTCTGGACCGGTATGCGGGTGATCTGCGCAAAATCACTCGATGGAGAGAGCTCAACATTCAGGTCGTCCGGTGCCGCATTCATGAACCAGCTGAAGCCCCGTGATGTGCGCGGATCCCCTTTGATCGTCACGACGATTCGGTTGGGAAGCGCATCCATCGCCAAAGCACTGACCGCCGGCTTTTGTTCGAGCAGCTGAGGGAGCGGTTCCTTTGCGGCTGCGTAAGACTGCCCTAAACAGAGGCCAAGGACGAGGACGCTCAGCCCTGCTGCTGTGCCCATCCGGGGCTGAAGACTCTTGAAGCGCTGCATGAAAAAACCTCATCGGTCAATATGTTTTCAGTCTGTCCAAAAACGGGAAAGGCCGACCGGCAGCCTTCATGGACTGCAGCGGACGGCCTTGAGCAGAGACGTCTAATCGGCAGATCAAACGAAATCAATCCCGCTCGTTAAGCCAAGCCTGAAGAATGGCCTCCAGGATTTGCTCGTTGGACTTCTGCGGATCGTCGGCAAAGTCAGGCAGCTTTACCACCATGTCGTGGAGCTTCACAAAGGAAAGCGTCAGCGGATCGAGATCAGGATCCGCATCGTAAAGCTCTTCGGCAATGCGCTGCACGTCAGACCAGTGAAGCTCCATGGCGATCTCCTTTACTCTCCGACGATGTTGCGGTTGTACTTGGGAATCTCAATCGTGATGTCTTCCGTACCAACCGTGGTCTGGCAGGAAAGACGCGATTCAGCACATGCACCGTAGGCCGTATCGAGATGATCGAGCTCATTGTCGGACGGTTCGTTAAGGCTGTCGAAACCCTGGCGCACGATGACGTGACAGGTCGCGCAGGCGCAGTTGAATTCACAGGCATGCTGAATCTTCACGCCGTTGGCAAGCAGCGCCCTGGCAAGGTTGGCACCGGTTTCAGCTTCAAAGGTCTTGCCTTCCGGGCAGAGCTCAGCGTTGGGGAGAACAGTGATCTTTGGCATTTATCGTTTCTCTGGGATCAGGAAAAATTCAATTGTAAATATCAGGAACCGGAGGGCTTTTCATCAAACAACGCGTCATTGACGCTGCGGCCGGCCAATGCTGCGCGAATGGAGCGATCCATACGGCGCTCAGCAAAAGCTTCAGTGCCCTTTGACAAAGCCTCCACGGCTTTATGAATCATGTCGGCATCCGTGCCGTTAATGGCAGAACCGACCGCTCGAGCGAGCCGATCAATTTCAGACTGCTCTTCAGGCGACAAGAGATCGCCGTCCTGCGTGAGCGCGCTGGCGGTGCTTTCGAGAAGGCGCTTGGCTTCCACCTGCTCTTCACGGAGTTTGCGCGCCTGCATATCGGCCTCGGCGCTCGAATTGCCTTCCTGAAGCATGCGCACAATTTCTTCGTCAGTGAGGCCGTATGAAGGCTTCACGACAATGGATGCCTCTGCGCCGCTCGTCATTTCTCGTGCGGAGACGGACAAGAGACCGTCGGCATCCACTTGGAAGGTCACGCGGATGCGGGCAGCACCCGCTGCCATCGGCGGAATGCCGCGAAGCTCAAAGCGGGCGAGCGAACGGCAGGCATCCACCACTTCGCGTTCACCTTGCACAACATGTACCGCCATCGCGGTCTGACCGTCACGGAAAGTCGTGAAATCCTGCGCCCGCGCGACAGGGATGGGACTGTTGCGGGGAATGATCTTTTCGACCAGTCCGCCCATCGTTTCGATGCCGAGCGACAAGGGCGTGACGTCAAGGAGCAGCCAATCCTCGCCTTCGGCGGCGTTGCCCGCGAGCTTATTGGCCTGCATTGCGGCGCCGACGGCTACCACGCAGTCCGGGTCAATGCCCGTCAACGGCGCAAAGCCGAAATAGGCTTCCACCTCGCGGCGCACACAGGGCATGCGGGTGGAACCGCCCACCAGCACCACGCCTTTAATCTGGTCTTTTTCGAGCTTCGCATCACGCAAAACATTGGCAACAGCTTCAAGCGTTTCATCCACGAGCGACTTTGTGAGCTGATCAAAGATCACACGAGTGAGCGTAAAGGCATGGGTACCCGAAGAGAGTTCAAGTTTAAGAACCGTCTCCGGCGCATCCGTGAGCGCTTCCTTCGCCGCCTTCGCGCGGTCAAGCAGCTGGCGGCGATCTTCTGCGGTAAGTTCAACGCTGCCGAGCGGCGACACTGCCCAGTCAACCACCGCATGATCAAAATCATCGCCCCCCAGCGCCGCGTTGCCGCCCGTGCCGAGCACTTCGAAAACGCCGCGCGAAAGCTTGAGGAGAGAGACGTCAAAGGTGCCGCCGCCCAGGTCATAGACCAAATAGACGCCCTCTGCACCGTTGTCGAGCCCATAGGCCAACGCCGCCGCCGTAGGTTCGTTTAAAAGACGCAGAACGGAAAGGTTCGCCAGTCGTGCCGCATCCTTTGTCGCCTGACGCTGAGCGTCATCAAAATAAGCAGGCACGGTGATCACAGCGCCGGTCAGTTCACCGCCGAGCTGCGTTTCTGCACGCTTGGCAAGCGTCTTCAAAATCTCAGCGCTCACTTCTACCGGACTTTTGTCCCCCTGAACCGTACGGATCGCCACGCCTCCGGGCGCATCAACGATTTCGTAGGGCAGCACGGGCAGCGTTTTGAGTTCGCTGCGGCCTCGCGCGAGCAGGCGCTTGGCCGAATAGACGGTGTTGCGCGGATCGCTCTCGGCATGAGCAAGCGCATCCCACCCTGTTTCAACCGACCCATCCTTCAGGTAGCGCACGACAGAAGGCAGGAGCTGGCGGCCGGCCTCGTCGGCAAGCACAACAGGTTCACCGCTCTTTACGGTCGCAGCAAGCGAATTCGTGGTGCCGAGATCAATGCCGACAGCAAGGCGATGCTCATGCGGCGCAGCAGAAAGTCCCGGCTCAGCGATTTGAAAGAGGGCCATGTTTTCTATCTCTTCTTATGTGGGCGAAGGCGCGCGCCCGGCGATTTCTTCCGATGCGTGCGCCTTGGTCAAGCGAATAAATGGAAAGGGTTAATCAGCGTTTTGCTCAAGAAAACGTTCAATGAACATCAGTCGGCGGGTGAGATCAACGGCCTTGTCCCAGTCATGCGTTTCGTCGATCGCACTGCTGAGCGCTTCGAGCACTTTGTCGGCAGCGCCTCGCGCTTCATCGCGAACCGCGTTCTTCTCATCATCACCGCAAGCATCATCCATGGCTTCCCGCCAGGCCATCTGCTGCATCAGGAAGTCCGTCGGCATGCGCGTGTTCGTTTCTGCACCGACACTGCGGCCGGCCGCCTCACAGAGCCAGACGGCACGCTTCACCGGGTCCTTAAGCACCGCATAGGCCTCATTGATGCGCGAAGCCCATTGTTCTGCCACACGGCGCTCGGCAGCGGGACGATCTGCGAAACGGTCCGGATGCACCTGCAGGATGGCCCGTTCGTGTGCGGCGTGCAGCGCCTCCAAATCCACTTTGAAGGCGGGCTTAAGGCCGAAGAGTTCAAAAGGCGTCATCTGAGCCATGACCGATCAGCCCTCAGATCTGGAAGGACTCGCCGCAGCCGCAGCGGCTCTTCTCATTAGGATTGTGGAACTTGAAGCCTTCCTGCAGGCCTTCGCGCGTGTAGTCGAGCTCAGTGCCGTCGAGATACGGCAGACTCTTTTCGTCAACGAGCACCTTCACGCCGAAACTTTCCCAAACTTTATCGTCGGGTTCGACCTGATCAGCAAACTCGAGCTTATAGGCCATGCCGGAACAGCCGGAGTTTTTGACGCCCAAGCGCAGGCCAACGCCTTTGCCGCGGCGGGCCAGATACTTTTGCACGTGCTTGGCAGCGGCTTCAGTAAGCGTAACGGACATGATGATTATTCCTTCTTGGCATCCTGCTCAGCGGGATGCTGCTTGGCGCGGTAGTCAGCGATGGCGGCCTTGACGGCATCCTCGGCCAGAATTGAACAGTGGATCTTCACGGGCGGCAGCGCAAGCTCGTCGGCGATCTGAGCGTTGGTAATCTTGCCGGCTTCTTCGAGCGTCTTGCCCTTGACCCATTCACTGACGAGTGAAGAGCTCGCAATGGCTGAGCCGCAGCCATAGGTCTTAAACTTCGCGTCCTCAATGACGCCTTCAGGATTGACTTTGATCTGCAGACGCATAACGTCGCCGCAGGCGGGTGCGCCCACCATGCCCGTACCGACGTCCTGTGCGTTCTTGTCGAGCGTGCCGACGTTGCGGGGGTGTTCGAAGTGGTCAATCAGTTTTTCGCTGTAGGCCATTCTCTTTCTCCGGAAGACGGTACCGGGAGCCTTTGCTCCCGGGAGGGGGTCTTCATCAATGTTGAATTAATGTTCTGAACCACTGAAATTAGTGCGCGGCCCACTCGACCTTCGAGATGTCCTCGCCGTTCTGGTGCATTTCCCAGAGAGGGCTCTTTTCGCGAAGATCCTTCACGGCCTTGGTAAGGCACTTAACGGCGTAGTCAATTTCTTCTTCCGTCGTGAAGCGTCCAAGCGTGAAGCGAATCGACGAGTGCGCAAGTTCCGCATCGCGGCCGAGCGCGCGGAGCACATAGGAGGGCTCGAGCGACGCAGACGTGCAGGCCGACCCCGATGAGACGGCCAGATCCTTCACCGCCATCATGAGGCTTTCCCCCTCAATGAACGCAAAGCTCACGTTGAGGTTGAAGCAGACGCGGTGCTCCCAGGAACCGTTGAGGTAGACATCCGAAATATTCTTCTGAATGCCTTCCCAGAGACGATCGCGAAGGCGCTTGATGCGCGGCACTTCAGTAGCCATTTCTTCGCGGGCAAGGCGATAAGCTTCGCCCATGCCGACGATCTGGTGCGTGGGCAGGGTCCCCGAACGCATGCCGCGTTCGTGTCCGCCGCCGTGCATCTGGCACTCAATGCGCACACGCGGCTTGCGGCGAACGTAGAGTGCGCCAATGCCTTTGGGGCCGTAGACCTTGTGTGCAGAAAGACTCATCAAATCGACCTTCAGATGGTCAACATTGAGATCGATCTTGCCGGCAGCCTGCGTAGCGTCGCAGTGAAAGACAATGCCGCGCTCGCGGCAGAGCTCGCCAATACGGGCAATATCCTGAATGACGCCGATTTCGTTATTCACCGCCATGACCGAGATAAGCGTGGTGTCCGGGCGAATGGCATTGACTAAGTCATCCCAGCGAATCATGCCTTCTTCGTCAACGTCAAGATACGTCACTTCGTAGCCTTCGCTTTCGAGGTGGCGCATGCTGTCGAGCACGGCCTTGTGTTCGGTCTTGACCGTAATAAGGTGCTTGCCCTTGTCGCGATAGAAGTGCGCCGCACCCTTGATCGCCAGATTGTCAGCTTCCGTCGCGCCGGACGTGAATACGATTTCGCGCGGGTCCGCGCCGATCAGCGCAGCAATCTGCGTGCGGCCTTCTTCAACGGCCTTCTCGGCTTCCCAGCCGTAGCTGTGGCTGTGGGAGGCGGGGTTCCCAAAATGATCGTGCAGATAAGGAACGAGCTTTTCGACCACGCGGGGATCGCACGGCGTCGTAGCGGAGTAGTCGAGGTAAATCGGAAGCTTCATGACTGAAAGTCCAAAGTATGCAAGGGGAAATCGGGTTCAAGCGCTTTTGCGCACGGGAATGACAGCGGGAATACTCACGGAAGCGCTGCTGTCAGCCTCTGCGGCTTCACGCGCCTCATGCTCCTCAATGAGACATTCGAGCGAACGGCTCGCCAAGAAGCTCTCAATAACGGAATTGAGCTCTTCCCAGAGGTGATGCGTGAGGCAGGCGGCCCCGCCGAGGCAGGTACCTTCACCGCGGCACTGCGTTGTGTCCATGTTCTCGTCTACAGCCAAAACAATGCGATCGATGGTGATTTGAGAAGCAGGCTCGGAAAGCTTGTAACCGCCTGCCGGTCCGCGCGTACTCTCAACGAGCCCGGCACGGCGCAGTCGGCAAAAGATTTGCTCGAGATACGCGAGCGAAATCTTCTGGCGTTCCGCAACCTGCGCAATCGGCACCGGCGCATCGCTTTCACGAGCACGCATGGCGATGTCGACCATGGCGGTAACGGCAAAACGGCCTTTAGTCGTCAGCTTCAACTTCGTCTCCCATCGAACAGAGGCTGACGATTCTCGCTAGGGAGGCAGGTCAGCCGCTCAATCCTGACTGTTCTTGTCAATTTTGTGTGCGGATTCTACGCCAACAATCCTGAGTGATCAAGTCAGAAATGAGCGCTTAACAATAGAAAACGGCGTAGACCCATGGCACATGAACCCGCAGCAAATAGATGCTTCATAAGCGCGGCTAATTTTCAAATTGCATGAATTCTATTGAGAGACTTCATCGTTCAGAATTCGTCAACTGCTACGAGCGTTTTCTCAGCAATACATTGATATCGCAAGAATCCCGTATGCAACCTGTTCTGCCGGCAATGAAAAGCCAAAGTAAAGCAAGCATTAAACAATGTAATTCCTCAATGATCGTAAACAAACCTTCTTTTTGTTAGGTTCAACCGTCTCCCTAAGTACCTCGTTAGGCACAGCCATACTGCCGCCTTCAGGAATTTTAGGTTTATCAAAATACCACCGAACAAAGGAAAAACATGTTCCTATATTGTTCGTTATCGAACTTTATAAGTTTGTGAAATTCTCAAACTACCTTGGTCTAAAGGGCTAGTTCTGCCGATGACATCCACAGAGAATCTCCAATAAGGATTTCGATGCAGCCGCAGCGATCTCGACCCCTTTCCTTCAAAAATCTGGAGTCCTTTTTTCGATGACGCGATTTCTGAACGCTGTCCTCATCTGTGTTCTTGCTTCGGCTTCAAGCTTGGCTTTAGCTGCAAGCGGAAAAACATTGGCGGACGTCCATAAAGCCATGAACATTCCCTGCGAATCCTGCCATGGCGCAAACAATGCAGTGCCTGAACCAGGCATCAAGGAATGTTCACGGTGCCACGACCCAGCAAAACTGGCCGAAAAGACTGAACCCTCGGACCCAACAAAACACAATCCGCACCGCTCCCCCCACTACGGCATTCAGCTCGATTGCGTGAACTGTCATCACGGTCACGAGGAATCGGAAGACTACTGTGCTCAATGCCACAACTTTGGCTTCAAAGTTCCATGAGCCAGATGATCAACGCCTGATGCCAACCGATGCTTGCTTCACCAAAGGAGAAAACGATGAAGTTCCTCAAACATGTTGCCTTCGCAGCTGCGATGGGCTGCGTTTCCATCTCTGCATTCGCCGTCGGGCACTATTCACCCGATCAGGGCTATGCCTACGATGTCGTGCGACACGGCGTAATGATCTCTGAGAAGATGCTCCCCAATGAGGATGGCCGAAATATCAACGGACCAACCGTCATCAAAGCGCCCAGTTGGTTAAAGAACGCCCCCGGCAAGTACCTCATGTACTTCTCACATCACACTGGCTCCTATATCCGCATGGCTTATGCCGATAAGCTCACAGGCCCCTGGAAGATTTACGAAGGGGGCGTGATGGATCTTGCACAAATCACCAAAGCCGGCCTTAGTTGGGGCCCAGACCACGTCGCAAGTCCGGAAATTTGGATTGATAACGAACATCAGGAGCTCTGGATGTATTTCCACACGCCGATTACTCCTGCTCCGAAGTTCGATGATCCGGACTACCAAAAGAAGGTTCTTCAACAAAAACAAGCCACCTACCGAGCCACCTCAAAAGACGGCATTGTCTGGACTACCAACGGCCGCAAAATCGCCGAGCATTATCTGCGCGTACTGCCGGCTGAGGGAGGCGGCTTCTGGGGTTTTGCCCGCGGCGGCGCACTCAGCTATTCCTATGACGGCAAGTGGCTTTTCGACAACCTCAAGCCTGGTCCCATGGAGCGCAACCCCATTACTTTTTCAATGGCTCGTCACGTAGCACTTTTAAAAGAAAAGGACGAACTGCTTCTCTTCTATTCGGCCATTGCTGATGTCCCCGAATCGATCCTCGTCACACACATCAAGATGGACGGTCCCGACTGGACAAGGTGGACTGCCTCCGAACCGAAACTAGTGCTCACACCCGAGACTGACTATGAGGGCGCCAATCTCCCGATGAAGCCAGGCACTTTCGGTTCGAGTAAAGACCCAGAGCGCGGACTGCGAGATCCGTTTGTCATCCGCGATGACGGAAAGCTCTACCTCTTTTATACCATTCAAGGCGAAAAGGGGATTGCCTGCGCTGAATTGGTTTCTAAGCACTGATCTTCAAGGGAACTTAAGCTATGACTCAAGCTTCACGTCGCGCACTCTTTAAGAATGCCGCCAATCTCCTTATCGGCGCGGGTCTCGGCACTGTGACCTGCGCTCAGGCTGAACAGCCAGAACAAAAATCGTGGGATGAAACGTATGACATCGTTGTAATAGGCTCCGGCTTTGCAGGGCTTGCTGCAGCCATTGAAGCCCGCCAGGCGGGTGCAAGCGTAATTGTCCTGGAGAAGATGCGTACTCCGGGCGGCAATTCCATCATCAACGGCGGCATTCTTGCCGCGCCGGGCTGCCCTCAGCAAAAGGCTCACGGCATTCAAGATTCGCCGGAACTGTTGGCTCAAGACATGTTGAAAGCTGGGCTCTACCTCAATGATCCAGCAAAGGTAAAGTTCATCGCCGACCGCGCACTGGAAAACTATAACTGGTGTGTTAACGAACTCGGCGTTGAATTCCATCCCACCGCAATCGGTCAGGAGGGCGGCCACTCGGTTCCGCGTTACGTGCGAACGATGAATGGCTCAGGTTCGGCGTACGTTCAAAAAGAGCTGGAAAAACTAAAATCCCTCGGTGTGGAGGTTCGTCTGCGCTCCTATGTTGAACACATTGTGCGAGACCCCAAAACACAGGTCGTGGAAGGCGTCCAGATTCGTCAGGGTTATCGCTTTCCGAAGGCTGAATCTGGGAAGCCTGTAAGCATTCGAGCCAAGAAGGCTGTCATTCTCTGCTACGGCGGTTTTGGGGCAGACGTCGCTTATCGAACGATGTACGACCCTCGATTGAAGGCGGAGTTTCAGACAACAAATCAGCCGGGAGCTACAGGAGAACTTTGGCGTGAAACGGCTGCCATCGGCTGTGTACAGATTCAGCAAGACTGGGTTCAATGCGGTCCGTGGTGCAATCCGAAAGAGTCCGAAGCACGTTGCAATACAGCAAAGCCTTGAGCATAAGACACCAGTTTGGATGCA
>ENA-UEQE01000025-UEQE01000025.1-human-gut-metagenome-genome-assembly--contig:-NODE-25-length-89652-cov-10.450773_pt1 | contig 89652 bp, 86 predicted proteins | sample MGYA00242934_ERZ507935 | MGnify/ENA primary metagenome ERZ507935 (study PRJEB26167, sample SAMN06115423) | human gut metagenome | host: Homo sapiens | place: China:Anhui | collected 2015-03-30 | study... | reverse complement strand
TTTTCCGGTTTGTCGATGGCAATGCGCTTGGGTACGATTTCACCGAGGATGATCGTCAAATAGGTGATGAAGGCGACATTAGCATTAGAATCTGACTGAACTCAATTAGAATTAAAGTTACTAGAGCTAGCTTTAGAACTGTTATTAGCGTTACTGCTAAGCAGAAGCACTGTATCTAAATGTCAATCATCTTAAGAAATATAACCTTTAATATTATTATAATAAACTGTTGCAGGAGTAGTATCGAGAAATACAAAAACAGAAAACAAATTAATTAACCAACTACTCCTAGCAACAGTTCCACGTGGACTTATTTAATCAAGCTTAACTGTGGTAAAGAAGCCGACACTAGCATGAGAATTCGACCGAACCCAAGTAGAATAAAAGCCACCAGAGCCAGCCGCAGAACCGTCAGTAGCGTAACCGCCAAGCCGAAGCACACGAACAGCTTTATCTGTATCTTGTCCATTATTACCTCTTATCCAATTATAATCAGCTTTTTTATTAGTTCCAACTTTATTAGGAATAAAATAAGGACCAAATCTAAAATCAAATTCAGTAATAAAATTATTACTATTAGCTTGGTCACCTATAAAATAACATTTATCTTGAATATTATCTATTGTAATATCGGCATGATTAACACCTTTTTTAAGAAGATAAACACTATTATAATTTGCATTGCGATTTACAATAACTACATCTCTAATAAATGTCCATATATCACCAAAAAAGTTTAGAATACCACGATAAACAGCAGGATAAGTATTAAGATTACTACCATCTGTATTATAATTTCCTAGTTCATAATGGTCACCATTTGTACTACCATTACCAATATTATGTTCAGCAGTCCAATAAGTTTGTACAATAGGATTATTGCCATTAAAAGCTGTCCATCTATCCCAAGCTAAATTTGTAACACCAGCACCAAGTCCTCCTTGTTTAAATCCATCACTAGTTAAATTAGTATTTAATGCAGCTTGATTATCAAAATTTGCATACTCAATATAACAAAGAGCTTGTATAGCACAATATTCAAGATAATCAATCATTGTAATCCAATCGCCACGATTAGCACAAAATTCATTTGCTTTATCATAATTAATTCCAGTTCTAGGTCTACCTTGTAATTTAGTAGCAACAACAGAAGAACTTTTATTTCCTCCTAAATATTTAGTATCATCATGTTTAATACAAGCACTAAATACTTCTTCTTTACCATCTTCTCTAGTTCTAGTCATAGTTTTGGTATGACTTATAATAAAAGGATGAACTCTAGTAAATGTTCCATCAATATTAAAATCACTTATCCAAAGTTGATATTTAGTACCAGTATCTTTAACACATATATAAAATTCTGGAACTCTTGCCCCAACATCGCCATCACTTCCATCAAGAGGAGGAATAAGACCATTTTCAAGAGGTTTAGCCCAACCCGTAGGATTAAGGAAATAACTGATTTTCTTTTCATTATAGACACAACCTTTAAGTCTATTTTGAATAGGAAGTTCTCTATGAAATTTAGCATTACCAATTCTGATTATATCATTGTCATCTTTAGTCCATTCAATACCATACGCAGCATTTTCAAAAGTAGGAATAAATGCAGCAGAACCCCAAGCTGGATTACCTTGTTCATTAATAATTAAACTATCTCCTTTAGATACTCCATCTAAATTAGGTAAATGTTTAAGTCCTTCTGCAAGTTCATTTAGTATATGCTTATTAAATCTTAATAAGCCATTATACATTTCTACTAAATTAAAATTCATATTAAGCTTGTTCTAGAGCATCAACTCGACCATCAAGAGAATTAATATTATTAGTATTTTGATTAACTTTAGTTACAAGTCCTTGAAGAGCAGCAATTATAGCATCGTTCTTAGTATCATTACTAGCTTTCATATCATTAACGGCAGCAATTAAAGCATTAAACTTACCTTGTAATGCACTACTCATATTCTTTATATTTGTATCAATAGTAGTAAGTTTATCACTAATAGTAGCTAAATCAGAATGAACTAAATCAAATTTTTCAGTAAGAAGAGTTTGAGTTTCATCTGATTCACTTTTATGTTGATTTTCAAATTCATCAAATTCAGCTTTAACCATTTCATGCAATTCAGTAATCTTTTGACTAATCTCATCAAGATTAACTATAACATTATTTTCTCCAAGTTCATCATGTTCTTTATTACCAGAAATACTAAGTTTAAGATTATTAATAAGTTTACTAATAGCTTCTAACTTATAATTAACTCTTTTATCATCTTCCATATCTTTAGAATTTAGTTTGTTACAAATATAAATTATATTGTTAATAACAAGTAGTTTAACTATATTATTAACATTTTTTAATTAAGCAGTCTTAGAACTATTAATACCTAGATATTTAGTCCAAATATAATGTTTACGTTCACTAATATAATTAGCATAATTATCAAAAGCATGAGCTTCTTCTTCAAAACTTATATCTTTATAAGCATCATGTTGCTTAATATGAAATAGTCTTATAATAAGATATTCAATACCATACCATATATAGAAAAAGATATATAACATTTCTTTCATTTGTTCTGTATGAATAGCTTCATGATTAAGTTCTCTATTACTTAATTCTCCTTTAGTAAATACAATACCAAAAAGATTAATAGCTTTATAACCACCAAAAGGAAAATGTTTAGTCTTAATAACTCTCATAACTTTATTATTTTGAAATTTAATATTGTAAATATTTATGTACGTCCATAGAGCCACTTTTTAGGCTTACAGTAAGACTTTTATTCAATCGTGTATAACTAATCAGCTAGGCTTAAAACTAGCCAAATTCGGCAAGCTATACTCCCCGTAGAGGATATAGCAGGTCTGAATCAGTTAGTCGAGCCTAGCTAATAATCATCACACAATCTTAACCAATAGTATTATCAATATCTTTATAACCAACTCCAAGTTTCTTTAGAATAGGACTAACAACCCAACTCCAAAACACAGGAGCAAGAATAGCACTATTAACAAGCATAATAGTATTATCATAACCAGCTGCAATATAAATACCAATCATAGCAGCAATACTTATAACTAATACACATCTTTTTTGCCAAGTAGGAACTTTATTATCACCATTAAAGTAATCAATAACTTTAATAATAATATAAGTTAGAACATTAACAATAAACATAAATCCAAAATCAAAATTACTAAGGATTCCATCTACAATTACATCAATAAATTTGTCCATACTAAAATTTAGATAAATAAAAAAGGGAACTATCCGAAGATAATTCCCTTTTATAGTTTTACAATAATGATTAGTTATTCATGTGAAAATATTCCCACACTTTATCACCATCAAAATCTACATCTTTAAACCAAAATGTAATAGCACTTTCAAACACTTTATTATCTATATTACCACCAAACCATTCTTCAAATAATTTAGCATAATCATGATATTGAGCATTAATTGCAACATAAACATCACAAGGTTCAACATCATTAGGTAATACTTCTTTATAGCGTTCACAAATCTCATGAGCTTTATTCATATCATATTTTTCACCAATATATTTCTTATTGTCTTTAACATGATACATTTGTTCTACAACTTCTTTAGCTTCATACTCATCAAAATGATAGCCATCGTCATTATATCCACCGCTCATAAGCATAGTTAAAATCTTTTCTTCTCGGTCATTTTTATTAGTAGAGCGACCATAAGTATCGTAAGTATCATAGCCAATACGATTTCTCATGCCACCTCTACCACCACGACCACCTCGTCCTCCACGCGCATCAAGAAATTCACGAAATTCATCAAGAATATTTTGATTACCGCCACGACGATTACCAACATGGTAAGGTTGAATGTAAGGCATTTCTCTCATAATATTACTTTGTTTTTAAACTGATTAATGATTCTTTTAAAATTTCTAAATCAGTTTGATTAAGAGCAACAATTTTATTCACATAAGGAACTTCAAGAGATATAATACCTTTAGAAATATTACCGCCACCAATAAAAGGTATATCAAAATCAAAATTATCAATATTATTAATAACTTCCATTTCTTCATCAAATATACCTTCAATATCAATCATACCATCTTTATCTGCAATAGGTCTTAAAAACTTATCAAAACTATTAATATTATTAGTAATCGCTCTTTTAGCTAAAGGAATTAAAAGTCTTATAGCTGGAGAACTTTCACCCATAGATACTAATTGTTTAATAATATAATCTTTAATAACCTCTTTAACATTACCAATTTCAACCATAATATTACTTCTTTAAAAATTCTTCATAAGTTAAATTAGGATTAGTTTTACTAGCTTCTTTAAAAGCTTTAAATAATTCCATTTCTTTGTTAGTAACTTCAACAATTTTACTTTTAAGCAACTTAACAAGTTTAAGTTGTTCTTCAAGTAAATGTTTACCATCTTCACTAGCTTCGATTTTTCCTCTAACTAAATTAAGAACTTCTGCTTGAACCATACTTTGTAAAGCATTATAGTTATTTACATAATCTTGGTTACTAAGAAGCATATTTTGTTGTTCTTGTGTAAGTGGTGCAATTTCAGCATCAATAGCATCCCAAATTCCTTGAGTTGGAACTTGCTGATTTTGAGTTGTACCATTATTTGCATTAGGAATAGCATTACGACGATAAGCTTCATTAATTGCTTGTTTTTGACTTTGAAGAAAAGCAATTTGTTCATCAATGCTATTAGTCATTTTTTCACTAGGGTATAGTAAAGGGTCACTATTACCTAGTATGAATTGAGTAACAGGTATCATATCTCTTTCAATTTTATGTTCTTAATCAAACTTAGTAATATTACTGAGCAGGAGTTCCGCTAGCAGGTTGAGTAAAACCACATGGTAAACATCCACAAGCATTACGTCCAACTAGACCAGTAACAGTAGGTTCATTTGGAAGAGTAACTACACCATAGATAACATTACAAGTCTTTCTATCAGTATAGTTGATACCAGCCGTAAACATCTTTTCCATTTCGCATTGGATAAGTTTATCTTGATAAGGACGAATAGCTTTAGTAACAGCCAATTCAGCTTTCAAATCAGATAACTCTTTACGGATATCATCATCAGCATCACGAGTATATTTGTAAAGATTAAAATGGTCAGTGTTATTTTTCTCAATAAGAGCATCAGTACGATTACGCCCATCAATATAAACACCAAACAATTCACTATTAAGACGTTCTCTATCTTCAAAACGTTGATTCTGTTGAGTCAAAGCCCACTGATAAAGACCACCTTGAAGAGCTAAAGTATCTTCACAAGATTTTTCCCATGCTTGAAAAGCAGTAGGAGCACCGCTTCCACTATCAGTAGTAGCACCAAGTACATTAATATTAGTAGAGCCATCACCTAACATTCCACCACCAGCGCTACCTAATACACTAGAACGACGATTACCAAACAAAGCCCAAGCACCAAGTGCAGTACCGATAATACCAAGAGTTAAACCTGCATTAGCCTTACCGTTTACATCACGACGATTACCACCGTCATAATTCATTCCAGCACCATTATAGCCCTCTGGAACAACTTTCACTTTTTCAATTACTTGCATAATAAATTAAGGTTTAAGTTAAAAAAATAGATTAATACTTGTAGTTTGAACTACATAATCTATAACGCTTAAACCGTTATTTTTGTTTGGTAATTAATATTAATTTAACTTTCAATAGGACTATATATTGTCAATTCACCAATTTTATTAAGTTTAGTATATTTTATTTCACCTATTGAAGTCTTACCATCATCAGCTTTACCACCTTGTGTACCAACATAACATTGAATAGTTTGTTGTCCTCTAAATTCAGAATTACCTGCAACAAAACCAAATCTAAATTTATAGTTATCAGTATAATTATCATTATAAACAGTGTTATCTTCATTTAACAAAACTGTATGATATTCATAACTATAATTATCATCACTAGTTATATTAAGAGTTGGCTTATCAAGAGTTAAAGGAGTACCAGTTGTATTGACTTGATTATTCCAAACTTTATATTTATCATTAGGCTTATTTTCATACCAGCAATAACCATCGCCATGAACAAGTCCACCACCATGACGAATTATTTTAATATCATCTAAACCAATAACTTTATCATTAACAGGATTAACTTTAAAGTACTTTACTTCATTATTAGATTTAGCAACTCTTTTAACAACTTCACCATACCAACATTCTTTATAACCACCATGTCCATCAGGCATATTAATAGTTCCATCAGCCAAAGGAAAAATAAACATTCCTCTATTATCAATATCAATTTCATTATTCTTTAATTGCCAAGCATGAACAATAACACCACCTTTATAAGCAGTACATTCAACAGTAACATGACCTCTACTCAAACTTCCAAACCAATTAGCACAAAGATTCATTTTCATTATATCAGGCATTTTATCTTCAAGGTCAATCATAGATTCAATATTGAACATAACACATTCAGCACCTGAATCAGTATTATCACCACCCCAATATAGATAAGGAATTTGACTTAAATTCCAAGACCAACCAACAGCTATATAATTTAAACTATTAATAGGAGAATTAACATAATATGATTTAGTATCCAAATCTCGACCATCATCACTACCCCAAATATATCTAAGTTGGACACTAGTAAAATCACTAAAATGAATAACAGAAGTAGGCCAAATATGATTAGCACCATCATAAACATGAGCAATATTAGTTTGACCTACTGTCCGTTTCTTAAGAGGCTGAGCAATTCCTCCTTGACGTCCAAGAGTTAAACTCATTATTCATCAATAATATTATAAGTCATTCCAGCAACTGGGGTAATAGTTGCATATTGGGTAGCAGTTCCTGTCCAAATTGGAAGACTAAGTTTATTACTATTTGCACTAGGCATAGTCATATTAACTCCGCAGCCATCATTAATAGCTTTTTGAATCTTATCAAGATTAACACTATTAGTAATAGTTTGATTTATTTCTTCTTTAAAGTTATTAAATGTATTATTAGTAACATATCCATTAAGTAAATTATTAACTTCTTCTTTATTATAAGTTTCAGATTTAGTATAATAATTTTTAAACATATTATTAATTTCTTCTTTAGTATAACTTTCCATAGAAGAAGTATCACCCATTACTCTCCATTCAGTACCATTCCAATAACAAATCTTTCCATTACGATATTCAATCTGTCCTTTAGCCCAATTACTACAAGTTACATTAGGAAGATATTCAGATTCTTCACCAACCATACCTGTAAGTTTACATTTATTTAAATCAATAGTACCATTTTCAATAATACCACCTTCAAATACAAGTTCACATCCAGTAGGCATTGTAATAGTTTTACCACTTAAATCAAAAGCATAACGAATAATATAACGAGTATTTTCTTCGTTAACCATATCTTGAGTAAGAACAGCTTTATAATTAAGATAAATATTATTCTTAACTTGAACTAGATTTTCTTCATTAAAATAATATTTAATATTATCTACTGAATTAACATATATAATACCAAGTCTTGGACGTTCATCAGAAAGACAAGTATTATAAATATTATAATCTTCACTATTTCCATAGTCAGCAGTGTTGACCCCCCGTAGAGGATGAACTCTATCAGTAGGTTCTACAATAGTCCATCTAGTATAATAATTATAAAATCCAACTCCATCATTAATAGTCTTAACTCTAAGAACAAATAATTTATGATAAGTATCATAATAAATACCAGCAGTATTACCTAAATCTGTTCTAATAACTTCATACTTATCAGTATTAAGAATTATTTGACCATAGTGTTCACAATAAGTATCATCAAGAAAACCATCAAATAAAAGCTGTTCTGCATTACTAGCATCATCCTCCACGGGGAGTAAGACCTTGCGAATTATTTTATATCCTTTACCACTTTTATATTCAGGCTCATAAGGTCTATCTTTAAGACTAAGACGATTAACATTACAACAACCAGGACTTAATCTTATAGTAATATCTTCTTCATCGGGATAATTAATAATATTAACTTTACCATTTCCTGCAATCATTTGTTTAAGAGCTTCATTAAGCATATCCCAATCAATAGTTCCATCAGCAATTGGAATCTTAGCACCATTCTCTTCAAGATACTTCTCACTAAGAATTTTTGTCCAATTATCATCAGAAACCCAACTAGTTTCAACACCAGCTTGTAGATTACTACCTATATAACTTTCAGTTACAGAAAGATTATGTTCAGCGTCATAATAGCTAATAGTAAGACTATTACGTCTAAAAATAGCAGGAACAGCTTTACGAGTATTAACTCTAGTTCCTTGATATGGAATCCATAAATGATTAAACTTAGAAAGAACAACAGTTAAATCATTGTTTGTATCTTTGTCAAGAATATTTTGAAGATAAGTAATAGGAAATACTTTATCATAACTATTCTGACCTAGTTTTTCATATAGTTGTTTATTGTTCATAATTATGTGATTAATTTAAATAACTTTAATGAGTAAATAAACAATATAAGCATTAATAATATTGTTATATTAAATAGTATTCTTATCATATTAATTACCAGTACCTTTAGCTATAAATACTCTAAATTTTAGTTCAGCATATTCAAATGTAACTTTACATAGATTAATAGGCAATGTTTGAATGTAACTTGTTACAAATGTTCTTATAACAGTTTTATCTTCTTCAAGACCAACACTAGTTTTAGTATGTGTATTTATATCAGTAAAACCAGTTAATTTACAAGCATCATTAGGATTATTATTTCTTATTAATTTTACAGTTATACTTCTACTAGTCATCATATTTGATGTACTAAATAGATATAAATATTGTTCACCACTACCAGCACAACCTTCAGTTATAGTATTATTATTATATAATTTTGTTCTAGTAACATTATTAACATTAACAGTAAAAGGTTGGTCTTTTTGTTCAAGAATTTCATTACACCATATTTGCCAATATAATCTAGGACGTCTAACATATAAAGTAATAATTATATTATTATTAGTTATATATTCTGCTGAATATTCTTCTTCATCAGCATTAGCTTTAGATATTATACTAAAACTACCGTAATAAGAATTATCAGTATCTTTATGTAATAAAGTGCTAGTATTGAATGAAATATCTTTATGACGGTCAATACTACCATAAGATTCAGAAGAAATAACATTACCTACATTATTCCATTTATAACTTTCAGTAATAATAACTTTAAATCGAATATTATACTTAACTGCTCCATTATGATTTCCATTATTATCTCTAGCATTATTAATATACACAGAATTATTAATTGCTTCAACATAATCACTTGCCCCGTCATACAAAAACAATACTTTTGTAGAAGAAGTTATATTTGTTTTAACACCAGCAGATTGTGTAATATTAATTGATTTACTAACTCCACTATAAGTAGCAGTAACAGTTGTACTTCTACTTGTTGTAGTAGTTCTATTACCATAAGTAAGTTTACTACCGCTAGTAGTACCATTTAATGTACCATCTCCAGATTTACTTAATGTAGGACTACCATTTTCAGTTTCGGTATAAGTAGTACCCACTCCGTTCCAAGTATAATTTCTAGTACGAGAAGCATGACAAAGAATTGTAGAACTACCACCACTAGCAGCAATATTCATAGGACTAGCAGATATAGTTACTTGCCAAGATGTCCAACTTCCAGTAACTTTATTACCACCATATTGCATAACATCGCAATAATCAGTAACTCCATTATAATTAGCAGTAACTCTAGTTGTTCTAGCATCAGGAGATGTATTATTACTAAAAGTTAAAGTATTACCACTTAAAACTCCAACACCACTTGTAACAGAAATAGTAGGAGTAGCATTATTAGACTCAGTACCACCAGAACCAGCAACACCATTCCAAGTCCAAGTTCTATTTCTTGAAGCACTACTATAAATAGTTACTGAATCACCTCCAGCCCAAACTTTATAACTACTAGCACTACAATTTACAGACCAACTGGACCAATTACCATAAACTTTAGCTCCAGCTGATTGATTAATAGTAATATCTTTAGTTGCACTATCAATAGTTGCTCTAAATACAGAACTACGAGAACTAGTAGAAGTATTATTACCATAACTAACAGTAGAACCACTTAAAGAAGCTGCACCATTAACTTTACTTAATGTTGGAGAACCACTAGCATTTTCAGTATAAGTTGCTCCTGTGCCATTCCATTGCCAAGTACGACTTCTAGTAGCAGAAGTAGATAATGTAGCATTTCCACCAGCAGCAGCAATAGTTGTTACATTAGCACTTAAACTAATAGACCATGCTCCCCAACTACTATAAGTTTTAGAACCAGCATTTTGAGTTACAGTAGTATCTTTAGTTACAGAATCCATTGTAGCTCTAATAACTGTACTTCTAGCACTTGTAGAAGTATTATTATCATAAGTTACTTTATTACTAGCAAAAGAACCAGCACCACTAATTTTACTAAGAGTAGGAGTTCCAGTTCCTGTTTCAGTTCCACCACTTCCATTAACTCCGTTCCATGTCCAAGTTCTTGTTCTACTTGCAGAAGTAGTTATATTTGAACTACCTCCACTAGCAGCAACATTTCCACTATTAGAAATATTAACTGTCCATGCAGACCAAGCACTATATTGTTTAACCCCAGCAGATTGACTAATAGTTATATCTTTAGTAGTTGAATCAATAGTAGCACGAATAACAGTTGATTTACCACTTGTACTAGTATTATTTCCATAAGTAACTTTAGGACTAGTCCAATTACCACTTCCACTAACTTTACTTAATGAAGGACTTCCATTTCCAGTTTCTGTACCACCAGAACCGGCAACACCATTCCATGTATAACTTCTAGTTCTACTAGCACTAGTTGATATAGTAGCTGTTCCACCTGTTGCTCCAATACTAGTTTTATCAGCACTAATATTAACAGTCCAACTAGACCAATTACCATAAACTTTAGCACCAGCAGATTGTGTTATAGTAATAGATTTAGAAACACTATTGCTAGTAGCAGTAATAGTTATACTACGACTATTTGTTGTAGTATTGTTACTAGCAGTAACAGTTTTACCACTTAAAGTAAATCCGCCAGCACTACCACTAAGTGTAGGTGTAGCAGTTTCTGTATCAGTATGTGTAGTACCAACTCCATTCCAAGTCCAAGTACGAGAACGACTAGCATTAGTAGTTATCGTAGCAGACCCACCGCTTGCAGCTATTGTTTGCGTACTTGCCGAGATAGAAACAGCCCAAGCAGACCACGCTGAATACACTTTCGCGCCTGCCTGTTGCGTTATCGTAACCGTTTTGGACAATCCTACATAACTAGCTGTAAGTGTCGCTGAACGGGCTGAAACGCTCTCGTTTGATGTAAATTTTATTTGATTTCCACTAAGACTAGCACTACCACTAATACTAAGAGTAGGAGTAGCAGTTTCACTATAAACAGTACCAGTGTTATTCCATTTATAAGTTCTACGGGCAACATTAGCAGTAATAGTTCTAGTACCGCCTTTAGCTTCAACACTAGTTCCATCAGTTTGTAAATCTAATACCCAATCAGTATAAACTTTAGCACCAGCAGCTTGATTTAAAGCAGCACTAGCTTCTTTAGTTTGTTTATTTTCTAAAGTAAATATAACAGTTAAAGTTCCACTTTTAGTATTAGTAGATTCATTATTAGGTATAGTTAATACATTATTACTTATACTACCTAAAGTAGTAGAACTAGTAAAACTAGCAGTAAGATTAACAACAGTTTCAATCCAAGTTCCAGCATAAGTAGAACCTTTAGTTATACTCCCCGTAGAGGATGCATAGTCAGTTCTCTTATATCCACTCTTAACAGAACTAGTCGGAAGTTTTAAATCATAAACACCACCAGTATTAGCTATACTACTATTAACTACTGTCAATGTACTAGTATCATATGTACTAGCTTTACTACCTTCAAATGTAACAATATAACTATCTTTAGCTTCTGTATCATCAATTAATACAACTAACTTACCATTAGTTATAACTCCTTTTTCTATTCCATCAAATAAAACTTTAACTCCATCAGTAGGAAAAGTAACAATATAAGAAATAAATCTTTGTTCCCATTCTAATTCTACATTATGAGTTATAGGTAAATAACCACTGTTACCACTAATAGTTTGAGATTTATAATGTTCAGCAGTAATATTAGCAGTATAATCAGTCTTAACAGGAATAGTAAATACAAATTTAGTATTATTTTCACTTATAACAGGAGTATAACCATTAATAGTAACAGTTCCGGAAACATTTAATTTAAATGTAATAGTAACATCTGTATTTTCAGGATAAACAAGTTTATTACCTTGATATATTTCAAATACATCTATATTACCAATTTTAATATCATGTATTCCAACATCTCCTTGATATATAGCCATAATTTAAACATCTGATTTAACTATATAAGTAGTATTATTATCTTTTTGTGCAATAGCTGCATATTGAGTAGCAGTACCAATCCATATTTTAGGATTAACTATTGGGTCAATAGTAAGTTTAGATAATCTATAAAGAGTTTGGTCAACTATCTGAATAGTATTATAAGTATAAGCACCTTTATTGTTAATAGTAATATGCCCTATATATGTATCTGCATTCCATACTATTACAACTACATCTCCACTATATCTAAGACTAAAATTTCCAGCACCATTATAAAATACAGAATTAGGATTACAAATAGCAGTAACAAAATTACCAAAATTAGTAAATATATTATTTATAGCAGCTAATACTTCTGAATCAGCAGTATTATCAAGTATTTTATTAATTATTGTATCAATATTATATCTATTAATAATTTGATTACTATTTATAGCTACAAAAGTATTAATACTTTTAGTTTCTTCACCTCCAACTCTAGTTAAACCTTTATCCCAACTTAAATCAATTTTATTAATTCCATCGCCATTAGAAGAAAAATAAGTAATCGTAGCACTAATGCTATTATTACCTATATCAATTCTATCAAAATTAATTCTACTATTGTTATTATCAACAGCAATAATACTTCCGCCTTTTAATAATATTTCTTTTACTTCATCAAAAGTTTTATCACAAGTAAAATCTTTTTGTCCATTAATATATATTCCAGTAGGAACAGTAATAACTACGCCATAAACAGGAATAAATCCTTCAGGTGTGCTTTTATTTTCATATAATTGTTGATTAATATCTTGCATAACTTTATAAACTTTAAATGGTGGCACTTATTCAGTACCACCATGATTAATATTAAGTTGTTTTCTTTTTAATAACAAGTTCATAACCGGCAGGAATTAAAGCTTTAATAGCATCAGCAATAGCTTTATCAACTTCAGCTTTAGTATAAGTATTTTCTACTGTTGGAACATCATTAAACTTATTATTAATTTCTTCTTTAGTATAAACATTATTACTAAGTTCAGTAATTTGATTAGGTAAAGTTTCATCAAGTTTAACTTTATCAGCAGCAGACATAACTCCAGATTCAGTTTTACTAACAATAGGAAATGTTATACCATCATTAAAAGGTTTACTTTCATAAACATTTGTTGTATTATTAAATTCATAATGATGTGAACCAATTATGATATTTCCACCAGATGACCTAGATAATTTAATTTGTGTACTAGAAATATATTTAGGTAAACTATTAACGATATCAGTAGTTTTCTTACCTTTACCACCATCATAAGCAGTACCTGTAACTTCACCTAAAGCTAAAGTTTCAGATATAACTGAATATTTAGTTCCAGACCAACGATAAGTTTTACCACTATATTCAGTATCTTCACTTATATCAACATAAATCTTACCTTTCTCAGGAGTATAATACACAGGAGCATCATCAATATATTTTTCAGCAAAATGAGTTTCATCAACATAATATCCTTCAAGAACATCATCAACATAACTTGGTAATTGACTTGCTGGAACTTTACCATCTCCATCAAGACTAGCAATACCATTTGCTACACCACGTTTAGCTTCAATAGCTTCATTACAGAATTGAATAATCTTCTCTTTAATAATAGGATAATTATCTATATTACTAAGGATATGTTCAACTGTAGATTCAACCTTATTCTCAATAACAACTTTAAGATTAGGATGATTATCAATATTATCAAAGATATTTTCTATATTACCTTTAATAACATTAAGTAGTTCAGTAAAGTTATTAATATGTTCAAATATATAAGTAACTCTAGCTTCTACTTTAGTTTCAATAAGATTCTTAAGAATAGGAAATCTATCAATATTATTGAAAATATAATCAACTCTACTATTTACAGCATTGTTAATACAAGTAACAAGACCGGGATAATTATTAATATTAGCAAATATATTCTTAACACAATTACAAACTAAATCAGAAAGAATACCAATAAGTTCAGGATAATTATTAATATTATTAAATATATAATCAACACGTTCATTAATATTATTCTGTATAGCTTCTTGTAATTCTGGATATTGACTAATATTCTTAAATATATCAACTACTTTATTAACAGTATTAGTAATAATAAGATTCTTAATCGCAGGATAATTATCAATATTATTAAATATATTACCAATAGTAGTTTCTACATGAGTATTAATAGCATTAGTTATAAACTGATTAAGAGCAGGATAAGAAGAAATATTATTAAAGATAGATTCAGTCCATTGTTTAATATATTGATTAAATATCTCTTTAAGTTCAGGATACTCATTAATATTATTAAATATATCTTTAATAATAATAGGTAAACTTTCAACTGTACTATTCTTAATAATTTCAACTAGTTGAGGATAATTATTAATATTATTAAATACATTAATAACAAACTCATTAATAAAACCAGTAATAATATCAAGAAAATCTTTATAATCTCCTATATTACTAAATATTTCTTCAAGAGCTTTTGCTAAATCTTTAATAACAGTATCAAAAGACCATCCCTCCCAATTATCTGGATTAGTCCAAGCAGCATCACTAATATCATCACTATTATATCGTTGTGTCCAATTAATATTAGTTGCATCACGATAAGTAATAATATATCCTTTACGACGATAAATTTTATCAAGTTTATTAACAGTATCAGCAAAAGTACCTTCCCAAGTTAAATAAACACTATTACAAGAAGCTAATATTCTATCTAGTCTAGTACCAGTTTTACCATCAAATATAGCTTGTATAACAGTTAAAGGATATATATTATATCTAGTGTCATTTTCTTCACAATACTTATCCAGTATATGAATTGGCATATTGCCTTCTTTATCACACTGAACTTTACTAGGATCAAAAGATTGACAATTAGTACCAACAAAAACATTTTCTTCTTCAGCCATAATTACCACGGATTAGAAACACGTTTAATATAATGTAAAGCAATAGTAGGCATAAGTTTATTAATAGCAAGATAATTACCTGTCCATCTATTACCACTTATTTGACTCCAAGTCATTTCACCATTATTACTAATATTAGGTCCAGTCATATACCAATTAGTAGAACGATTAATGCCAAGATTATCAAGTCTATTTCTATCAGTACCATAAGGATAACCATTTTTAACATCACCATTTAAATCACCTGATATAAATCTCCAGTTACTAGGTGCTATAACTTGATGGTTATTATCACCGGATTTAGTTTTACCAACAGCAACAGCATGTTGATGTAGAGGCAAATCAGTACCACCGATATAAAATCCATATGCACTTACATTACGACCGGGAGCAGCAGGGTCATAAGTATCTTTAATATTTTCAAGAACTGTTTTCCAATCAAGATTTCCTTGTTTAGGATTATTATAAATATTAATACCGTTAGGTATATAACCCATAACAAAACGTCCTTGAGCAGCAGTATAAACTTCCCAACCAGCAGGAGGATCAGAATTATCCCAAAGCATAATAGAACCAATAGGAACAACAGCAGCAATCCAAGCTTGAATTTGACTAGCAGCAACACCGCCACTTTCTCCACTTCCACCACCTGATCCAAATCCTTCTCCAACTAATTTATTTTTAATATCAGTATAAAGAGAATTAAAATCTACATCAAGTCTACTAGGTTTAGTTTCACTTTCTGCAAATTTATTCATAATAAGATACTTACCTGTTCTAGCTTCGCCAAGTTGAGTTGTAGACATAACATTATGAGTACCATCTCCGCCTGAGCCACCACCTCCTTCAAGACCAGCAATAATATCATTAATTTCTTGCTTAGTATAATAATTATTAAGTATAGAATTAATAATATTACGTACTTCTTCTTCGGTTAGTCCACCACCGCCAGAACCTCCACCAGCAGCATTAATAGTAATAGTACCATCAGCATTTTCTACAAAAGTAATATTAGTACCAGCTTTAATCTTATTTTTAAACATTGATACATAATTACTTTCAAAATACTGTTTATACGCATTACTTATATTACTACCACTTTGGTTTATTTTATTAAGAATTTCTTCAATCTTATTATTAATATATTGCTCAAGATTGGTAATACTATTTTCAATATTACTATTTAAATCTCCGATCTTATTATAAATATCTTCAAATTTAGCATTATATTCAGTAATAAGATTATTAATTCTATTATTAATATCAACAATATTTTGTTGTAATTGAGATATTTGGTTATCATGAATTTCAAGATGGTCATTAATCTTTTTAAGTTCTTTAAGAAGCCAAGCATAGAACTTTTCCATCTCTTCTCTTAACTTCTCTAGGAAAGCTTCAAATTCAGCACGAGTAAGATATACAGATAAATCAAAACCCATACTTACCCATTTTTCGCCATCCCAAAACCAATAAAAATCATTAGTATAAGTACCACCCCAACCAACAATTTCAACTTGTTTATTATCTTCGCCTAAATCAAGAGGATGATAAAGTATTTGACCAGTAGCCCAATTTCCATCAAGAGATATACTTTCTTTATCAAACATATCTTCTTGACGATAATTACTAAGAAGTCTACATTGATTCAATTTAACAGCACCATCATACAATCTACCGCCTCTCCAAAGAATAATACTATTATTTGGAAGTTCAATAGTTTGTCCAGCTAAACAATAATCATATTGAAGTATATAAATAGTATTAGGCTCGTTAATCATATCTTGAGTAAGAGTATTAACACCACTAATCATATTCTTACGAAGATATTTACGAGCCTTTCCACTATAATCATTTGTATTATAGTCTTTATCTGCAAATTTAAGAAGATTATCAACAACAGTTAAATCTTCTTCATCAGCTGCATTAGTAATCTGTGAAGCAGTAAACATTTGTTTAACAGATTCACTAAGCATTTCAGGAGTAATCTGACCTTCAAGTATTTGAACAGCATTATCTTCAAAATACTGTTTAAGTACATGAGCCATATAATTAACTACAACATTACGACGAAGATAATTATCTTGAATATTAATACCAAATTCATCAGCAACCGCACGTTCAGCAATGGCTCTTGGAAACATACCACTAAATGATTCTACAAATTTAGAACCAATTTCAGAATCAGCTTCAAGATGCCATTTCTTTGCATTAGTAACAGGAGTTATTTCATCAAGAATATAACTCTTTTTAGTTTCAATAACATAAACTTCACAACCTACTCCAATCTGTTCCCAAGTAAGAGCATCTCTATCTTCCATTGTAGATACTACAATTCGAGCAGCTTTAAGTCCTCTTTGAATAACAGCAATAAGTTCAAGTATTTCTTTCTTGAAAGTTTCATAATCAATAACTAAATCTTCTCGAAGTTTAGCAATAGGTTGCCAATATTCTTCATTAGATAAAGGAATACCAGCAGGAACAGCTTTACGAGATATATAGCTAGCATAGAAACCGTCATGAACTATACATAGTCTTTCATAAGGTCTGTCATTCCATTGACCATTACAAGTAAGACTAACCTTACCAAGTTCTTCTTCTATTGTTTTCATATATTCTCTAGGTTTACTAAATTCATAATGTAGACCCCCCGTAGAGGATGGAATACATTCACATTATTCATTATCATAATCAACATCACTAAGACTATAAGTTTCATTATATTCTTTACCTTCTTCTCGTTTCTCCCAAAGTTTACCAGTTTCAGGGTCAACATAAAACTTAGGAGCATCTCCACAACTAACTATTGCATGAATTTTACCCTCTTCATCAATAGGAAGTGTAATAGAACCACTATACTGAACTTGTTCACTACCTTCATAAATGATATTAAGTTGACCTTTAATATATTTAAGAAGAGTTTCAGCAAGTTTATCTTGACCAAGTTGATATGCTGCCATAGCAGATTGAAACATATTCCAACAAGTAACAATATTTTTATTATTACCTTTACAAGTAGCAGAACAATCATTAAGCATATCAAGACCATATTGTGCCATAAGAACTAATAGTTTATGATAAACACAAACATATTTGCTAGGAACAGTCATATAAACATATTGAGGATTAATCTCAACTTGTTCAGTTCCATCAGCTTTGACATAGACACCATTAACATAATTATCATCTATTTGTTCACTCATTCTATCATCAAGTTATTGTATGAATTAATAATTGATTTTTGTTGCTCATCAGAAAGCAATTCTAAGGCTTCTAGTGCTTGAATCAAAATTTGTCCTTGTGTTAGCTTGCACCAATTTTTTTCGTTCAATGGGAAGCCTAATTCTGCTATTCTCACCTGTTTTTCAGCCATACGTGCAATGCGTAATTGCATCTCTTTAGATAGCTGTTTTGGATTATTAATATAACCTCTTATCATAATATCATCTTATTTAAAAGCCTTATTAATAATATAAGCAGTATAATCATTAACTCTAATATCAACACGTTTATTAAACGCAAGAATACGTTGATTAGAATCAAGATTTTTATTATAGACAATATTTATAATATCACCATAAATATCTTCTTTCCATTCTTCTTTCATATAATGACTAAGATAATCTTCATCACCACGATACATATTTAATTTAGAATAAGCATCATAATAAACACTATTAACTAAATGTCTAGCATTATATTCAATTTGGTCACGATTTTTATCAATATTATTAGTAATAATAGTTGAAGCAACAAACTTTGCACATTCTGAAGCTGCATTAACCATAGTAATAGAAACAACAGCTTTAGATTTTTCTCTATCTTTTTCAATAATATCTTTAGTAACTATATTAAGAAGTTTGGCAATATCATCTAAAGGATTTCTTTTATTGTTATCAAGTATCTTATTAATTATAAGATAAACAACAATAACAATACCGGGAACTAGACCTTGTTCAAAAGCATTTTGTATTAATTCCATTTTTATGAATACGAAAATAGGGACTATCAGTATTAACACTAATGCTAACACCAATAGCCCCTATTTGATTAATATTACCTAATATTTACCTAATCAAGTCGGGTAGTAGGTTATGCTTTTTCTTCAGTAGCAATAGCTTTAAGGATAGTTTCAACAGTTGCAATAGCAGTAGCTCCAGTAGGGAACGCAATCTGTACAATCTGATGAACAACTTCATCTCTAGTTTTCATTTCACGTGGAACAGCAAAACGAAGAGTAAAGATAGTATATCCAGCATCTGCACTGTCAGGTTGTTTTAAAGGATTAATAGGATATGCAGGATACAGTTCAGTATAAGTATCACGGTAAGTATATTCAATACCTGCATCAGCAGCAGCCTTATTAGCTAAATCAATAATATAAGCAGCGTCACCATAAGCAGGTAAACCGTGAGTTGTAACTGTGACTGCAATACCAACTAATTCATCAGCACCAAGAATTTCATAATCAATACCTTTAGACTCAGCAGTTAAAGTAATTTTAGCATCAACAACAGTTGCTTTAATACCATGTCCAATAGTATTATTATTAATTTGGTTAGCTAATTTCTTTGCTACATCATTAGCAGTAGGATTAAGACCGGTATGAATAGTAGCAGTCCAACGATTACGTTCATTGAACTTTAATCCTTTTTTCACAATCATAATAGAATAATCAGAATAAGCATTTACATCTCCGATAGTAAGATTAGCAGAGAAAGTAGTAGCAGCTTGATAAACACCTTTAACAAAAGTAAGATGTTTACGATAAGCAGGAAGAACTACTGGACCATTTGCTTCACGACCAAGATTAATGTAAAACTTATCGGTAATCTTAGTACCGTCAGCGTCAATAGTTTCCTTGCCATTAGCAAGATAAGTAAAAGCAACCGCTCCAGTAGCAAGAGGCAAACTTGCTCCATAAGCGACGTTGCCCGCCAACAAAAACTGTCTCATTTTTAATTTAATTTAGAGTTTAACTTTGTTTATCAGCTCCATTAGAAGTAGCACCAATACTAGCAAGATAAATCTGTACTGCACGCATAACTATTTCCATATGTAAATAAGGAGGTAAATCACAATTAACCCAATCTTCTTCTCTATCTTCATCAAACTTAACTTTAGCAGGTTCTTTGATATAAAGATATTTAACTAATTGAGGTTTAACTGTATTATTACGCCCAGTATATATATCAACATTGATACCAGATTCATCTCCAAATATAGTAACTATCGGAGCATCTTTCGCAGCACGATTACAAAAATCTCTTAGCGTTTGACCTAAATCTTCAGCTTCAATAATTCTGCAATCATAAATTGTCTTACCATTATAACTAACTTGAAAGCCTGTATATAGCATTATTCCGTCGCTATCAATATTAATTTTATAAGGGTCAACTTCTGTTCCATTACCTGTAATATCTCCGCCGTTAACAGTACCCGCTGTGTATAAAGTTCTAAGAGCATTAACAGGACTAATAGAAGCATTTTGTCGAGCAACCTTATCATTATAAGGAACTGGTCCAACGTTTTCTACTATTACATTTCTAGCTTTTTCAATTATAGCAGCATTAAGACAAATATCTATATCTTCCATGAGAATAGCACGGACGGTCTGCATACCCATCTGTTGTGCTAGTTCTCTGAACGTCACGTGCATCTCCCCAATGTTCATAATCAAATGTTTTTAAGTTTATTTTTATAAGCACTAACAAGAGCACTATTAGTAGGATTTTTAAACCACATAACAGCTTCCTTAACATTAGCACCAATGAACTCACCATCAGGAGTAGTAATATTCTGATTATGAATTGCTCTGATAAATTCTCCACGAGAAATAAGAACCTCAATTAAAGATTTAATAGTAATATCTTTATCATTACAAAGTTTATTAAACTTAGCAGGTTCATTTGTACTAAATTTATCAAGATGAGATTGTTTATCAACAATATCCATAGCCATACCGTTAGGAATATTAATATTATTAGCAACACAGTATTGAATAAATACAGCATCAAACAAATCACTATTCGTGAGAAGTTTAACATAATTGCCTTTAGCAGAATTAATTTCCTGACGATGTTTAGCAAGACGCTCAGCTTCTCTTTGGTCATCTTTAAAATAGAATCTAATAGATGGGTCAGAATTAATAAAAGCAATATCTTTAGCTACATCTTTATATAATAAACAATGACGATAAATTAAGTAATCATCAAGAACAATAGGATAACCATATTTATACTTTTCACTTTCAAGAAGATTTAACTTAGTAATCTTAGCTTCAAGAGCTTCTCTAAGTTCTTTAACTCCTTTACGGTCACTATTCATATAAGCAGTTTCAATAGCTTCTTCTTCAGCTCTAAAACGAAGATAATCTCGTTTACGATTCCAAAAGAAAGAAATATCAAAAGTCTTACCTAGTTCATCAACTGAAACACTAATATTATTAAGATAAGCCTTAACCCGTGAAATAAAGTTTTCATTATTAGGAGCAAGACCAATTAAAGCAGGAAAATAAGATTCAATCTCACCTTTATTAGAAGAAAGAGTACGAGAACTACGAACACAACTACCAATCTTATCCATTCGTTTAGGTAATGTTTTATCATTAACTCTACGATATAATGAATAATTAGTAACTAAATTAATAGTAATAGTTCGTTTTTCAGTATAAGGTTCATCAAGACTTTCATCTCTAAATCCTACTGTATTAGCAGGTTGCTTATTTACTCCATCCTCTACGGGGGGTATAATCTGTTTATCTGTATTTACACTAGAAGCAGCAGGAGCATTTCCTCCTGCTTTATTAGCTTCACTTACGTTATTAAAATCCATATCTTAAATAGCTTCTTTTAAATGATTATAATACACATTTCAATAAGAACATCTTAGTGGTATTATCTACCTGCAAACCAATAGAGCCTTTAACTTCATAACGAGCCATATCAATTTCAGTAGCTGCATGATTAGTATTAGGCAATCCCCAGCAAGCAGGAATATCTGTCATACCCTCAATAACTTTAGCTTTATAAGCTTGTCCTTTCTGACGTACTATACGAACATTCTGATTACCTTTATAATTACTCATATCAATCAAAGCAGCTTGATGAGAAGTAATAGGCAAGCCAGTAGTAGGATGAATCATACCATTTTGCTTAGCAGCTTCAGCATCAGTACCCTTATCTAAATAAGCATTATGAATAACAGTAATAATATATCCATCTGGAGTTTTATACTTATTAAAGTAACGTCCATAAGAAAGACCATCACCATTATCTTGAATCATCTTTTCACCAAGAGGTGTAATAAATCCGTTTTCTTTAGCATCAGTTCTGATAGCCATTTCAAAGTCACGAATAAATCCTTTACCACCCATAAGAACAACTTTCTTATCTCCATCTTGAGTATCACGGTCAAGAACATCACCAACTGTACGTTCAAGTTTGTTAAGAGTCAGAACTTCACCATAAGTATCATAGTTAGATTCACGACAAATTTCTAACATACCAGCAGTACGAGGAATAGGTTTACCATTATCATAGTCTTTTAAAGGAATAGTACCATCAGGTAAACGGTTATATTCAGACTTCCACAAACGTTCTTCATTCATCACCCTCATGTGCAAGTTGAACTGTCGCATTTCTTCATTAATCCAAAGATTAGAAGTACCACCATTATCGTTTTGAAATTGATATTGAGTAACAACATTAGCAAGATTACCAGCTATTTCTTTAGAATAACGATAAAATTCAAGTTGAGAAGTCATTCCAGCAGGGCCCATAGTATTGCTTCTGTTACCTTTAGAATAAGATTCAGAAACAGTAGGAGCACTTATTGCCCAATACATACCTTTAGCTAACCATTGGGGGTCAACATAAGCATCAGGATTAGGAGAAGTAAGTTTCAGAAGATAAGCATAACCATAAGCAGATTCTCCTAAGTCTTTCTGAATACGAACTTGAGTAACACCATCAGGAGCAGTAAGACCATGCTGTTCAATAAACCAATGAGTAGAAAAGTGAACTTCAAATTCACTACCATTTTGACCCGGTTTAGTAACAGCAGTATTAAAGTAAGTTACAAAGTCTGTAAACTTCATACGACCCATAGTCTTCCAAGTCCACTGTACAGTATTAACTTCTTTAATACCACGACTACCTTGACCTTCAGTAATAAAACTTAAAGGAAAACGGTCATCATCCATACCATAATTATAAGTCAGAAAACTATTAATTTCTTCTGGCTTTTGAATCTGAAGATAAGCGATTGATTCTTCATTAGAATAACCTCTATCTTCATAACGAGTTTGTCCAATAACACGTAATGTTTTCATCTACAAATTTACTATTATGTTAATAACCAAAACGCTCATCTTTCAGAGCATCTTTTTTACTATCAGGTTTAGTTATTTTAATAGCTCCTTTTGTAGATTTACGTTGACTAGCAGTAAGTTTCAACTTTTTAGCTTCTTTATCAGAAACAGCCATTTCTATCAAACTATCATAACCTTTACCTGTATATTTAAGCCAAGCTTTAAGCAGTTCTTCATCGCGTCTTTCAGCAGGAGATAACTTCATTAAATCATTTTCATAACGAGAAAGTCCTTTATCATCAACTTGATAAACATAATTGAAGAAATCTTCTGGAGTAGTAGAAATTTGTTTTCCATTACGTTCAATAATAACAGTTTCAGGAATACGATAACCAGCAATTTGTCGTTTATCAATACATTCTTTAACTCCATTCCAAAATTCCACAAGTTGTTTCTCTTCTTCTGCTTTAACTCGCATAGCTTCTTTAGCATTAGCTTCACGCATTTCGTTATCAGCTTTCTGAAGAGCTTCAAGTTCTTCTTTAGCAACATTGAAAAGCTCATTACTATCTTTAAGATATTGAATATACTTATCAACATTACCACGACGATTAAATTCCTTAAACGCCTCACGAACAATAGCTTCTTGTTGGCTTACATTATTTTCATCTACTTCAATACCATTTCTATCGCGAAGTTCACCAAAGCCTTCAAATGAATTACCATTTGCAACATAATAATTAAGAAAATCACTAACAATAGGATAATCTTCAAATAATTTATTAACACCAGCTTGAGCAAATTCATCACGTTTTAAATCAAGAACGGATTGAATATAACTTGCAACTCCTTGAGGAGTATTTTCAAAAGTAACTGCTTTACCATCTTCTGAAGTAACAGAAACACCAACAAGTTTTTGAATCGATTTAACATCAATAGTATTATCTTCTTTAGTATCTTCTACTTCAAATTCTTTAAGATAAGCAGCAACTTCATTTTTAGCTTTAAAGATATTACCTTTATCGTCAATAAGATTACCGTCTTTATCAACAGTATATTTATTATCTCCATCTTCGATAATAGTACCTTCTTCTAAACCATGTTCAGCATCAGCATCATTTGCTTTACCAGCAGGCTGACCCCCCGTAGAGGATGAAGATTGGTCATCTTTATTAGCATTAGTCTTACTATCCCCATTTCCATTACTACCACCAGTAATATCATCAATAGGATTACCATCAGCATCTAACTGTCCTGTTTTACCTGTATCAAGGTCTGTAATGTCCTCAGTAGGTTTTCCATCTCCATTAGATGTTTCACCATTAAAACCAAAACTATCAAAACTAGGCATAACTCTTTGTTTTTAATTAATTACTATATCACAAATATAAATTATAATAATAACATGAGTTTTACTTATATCGTTAAAATATGTTTACCTTTAAGCTGAATCACCGACTAATTTACTATTGCTAACTAGTATATTTAAGTCTGATAACCTAGCCTGTCGCTCTCATACGTACTCTGCATTAATCAAAATTTATCGAAATGATTAATCTATCACGAAATAGATAAAGTGTTCAGAATAAGCTAAAAATGGCTTATTTGATGTAAAGAAAAATGAAAATGGGCTGAACCTACTTTCACAAGCAAGTCCAGCCCTATTATGAACAAAAATTATAAGTATATCATTTTATTTACTTTTACTATCATATCGATTTTTATTCGTTTTTGCAATCTTAACTTTATCTTCACTTTCTTTAAGTTTAACAGCTAATTCTTTTTCTTTAAGTTGTGCTTCAACTGAAGTCTTTTGAGCATCTAAACTAAGTTTACTACGTTCAAGATTAAGTCTAGCATTTTCCATACGTTCTTCAGCTTGACTCTTTTCAGCATCACTAAGACCATTATCAAAACTCATAATATTAGCATTTGCTTTCATAGCCTCAATTTGACCATCAAGATATTTTTCAACTCTAATAGTTTCTCTATCTTGTTCTGCTTTTCTATCAATCTTAGCAAGTTCAAATTCTTGACGAAGTTGTTCTGTTTGTTGAGAAACACGTTCAACATCAAGTTCATGCTCACGTTGAATATTTTGATATTTATCAATAAGTTTGCTAATTTGAGCAACATTATCTCCACGAATAGCAGCATTAGCCATATCCATATTACCATTTTGAGCAGCACTAAATGCAAGCTGTTTATATTGTTCAAGTTTCTCACGTTCTTTAACAGAAGTTTTACAAGTAACAATATAGTTAGCAAATATATGACTATTAACATCAAGACTTAAATATCTAATATCGCCATCTTTAGTTTTATAAGAAGTATTAAGACCATCAATCCAAGCAAGTTTAGTATAATCCATTTCAGCTTGATAATCTCGTTCTCTCATTTTATCAAATATAAATTCAATAATAACAGAACCCATACTTCCACGAATAACTGCTTCATCAGTAACCCCTTTACCAGCACTATTAGCAATCTCACCATAACGTTGTGGAGTCATATCACATTCCATTTTAGCAGTCTGCTCAATCTCTTGAATAAGTTGTCCAAGTTCAGTAATATAATTATTCATACGACTTTCAAGATAACGAACATTTTGTGCTTTAACAAGATTAACATCATCTTCATCATCAATATAAAGTACACCATCAGCAGCCATACGATATATAGTTTCAGCAGGTTTTCTACCAAGAAGAGATTTAGCAATCATAAGAACATTCATCTTATTTTTAGCAATAGCCATTTCTCTATGATAAGAAACTATATTACGAAATACTTGATAAGGAATAACTGTATCTATAATACTAAATCTTCCAAAACCTGGAAGAAGTTCTGCAATACCATTATAAGGAAGTTTGCCATTTCTATTGTAAGCAATAGGACGAGCCTTATAAGGATATATGCTTGTAGCACGAGAACCAATTCTAACGCTCTCATAAACTTGCGGACGCCACACCCATTCAATACTAATATCACCATTAGCAGGGTTAAGCTGATAAGTTTCATCAACAATTCTTGTTGTAACAAATGCTCCATTACTATATGTAAGAATACCTTCTTTTATTTCACCTCTCCAAACAGTATGCCAAACTTCAAATAAACCATTATTAGCATCACGAGCCATTATATTAGTGTTCTTAATATGTTGTAAATCATCTTTATTAAATTTAGCACATATATCACCAAAATAGTGCATATATTTATCCCAATTTAAAAGTGCTCTATCACTAGAAGTAGTAGCACCATATTGATAATAAATATCAAGAGCTTCACGTTCTTTCTCAGAAAGATATTCATAAAATTCATCTATAATTTGCTGTTTAGTTAGCATACGACGTTCAGCAAACATATCATAATCTTCTGCAAACATACTATCGTTAGGAACAGGAAAAGCATCTCTAACACTAACAACACGTTTAATTAATTGACTACCTACAACATCTCTATATGTATAACAAGCTCCAAAAGCAACAAATTCAAAATAAGCTCTAGCATATATAGTAAAAGCATCAGTTAAATCATCAATAACATTAATTAAGTCTTGACCTTGAGCACTAATATCATCAATAAAATTTTCATTAAATTCTTTAATAAAAGCTTCAATATCAACAGCTTGTTCAGGATTAAATTGCTCTGGATTATTACCTTCATTAACAAACTGCATATAACTTTCTTGTATCTTCTTAGCAACAGCTTGTTCTGCAAGCATCATAATTTGTTTACCAAGTTCAGCATCTCTAGCAAATACAACTTCTGGATTATTAGCTCCAACAATAAAATCATGTGGATTTTTGATATATTCACCAATATATCTTCTAATAATACCTTTCATCATATCATAGTTACGCATAGTAGCTGGAAAACGAGTAAGATTTTCATCTTTTTCATTATAAGGATTAAGAGTTTTTCTATAATATTCTCTAGGAATATTACCAAGAAGAATATTAAACTTTTCTTCTACATTAAAATCAGCTTTACAAGCAATACCAGCTTCTATAACGTAATCACAGCATTTAGCATACCAATCAACTTCTTGTTTTTCAGCATAACTAACATGCTGATTAGGGAAATCAAGTCTACCAAAATTATACATATCTTTATTTGTTTAATCTTAAAACCATTGTCTATTAAAAATATCTGTTTTATCATTCTCTTCTGTAACTTTCTTACGACTAGCAAGTTCTCGCTTACCTTTAATATCAATAGACTTCCAATATATACCTAAAAGTATAAGACTAGATATACGGTCAAAGTTACCTTCAGCATTAAACTTTTTAAGTTCAAGAATTGTTTGATAATCAAGAAATCTTTCAAAAACATAAATATCTTCTCCAAATTCATTCTTACCAATAACTTCATATAAGAACTCTTTAAGAAGTCGAAGACCATCTAGTTTCTTAGGACCACTACCAATATTATAACCATAACTAGTACTAACTTTTTCTTTAACAGCAGAATCCCAAACATATAAAGGTTCATAACCTAGATATTTAGTAGCTTTCCATTTACGAAAGTTAGAAACAGTTTCACCACGATTTATTTCCACAAGTCCAGTACCAATACAATTATACCATTTACATAAACGATAAAACTTTTCATCAGCTTCTTCTAGTCTTTCAGTACGTCCATAATATGCAGCACATAATTTAGGTTTAAATCCATTACGTTCTCTAGGCATCTCAACAACAAATATACTATTATGAGAATGTCTATCAGTAATTTCTTTTTTATCTTTATCAATACCAACAGGGTCATAAACTGCAACATAAGTACCAGGAAGAATACTTCTTATAAGTCTATCATTAATATATGTTTCTTCATATTCTGGAGCAAACCAAACTCTTATACATCCATGCGGATCTTCATTACCACGTCTAGGAACTCCTTGAATATAATCATAAGTTTTCATATCAGGATTTTCAATTCTTATACGAGCATTAGATTTAAAATAAATCTTTTTACTTCCATCTTCAAATAACTCACCATCAGTATAAAACTTATAACTATTATCAACTCGAAGTTTATCTTCAAACTTATTAAGAGCTTCACTACTAAATATATTTTCACTGGCACTACTAAAAGATTCAGCAGGAAATAAAGCACGTTGACCAAGATAGTTAAGATATTCTGCAAAAGTCTTAGCAGTTTTTTTCTTTTCAATTCTTTCTCGTGCAGCAAGTTGAAGACCTATTCGTAAATTACTATTTCCATTTTCATCAAAACCTTTAATTCCATCTATTTCTCCTTCAAGACCCCAAGCATAAGATTTAAAAAATCCACAAACTTCATTACGAGCATCATTATCAAAAACATTTTCAAAAGCCATAAATCTAAATGCTCTAGGATTATAAAAGTTTTGTTCAAATATTTGCATATTAGCAGCAGTAGCAGTTCCCCAAGCCATAAGAGTACCAGTAGTACGAGTACCAACAGTCATTGTAGGTTCAGTCACATTCATAAACTCATCAAAGTTTTGCATTGTAGACAACTCTTCAACTTTAATAGTAACAGCATCTTTACCGATAGCACAGTCAGGATTATTATTAGCACTAACACTTAAAAGAGAACTAGACCAACTATCATCAGCTTCAACTCCATTTTTCATACGATAACCAAGTTTAAAACTATCAGTAGTAGGACTAAATATTCCTCTTTTAAATGGAGTTTTCTCTTCAAAGAACTTTAAGTTATTAACAGCAAAGTCACTTAAACCTCCTTGTTTAATTAAATATTTATTATCAGCTGCAACATGAATAACAACTTTATGTTTAGATAAGTTAACTTCATTAGAACTATCAGCAGCCATAATATAAGAAAAACCTCCACGTCTAGTCTTATCAATAATAAGATGTAAACCATTACGTCTACAAAATTCTATAATTTGCCAAGTCCAAAATTGAGCATCAATAAAACTAGGAAAACTATAAATCTTTTTAGCAGTAGCTCCATGTTCAGTAACAATAACAGATGATTCATCTGTGCGTTCCATACGAGTATAATTAAGAAAATTATAATGACCACCTGTTATCCAAACATCTTCTATACTTCCATCTGGATTTTGCCAACAAGGAGCAGAAAAACCATTACGTCGTCTATCACATTCTCTACGTCTAAATTGTCTATGAGGAATACTATCAACTTTAAATTGTGTATATTTACCTGTGGCTTGATATGTTCTAGCAGCTTCATTAAAAAGTTCAGTATTAACAAATTTGCCAGGTCTAATATTTAAAAGAAAACCACCACTATCTCCAATTAAAAAGTTATTATGAGGGTCATACCATCCACAATCACTAGCTTTCTTATACTTTTTCTCTTTATCAGGTTCTTCAATGTATTCTAGAAAAGGATATTTACCATCAGCCATAATATTTTATTTAACTAGTAAACAAACAACAAAAGCGATAGCGCAAACAGCACCACCGCTTACCAAATATCTATTCTTACGTTTAATACGTTCAATAGACTTATTTAAATTATTATTTACTTTATTACTATTATCAAGATTATTTTGTAAAGTTTCAACTTCTTTATAAAGAGCATTATATTTAATCTTATGGAGATTAATTATACTATCTTGTTCGTTAATAATATCTTTATAAAGTTTAGCTTTAATAATTTTAGTATTAGCAACCTTAATCATATTAATAGGAACAAGAACAGTTGTATCAGTAGTGTTGACTCCCCGTGGAGGATGCACTATGTTATCAATCTCACTCTGACACCAACTTCTTGAATAACTCCCAAGTAGCACTATCATTAAGACTAATAACTTTATTTTCAATATCTTTTTCATGTTCTTTAAGTTTATAAACTATACTTTCTCTTTCAGTTATAACTAACTGTATAGAATCAATCCGAACATGATTAATAGCGGTGTCACTTTTATTATATGAATTGACTTCTACACTAAAACGACTTATTGATAAATACAAAGTAACACATAAATTAATAATCGCTATTATAAATATTGCTATTAACATCTTCTTCATAATTCTATACAGTATTAAGTTAATCTTTTATTTCGATAAGTTTATTAAGTAAATCAAGATTCCATCTACCAGTTTCTTTAAGACCAAGAACTCTTTGAGCCATCTTGATAGCTGCAACTTGACCACAATTCACATTAGTATCAAATAGTTGTTCAGCAACTCTCTGACTATTAAAATCATCAAGTTCAAATACATCCCAATAACTTATTTTATACTTTTCCCAAATAAGTTTCTGAAGCTGAACATCATTATCAAGCTTAGACTTAAATTCTTTACTACCAACAGTATAATGTTTCTTATAAGAATCAATCATAGTCCAACCTTGCCAAGTAGGATTATATTTACGACTGATACCTCTATAAGTTTCTCCACCAGCATCATCTTTATCGTTTACATAACCACCTTCTTTAATAGATAGTTTTTTAAAAGCATCTCCAAAGTAAGCCATAATTTAATTTATATAAGGATTAGTACAATATCTAAAACAATCAACAGCGTCATAATAATCATCTCCATCAAATTCTTTAATTGTAACCCAAAACCAAAGAACTTTAATTTGAACTTTATAAATTATAAATATAAGTTTATCATCAATAGCGTGTTCATTGCTAATTAATCTTATATTTTTTCTACGATTAATAATATACATAACTTATTCATCAAGAGTTCTACGAATCCAACCTCTAAGAAATTTGATATTATTTCCTTTACCAGCAATATCATTATAATATCTAATACGTTCAAGTTTATACTTAGCTACAAAGTAATCAGCATTAATTGTAGTATCAGATTTATAAGCATTAAGAGAATCTTGAGTTCTACGAAGTAATTCTTTAGTTAAAACTAATTCATTAACAGCAGTAGAATCAGTAACAGGAACATAACGAATTTCAGGAACTGGAGTAATACGTTTAGTGCATCCACTAGATAAACAAATAGCAAATATAACTAAAACAATAAAACCAATAATTACTCCAATTAAATTATCTTTATTTAATTTCATATAGCAAGTTTAAATTGAGTTTGAACACCACTAGCTTTAATTTGTAATTCTCTATCTTTAAGAACTTTATTAATATCATCACGTATATAATTCATAGTAAAGAACTTAGTAGTTTCAACAGGATTCTCTTTAATATGATAAAGACCATCAGAAAACCTTTTTGGCATACCATATTCATTAAGTTCAAAATCACTATCAATATGACATAACCAAATACCTTTAATAGTTAAACCAAGTATATATTCAACAGCAAAAGCATACATACTAAGTTGAAGATTATATATAGCACCATTACAATTAGGAAGATGATTAAGAGGAGCTAAAAGTCGTTCATCTTTATCAACCCAAACATTAGTTTGTTGTGCAGGTCTAACTGTTTTATCTTTCTTATAATATCCACTACTAAATTTTAATCCACCACGATTAGTTTTCCAATCACCTACAACAGCACAATTAGTATCTTCATTAACTAGAAGAATATCAATAGTTCCACTAATTAACCAATCTATAAGAAACATACCAATCTCACTATAAATCTTATATCCTTTTTCAGTGTACATTTTAAACGCATCATAAATAAGAGGATAACGATTATTAGTAAGTTCAATAAAATCTTTAAGATTAAGTAACTTATAACTAGCACCAAAATTTGGTATATCAGCAATAGTAACCATTACACCATCTTCTCGTTTATCAAGATAATTAATAGCTTGTTGAAACATAGAAGCTCCTTTAACACCATCTTCAAGACCATTATGAGTATTAGTTCCACGTTCACAAGCTTCTTTAGTAATAGTTGACCATTGTTCTTCTAGTTTCTTCTCACTTATTCCTAGTTCTTTAGACTTCTTTCTCAACCAATAGTTCTTATCGAACTTTGGAGCATAATTATGAAGGATAGTAGTAGTTGAAATATAATCATTACCTAGACTATCATTATATTTATGTTCTTCTTCATGAAAAATAAGTCTAATATCATTATATCTTTTATCTCTAAGTTCCATATTATTAATACCATTAAGTTCAACACTAGTTTGGACCCGCTTCGGCACTACGTGCCTACGCTAGACTCCCCGTGGAGGATGGAGTAGATTAGCATCAGCTTATTCTTCAATCATACTACTAGTAATTTCAACTCCACCTCTACCAGCAACATTCTCTTGTTCATACAGAAGATTTTCTTCAGCTACATTAAGAGCTTTAATCGTATTTGGAAACTGATTAGCTAAATCATTAATTTGTTTCATATAACCAATAACAGTTGGAACATCTTCAAGACTAGCACCATCAGATAATTTGTCATTCAACAACTCATTTAGTTTGCTAGCAGCTAGAGCAACATTATGAATACCGCGTTTAATATTAAGAACAGCTTCCATACCAGCTCCAGCTTTTTGGTTATAATATCGTTTAATAAGTTTCCAAACAAGAATATCAGGTTGATAATTTTTAGGTAAATCAAAATTTTCAATAGCTTTTTTAAGAGCTTCTTTTTCACTAAGACCTTCTTGTAAACAAGGGCCTTTAGGGTCACCTAGATAATAAATAATACCAACTTCTTTAATATACATCTCTTTATTAGGAGATTTATCTCTAGTATAAAGAAGACTAACATCTCTATCAAGAAGTTGTTTAAGTGTAGGAGCTTTTGGCATACCAGTTTCATCTATGGTCAGCATCCAATCCAATTCCAAACCGTTCATATATTTCTTCTACTTCTTCATCAAATTCAATAATTTCAAGTTGACTCATAGCATATAGCCAAAGATTGGCATAAGTAATACTATGCTTTTTACTTAGTTTAACCCAAGTAGGAAGAAGTTTCTTTTTAAACTTATGTTCATTCTTAATATTTTCTTCTTCTTCATAATGTTTTTGCTTTTCCTCTTCCATAACTTTAACAGTATATTCTTTATACTCTTCTTTAGTCATAGTTTTTCTAGCTTCTTTAAAGTCTTTATAATGACTAATAAGTTTAGAACGATACCAATTCTTTTGAATAGTACCAATATGAGGAATAGCAACACATTTATCTTTTCGTATATTAATACTAGCTTCTTTTTCAAGACTTTCAATAATAGATTTACAAAGTATTCTATCATCACCTTGAAATCCAATATCATCTAATATATTATTTATATCTTTATAAATAAGAATATAATCATCGTCAAAATCTTCTTGAGAACTAGTATTAGTTATATTAAAACTAGTATTAGTCTTAAAATCCATAATTGAAAGTTTAAGAACTCTTCTTAGATTACTACTATAAACAAGAACACAAGTACCTATAATTTTAAATTATACATAAGTAGTTCTAAGAAGAGTTCGATTATTTAGACGAAATGGCTAATTAGCTTTTTCAGCAGAATGATAAACAAAAGGATTAATAACTTTATGTTTATCAGTAATAGCAGCTCTTAAATCATTAATAGCTATAACTTTAAATTCAACAAACCAAACTTTCTGTCCTTTTTTATATCCTTGATTTTGTCCAAAAGTACCAACAGTAATAGAACGAGTTAGTTCAGTATCATTAGTAATATACTTATTAACAAATTGAGGACTAAGAACATTATGTTTAAGATAAAGATGATATCCACGTTCAAGAGTAGAACGGTCAATAATAATCCTATCCATTTGATTCATACCAATAAGTTCAGCATCTTCTTTACTAATCTTAGCAATAATTGGCATAACCTCAACTGTATTTACTTTACTATTAATAACACTGAACAAACTTTCATTTTGGCAAAGAGCAACAACACAATAATGTTTAGCAACAACTACATTATTAAGAATAGCGTCAAGTGCTTCACTTGTTATTTCGCTAATGTCAGTAGGTATTTGAATACCAAAATCTTTAAATTTACTTTCAACTTCAATCATAACATTAAATTATTTAGTTTTAATAATACTATCAATACCAATATTTCCAAGTTTAAGTTTACTAGGAACTTTAACTTCTTTTTTATTCCTTTCACCACTATGAAATTCTCTAGTGTATTTAGGTTTAGTTTCACTTTTATCTTTACCCATAACTTAATTGTTTTTAGCAAATGTAAGAGTTTAGATGAATCTACCAAGAGAAAAACTATTTTTAACATTTACATCATAGAGGATTATATGATTATAAATATGCAAGTCATACTCTCCGTGGAGGATGAAGATAAGCTAGACTTAATCATATTAGTATTGATAATATTTAGAGGCGATGCTAATAAACTTATTAATATTATTAGTGAAGCTAAATTAATAAAAACTTTTGATGATAAAGATAGACTTATAATTGATAAATTTGTTTTATTTAAAAATGATACTGATAAAGGTATTGTTATTGCTAATAAAGATTTATATGCAACTGAAATTATAGATATTGGTGAAGATTAAATTAAATATTATGATAAAAATGATGAGAATTATAAAGATTATAACAAAGATAAGAGTGAAGATAATGGAAATAAAATGAAAAGTAATAATAATTATAATGATAATGATAATGAAGAGGAAAATGATAATGATGGTAATAATGATGGTAATAGTAAGAGTGAAAATAATGTATATTAATGTTTTGATGAGGCTAGTGAGTATAAGGGGTGGGTCATTAAATTGGACTTGACTACCCCCGTCAAGTTCTAGGAGAAAGTAAAGTTCTCACTCTCATTATCAACATTAAATATTTTGAGATTATTCATCTCATTACATTACTAACCATTAATACCAATCATTATGAGAACAAACAAACCATTGTTGTTAGTTGCTATCATACTGATGATGCCAGCTATCATACTAGCATTGAAAGTAGAGCCAACTAGTGATGAACAGATTACTGCTGTTGTATTTGGAATACTATCGGCTATTGTTAGTTATCTTAGTAGAGATTAATCTCTACTAGATGATGTTGCTCATTATCAACATTAAATACTTTGCAGTTGAATCGAAACAACTGTCAGTAATGCTACTGATTAGCGTAATTAAATTCTTAATAGTCATGCCAGACGTTAGAAATTTAGCACAAGCTGCACAAGGTGCTGCTGCTCCTGAGAATGTTAATGTAGTTGAACCAACTACTAGTGTTAACCAACCTGTTCAACCTGTTGTTGATACAGATAACCAAAGTTCTACGCAAGTGGAAACCATTGATGATGTTGTTAAACGCATCTGTACTGATGGTCATAGTTATGTAATGACAACTGTCATTACTAATATTGATTGTCAAGAACGTACAGGTCGTAATGGCAATTCTTATCTCAATGCGTTTGTTACTATTGCTAGTCCTGTCAAAGGTGCTCAAAGTATGCCTGATGGTACACATCGAATGGGTATGCTTGGAGCTATTCAGATGCCATTCAATCAGATACTGCTTGTAATGCGCAAAGACAAGTTCTACGGTAGATTTGTCAACTATATTGGCGAAGCTGCTGAAGCTGGTTTTGCTAGTATGTATCTGACTGGTGTTGCTGTCAAAGTTCTTTGTCAGTTTGTACCTGCTGGTGTACAAGACCGTAATCCGTTTACTCGTAAAGATAATCTTTACAATGTTGTGGATTATGATAGATATGTATATCATATTGTAGGTATCGAACAGCCTACTGACCCTGTTCTTGTTGGTGCATATAATGTACTTATCAAGCAGATTATGGACGATGCTCGTGCTGCCATTGCTGCAAAGCGTGAAGCTAAAGCTAAAGCGGCTAGTTTTGTTGCAACTGCAATGAATGATGACGATATACCATTCTAATGAACATGACGCTACTAACCTTCGGGTTGGTAGCGTTTGTGTTATCAACAATAGCTTTGTTGATGCTGTCGCTAGTGTTCGACATGGAAATGCTCATTATCGACATTAAATAGATTGCAGCAAACGAACTTAACAGTCTGATAAGACTTATTAATCAAGACCTAGCTGTAAGTTCTGATAAGTCTTGTCCTAATATTAAACATTATGAAAGTACATCGTATTATTGCTATTATTGAAGTTGAGAATGATAATTCTATTACTTCTGTTGAACTTACTAAACTTTATCCTGCTAGTGATTGTATTCTTCTTGCTATTACTAATATGACTACTAATGGTAATGCTGATGATATAACAAAAGTATATGATAGTGTTAATAAGAGCAGACTTGGTATTGCTGGTAAATTAAAAAGTATCGCTTGTATTATTAATAATAGTCTTGATAGCTATGATTATAATGTGGTTGCTGATGATAATTCTACTAATGAAACTAATGATGATTTACTCTTATAACATTTTGTTATACTGATATTGGTCATGGAGATTTACTCTCATAACAAAAAGTTATAGAGATGAAATTAGAGGTGACGAGAGGTATTGAATGTGGAGAAAGAGTAAGTGGAGATGAAAGTGGACATTGTAGAGTTTGTGGAGAATGAGATGGTGGAGTTGAATGTGGTTCAAATAGGGTCAAATTGAGGTTGAATGTGGAGATGAGAATGGTTATGAGAGTGGTGAATGTGGAGATGAGGGTGGAGATGGTCATGCTAAAGGGACTAGAGTTGCTGCTCTTCTTTCTCCTCCTCTTCATCCTATTAATAACACTCCTAATAATCAATCTAAACCTATTGTTCCAACTCCCTCTTATTCCCTCTCATAACCTTTAGTTATATCTTCATAACCATTAGTTATAACCTCTAGTTATATCATCGTTGTTAGTATTAGCTTCAACTCCCTTTCCCATCTCATTATAATCTCTAGTTATATCACTATCAGTTTCAGTCATAGTATCATCATTATTATCTCATTGACGTTCGTCATGACGATTAGTCATACAATCGTTATTAAGACTAGCTCTAACAGTATTATCAAGTCTAATAAGACTTCTAGTCATAATGACTAATAGCATTAGTTCTAGTTAATAATAGCACTATTAATATTATCAGTATTATAATGACTATTAATACTAGTCATGCTAATATTACTGATGATATTACTAATGATATTCTTAATATTCTTGATATTACTGATTCTCTTTATACTAATGATACTCTTGATACTATTGATATTTATTATACTCATGGTAAGTTAATTCCTATTGCTATAACTATTTTAGTTATTTTAATATAGCTATTGATTATTAGTTAGAATTATAGTATAAATAAATTATAATATATTTGGAGTATTATATTTAATTGTTATATTTGTCGTGTTGTTCAGTAGAGTAATATTGCTACTGATAATAATATTAATCTTAAACTTATAAGTGTTATGGTAAATTTTGATAATGTTACTAGTAATGTTCAATCTAAGCCTAGAAAGAAAACTATGGCTGAAAGTTTAGAAGAAGCTAAACAAGAGGGTAAACTTGTTGTTCCTGAAGAAGATATACAAGTTAATGCTGTTGTTAGTAGTGAAACTGTTCAACCTAAGAATAAAGCTAGGAAGAAGAAACAAAGTAAAGTTCGTAAACAGGAAGAACAAACTGCTATTGTTAGTCAAGCTAATGAAGATAATGACTTTAAAGATGCTAAGACTGATAAACGTGGTGTTCCTGTTGGAATTAATGTTCCTCAACATATTCTTGATGTAGTTTGTATTGTTAAATTCAATGCTGCATTTAGACGTCATACTTCTCTTAATATTCTTCATACTCTTGAAGATGATGGAAGAATATATAATGCTAAAGGTGCTTATGTTGACTTTTTATGGAATAAGTTTAGAGTTACTGCTGATGGTGGTCTTCGTAGAGAATATAGATATACAGATGATTTATTTATTGATGCTTTAGTTAAGGCTCATGCTGATGTTGCTAGTGATAGTCAGCGAGTTATTGGTATTATGATTGATACTGAAACTGAACTTCATAAAAAGAATAAAGATTCTGAAGCTAGTTAAGTTTGTAGTGTAGACTCCCCGTAGAGGATGGATAGTGCTGTTGAGCTTGTTAAAGCTAATTCTCATTTGCCTGCCATTTTTATCCATTTTGTTTATTGGGTTTGTTATAGTTAATAATGTTGATAATATTCATTCTCTACTCGGAGTTTATTTTATATATAAAGATATGGAAAGAACTGATATTTATTTTGTTGAAGATGATACATATTTCAATAATAATGTTGAAGGTGTTGAAATTCATGCAGAATGTCTAAGTCAAGATTTTGACGATATTGCTTGGGAACCAATAGTTGATGATAGTCCTATTGTTGACCCTGAAAATGATGTTTTTGGTTATTATGATTAAATAAATAAAATTATGGAAAATATTAATATTAAAGTTATTCTTGATGAAGTTTTTGGTAAATCTTGTGATAGTATTATTTGTGATACCTGTAAATATAAAGAAGATTGCGAACTTATTAACAAATTCATTAATGATATTAAAGATAAAGGTTTATCTCCAGACCAATATGTTAGAGGTTTAGCTTTATTTGTATATGTTCTTAAAGAACAAAAATATATTAATGATTTTGGTAAAACTCAAGAAGATATTATTAAACTTGTTACTGAAGATGGATTTGAACTTGATTGGCTTATTAATCGTTGGGATAGTATAATTGAAGATAAAGATATTCTTAAACCTATTATTGCTGTTTTTCCTAAATATGCTAAAGATATGATTATTAAAATTGTTGAAGCTAATACTAAAATTAATCATTTTATAGCTCAACATATTATTGATACTTCTAATGCAGAATATAAGGAAATTATTAAAATGGCTAATCAATCTGTTGATAATAATAAACAGGAGAATAAGTTTAAGAATGTTAGTGATGATGAAATTTATGCTGAAATTAAACGTAGAAAAGCAAATAAATCTGCTAAATAATCCCACATAAGTTTTTGATTTTATTTCTAATACTACTGTCTGTGAAGATAGTAGTATTATTTCACTTGCTGATGATGGAGGAATTGAACTCCGAAACTATGATATTGTTATTATCCGTTTTAATTTCTAATTGTAACTTTGTAATAGTACGGTCTGTGAAGATAGTGCTATTAATATTTATCATAGTCCAAGTGTTATATGTCATATTTGATTTGGTGTTAATTATTCTATTATTACTGATTGTGAAATTAGTAATATTGTTCGTGTCAAACATTTCGTTTATATGATTTCGTATTTGTAGATTTGTCTAGTATTGTCTGTGAAGATAGTGCTAGACTTTTTAGTATGTATATTATTAACTTTAAATATATAATTAAAATGGATAATTTTGATTCTTTTATTTTTGATGGTCTACTAGATAGATACATTGAAGAACAAGCTAAGTTTGAAAAAGGACAGGTAGTATATATGGAATATACTTATCAATATCATAATCAAACTAAACTTGGTGTTTGTGTTGGTATTGTGACTGAAGTTGGAATTACTAAAGTTGAACGTACAGTAGGTAATAATAAATACATTGATTATCCTATTGTATATGCTGTAGCTCATGCTAAAGGTGTTAGTCGTTGTGTTAGTGAATGTAAACTTGGTTCTGTTGCTGAACATATTCTTAAAGAACGTCTTAAACGTGATGGTAAGAATAATAACCCGGCTACAAATGACTAGCTATTTATGTTGATGATACATTCGTAGATATGATTCTTTTGCTCTCTGTTGAATTTTCATATATAATCTGATTAATCTATCACGATTAATATTGAGTTCAATACAGGGCAAAAGAACTAGCTAATAAATGTTAAACTAAAAATTTAATACGATTATGACAGTTAAAGAACTTATTGATAAACTTAAAGAATTTGATGAAAACAATAATGTTTTAATTGACGATTCTTATTATGGAGAACTTGCAGTTACAAAAATTAAAAATGATGATAATGACGTTATAATTACTACTGTTGCAACTGATATTTTTAATATACTTTTACCATGAACTATATTGCTTATAAACAAATTGATGGTACTATTACATCTGGATTTAAAGTTAAACTTTATGATATAGTTACTGTCAATACCGGTTATTGGAAAGATAAACTTGCTATTGTTCTATATATTAATGAAGATAGAAAACAAATTAAAATTCGTATTATCGAATGTGGAATGAATTTAACTCTTAAAGTTAAAGATGTTCAATTTGTTAATCATAATAATAGAACTGCTGCTCGTTCTTATATTGATTTATGTAATAAACTATCTAAAGCCTTTCGTGATAAATATACTGATAAACAATATATAAAAGATAATTGGTTTACTGATAAGTTTATTATTAATGATATAACTGCTGATACTATTGCTAAAGGTATTGGTCAATATATTACTAATATTGATAGTGATAGATATTCTGTTAGTGCTATTATGTGGCTTAGTGATATTAAAGATTATATAGATGCTTTACTTAAATATGGTGATTTTGATTTTGTTACTAAAGCATTTAAAATCTATAATATTACTGATACTAGATTTGAACTCATTCGTAAACTTTATCATTATTTCTATGATTGAAAATGTTTCTCATTTTATACTTGGTATGATATTTGGTTTATCTGTATATCTTTTTATAAGAATTACCATTGTTAGTAAAAAACTAGATAGACTTATTAGAGATATTAATGATACTCAAAATTGGATTAGAAAGATTCAAATTGATATTTGCGATATTAATAAACAATGGGAAGTTAAAAGAAATAGAGATAGAAATAGACTAGATAGAATTGAAGATAGGATTGGTAAACTTACTAGTGATTTTAATGATATTATTAGAAAGAAAGTTTAATGACTAGCTTGCTTCCATCCTCTACGGGGGGTCGCCACGGAGCGTAGCGTAGTGGCTCTACTAATCTTACTATTATTGAACTTATTATAGTTTTAACTATTAAATATAATTGTTTTATTAATCTTTAAAAACGTAAAATACTTATGAAAAAGTATGACGAAGTTTCTGTTGTTCGTCAACTTAATAATGTTGACGCTGTTATTGGAATCAATCCTGCTAGTAAAGTTATTAAAGTAGCTAAAAATAGTGCTATTGGTAACGGAACTAGTGGTAAGATTGATTTTCTCACTCATTATTGTGGTTATCATGTTGAGATTGTTGATGTTATTCAACAACAAAAAGAACGTGATGAAGAAATTGCCGCTAAGAAAGCTGCTAAAAAGGCTGCTCGTAAAGCTAAATTTGCAGAGGATAATACTTTTAAAGGTATTACTCGTGCTGTTGATAAACGTATGCGTACTATTAAAAGAAAGTAGTATGTTATGGTTAGCTTTAAATTCTCATTTGGAGTTGTAGGTAAATCCAAAGAGAAAGGAATAGTCAATAAATATGTTATTATAGTTGCTAAATGTGAAGGTATTATTAGATATATTGATGGTACTTATAAAGTAGAATACAATGGCAAACTATATAGCATTACTGGTGAAAGTTACAGAACTAAAGGAAAGAAAGTTATTTATGCTCGTCGATTAGATAAGTATAATCATAGAATTAAAATTATAAGAGATAGTGAAAATAGAAAAACTGTTGATACTAGATTTTATATTCCTTTTGCTGCTGGACTTATAGCTAAAGGTAAAATTGTTAAAATGCCTTTTGCTAAGGAATTATTTCATATTACTACGTGTTATAATTGTGGCGATAGTGAATCTACTATTTTAGCTTTTCAAGAATGGAAAGAATATGAAGATAAAGTTAAAAATAATCTTATTGATGTAAACAACGAATTGTAATGATTGGTAATCTTAATATTGCTAATAGTAATAGAAAAGATATTAACATTAAGTTTACTAAAGACCAAGAAATAGCTGTGCATGAACTTATTGAGTTTCTTGCACAGCCTTGGGATGATAAGAAATATATTAATGCTCTTTGTGGTGCTGGAGGTACAGGTAAGACATTTGTTATTAAATATGTTATTAATAATTGCAAATGGTCTGGTGGTGTTATAGGTTGTGCTGCTCCTACACATAAAGCTTGTAGAGTTCTTAGTAATTCTATTGGTGGAAAAGAAGTTAATACAATTCAATCATTGTTTGGTTTTAGACTTGATGTTAATATTGAAAATTTTGACCCTGAAAATCCTGCCTTTAATCCTGTTGGAAAAGATAAACTAGATGGTCTTAAAGTTTTAATTATTGATGAAGCTTCTATGCTTAATGCTAAACTTGTTAAGTATATTAGTAATAAATGTAAGAAGCTTCAGATTAAAGTTATAATGCTTGGTGATTCTAGTCAGCTTCCTCCTGTTAATGAAAAAACTAGTCAAGCTTTTCTTATTGCTAGTAATACTTATTATCTTAAAGAAGTTGTACGACAAGGAGATAATAATCCTATTAGTAAACTTCTTAAACTTCTTCGAGAAGATATAGATAGTAAGAATGGATGGAAATTTCTTGATTATATATCTAAGAACAGACAAGATTATAATGAAGAAACTAAAGGATTTTATGTTTGTGGTCAAACTGAATTTTCTGATTTAATTGATACTTGTTTTAATGATGAAGAATATACTAAAGATATAGATTTGTATCGTATTATAGCTTATACTAATAATCGTGTTGCACAATGGAATAACCATGTTAGACATATGATTATTAAAGATGCTGATAAAAGTCTTATTACTCGTAACGATTTAATAATGAGTTATACTACTGTTGTTAATGTTTTTAATGATATTATTATAAACAATAGTGAAGAATATATTGTTAAAGATATTGTTGATACAGTTGATAATGATTATGAGTTTAAAGGATTTCTTATTAAGTTTCAAGCTATTCATGGTGGAAGTGTAACTCAACCTTTATTTGTTATTGACCATTATGATAACTATACATTTCAAATGTATTATAAGAAGTTGACTAGTCTTATTGATGATGCTAAAAAAGCTAGTAATTCTGAACGTGGAAGTAAATGGAAACAATACTTTGATTTTAAACGTAAATATCTTCTTGCTTCTAATATTACGAATAGTTATGGCAAGATTTTATTTAGTAGAGATTTAGATTATGGTTTTGCAATTACTTCTCATAGAGCACAAGGTTCTACTTATAGAAATGTATTTGTAGATATTAATGATATAATTTATGATAAATATGGTCATCCTTATACTAATAGAGATGAAATGCTTCGTAGATTATATGTTGCTTGTTCTCGTGCTAGCAATCAATTAGTATTATCTTATGGTAAATAAAACTGTTGACGAATATCTTGATTGTGCTAGATGTCCAAATCGTATATTTAATACAGGTAGATATATACAAGGTGGTAGAGGAAGTATTCATGGAGATATTGTTTTCCTATTTCCTAGAGGTGATAGAGCTTATTGTGATGATTATCAATTATTTACTGATATTGGTAATCTTTACGATGAATACTCTGGACGAAATAATACCGAAGATGTTTATATGACTTATAGTGTTAAATGTGCTTGTTCTAATAATTATAATACTTATCTTACTGCTGTTGATAAATGTCGTAATATTCTATGGAAAGAATTAGCTAGAATTAATTATAAATATTTATTTATATTTGGTAATGCTTATCGTAGTATAAGTAAAGTTGAACTTCCTAGATTTATGGCTACTGGTGGTAAATATGTATTTAGTAATTATTCTCCTCTTATTAAATTTAAAGATGATAATCTTTATCATATATTTAAACAGCGTTTTGCTGATGATATTAATTGGGTTAATGAAAATAGAAATAATTATGGTATAAACTTTATAAATGATTAATTGTATAGCTTATGATGTCGAAGTATTAAGAAACTTCTTCTCTATTACTTTTGTTAGCATTAATAGCTATCTTAAAGTTTTTAAAGATTGTGTTGATAGTAATGGAAAAGCTATTCCTTTAGTTCAAAAACTATCTGTTGAAGAAATTAAAGCTCGTCTTGAAACTGTTGAAAAATATAAATTTTATATAACAGATAAAGACGATAGTCAATTACTTTCTATGATAGGTTATATTAATAAGACTAGATGCTATAAAGATTCTAATGGAACTATTATTCGTACTGACTTGTATGGATTTAATAATTTCAATTATGATAATCTTATGATTGCTGCTTTACTTAGTTTTTATATGCGTACGAATAGTACAAAAGAACTTATTAATAAGTTATATGAAACTAGTAAAACTATTATTTCTAGTCAAGATGATAAAGATAAATTTAAAACTGATTTTTATCTTAATAGTCTTAGAAAATATAAACTACCATTTACAGGTGTTGATGTAATGCGTATATTTGCTCTTAATAAAGCAAGTGTAGTTGTAGATAGTAAAACAGGTGAACGTAAACCTGTTCCTAAAGGTCTAAAGCAAACTTCTATTAATCTTCAATGGTATGAACTTCTAGAATATGAACTTCCTGACATTAATGAAAAAGAAGCTGAATTATATAATGAAATTCCTAATCTTAAAGGAATGAATATTAATCAGCTTAATAAACTAGTTGATAAATGGGATAGATTTATTCTTGACGAATATATTGAACCTATGATGTATTATAATCTTAATGATGTTTTTATTGTAGCTGAAATAGTTCGTCTTTATCCAGAAGAAATTAAATCTCGTTATGCTATTAGTAAAGCATATGATGTTGATGTTCTTAATTCTAGTCGTAGTAAAACTGCTGATATTCTTTTTGAGAAATTTTATAGTAAATTTAGTGGTCTTGCTCCTGAACAATGGAAAGGTAAGAAAACTGAAAGAACTGCTATGAGTTTTAAAAAGGTTATTTTTCCTTTTATTAAGTTTAAAACTAAAGAACTTCAAGATTTACTTGATAAACTTTATAAAACTACAATTTATAGAGTTAATAAAGATGCCTTTAGTGAGAATGTTAAAATTGGAGATATAACTTATACTCTTGCAACTGGAGGTTTACATAGTCAAGATGTTCCTATGGAGTTATATTCAACTACTCCTTATGGTGATTACTTAACTCCATCCTCCACGGGGGGTAAACCTTTTACCATTTATCATTTTGATGTTGCTAGTTTTTATCCTAGCATAATAGGTGTTCATAAAGTTGCTCCTGCTCATATTGATACAAATGCTTTTTGTAATTTAATTAGTTGGATGAAACAAAAACGTGTTGATGTGAAACATAGCGAAGAAGAATACATAGATGGAATTGCTAAAGATATTCTTGCTTTAGTTCTAAAGATTGTCATAAATAGTATTTATGGTAAACTTGGATTTGAAAAAGGAGATTTATATGACCGTCTTGCTGTTCTCAAAGTTACTGTTAATGGACAACTTATGCTTCTCATGTTATGCGAAGCTCTTGAATTAGATAATATTCATATTATTAGTGCTAATACTGATGGTATTATGGTAAAAGTTTATGCTAGTCAAGAAGATAAATTTAAAGAAATTACTACTTGGTGGCAAAATATTACTGGAATGCAAGCAGATAGTGATGTTGTTCATAGTCTTATAGCTCGTGATGTTAATAATTATATTACTCAATTTAGGTCTAAAGGTAAACTTAAAATTGAATCTAAAGGTGCTCTTAATCCTATGATGTATTCTTTAGATTTAACTAAAGGTTATTCTATGCCTATTGTTGCTCAAGCTATTGAAAACTATTTTCTTAAGAATAAACCTGTGATGGATACTCTTCAAGAAGCTACTAATATTCTTGACTTTTGTCTTACTCAAAATGTAGGTAGACAATTTCATGTAGAAGAAACTAAAATTGAAAATGGACAAATTACTCATGTTGTTTGTCAAAGATATGTTAGATTTTATGTTTCTAATAGAGGTTATATTATTGAGAAAGTTCATAATGATAATGGTTCTCGTAGTAGAATGGCGGCTGGTTCTGTTGTAACAGTTATTAATAGTCTTGATGATAAAGATATTTCTCTTAGAGATATTAATTTTAAATTTTATTATCAAGAAGCTATGAAAGTTATTAATCCTATTAAACTTAAGATTTCTCCTAAAGGAAAAGGTAAAAGTAAAATTAAAAAATATAGCGGTATGTATAATCCTATTTTTAATGAAGACGATTTTGTATGAAAAATATAATTGAAGAAACTTATGATAAACTAATTAACAAATGGGGTTCTAAAAAATATAAAGGTATTGGAACTATTAATTGTGTTCCTCCTATTGATTATTGTGAAATTATAAGTAGAATTATTAGTCTTATGCGAAATAAGAATGATAATATTAAAATACTTATTGTTATAGATAATTGGAAAAGAAGAACTGAAATTGTTGATAGTCTTAAAAATCATAATATAAATATAGATACTATTAATATTCTTACTCATACTTATGTTAATAGTAGATATAATTATAGTTATGATATTTCTATTGTTGTTGGAGTTAACGAATGGAATTTATCTTGTAATACAGTTTTTAATCATGCTAGATTTAAACTTATGATTTTAACTGAAAAAACTATTGATACTTCTAAGTTAACTAAGATTTATAATAATATTCCGCCTATTAATAATATTCTAAATTCTAGTGGTATGCGAGCCATACTCCCCGTAGAGGAACATAGAGAGCCAATTCTATTTGTTAATCAAGATGATATTGCTAATTATGATAAATATACTGAGTTTATTACTCAGACTATTCAAGTATTTGGTAATCTTGATAATATTAAATGTGCTCGAAATGGTACACAAGATGGACGTAGTGCTATGCAGTATATTACAGAAATAGCTGAATATAATGGATGGAGTGCTGATATGGATATGACTAATCCTTTTAGTAAACAAATTGATGAATGTTATAATCCTCTTGTTCTTGCTGAACGAGTTAAGACTTTTTATAATATTGTTCGTGAACGTATGCTTATATGTTCTGATAACGTTTGTAAGCTAGAAAGAATAGTTGAAATTATTAAAGATAATCCTGATAAACGATTTCTTATTATTAGCAAGAGAGGTGAATATGCTGCTACTGTAACTAAATATATTAATGATAAACTAGGTGAAATTTGTGGTGATTATCATGATAAGATTGAAGATAAAGTTCTAGTTGATGATAATGGTATTCCTATTTTGTATAAGACAGGAAGCAAGAAAGGACAGCCAAGAATCGTCAAATCTAAGGCTATTTCCACGCTGAATTTGAAGTCTTTTAATAATGGCTTATTAAGAGTATTATCCATAAAAAATAATTCAACTGACAGCCTAGAAACAAGCGTAGACGAATGGATTTTGACTTCATCTCTATGTGATACCATAGATGAACTTATTTATCGTTATAATAATGTTAATTGTAGTCAATCAAAACTTAAAGTACATAAACTTTATATAGCTGGCACTATCGAAGAAGCAAGTCTTAAAAAGGAAAAGTTATCAGCTAACCATGAAGTTATACAGAATGTTAATTCTGATATTAGTGCTCAAAATTTTGATGATATTATTTGCTAGTATAAATATAATAGTTACATTTGTTGTGTAATCAAAATCGCTCTTTGATAGAATGGACGAAGATAAAGAAGTTAAAGTTAATGATGCTGCTGTTGCTGTTAGTAATAGTGGTATTGAAAAACAACATGGTGTTCAACATTCTGTTGCTCCATATCAGCTTAATTATATGAGTGAAGCTGAAATTGCAAGTCTTGAAGTATTTATCAAACGTGTTATGCGTAGTGATAAATGTGGTATTAAGTCTGTTGAAGATGGTCTTGCTATTGCAATGAGAGCTAAAGACCTTAGACTTCCATTTTCTACTTGCATTGAACATATTCATGTAGTTCAAGGTAAAACAGGTGTTGATGTTCACATTATTAAGGCATTACTTGTCAAAGGCAGCGTGAGTTGGGAAAAAGTAGATAATTATCGCGCTCTGTACGAATATACAGATGGCTTTAATGCTTATGATGAAGATAAACTTCCATCTGACTGTATTAAGTGTCTTACTCCCAAAGAGGCACAAACTAAAAATGCAGAAGATAAAGACCATGAACACATATATGTTTATCCTGTTAAATACTATAAAGATTATAATGGTAATATATATAAAGAATATCAACTTAATGGTAAGTTTGAAATAGCTACTAATACTAATGAAGCTAAACAAATTGCTTCTACTGGTAAAGTTCCTGTTTATAGAATACCTGCTGTTCCTATTGATTATATTACTAGTTATCGTTTTTATCGTAAAATTGGAGAACGTAATATGGTTGCTACTGGTGAGTTTACTTATAAAGATGCTATTGTTGCTGGATGTTTTGAAAAAGATACTTATAAGAAATATCCTAAGATAATGATAAGTCATAGAGCATTTGTTTATGGTGCTCGTGAAATTGCTAATGATTTAATTATGGGCTGTCTTAGTACAGAAGAATTAAAGACTATGCAAGGTATTGATTTGAGTAATGAAGATATTATTGATATTACTGAAGTTCAATAACATAAACAAGATAGAGAAATTATTATTAAACAAAACAGTCGTAAGACTGATATTATTCACTCTTAAATAATTATAATTATGAAAGACTTTAAGAAAGGTTTGAGTTTTGGTATGGGTATTGTTAATGCTGGTCAAAGAGCAGTTAGTGAAGAACCTGAATTGGTAGTTGTTTCTACTCCCGGTAGTTTCCGTATGACTGCCCAAGTTTCTAAAGCTCTCGGCATTGCTCATGGTGAATATGTAATGTTCATTAATAACTGTGCAAACATTGATAATGCTATTATCAATAAAGTACCCGAAGTTGTTGCTTTCTGTGAAGAACAAGGTTTGGATATTGATTCTCCCGAAGCTGCTATGGCTGTTCATGCTGAATTTGATATTTGGGCTTTGGCTAAAGGTATTGCTGAATTAGACAAGAATGGTAATCCTTGTACTACTCGTGTTCGTATGACTAAGAATGATAAAGTTAAGTATGTTAATACTTACTTCCAAGAAACTCTTGAAGGTGCTTTATCTTCTTCTAATGAAGAACTTAAAGCTGCTCTTACACGTGAAGGTATTACAGAAGATGAACAAAAAGAACTTTTGATTAGTTGTATTCAAGGTGATGAAGTTGCTAAGATTAAAGGTTCTAAGTGTGCTAATACTGCTGCCTTGTCTGGTATTGGTGTAACTCTTAACTTTACTGATTCTAATGTTTGGAAACAGTTGAAAGCTGATATGACTGATGAAGAAGCTACTTCTAAGAATCGTGTTTATACAGTAGATATTGATAACTTGCAAGAAGCTGTTGTTAATAACGGTCATAAAGATATTGTTGTTAAGATTGCAATGCTTACCGAATATAAAGATGAAGAACCTATTCGTATCGGTAAGAAAGCTGAAAAAGAAGAAACTGCTGAATAATCAAATCTTCGTCCTAGAAATATAGTATCTTGAACATAGAGCTGCATTGTTAGTATTGCTAATAGTGCAGCTCTTGTTTTATCTAATAATTCTTTTAATTACTTTAATTATGTCGACAGAAAAAGAAATTAAGAATGAAGCTACTGTTGTAGCAAGTGCTGAACAAACTGCTAATGCAGAAGTACAAACTCCTAAAAAACGTAGAGGTAGAGGTATTAATAACGATTTACGTGATGTAACTCGTAAAAAGTTTGATGAACGTACTGATTGCAACAAAGCTAATGGCTTGTTTATTGGTCATCTTGAAGATGTTAAAGTTGATTGGGCTACATTGAAAGATGATGTTCAAGGTATGCCTTCATTTGCTAGTATGAGTATTCCTTATCTTACATTTACTTTTGCTAGTAATCATGAAAATATCAATGAACGTCGTTATGTAACTCAACGTCTTTTTCCTGCTGAAAGTAATGTTGAAACTATTCCCGGTGGTAAAGGTGCTTGGAAAGTTGATAACATTTTCCGCTTTATGAAACATATATATAATGTATTTGTTCTTAAAGGTCGTGATTTAACAGAAGAAGAAATTGATGCTCTTACTTTACCTTTTGAAGATTTTGATGAAAATATGCAGTATGTGCCTGTTGAAGCTGAAGAAGTTATAGCTGGCTATAAGACTGTGTTTGAAAATTATGTTAAGCTACTTAATAATAATGGAAAACCTGTTTATAAAGATGCTAAAGGTAAACCTATTACTATTTGGATGAAACTTCTTCGTTTTGTTAAGAATGATGGTAAATGGCGTGCTGTTGTTGGAAGTAAATCTTCATTTGGTGATTTAGGATTTCCTACATTTATCAATGATGGAGTTATTGAACTTTATAAAGAACAATCAGCTCCTAGTCTTCATATTGACCCTTATAAAGAAAGTATTGTTTATCAAAAATCTGCCGAACAAGCTAAACAGCCGAATGTTGCTATGCCTGGTGTAGGTGTAATGCCTGGTGTTCAAACTGCTGCTCCTATGAATCCTGTTGGTGGATTTAATGGAGGTGGAGATTTTAGTCCATTTGGCGGTGGTAATGATGCTGCTGGTGCTTTTGTTAATCCAACAGAAGATTTACCATTTTAAAAAATTAAAGTTAGTTAAATCGTTGTATGTAAGAGGATTGGGTACTATTTTAGTGCCTAATCCTCTTTTTTTATATGTTCACGATAAAGGTCAAATTAGAAATATTATGAAAAGAAATATTAATAATACTATTTTAACTAAAGATTATATTTTCTCTAAAGTTAGTCAAGTAACTATTTTTAGTACCTATACTGGAATTAGTGTTGAAGATATACAACATTGTATAGATACAGGAGAATTTATATCTAGTCCTTTTCGTGAAGATACTCATCCTAGTTTTGGTTTTAGATACGATAATAGGAATAAACTTAAAGGAAGAGATTTTGCTGGATATTGGTGGGGAGATTGTATAGACGCTGCTGCAACTGTACTCTCTGAAATTGTTCATAAGCAAATTGATATTTCTATTAAAAGTCAATTTCTATTTGTTCTTAAACATATTGCTTATACTTTTAGAAATATTATTTATGGACAAGATAAAGATGAAAACAACGATTATAGTATTACTAGGGCTATTAGTAATGTACGTAATCATAAACCTATTATTGAACTTGTTACTCGTCCGTGGAATAATTTAGATGCTAAGTATTGGGGACAATTTGGTATTAATCTTAATTTTCTTAATACTCATTTTGTTTATCCTGTTGACCAATTTTATATTAATCGTTCTACTAATCCTATTCCTAAATATTTTTACGATAAAGATAAAACAGATTTATGTTATGGTTACGTTCTTGGACAAGATAAAAGAGGAATAGTTAATGTTAAATTATATTTTCCTAATAGAAATAAGAAAACTGAAGTTAAGTTTATAACTAATAGTAATACTATTGAAGGAATTATTAATCTTGAATTAGATAATTATGACGTTATTATTATAACTAAATCTACTAAAGATAGATTAAGTCTTGAATGTTATCTAAAGAGTATTAATCATTCCATCCTCTACGGGGGGTCTACCCTTGAATCTAAGACTATTGGTGTTGTTAATATTCCACATGAAACTTATAAACTTCGTCAAATTGAATACGATTGGCTTCGTAGTAAACTTAATCGAAATGGTTTTCTTATTAGCCTTATGGATAATGATAGAACTGGTCTTATGGAAGCTGTGATTCTTAAGAATGATTATGATATTATACCTATTATTATTCCTAAAGAACTTGGTGTTAAAGATTTTGCAGAATTGAGAAGTAGTTATTCTATAAATGTTATTAATAAACTAACTCAACAAGTTGTTAAATATATAGAAGATAATTATGGAGAAGAAACTGAATTTACTTGGGATACGGAAGAAAGTAATACTTTGCCATACTAAAAGTTTAGCTGGTGTTACATATACTGTTATGCGTCCTATTACTGAACAAGATGAACAAGATCTTGATAAATGGGAATATATTAATATAGATGGTAAACGTATTGATAAAAAAGATATTTATTGTTATGGAGAAATTAATCTATCTTCTAATGATGATGTTGAATATATCAAAAAGTTTAGCTTACTTGATACTGATAATGGTGGAACTATTCATAGTAATTTTAATTATCAAGAAGGTTATGCTATTATTGAAGGAATAGCTAAAACTTATCCTACATTTGATATTATTGAATGGTTTAAATATAATCATTGTCTTATAGGTAAACCAACTCGTATTATTATTTATAAATGTAAGAAAGAAAATCTATGATAATAAAAGGATATGAAGAAAAGCTAGATGATAGAGATATTAGATATATTAATTATGTTATTGATAAATCTACGATGGCTGATGCGATTGAATCTTATATTAAAGATTTAGATTGTACTACTATTTATCCTGATGGTTCTCGTCCTAGACAAACTATTAATTATGGTTATCGTATTACTCTTTCTAGTATTGAATATATTCTTGATAAAGCTTATCTTATTCTAGAACATCATCCAGAAAAAGCTCAAAGTTATATTGATTATCGTAATACTATTATTAAAAGAATTATTGATATACATGAAAAAAATCTTGATTTCGAGAGAAGAAACCCAGTACGATATTATAGTAAAGAACCAAGGAAACGCGCTAGAAGTGCTAGCAGAGTTAATCAATCAAAAGATGTCTTTACAGGTCAACCCATTGATGTTAGCGCCGGTATTGCAAAGGCTATTAAGCCTAAAAAGGAAACGATTGCTCAGCGTAAAGCTAAACTTCTAGGTGGTAAAGCTGTTAGTTTTGCATTTAATGGTTTAAAAATAAGTGAACATAATGAATAAACTTTATCGTAGAAATAATAATGGTGCGCCTACTGTTTGGTGGGCTGAACTTGACAGTGGTACTAATAGTATCACTGTTTTTTATGGTCTTGTTCGAGGTAATATTCGTAAAGAAGTTTATGCTGTTACTCAAAAAGATGGTCAAAAAGAACTTGAAAGTAGATATAATGATAAAATTAAACAAGGATATACTTATCTTAATGAACTTTGTGATATGCAGGGTTTACCCCCCGTGGAGGATGGAGATAATGATACTCTATTTAATTTTCTAAATACTTATCTACCTAAAGACCTTAGTAATGGAAACAGTAATCTTTTACTTCCAATGCTTGCTAAAACGTATAGTGGTAATGTTTGGAAAAAAGTCAGTTGTATGTATGGTCAGTATAAGATTAATGGTCTTCGTTGTATTGTTACTGCTTATACTCAAAATGATATGTTTAAACCTATTAGGCTTCGTTTCCAAAGTCGTGAAGGTCTTACTTGGCATACTCTTAGCTATCTTGAAGATTATTTGCTTGCTACTATCAATACAAATATTATCGACGATATGATTAATGGATTTGCAGCACTTGATGGTGAAGTTTATCTTCCGGGTTATACTGTTAATCAAATTAATCATTTTGTTAAAGATGCTAATTGTGTTGAAAATAAACTTCTTCAGTTTTGGTGTTATGATATTATGATGGAAGGTAATCAAACTCATAGAAATACATATCGTTATCATATTAAGCTGCCTACTTGCTTTAATAATATTAAAGAACATTATAATAATAAAGAACGATTGATTATTCTTCCTAGCGGATATATTACTAATGATAATGAAGCTATTGACGCTAGAAATCATTTTATTAATCTAGGATTTGAAGGTCTTATACTTCGTAATACTGAAACTGATTATCAATATGGTAGACGTAGAGCTAATTATATGGAGAAGTTTAAAGATGCTGCTGAGGGAGATTTTATAATTCTTGATATTTATAAAGAAAAGAAACGTGATTTACCTATTCTTCTTTGTAAAAATGATATTAATAATGAAAAGTTTGAAACTCGTTTAAGCACTAGTCATATAGTTCAGCAAGAAGTTTTATTTGATTCTAAATCTTATATTGGCAAAACTGTTCATATAGAATATGGTGAACGAAGTGGTGTTAGTAGAGTTCCATTTCATATTAAAACTGTTGTTATAAATGGAGATACTAGATTATAATGTAATTAAGAATAATAGTTTTGATAGAACTAAATCTTATTTTAGTTGTTATTATAAATCTATTATTTTATTTACTGATTATGATGCTAAAAGTTATAATTTTGCTGTTAGATATAATGATATAACTAAAAGTAATGAACTTTATGTGATTTTGTATAATGATGATAAAGTTGATATTGGTATTCCTATTGTTCGAGATGCTAATACTGGATTTAAATTATATATTCCTAATAAAGTTATTAAACTTCTCGATACAAGAATACGTAATTCTTTTGTTATGTCTAAAGATGATTTTAATATTAATGTTAAGTTTGTAGAAGAACGTAATGATTTTTGTATTATTTATCATATAGATATTGAATAAGGTGAAGCCTAGTACACAATATGATGTGCTAGGCTTTTCTGTTTTATATAGGTGTAAAATTGTATATGACACGCTCGTAGACATGATTCTTTTTGCCTGTATTCAATTTTATATATTGAAATGATTAATCTATCACGATAAAATTTGCTTGTTATGGTGAGCCTTAAAATGCGTCATTTTCACCATGATATTTAACATTAAATTCAGCATCACATTTACTAGTAAATTCCTATTATATTTTTATATTTGTCTTGATAAACAAAAACAAATTACTATGAGTATTAATAAAGTTTCTATTATTGGTATTAAAGGATTTAAAGGAAGTGGTAAAGATACAGTTGCTTCTATGATTAGTTATATTCTTCATGATGGTATTATGAAAGCTAATTATGATACTTGGCTTCTTTATCATAAAAATGATTTTATCGAAAATGATGAAATAATTATTCATTTTGCTGATAAACTTAAAGATGATATTGCTGCATTTTGTAATATTGACCGTAAACTTCTTGATAGGCAAGATATTAAAGAAGAAAATTATTATAATTTTAAAACTGGTATTGTTTCTACTAATATCAAAGATACATATAGAGTTATTAATAATATAGGGGAATTTAATTATGATAATTTATCTTCATTTCTTTCTTTAAATAATAATATTTCTATTAAAATTAGAGTTCTTCTCCAATATTATGGTACTAATGTTATTAGAAATCATTTTTGGCACAATGCTTTTGTTCATTATACTATTAATAAAGCATTTGATATTAGAAATAAACTAGGTCAATGTATTATTGCTGATGCTAGATTTGATAATGAATGTAATGTTATTAAAGTATGTGGTGGAAAAATAATAAGAGTAGATAGAAGAGTTAATAATGATAATCATGAAAGTGAACAAATAAAAATTTGTGATGATGATTATGTTATTGATAATACTGGTACTCTTGTTGGTCTTTTCTATAAAGTTCTTAAATTTGTAACTGATTATATGGTATGAAATTACATCCTATTTTTGGTATAAATGCTCTTGCTAGAGTTTGTATATGTTGTGGTAAGGTTATTGGTTATACTCCACTTGGAAATTCTGTTGAAGAAGATGCTAGTAAGAGTAAACAAATAGCTGAAGCTATTGTATGTAAAGAATGTATAGATAAACTTGATAGTGAAACTTGCTTTATAGCTTGTGACATGGATAAAGATAATTATATAACTGCTACTTACGATACTTTATGGATTAGAAATAAAGGTCTTAAAGAGTTTTTTAAAGAGCTTGATTCTATACAGCCTATTAATATTATACCTAAAGAACATTTTTATAGTGTATTTGGAAATATAGTTAAAGATTTTTATAATAATAAAGAAGATGAAGATAATAGAACCGAAAGTTGAACTTTGGAAACAAGGTAATGATGCTAAAGCTCATGTTGCTAGATGTGCAAGAGTTTGTTATGGTAGAACAAGTGGTAATGATGGGGCTACTATTAAACGACTTATTAATGATGAACATTGGAGTATGTTTCGTCATGGAACTTATTATATAATAGCTAATGATAGTGATAAAACTTTAGAAACTATTGTTATTAATTATGCTAATACTATTGGTTTTAGTTATCATTATGAAAAACATGTTTATTATATAACTGTTAATGGTAATTGGGTTTTAGACCATAAAACACCATTTGGTCATCTATCTAAATATATTGTTCCTATTGAAGATTTTTGTAATACTGAAATAGGATTTCATATGATGAGATATACTTTTTGTGTTGATACACAAATTAGTACTTCTCGTGAATTAAATCGTGTTAGCCCTAATAGTATTGCTGAAAAATCAACTAGATATGTTTATGAAGATGGAAGTATTTGTAGACCTCATTGGATAAGCAAAGAAGAAGCTGAATTATTTAATAATGATAATAATATTACTTTAAATGAAGCTATAAATGCTGATTTAAATGAAGCTATAAATGTTTATCTTAATGGATGTAAAAGAGATTTTGAAGAATATAAAATTCTTGTAGATAAATATAAAATTCATCGTCAAGATGCTCGTGGTAAACTTCCTTTTGATACTGCTACTAGATGTATTTATACATATTCCGTAAGAGAATGGCGTCATATTATTGATTTACGTTATTATGGTACTACTGGTACTCCTCATCCTAATTGTATTATTATAGCTGGCATGATTAGAAATAATTTAATGGAACTTGGATATGACTTCAGAGATTGATAAACTTAAACATTTTCATATTGAAGATTATAGTGGTATTTATTTTACTGATGAGTTAAATGCCGGTGAAGAATTTCTTTATACTACAATTGGAATTAAAGATGATAAAGAAGTAACATTTCTATGTAAATATGTTAAAAATAAACATATTGAGGCTTGTCCTAATTGTGTATTTAATAACTATTTTTGTCATGGTCTTTTATGTAATATTGTTGTTCTTAAAGTAGTTAAAGATGAAGAAATGAGAAATAATAAATAAATTATTAACTATTTAAATATTAAAGTTATGGGAAGAAGATTTTATAGTTTTAATAACCGTTTTAGAACTACTAAAAATGGAGAAGCTGTTGTATTTGAAAATGGTGGATTTGTTGGTAGTCTTGGTTTTAGTAAAAAACTATGGAAAAAATATATTAAAGCTAGTTATAAATATAGAACTAATACCGATAAAATAACTGCTAGTGATTATACTCATTTATTTGGTTATTTAAATCCTTATTATCGTTCTGCTTATCATGTACCTAAACGTAGAAAATAATGGCAAGTATTTATAATATTACTACTGAACTTGAGGATATATTTCTTGAGTTAGAAGAAAATGGAGGTGAATTAACTCCTGAACTTGAAGAACGTCTTGCTATTACACAAGAAAGTCTTAAATCTAAACTTGATAGTTATCGTAAAGCATATACTATATTTAATCTTGAAGCTGAATCTTGTAAAAAAGAAGAGCAACGATTAGCTGTTCTTCGTAAAACTAAAGAAAACAATGCTGAAAGACTTAAAGGAGTTATGCTTGATGCTGTTATTGCTTATGGAGATTTAGGTAAGTCTGGTAATAAAGTTATTAATTTAGTTGATAGTAAACTCTATACTAAGAATAGTAAATGTGTTGAAATTGATGAAAATCTTAATCAAATATTTATTGATTTAGTTCTTGAACATTTACAATCTCTTTGGGATAATGATATGATTGATGGTAATTTCTCATTTAGTAGAGATGTTCTTCTTGAACAAATTAATGATAAATTTACTGAAAGATATCCTGAACAATCTGCTAGACTTAGAGAAGAAACTGGAGGTTATTTTACGCTTGATGATTTAGATTATATTAAAGTTAAATTTGAAATTGAAAAACCTATTGGTGATTTAGCTAATAAAATTAATTTTGATTTACTTAATACTTTCTTTAATCATCAACATGAAATGACTAGAAGTAGCAGTGTTAATAAAACTACTATGAAGAATATTCTTAATGATGGTAGAGATATTAGTATAGCTAAACTTGTTGAAAATACTAGTCTTATTATTAAATAATTTGGTTATACTCCCCGTAGAGAACAGAATTAAGTTCATCTCCACGGGGAGTCAACACTACTAATCTTGCTAATTATGGAACTAGAAGAAAAAGTAAAAGAATTAATAAAATGGTATATGGATACTTATGGTGTTAATAAAGACCAAGCTGTTAGAGATATTGAAAGTGTTATGTTACGTATAAGTCATAAATAATATGTATAAAGTAAAAGGTAAACCTTGGGCTTATTCTGGTGCTATTGATGTATCAGATTGTGCTACTGCTAAAGAAGTTATGCTTAAAGCTGGACTTAATTTTAATGTAGCTAAATGTGAACTAGTTGGTAAAATGCCTATTAAACTTACTGGAACTGATGAAGAACTTGACCGAATTATTAAAGAACAAAAAGAAGGCGCTCATGTTTTTGGTACTGACATTTATCGTAAGTGTGATAACGCCTTTGCTACCTATCGTACTGATTACAATATTCCTTTAGGTGTTGTTAAAAGTAAATATACTATTGTACAAAACAATGATGCTTTTAATTTCTTTGATGACGCTATTGGTAAAAATTCTGCTATTTGGCAAACTGCTGGATTTTGGGGAAATGGTGAGAGAATATTTGTAAGTGCTAAACTTCCTAATAATATTCTTGTTAAAGGTGACCCTGTTGAAAATTATCTAGTATTTACTAATACTCATGATGGTAGTGGTGGAGTTAAAATTTTATTTACTCCTATTAGAGTTATTTGTCAAAATACTCTTAATGCTGCTATTCGTACTAGTAGTAATTATGTTAGTTTTCGACATACCAATAGCGTTCATAATAAGATTTCTGTTGCACAAGAAATACTTGGAATTAGTAAAATTAAATCTGAAGAATTTGGTCAATATTGTAATTTACTTGCTGATATTAAGGTTACTGATGAAGATGTAATCCAATTTATTGGAGAAAATATTCTTACTGAAGATGAAATTCAACGTCTAAAAGATACAGGGCATACTATTAAAGATATTGCTTATCGTAGTGGTTTAGCTTTAACGGATAGTAAAATAAGTAGTAGAAAAATGAATGTTATTTCTGATACTTATAGTTATTATTTTGATGGTCCAGGTCAAAAAGATATTCTTGGTACAGCTTGGGGTGCAGTTAATGCTATTAGTGGATATTATTCTAATATAGATAATATTGAAGGTACTAAGCGATTTGATAGTATTTGTTATGGTGATAAATCAAGAAAAATAGAAAATGCTTTTGCGCTTGCAGAAGCTCTTTAATTTAATAATTTAATTATATATGGAAGTAAAAGTATTTAAACTAAAAGAGATTAAACTTCTTAGTGGAGATGTTGTAGATGTAGAACAGTATTGTAATGTTCAACCTATTTTACCTGCTTATGGTAAAGAAGGTGATGCTTGTATGGATGTTTATCCTATTCATTATGAATATGATAGAGATAAAGATAGACATATTTATCATACAGGTTTAGCGTTTAATATTGGAGATGATGCTAATGGTGAACCTAATGAAATGTCTTTACGTCCTAGAAGTAACCTTACTAAATCTGATTTTTATATGCCTAATGCTCCTGGTACTCTTGATTGGGGCTATCGTGGAGAACTTCTTATTATTTTTAAGAATCGTACTTCTAGAGATTTAGTTCATACTGTATCTACTCTTATTGAAATAGTTGATAAACTTAGAGAACATATGCATTTACCTGATAGTATGGTTGGTAATGCTAGAATTAAACTTAATAATGTTAGAGCTACAACTACTAATATTCTTGGTAAAATTTCTACTCCGCCATATAATTGTGATGGTAAAGATAGATGTTGTCAACTTATTATTAATAGTGCTCAAAGAATTACTTGGAAAGAAGTTAAATCTATTGAAGAATTAGGAGAAAGTGAACGTGGAAACAAAGGATTTGGAGAAGGAACAGGAGGAGCAGCTAAAGCTTAAAGTTGGTGCTCGTTATATTCATAATAAAACGTCTAATGAATATATAATTATTAGTATTACTAAAATGAAACATCCAGATACAGGTGAATGGATTCCTGCTGTTATTTATAAAGTTGATGGACTTGAACCTTTATGGTGTAGAAGTGTTGAAAGTTTTAAAAGTCATTTTAGCGACGCTAAAGTTGAAGGTAATGAAGTTTATCTATGAAAAAGTTAATCTTGTTTTATTTACCTGATTGCAATGTTAGTAAACTTTTTGAAGAAAGGCTTCATAAAGCTCTTGCTCTTCCTGAGTTTGCCGGTAGGTTTAATCTTATTAGGCATAATCTATATACTGATACTGGTAGACAAGAAGCGCGTAGTATTGGTATTAGTGATGCTCCTACTGCTTATTGTAATGGTGATATTCTACATGGTGTGCAAAGCGATTACACTATTAGAAAGTATCTTCGCAAGCTGCTAGGAAAGTCATAGATATGATTCTTTTGCCCTACATTGAATTTTAATTGTTATTGTGATTAATCTATCATGACATGAATATCATTCAATGTGGGGCTTTAAAATAGCTAATTTTATAAATTCTCATTATATTATACGAATACTATGGTTAAAATTGAATTTTATTATAAAAGTGCTGATAAAGATAAAACAGAAGCTATGAGAGAAGCTATTGATATAGCTTTATTTGGTACTAACGTTCAATGTAATTTTAAAAATCTTCCTGACCATCTTATTCTTGAAGATATGATACTTGAAAAGGCTGTTGCTGGTAAGAATATTACTGAATATCCTACTTGTATTATATATCGAGATGATACAGAATATAGACGATATAGTAATTCTGTTACTTGGGAAGAACTTCGTAATGATATTAATTATCTTACTGGAGATGAACCTACAAGACAAACAAATAATATATTTGTTGAAGCATTTATTGATGAACATGATTGTATAACTCGTGCTAAATGTGCTGATGCTATTGCTTGGATGTGGAAATATCAGAATACTAAAGTAGAATATATTCAAACTAATGTTGATAATCCGAATAAGTTTGCTGTTGTAATTAAAGATAGTTGGAGAACTTATGCTACTTATGTATATTCTGATAGTCTTACTACTGAAATGATTAAGAATACTCTTCTTAGAGTTCCTAATACTATTAAAGAAGCTGTTAAAAATAATGCTATTGTGTTATGATACGTATTGATTGTTTTACTAGAGATGGTTGTGACGCTTGTAAAATAGCAATTAAAAATATAACTGATGCTATTAATGAAGCTAATTATGATATTACTCTTAATATTCGTAATACAAATCTAGATGATATTCTAAGAAAAGAAATTACTAAATTTCCTACTACTGTTATTACTAAAGTCGATAATGATTATAAAAGAAAAGAATTAGCTCGACTTGAAGGTAGTTTTCCTAGTGATTATATTAAAGATATTATTAATAAACTTGAAAAAGAATAAACTATGACAGTTAAAGAACTTATAGAAATGCTTGAAACTTGTGATAAAGAATCAATAGTATATATTAATTGTGGAGATGATATTAATTCTATTGATGAAATATGTGATTATAGTAATAATTGTGGAGAAGTTATAATAGTTAGCGATTAATTAAATTTTAAAGCTATGACAGTTAAAGAACTTATTGATAAACTTCAACAATTCAATGGAGATAGAGTTGTTTTAGTTGAAGATGCTGAATATGGAGAATTTCAAGCGATTGATGTTAAACCTGAAGATGATAGATTTGTAATGATTACTACTACGGTTAAATAAATAATTAAATTTTAAAATTATGAGTAAATTTATTGGAGTTAAAATGATTGAAGCTATTCCTATGAGAGCTTCTATGGCTTTGAGTGCAGGTTATAAAATTGGTAATGCTCATCCAGATGATATTGGTTATGAAGTAACTTATCCAGATGGATATAAATCTTGGAGTCCTGCTAAAGAGTTTGAGAAAGCTTATTATAAACTTGAAGATCCTGCTGGAGATATTCTTAGAAAAGATGATATTAAAAGGTTTATTAGTAATATTGAAAATGTAAAAGTTGGTACTAAAACAACTAATACTACTCTTACTTGTCTTACTGGATTTGAAGTTCATGGTCAAGCAGCTTGTGTAAAACCTGAAAACTTTGATTTAAATGTTGGTGCTAATTATGCTCAAATTAAAGCTGAAGATAAAATTTGGGAAGGTCTTGGATTTGTTCTTCAATGGGCTAAGTATGGTCTAAAGAGATGATACTATTAATGCTAATGGTTTATATGTTATACTTAAAGCTAGCTCTAATAGAGCTGGCTTTATTTAATTTAATGGTTAGCTTGGAACCGCTACGAGTGCTACGCACTCTTCGCTATACTCCCCGTAGAGGATGGAATGGTAGTTATGCTAGTAATATTAGTATAGTTATTAATGATAATGATTATATTGATTGAATGAATACTAGTCTATTCCATCCTCTACGGGGAGTTGAGCGTAGCGGAGCGGAGCGTTCTACTAATCCTTAAACTTATAGTCGTTGGCATGACTGAAGCCCTGGTAGATAAGCTAGTCTTACTACTGGGGCTTATTTTTATCTTATTATTAAACTTAAACATATTATAATTATGGTTGCATTTATTGTTCTTCTTGGTATTATATTTGGTGGTGTTAAACTATTAGCTGTTGCTAATAATATTAGTGATAACGAAGCTATGGATAAATATAGTGGAAAACTATTTGTTATTGGTATTATAGTTTTTGTTATTCTTATGTGTGTTATTGGTAATAATGATGATGGTTTTAATTAAGATAAAATAAATAGGGCTTGTCTAGGTAGTGATACCATAGGCAAGCCCTTATTTTTTACTAGATTCAAGTCCAACTTATTCAAATATATCTTTAGCTATATCTTTATAAGGTATAATACTAAGTATATTTTCATCAAGTTTATAATAACTATTATTATTAGGTAAATCAAGAACACGATTAATACTACGAATAACAGGTATATTACGTATAGCCATAACTTCAAACTTGTTCATACCTTTATATCTACCAGTAGTATATTCCTCTGTGAAATCTTCTTCAATAAGGAATCTAGCAGCCATAGCAGTAGTACCAAGTAAGTCATTAATAGTTTGTCCAATAGCAACAGGACTAGACCATAATTTTTTACCTTCAGCATAAGCTCCAAATGGAGTAAATGAAGCAGCTTCAGAAGCAAGACGGTCAGCATGATAAAGCATAAGATTATAAATAATACCTTCATCATCATCACCTCCCATACCAGTTATAGCAATTGCTCCAATAATAGCAGCACCTACATAAAGTAAATCACCTAAATTACGTCTAATATTTGCTTTTTCATGTTCAGGAAGAAGTTCATAATTAAGTTTGAAATTAACAGCAAATGAAAGCAAATTCTTACCATAAGTTTGGAATGCTTTAAGAACATCACTCACATTATTAACTTCTCCTACGTTAGTTTCTTTAAATGGAATAGTCAAATAATCATAAAGACTAGTATAACTACCTTTTTCAATAGTACCTAGAGTTTCATTATAATAACCATTCCAACGATAACGTTTCTTAAAACCGGGATAAAGATGTTTATGATATTGCATAACCATACCACCCCACCAATGTTGTTCTATATTAGCAGAACCAAGTTTATCATAAACACCATGAACTTTCTTATTTACTTCACGAACTTTATCAATAAATTTAGCATATTCTTTAAGAGTAAGTTTACTATCAGATTTTATTTGAGCAATTCCATCTTTAAGTTCAAATTGATTATAAATATCTGGAAGTTTAGCAAACTTTTTATCAATATTCTTAATAAGTTCTTTACGTTTAGCTATATATTCTCTTTGTTGTTCTTCATTAAGATAAGTCTTAACAAAATCGAATATAGGATTAGCTTTAAATAGATTATATTTAGCTCGTTTTTTATTATCAGCTTTAGCTTCATCTATGAACTTATTGAATTGTTCAAGTAGAGCTTGGTTCTCTCCTCCACGGGGAGTATTTATTACAGACATAAGAGCATCTTGTTCAGCTTTACGATGATACATTTCTTTACTCATTATATCATAACCACCTCTACCATTATCAACAAGTCTATGAGATTTAAGCATAGCAAATAACATAGTATTTTGCATATAATGTTCACCAACAGATTGAGGACTAAATAGTAATCCACGAACTCTACGAATATTTTCTCTAAGACCTTCAGCAGTGCTAACTTCAGTTACTCTATCAAAATCGACTACATGACTAAGTTTAATAATAGCATCTTGAATAGTACTACTATTTTCACTATACATATTAGCCATATAACTAACTGTTCCTTTAACCCATTCAGATTTACCAGATTCCCAATCTTTAAGATTAATATATTCACCAGCAGCTCTTTCCATAAATATGTTACTAGAACCAGTAAGAACGTTAGCTATACCACCAGTAATATTCATCATCATATATTTACTACCAGCAATGTTTTGAGCAAGAGAACCAAGTTTAACTAAATTAGGAGTTTTATTATCTTTATATTGTTCAAATACAAGACGACGTATAAAACTTCTAAGATGTTGACTAGTTCTAGTTTGTTGTTCTTGTTTATATTCAATTTCTCCACCAGCACTAGCTTCTCTATTTTCAGTTATACTACCTTTATAATTTATATCATAAGCAGTATTACTAGTAATAATTTGGTCAGCAGTATAAAGAAGATTTTTAACTGTTTTAATAGCATTATATCTATTACTTTCAATTAAGAAACTATTAAATACTTCTTCCCAATTACGATTAAGAATATCATTATGAATTTTATTATTCTTTTCAATAATTTCATCTCTAGCTTTAATAGCAGCAGCTTTACGTTTACTAAATTCCTCATCACTTTCATTAGGTTCTTTAAATTTAGGTATAGTAGGAAGTTGTTGTGTATCTTTATTAGCTAATTGAGATAATCTAGGATTAGGAATATCATAATCTTTATCAAAAGTTAAATCTTCATTATTTCTCCAACTAGTATTATTAGGAACATTAGCCGTCCAACCAAGAAAACTAAGAGCTTGTTCAAAATAATCTTTAACAGTCATATCTTTAGACTTAGGTAAAGCTGGAAGATAACCCATATCAACATATCTCTTATTACTATTAGTAAAACAATACTTTTTCATAAGTTCATTTACTTTATTCATAAGTTCAAGTTGATATTCATTAAGATTAGTATAATTAGTATTATCATATCCAGTTCCTACTTTATACTTATTAACAAAACTACTATATTCTGGATTAATAAGTTCTTCTTTAGGAGTAATATGCATTTGATTAATACGTGGTTCATAATTACCAACAACAGCTGAACCATCGTCTTTAATCATTTGCATAGTAGTCCAAATACGAATAGGTTTAATAGTACGAGTATAAGGGTCAAAATAATGATTATCTCTATACCATTGTTTATATTCAACACTATCAATACCATATTTGTCAAGAACTTCTCTTTCTTTCATATAATAATATTGAGTAGTAGTTTCTCTAGTTCTTTTTTGAAGAATATTAATTGCAGCAGTTTTATCAATATCAGTCCATTTATCTAAATCTTTAGGTTTAATAATACCATAAATAGTTTGATTAGGTCTTTCTGCAATAGTTCCATTTTCTTCAACTTGTTCACTAAATACTTCTAACCATTTATCATAATACTTTTTACCTTTAGCAAAAGCTCTATTTTTATCAAGTTCATATTGTTTCCAATTATAAGTAACATCACATTCACTTTCAATAAATTCAGCAACACGTTTTGCTTTAGCTTTATCAGTACTCTTTTCTCCTCTAGTAATTTCATTAAATATCTCAAAACCAGTTTTAAGTTGTTCTAAATCCTCTTGACTAATATTAGCAGTATTAAGAGTTCTAGTAGCATTATCAAAATACTTCTCAAGTATTTTATTAATAGCTTCTCCTACATTAATTTCTTCTTCACTCTTAGATTTATTACCTGTAAGATAATTATAGAAATCAGCACGATAAATTCTAAGTTCATCTTCAGCAGAACGAATAATACCAACATAAGGCATACCATTGCCTTTAGTATATTTATATTTTCTAACTGTTTCAGCTTTAATAAGAGCTGCACGTTCTTCAGGTATTTTACGTCCATCAACTACGTTAAATTCATCTTTAGCTTGAAATTCTTTAATAGCAAGATTAAGAACGCTATTACCTTTATTAGCATCTTTAAGTTCTTCAAACGCCCAATTTAAATCTTCTATATCTTTAATATCAAGAATATATCTAGTATTCTTACGAATCCATTCTTTAGCTTCACGATATTCAGGAACTTTCATAAGTTCTTCCATACTAATAAGAAGATTACCATTAGCATCACGTTGATTTTCATATTTACTAATAATAGAAAGTTGTTCTTTAAGTTTAGAATCAAATCCTTCTTTAGCTTGCTTATCATAGAACATTTCTTTAACTTTACGAATATTAGTTTGATAAGCACGAAGTCTTTCAGCTACATTTAAATCATGACCAATCTTTTTATTACCATCTTCATCGTAAAGACTAGTAAGACTATCCATTTGAGCATATATACGTCCAAGTTCTTCATCTTGACTTTGTGTAGTAACATTATCAGTAGCTTGGCTTAGAATATCTCGTATTCTACTATTAAGTCTTTTATATTCAGCAAATTCTTTAGGAATACCATCATCTCCTTTTTTAAGACCAAGAAGACTTCTTTCAAGATTTATAATATAAGTAGAATATTCAATAGTAACATTATTACCATCTTCATCTTGAACAGTAATTGGTTTAAGCTGATGAATAGTAGTCATATCAATAAATTTAGCTTTATTAGATAGAGCAATAAGATGTTCAACACTATTTATACCAAATTTTTGTTCAGCTTCAATAGCAGCATCTCTATATTTCTTCATCTTTTCTTCCCAAATAGGATTATTAGGTTGAATTAATCTACCGTCATCATCAATTATACTATTAAGACTAACAGATTTACCAGCTTTAGCAGCTCTAGTCTTAAGCTCTTTAAGATAATTTCTAAAGTCATTAGATTCTTTAATACCATTAAGACGACCTTCTTCAACAGTACCCATTACATCTTTAAGTATATTTTGCAATACAAAGTTACGATTAGCACGAATATCTTGTATCCAATAGTCCATAAATCCAGTATCCCCATAAGCATCAAATTCTTTCATAAGACCGCTTATATAATTAGGATTAGTAGTACGTAATTGAATCCATCTTTCAAACCAATCTTTTCTAGCAGAATGTACAGTAGTATTAGAATCAACTTGATTAACTAATTTCTGAATTTTTCTAATATTCTCTTTAGTTTTATCATCAAGATTTATACTATCAATATCAATTTCACTAATAAGTTTATACTTATTTTTAAATGTATTGGCATTAAGAATAACATCTAAAAAACGATTTTGAAGTTGTTCATCTTTAAGAACTTTACTAATAACATCTTTATCGTTAATAGGCTTATCAATACCATTAATTTTAATAAAACGATTAATGTCGTTAAGAATATTATTAGCTTCAACATCTATATAATTAGCTATAACTGATAATGAAAATTCAGAATTATCAGAAAGACTACTACTATCAAGATAGTTAATTTCAGCATTATTTAGAGCATTAAGAACATTCTGGGCAGCAGGTTGTCCATGACGAACAGCTCTTGAAATAATTAAACTAGCATTTTTAGCAAATCTACCAATAGGAGTTTGGTCATCAACACTACTATATCTATCAGTATTGCTAGTAATTCTACCTATTTCATTTTCATTAATTTCAATAAATAGTCCAAGTTTATTATCTTCAATATTAGGATATTTAGCTTTATATTGTTTTAAATCATTATTTAAATTAATAGCAGTAGTTCCATTAATATTAAGATAAAATTTACCATTAATAGTATATATAGTATTATTCTCGAAAGGAGTATTCATAAAAGGTTGAAAATACTCATCAGTAATATACTTATTATATAATTCAGGAACTTCTTTATAACCTTTATTTACAGCTTCATTAATATTATCTTTAATACCATCAATAAATTTATCTCGTTTTTCTTGTTGAGTAAGACCTTCATAAAGAAGAACAGCTAACGGTTTATGAATATTATTATTAGCTATAATACTTGGTTCAATACTATTATAAGTTTCAAATGATTCAAGTCTATCAATAGGATAATAAGCTAAAGTACCATCATAAGTTCCTTTAATATATAAATTTCTATTAATTCTAATAATATTAACAGCATCTCCATTTCTTATTATTCCTATATTATCAAGATTTTCTTGACCATTAAAAGTAATAATACCATTATGTTTTAAATTATAATTAATTTTATTATTAGTAAGTCTTTTAAATGTATAACTAGGACAATTAAAACTATTATAATTTTTACGAATAAAACCAATTATATCTTCAACGTTATCTTTATCAACAAGACCATAATTATTAATACCTTTCATAGCTATATCTCCAATAGCTATTCCATTTTCACTCAATCCTCTAAGGGGAGTATTACTTATAAGTCTACTAATATTTCTAGTTCTAAATTTATGACCTTCAACAATAAAAGCATATTTAACTAAATCAAGAGCAGTGAGTTTAATAAGAGGATTAGGATGATTCCAAGCTCTATCAAACAATCTATGAGCTTCATCATTAGTAATATCACCTTGTATATAATTAATATATTGAATATTTACATTACGACGATTATTTCTTTCATCATTAGCAACTATTTCAATATGTGCAAATACACTTCCATCTTGACTAAAGTTACGTTTAATCCAATCAACTTTTTGAGCAGGAGTAAGTTTAGCAAATACATCAATTTCAGTTTGTGTAGGTTCAAATATATTTTTAACTACAACATCATCTGTTTTAATATTAACTAATGTACCACTAACTCGTCCAATTTCTAAAGCTCTAGATTGACCAGTACCATATTCTTTAATAAATTTAGGATGAACAAAATCACCATTAACAATAGTAACAGGTAAATTAAGATAAGAACTACCATTATTACCTACTTCTAGTTTATTAATAAGATAATCTTTATAGTCATTATATAACTTTTCAGTCATTATTCCACCTTTAGTCCATTCTGCTATTTTATATACATAATCAATAAATATAGGATTAGCAGTTTCAAATACTTGTTGAGTGGCTTTAACACTAAGAGCAGTACTCATTTGTAGAAAAGCGGCTAAACTAGGATAACTACTTCTAGATATATCTGATTTAATAAACGCATCTATACCACCACTAATATCAGGAAAGACACTCTCTAATAGCAAGGTTTGACCCCCCGTAGAGGATGGAGCATAAATATTACTATTTTCAATAACAGTTCTAGCATCTCTAAACACTTTATCACTAGCATAAAAACTTTGTTTAGCACCATATTTATCAGCACTAAGAATATTAAGATTATTACTTATATCCTGTCCGATTGAGTTTAACCGATTGAATTGTGCTAGAACATAAAGGTCAAATAAAGCCTGCTGAACCCCATTCATTTCTCCTCTAAGACGAGATTTATATGCGTCTGATGAAAAGATAAGGTCAGGTGATGAAAATGCGTCAGAAACGCTTAAATTGAATAATTTCTTGAAAGTTTCACCATAACTTTCATTAATAATATCAATTAGCTTTTTACGTCCAGCAAAATTAACTTTTTCACCAAAACCAAGATTATGAGCAACTTCTCTAATAGCTTCAGTAAGAGGATTTTTAGTACCTTCTGCAAGAACACTATTAGTTTCTTTCCATTTACGAACTAGTATATCAATAGCAGGTTGCCACATAAATCCAATAGCAGTATCATAATTACTTCCAAAGTCAACAATGGTTTTAAAAGCATTAAATGTATAAGTATTTTCATTATGTATAGCTCCCTCTTTCATAACATCAAGAATATGAGCAGTTGTTTGAGAACTATAAGGATTAATCAAATAACCATCAATATTCTTATCATCTCCAGACCAACCAAAATTCTTATGAGTAATACGAATATGTTTATTACCAATAGTTTCAACATTTTCTTTACCATATCTATTAACAGCTTCTTGCTCACTAATCACATCAGTAGTGTACATAACTTTAATACCTTCACTATGATTAGCTTTAGTAACATTACCAATACTCATAAAAGTATCTCGATTAACACTGATACCTTTAAGTTTAATACCAGAAGTAGCAGCATCAAACCAATCAAGTTGAGTAAAGAAATCACTAGGAGCAACAGTTGTTTTATTAGCACCAACTATTTCTGCATAAGTTTCATTAGCTTCTTTGACATTTTCAAAATTAGAAGTAGTAGTATTTTCTTCAAATGCAGCAGGATTATTAAGTATATCAATAAATGATTGAATAATAGCATTAGTTCTAGCAGCCTGACTACTTGTACCCTCCACGGGGAGTTTTAAGTATGATTCGTAAGACTTAAGCCCACCATCATTAGCAATTTTTTCAACAACTTTAAGATTGCCATTATAACCTTCAAGAGTAGCATTAATAGCATCTTCGCTATTTTTTAAAGAAGCTCTAATATTACCTTGTTTATTATAAGTTTTACCAAGAATCTTACGACTAGCTTTATCTACATTATCTTTAACATAATTAATATATCCTACTTCATCTTTAGTATATCTGGCATGAGTAATTTCAGTTGGAATACCTTTAACAAGATTAAATGTTTTAGACATACCATAAACACTATCAACGTCAAAGTCAGAACCAGTTTGAGTAACCCATTCATCAGGAACAACAACAGTACTACCATAAGCATCTGGAAGAAACTCTTTAACATACATAATACATATAGATTGCTTACCTTCAGTAGGAATACGATAACCAATCATAGTACGTAAGCTATCAGGAACTTGTTCAATATTTAATCCTTTAAGTTTATTACTCCATCTAGGAAGTTTAATTTCAGTATAATAAACAGGAGTACCATTAACTTCTCCAATTTTCTTATATTGAAGTTTACTATCTGTTTGAGTTTGTTTATCAACTTTAAATCCAAAATCAGATAACTGAGCAGCATGCCAACCACTAATAAGTTGTCTAGTAATATTAGTATTAAAATAACTATTAGCAATACTTTCAAGCTTACTACTAATGTTAGATAAGAATAAAGGAAGATTATTAAATCCAGCACTATCTAAATCAAAAAATTCAAGAAGAGCTTTTTCAACTCCTTGTTGTTGAGCATTTTCTTTAAATCTATCAAAAAATACAAAACGATTAAGATTTCTAATAGTGCCATTAGAATTTAAATCAATATGACCATTATCATCCAATCCAATACCAAGTTCAGCACAAGTTTTTTCAAAACTATTTCTAATATTAGCTACATAATTATTAAATACTTTATTTTTAAGGTCATTAAGTTCAGGTTTATTAGGAAGATTATCAAGCATTTTCTTCATAATCTGAATAGCAGCTTTATTACTAGCATCAACCATATGTTGAGGAACTTCTTGCTGACGATAAAGATAATTATAACTAAATAATTCAGAATTATCAAATACATTATTATCAAATTCTTTAAGAGCTTCATCAGTTAAAACACCATCATTATTCCAAAGTGTCATTCTGTTATGTTGTGCAACTTTAACAGTTTCAACAGTATTAATTTGATGAATACCTCTATTAGTCATTATATTATAAACTTTTTCAAGTTCTGTTCCTTTAATAAGTTTAGGAATAAGAACAAACTCAGCATTTTTTACTTGTCTAGGAACTTCAATACCAACAGTAGTATCATAATATAAATCATAATAGAAATTCTTTTGAATTTGAACTTTATTAGCAAATTTAGTCCAATCAATTTTATCTATTGGAGTATCGTCTGTAAGACTCTGAATAAGTCCAGCATATTTATCTAATTCACCAGCAGCAGTAATACGACGAATCCATTCTTCAAGAGTAATATAAGATTGAGCATCATTAGCATTAACACCGCCTTTAAATGGTTCTAATATTCGTTCTCTATCTTTTTTATCAAGTCCAGCTTTTTTAAGTTGATTATCGAGTCTATCAATAACAACTTTATCAGAAGCTTTAAAAGTATTATAAATAGTAACACCTCTAAATTTATCTTGAAGAACTACTTTTTTACGTTTAGTAACTCCATTAACAGTATAAGGAACAGTAACAGCATTACCTTTGATAGTTATATCATATAAATCAGTAGCTATATCTAAATCATTTTTAGTAAAATCAGTATTACCAAAAGGATTACCACTAGCTTGTACTTCTTTAATACGTTTTAGAATAGCTTGACCATTCTTATAAAAACTTTGGTCACCACCATACATATCGTACATACTATCTCTAACAAGATAATCATTAACTAGAAATTCAGCTAAAGATTCATTATTAATCCTATCATCAATAAATGTACCATATTTATTTTTAAGTTCTTTATAACCATTAGTTATATATTCATTTAGCCAATCAGCAACAGCATCTTCAAGAGCAATACGTTGTTCTCCATTAAGAACTACTTGATTATTAACATAGCTAAGTCCACGTGTAGACCCCCCGTAGAGTATGTCAATAGTCTTACCATATCCAATTAGTTCATTAAATGCTCCATTACTATTAGGAGTAATTTTACTAACTAAACGTTTAAAACTAAATACTCTACCAGCTAAAACTTTATGTCCATCTTTAGTAGTAAATACATTACCTTTTCCATCTTTATGGTATTGATTATAAAAATGTTCAGGTTTATTATTATAAGTATCACTAAATTCAAAATCTCCATTAGTTAAAATAGGATTACCATTAGCATTAGTCTTAAACATTACATTAACAGCTTGAGCCATATTAGTAAGTTCTTGAATAACTATATTATAATACTGTTTAAATAATGGATGTTCTTTATTTATAATTTTAGTTCCATCTTCTAGTTGACTACGTAATCCAGCAAGACTATATCTAGGAGCAGTAATAGTAAAGTTTTTAGGAGCATCACTAGGTATAGGAAGTAAATAATTAGCAGTAGGAGTTTCAGAATTATTAATATCAGTCATAAATAATCCCATAGCAGTAATTAAATAATCACCATCACTCATACTACGATATAAGTCATTATTATTATTATCTAATTCACTAATACCATTAAGAAGAGAAGTTTTAAACATACTACGAGCATATTCAGTAAGTTTAGGAGTTCCATTTCCAACTCTTCTAAACAATCCATAATTAATTATATTACCATTACTATCTCTATGTTCAAGAAGTAAATTACTATAATCATATTGATGACTAGCAAACTTTTGTTTAGCATAAGCTTCAACCATAGCGTTTTGCTCTTCAACAGTAGATTTATCATCATTGATTATTTTAGCAATATTAGTAATAAAACTTCTATTAATAACATCAGAACTTAAATTACCTTCAGGATTACGAGAATTAAGTTCAACAGGAATATAAATAATATCTTTAAAAACATCAGCCATTTGATATATAATAGAAGTATCACCTCTATTAATAAAACTATCAGGCATTTTAGTTCCTTTATCTTTTTTAAGCGCTTCTACATATTTATTATAGTTTTCAACTGTACGATTAATAACATTAGCAAAGTTAATAAGATTATTAGCCATAGCAACACGACCAATCTTAGCAATAGCTAAATTAAAACTAGCTTGATTAATATCTGGAAATATTTCTTTAAAAGCATCATATAAATAAAGATTGGCATGAGGAGTATTTTTATATCTATCATATATACGAAACTTTTCACGAGCAGTAGGAACACGATTAGTAATAATATTATTCTTAACATTATTATAAAAAGTATTCTGTAAAATAGTACGGGAATCAGTATTAGGATTAGTTACACGAGCACGAACATAACTATTACCAGCAGAATCAGTTTGAATATAAGTTTCAATTTTAGATATAATAGGTTTATTAAAAACCATCATATATTTATTAGCAAATACTTTATTTTTGCTAAGTAAATCATGTAATTGAATTAAACATTCGCAATTTGGAATAGTTTCAGATATACGTTTAAGACTAGCTATAAAATTATCTACATTACTAGTATCAGCACTAGCATATAATATTTTAGATAAATAATTAGTATCAGAAAAAGTAACAACCCCTAATTCATTATTAGTATCAAAAGGATAACTTCCATTATCAAGTTGAGAAGCAGCAGTAAGTTTAGGTAAACTTGCAAGATGATATTTAATAATTTCTTCTACGTGTTTATTAAAATCTTTAACTTCACCAATACTTAAATTCCAAAGTTGAGTCATTAAATCAATACCATCATCTATACTATTTTCATCACCTTCAGTAGAAGTTTCATCAAGATATCCGCCTAATTCTTCATAATCAGTAGTTTGATATAATTCATCTCGTTTAATAAGTTTAGCAACATTCTTATTATTAAAAAGAGCTTCATTAAATTCAGTATTAGTTAGAGAACGCAGTAATGCTCCATAATTAAAATCTTGAGCATTACCGTATTTACGAAGAAATGCACCAAGACCGTTAATTTTAATAGCAGGATTTGGATTATTAATAAAACTATTAAGTTCATTATTTCTAGTTTCATCACTTCCAGCTAATTTCTTAGCACGTTTAAGTCCAGCATTAATAACAGTTTCATTGGTACGTTTTTTAATTTCATTAAAATTTAATGGAGCACCATTATATAGAAAATTAAAACTAAGTTTATTCATAATATCAGCCATATAAGTAATAGCTGTATCTCTAGCTTTAATTGTACTAAACAAACCACGTTCTTCTTTTTCAGCAACAGAAGCTATATCATCCATATTACGAAGTTTAATAGCTCTAGCTTCAAGAAGAGCATTATAAGCTTGTCTTCCAGAAGTTTTAACATTAATACCTCTATCAGCTATAATCTTCTTAAAGATTGGGTCTTCAACCATAGCTATAAGACTATAATAATCTGCATTATTAGAACCATGTTCTTTAATAATAACATTATTAAGATTATTATATCCTACAAGTTTAATATTTCCACAACTCATAAGTTTATATTTAAGTTTAAATTCATTAATAGTAATACCTCTATGACTAATGTAAAGTAAAATTTAATTACATCGTCATAGAGGTGATTTTCTTTCGTTCTAAGCGACTTTTATCTCTGCTTGATTAATTCTACATACAGCTAAAACTGATACGTCCTGTGTCAAGCAAAGTGGCAAATTCGGACTGTTGGTCTATTGGTAAACGGCTAGTTAATTCTGCCATATTCACCACATTATCATCAACACTACTAAACATATCAAGTCCATCATTAAGATTATCATTATTATAATTATAATCTTGACTATTATCTTCATTAGGATTTTCAATTTGTTCTGTACTAATAGTTTCTTCGTCAAATTGAAAAGTTCCTTGAATAACATTTTGTTCAGTTTGTTTAGGCATTTTCTTAATAGCTTTATAAGCATCTCTAGCAGCAGCTAATAAACTATCTTCATTAATTTTAATACCTAACATATCAGCAATAACTTCAAGAAGTCTACTAAATAAAGTCTTACGTTTATTAGTTTTTCTATTATCATATTTTATTTCATTAAGAGCTGACATAAGAGCATTACTAGTAATACTTTCAACTAGAAATTCTTCAAGAGCTTCACTTGTATTAAAGTTCTCAAATAAATAAGGTTTAAGTCTTTCTTTAGTAGAATTATCTTGAGTATCAAGCCAAAATTTAAATTTATCATATATAGGTTTAACTAAAGCAAGAGCTTGTTCAGTATTATATTTAGTATAAAGTTGTCTATGTAAACTTTCATGAAGTATAATATTAATAACTCGATAAACTCTTTGACCTGCAATAGCAGAACTACTAAGTTCAATTGTATCAGTATCACGATGATAAACAGCATTAACTTGATTATCATTATTATCAGTAATACTATCTACAACTTGAATATTTTTAGGTAATATACCAATTTTTTGAAGAGCATCAATATAATCAATAGCAGTTTGGTCATTAGCAAAATACTTTTTAAGTCCACGAGTTAAATTCTTAGCTGTTATAGCAGACTCAAAAGCATTAAAATTAATAGCATTAAGAGTATCATCTAACATGAACTCTGATAGCTGTTCAGGTATTGCTCCATCCTCCACGGGGGGTCTACTCTCAAGCTCGTATGCAATATCAAGTTTAGAATGAATATCTATTTGCCAATTACCAGCAGTTTCGTCAGTATTCGTATTAGCTAGTTTAGTTCGAACTAAACCATTACTAATAATAAAATCTTGATAACTATTATAACTATAAGTTTTATCATCAATATTTATAATAGTTTTACCATTTTCACGATAAATATATTTATTGGTTTTATTATCAGTTTTTGTACTATCATTAATAAAATCTTTACTAATAGCAAATTGAGCATAGTTAAACATTTCATCAATAACAGGACGAAGAGCATTATCTAGTTCATCAATAGTACCAGCATTAATTCCATAGCTTTTACCTATTTTAAAAGCACTATTAACAACATAAGGAGAATTAATAATAATATTACGTTTATAATTACCAGCATCAGAATTAATAGTAAAAGCATAATCTTTACCATTAAAATGTGCACCTTTAACATAGAAACCTATATTAGTAGGATTAATACTAATTTGAAGTCCAGTATTTCTATCACCATTAACAAGTTTATTATTTCCAAATATATCTCCAAGACTTTGTTTAAGTTCACCAAAACTTATTTTTCCACTAATATAATCTCTACAAAGATTATTAACTTCATTCTTAATAGAATTAATAATACGTCGAGCATCACCTTTAAGTAGATTACTATTTAATGGAACTTGTTTACAAAAAGCATATAGAGAAGTACCATCACTACTTGGAATACTAATAACAGGCATGCCATTAGTAGTAAGATTTTCAATAATAGTAGATTTACTTTCTCCATTAAGATATAATTGACCTTGTACAACTACACCAAGTTTGTTAATATTTTCATCATAACCAACTACTGTTTCTTGTACATCATTCCATTCACCATTAGTATCATCAATAGTATTAAGAACTCCATATTTAATATTAACAGCTTTAATCTTACCTTTAAAATCACCTTTAACTATTGTAATAGCTTGGTCATAACTATTAAGAAGATTATTAAACCAACGATTAATACTAGCTTCATGACTATTTTCATAAGGCTGATTAAATATGTATTTAGTAAGATTAACAAGATGTCCAGCTAAATCAAAACTTGCAACAGGAGTAGTAAAATCTCTAACTATATCAGGATATTTAGTTTCAAATTCTTTAAATAGATTAACAAGTTCTTCTTGTGTAACTTCTTCTTTAACAGCAAGTTCATATAAATGACCAATAAATTCTTCGTCAAATCTATCACCATCAAGAATACTAATTAAAGCGTCTTTAAGTGGAGAAATAACTTGACCATTTTCAGCATGAATATTATATTTCCAACCTTGATTAACCATATCATAATTACCAAACTTATCAATATTTGGAACTCCTATATAACCAATAATTGTACCATTAGTAAGTATATTAATACGTCTAAGCTTACTATCATATTCAGTTTCTAGATAATCACCTTGTTTAATAGAAGTAAACGCTTTAACATTTTCATTCTCTACTATATACTTAAGATTAACATTATTAGTATGTTCAACTTGAAGTCTTTCAAGACGTTCTTTAGCAATACCATCTACATATTGAACAAATTGTCTAGCATTAAGTTTTTTAATAGTTGATTCATCAGTAGCACGATATTTACCTTGATTATTCGTACTGGCGTAAAGATAGTTTTTTATTTGATTAAACAAATAATTTTTAATAATTTTATTTCCTGTAATACTATCTATATATTCAACTAATTGACCAATACTAAGATATACTTTACCATTAACAATTTTACCTCTAGTATTACCTTCACTATCAACACTATTAGCAAAATCATCCATAATGGCTTCTATATTACGTTCATTACCTGTAATTGTAGCATAAGTAGCATTAAGTAATAAACGTCTAGTACTATCATCTTGAACAGAACTATATAAACTACCTCCTGTAAGACCGTCAATAATATTATTAACTATGTCAGTAGCTTCCGTTTGTTCAAATCCAGCTTGATTAAGTTTATCAATAAAAGACTGTCTAGCATTAAGTAAATCACTACTAGTTGATTCATGTCCAAGAGAATCTTCTAAATCAGCAATACTTTCATAAACTAAATCAGTACCTATTTGACCACGTTCAAAATCATCATCTGGAAGAACATTAGTAACTTCAGGTTTAGGAGTGCTAATAGGTCCTTGAGAAACTGATTGCCCAGTTTGAGATTGAGGTTGTTCAGCATTAGTAGGTTCACTAGGAACCGCTCCGCTTCGCTCCGCTATACTCCCCGTGGAGGATGGAGATGAGTTAGTATTATCTACATCAGTTTCATTAACTTCATTAACATCAGGATTAGTAGGAGCAACTTCTTCCTCTTTAGGAGTATTATTAACATCATTTTCAATTTCTGCAATTTCAGCTAATTGTTCTATTGTATTTTTAAGATGTTCATTACCTTTAGAATTTAAATCAAGTGCAGTATAAGCATTTCTAATAACTTTATCTATATTAGGTTTATTACCATTATTAGCATCTTTAATAACAGAATTAACATAATCTTTTCCATATTGTTTATAAGCATTACGTAAATCGTCCATAGCTTTATTAACAATCTTTTTACGACTACTATCAAAGAAATTATTAAGATAAGTTATACGAGATTTAATATTATCATCAGATAAATTAAGTTGATTTTTATTAACCTCAACATTAATCTCAGCATTAACAACTTCTGCTAAATCTTTAAATACTTCATTATATTGTTTTTGAAGTTGAATAGCTGATTGAATATCATTTTTATTTTCAATATCAATAGGGATATAAAGTTTATTAATAGCATCTAGACGTTCATTTAATTGAGCAATACGTTCTTGTTTAACTGAATCATTAATTGCAGCATTATCTTGTATAGTTTTAATATCTCTTTGAATACTATCAATAATATGTTGATAAATACCATTCTTTGCAGAAGTAATATCAACATCTTCAATATGATTATTTGTAATATCTTGATTTAAAACATCATTAGCCCAATTAAGAAGATTATTATAATTTTCTTGACGATTACGAGCATGAACCATTTGGGTAGCTATAATACGACCAACTTCAAATCCGCCACCAAGTCTATTAACTTTATTTAAAGTAGTATTATATTCATTTTTAAGATTATTAATTTCAGTTTTAAATCTATTAATAAGTTTAATACTATCTTGTTGTTGTAATCCAAGTTTATTAGTAATACTATCATTAAATTCTTTACTATTAATAGAACTTTCAAGAAGTCCTAAATTACCAGTATTCATAGAATTAATAATAATATTATCCATATATTCTTTTTCAGCTATATTACGAAGTTCTTCTTCAGTACCAGTAATAATATCTGGATTAACTTGTTTACCGTTTTCATCAGTAATAGTTATAAATGGATTTTTACCATTAGCTATACTATTAAGTCTTTCTTGATATGCTTGAAAAGTAGCAGTACGACCAAGAATTTCATTTTCTCTTTGTTTTTCAGCAGAAGTCCAATCTTTATCAAGACGTTTATTAATAAATTCTCCAGCTTTATTCATAACACTACTAAAAGTAACACCACCAAGAGCACCCCAAAATGCTTGCTCCCATAACATTGGGTCTTGAAGATAATCTTTAATAGTTTGTTGAGGAATATCTTTATCAAATACTTTTTTACCATTATATAAACCATCTTGACTAGCTATATAATTAATTGCTTCTTCAACACCTTCAGTCCATTCAGCTCTAACACCATGAAGAATATCATCGCCTACATCTTTCAAAGTACTAGTAATTGCTTGTTTAGTCGTTTTATTACTTAAAGCATTAGTAATTGCAGCAGCATCATCAATATTACTATTAAATGCAATATTTAAATTTCTAAGTCTGGAACTAGTTGTATTACCACTTAAAGCATTTTTCCATAAGTTCTTTAAACTATAAACTTGCCATACGTCAAAAAGAACATTAGCCCAATCTTCAGCAAAAGTAATATCAGCACTATTTTTAGCAATATCTTTAGCTACTTCTTCATCAGACATATCTTTATATTTAGGATTATTATTATAAAACTCTTCTCTTTGTTTATCATTCATATTAGCAAGTTGAGTTTTAGAATAATCTTCAATATCATTATAAGTTTGTCTAGCTTCTTGATAATTTTCAAGATAACGAGAAGGAACTCCAATAGCAGCAGCCTCTGCTATTCTACCAGTAATGGCTCTACTCTTTTGAGTCATATTAATAGCATTAGCCATTTTATTAGCTAATTTATTAAACTTTATACCTTTACCTAATAAAGAAACACCTTTAGCAAGACCAGTACTAGGAACCATAAGAGTTAAAGAACTAGCTATACTAGGAGCGTTACTAGCCCACCAAGCAAAATCTCCAATATCAAAAGCAGCATTAGGATTTTCTCTATATATAGCTAAACGCTCATTAATAGATTCTTTTAAAGATTCAAGTTCAGAACTTATTTCAGATTGATAATCATTAGGGCTATTACTAACCATATTATAGAAAGCATCAGCTAAATCTGCAAAACCAATAGCTGTACCAACAGTAATCTCATTACCAATCTGTCCAATCATTCTTAATCCTTGTTCCCAATTACTTTGATTAACAGCACGTTCTTTATCAAGTTTTTCTGGGTCATCAACAGGATTAACATAAACATCATAAGGAGCATATTTATCTATATCATATTGATTAAGATTATATGATTGTCCAGCAATACGACTAAATAAATGACCACGACCCTGGTCACTAATAGAAGTGCCAGGGTTGTAATCAACTAAAGTAGGAGGCTGTATAGCCCCCTTTTTAGTTTTAGGATTATATTCAGGATTAGGTGTTTTGTTACCACCTTGTAGAAACTTTAATACATCCATATTAATATAGATTATTAGTTAATTCATCATAATAATATTGAATAACATAAGGATCTGTGCTGCCACTAAGTTGAGCAAGTTTAGTAGCAACATTTTGTTGAATAGCTTTAACAGCATTTTCATCTACTGTCATACCAGCTTTAACAGTAGTTACAGTTTGTTCCCATTGAGATAAATTATCTACAATATCAACAGCATTTTCTTTACTTACTAAACCAATAGTTTGATTATTAGTAGAATTAATTAAATTAAAACCTTCACCATTAGGCACTAATTTAAATTTATCAATTCCAGTAAATGCAGCATTATTAGTAAGAGAAATAGGTCTATTAGCATTATAATAATTTTCTACTTTACCAGCAGCTTTCCAACTAGTATCTTGATTCCAAGATTGAATAATAGAACTATCAATGGCACCACTACCTACAAGTAAAGTAATAGGTTCTCTTTTAAGTTTACCTTTTGTATCATAATAACCAGCAATATTGATTTGAACTCCAACATCACCAGTTTTTGGGTCACGAACAATAGTAGGAGTAATTTCATTTTCTTTAGCACTTCTAAGATAAGCTGTATAAGCTTTTCTATCTTCAGAAGTCATAGGTTCAAATACTCCATTTTCACTAGTAATATAAGCTTCTCCTTGAGTTAAATCAATTCCAGCTTTAATTGCGCTCATTGCTTGTTCTTCTAATTGTTTCTTTTGAGCAGCATATTTACTAGCAGCTTCTGGATTAGAACTCATAACAAAATTAAGTTCAGCAAGTTCAGGGGTCATTGCAGATATGCCAATAGTAGAAGCATTTATTTGTCCACCGTCAAGAACAGCATCATTTTTAGATTTAAGAGAATCAACATAATTAATCAAACCAATATAAGGTTCTTTATTGCCTGTTGGTAATCCGCCATGATGTTCTTCACCATTAGAATCAACTCTAACAAACTTATCACCATAACCAAAGAATCTAGTTTTAGCAGAATTAAGAAAAGCATTTAAAGGATTTCTAGTATCTTCAGCTTCTTTAACAGCTTTACCAAAACTATAAATAGATTTATGATAATCTTTAGGTAATTCAGCATATCTATAACCATTACCATCAGAACCAAATCTTATTCCAAGACTAATTGCTTTTTTCTCTCCACCAAGAGCATTAATAAATGAGTTATAAACATCATCATTATTAAAGTATTGTCTAATAGAACTACTATCTCCAAATATCTGATTAACATATTTACTATATGTATCAGAATATTTATTATTAGGTAAATCACTTAAACTAATAATAGAATTATATGTATCAAATCCGTCAATGCTATCTTGCGATTTACCAACTTTAAGACTATTAATATATTCTTGATTATCAATAATATCATTAAGATAACTTAGAGCATATGCTCTATCAGATGGGCTAGTAATATTAGTCATGATACTAGTTCTAATATCATTAGGATTAGCAGTTGCTAAATCAATATTAATATCAGGATTATATTTGTTGAGTAATCCAGCTATTGATTGTCTATTACTAGTAATTTCGGCTTGAGCTTGAGCAGGCATAAAATTATCAATACGAACAGGAGTACCTTTATAAGTTAAATTATCAATAGCTTGTTTTCTTTGATTTGCACTTCCTAATCCAGCTTGTTTAGCTAAAGCTAATTGAGCTTTCCATGCTTCTCCATAAGTAGTATTACTATCTTGATTATAAAAAGTTGCAGCGTTATAGAAAGGATCAATACGTTTAGCAAGATACTGTTCAGGAGTAAGTAGAATACCATTTTTATCTGTTATATCAGGATTACTACCATTTTGGTCATATTTCCATTTAGCAATCTTATAATCTTGTTCAAGACTAGCTTTAGCACCAGGAGTATTTTCAATAACAGCTTTAACGGCTTCAGCAAGTTTAGCTTTACTTAATCTTTGCCAATTACCTTTAGTATGAGAATAAATCTCTCCTGTAACAGATTTAGTAATATCATCAGTAACTTTACCGTTAGCATCAAGCCATCTTGTTTGACTACCACCACCTTGTTCTTTAGCAGCCCATTGAAGTGCTTGATTAAGTATTTGATTCATAGGAATTTCAGAAACTTCTTTATCAATAGGAGTCCATTTACTTCCACCAATAACATTACCATTCTTATCAGTTATATCTTGATAATTATATTTATTAACAGCACGATAATAATTCTTATAATCTTCAGATAAATCAGTACGTTTATCAAGATTATCCATATATGCTTTATAATCTTGTTGAGCACGTAAACGACCAATCATTCCTGGACTTGAAGTTATATCTCCATAAGTTCTAACTATATCATCAAGACTAGAATACGCATTACCATACTGCATATTTTCAGTAAGAGCATTACGAACTTTATTAAGTTGTTCTTGACGCCAAGCATCTTCAGCTTCATTTAAATCTAATTGAGCAAGTTGAGCATCAATCTGAGATTTAGTTTGAATAGCTTGTTGATGTCCTTGTTCAAGAGTATTATAAGTTCTAGCTAAGACATTTAAGTCAATAGGATTAACTTGTTGTCTAAAAGTAGGAGTATAAAAGTTTATCGGCATGATTGTTTTCCTCCAAGTTTTCTACGTTTACGAATAATAAATTCATCATAATCAACTCCAGCATCTCTCATAATTCTATCATCTACATTAGGAGCAGATGCTCTCATTGCGCCAATAGTATTATTTAAAGCTTTACGATTTTCATATCTACTAATCATATCTTGAATACCAGCATTAATACCGCTAAATAAATTATTAATATTAGTTACTTTAGCTTCTCTAATACCATTATCAAATGCTGTTTTTCTATCTATATATTGATTATATTGTTGAGCATTAAATTGACGAACACTTTGTTGATTACGTCTATCTTGATTAATAAGATTAGTTTCTATATTTTCTTTATTACCATAAAGTTCGTTAACAGCTTGACCAGCAGCATTACGAACCCGTTGTTTACGAGCTAAACTTACACGACTACTAGCAGTATTAGAATCAATATCACGATAAGCTTCAAATTTATCTTCTCTAATTCTATCAAGTTGAGGATTAATATTGTATTTAGTTTTAAGTTTATTAGCGCTAATAAGAGTAGGTTGACCCGGACCTCTCATTTTATTAATAGCTCTTTTACTAGCAAAATAACTAGCTAAACTACCAGCAACATTACTACCTAAACCAATCCAATCAGCAGTAGTAAGATTTTTAAATCTACCTTGTCCTTTACCATCAGAATATTTTGTTCCTTGAGCAGGAGTATTAGTAGAAACAGGTAAAGTAGTAGGAATACTAGCTTCTACTTTAGGTAGATTACGATTATAAACAGCAGTAGGAGGAGTTTTAGTAGAGATAGATTGGGTTGATTGACTTGATTTACTTCGTCCTCTACGGGGGGTCTTCCCGCTAGATTTAGTTGCAGATAAACTTGGAATATTAGTATTATTCATACTAACACCTTTGTTATTTCCATGACTCCAACCAGCTCTAACTAAACCACTAGTAATACCAGCACCATCTTCAAATAAAGGAAGTCTACGTTCTGCATAATATTGAGGACGACGATTTCCATTATCAACATTAGGTTTATTAGTATTAGTATTTACATTATTATTTTTAGACCATCTTCCATTTCTAAAAGTATAATCACTTCCAATAATAGTTTCTCCTCTAGCAGATTTATTAATAGGATAAGTAGAAGTTCTATTAATAGTTCTATTAGTAATAGGAACATAAGCTCCAATTTGTTCATCATATTCCCAAGTTCTTCCATGACGATTAATTCGAGTTCCACCAACAGCAAATTTATCGCGTAGACCCCCCGTAGAGGATGGAGAATGAATTAACCCATTTTTAACATTACCACTAATACTTACAATCATATCTTTACCTCCAAATTTTCTAGATTTACGACTATATCCTTTACTATATTTTCCTGTATGTTGTCGAGTATTAAATATATGTTTAAATTCTTCTGAATTAACATCTTTAATATCAACTACATCAAGACCTTGTTTACCAACATCACCTGTAAAAATAAAATGTTGATAAGGATTACCTTTATTTCTACTCGTTTTACGAAGCCTTTCACTAGTTATAACATTATATTTTTTATTTTCTGGATGGATACCTTTAGATTTAATATATTCTTTTAATTCATTATTACTAATACGTTTACTTTTTCTAAGTTCTATATTAATATCTTTATTATAAAGTTTATCAAATTGTTTTTCAACATATTTTCTATAATTATTAGATACTAATTTACCAAGTTTATTATTAATATCCTTATAATACGCATCTTTAACTTCTTTTTCAGGTATTTTATCTATTATATGAGTATTACTAAAAAGATCATCATATTTTATTATATCAAATTCTTTGCCATTAAAACTTGCCATAATATAAGAATTAGGATCAATACCTCTTTTTTCAAATATATTATAAGCATAAGTGTTACCTACGCGATGATTATATATAGGTAAATTACCAATTTCACGACCTATAACATCATTAATATAATCTTTTTTAGCATTACCAGTTATTTGATAACTAGGTTTATATTTTATATCAGGGTCATTAATAAATCTTTTGATTTTATTTGCAATATACTCATTATAACCATGAAGTTTAGAATAGTCTTTATTAACTTTAGAAATAATATCTTTATAAGGAATATTTTTATTTTTACTTAATTCAGTCCTAGCACTCTTACCATATCTAAGTAAATATGGAAGTTCATAATCAATATAAAGACTACGTTGTTTAGAATTATCAAAAGCAAAATCAGCATTTTTAACCCAATTTTCTCTAGTACCTTCAAATTTAATAGGACGTCTAACGGATACTACAAATCCATCTTTTTCATTACGGTGTTTAGCTTTTGCATATCCAATAGCTGTACTTAAACTATTGGAAGAATAAATAGTGCCTTCTCCATTATATGAAGAATTAAATCCAGCTCTACCAGCTCCTGTATCTGGAGCATAAGTTGAAGCATAATATTTAGCTCTATTTTCAGCAGTAGGTTCAATACCGTTTCTTCTAAGTATATTATTTATATTTTCTTCATTACCTGTTTCATGTACACCTCTAACAAATGTATTATGTTCTAACAATCTATCTTTAATAAGTTTATCTGCTTGTTTAGGATTTTTTGCAGCAGATAAAGGAATAGGGTCATAACCATAACGAACATTCCATTTATTAAAAGTTTTAAGAAAAGCTCTTGTATCATCAATATTAGTTTGAAGAACATCAGGAATATCAATAACTTTTCCATCACTATCTAATATATTAACAAAATCTTTATATTTACCGATATTAGAAGTTAATTGTTTTCTAGGAGCTTCAAGAAGTTTAGTAGGTTTAACACTAAGAGCTTTTCTACCATTATTAACAGATAAATTATAACGAATATTAGGAGAAATAGAATAATAACCTAAAGCATCTCTACCTTTAGTAATAGCTTTTTGACTTGTTCTAGAAATATTTTTATCTAAAGCCATAGCAACTTTAGTAGCTTTATCGACACCTCTTAAAACTCCAGCGCCACCTAACAATATATCAAATTCAGGATTAATTTGTTCAAGAGGAGTCATATTAACTTCTTTTCTAGCAGGAACTTTTTCTAAAGTATTATTTGCTATTCTATAAGTTTCTGGATAATAAATAAAATCTCCTTGTTTAATACCACTATTTCTAGGAGATTCCATTATAGGAGTTACTCTAGTATTATCACTTTTAGCTACATATTTTTCTTTACCATATTTAGCTTTAGTACCATCATCGTTAATCCCATTTCTATCTTTAAAATCTTCTTGAGCTTTAAATACTTTATTAGGATTAGCTCCACCCATAACTAATTTAGCAGGACTAACACCATTAATAATAGGTTGTGCAGAATAAACTTTAAGTTCATTTCCATTAGTTTCAACAACTTCACCATCTTCTACTTCAATACCAGTTTTATCACTAGGACCAATATCAATACCACCTTGACTATGTTTTCTTCCATTCATATAAAAGAAATTATTACCAAGAGGTTGAGCAATACCACCAGCAACTACATTTGGTATTTTACCACCAACAGCATATTGTTTTTGAGGAAGATTTTTTCCATTACTTCTAGGAGTTTGAATAATATTAAATGGAAATGTTGGTCCAAGTTCATCATCGCTAGGAAAAGATTCTTTATTAAAATCTTTAACATAATTAATAAGTCTACCGGCAGTATTATTCATTAATTTTTCTCTATTATCTTTAGATACTAAATTGTTTACACCATTATAGAGAAATTCATTACCAAGTCTTATTAAACCAGTAGATTTAGCAACTTTATCATAAGCTCCACCAAGTGGAGGAATACCATTTTGAATAAATCTTCCATTACGAGTAACATTACCTCTAAATGTACTAGGTAAATTACTTATATGAATAACTTTATCTTTTCTAGGCATTTTATATAATATAATGAGAAATTATAATTTGATTGATTTTAAGGCTCTCTGTCGAACGATAGGTTATTAGCTGATTAATAGTTCATACCTGTATATAATAATTCAACAGAGAGCAAAAGACTAGCGTCTATGACCGCCACAGCGATATACATTTAGCCTATCTCGATATACTGATTGAGATATAACAGGTTGTTGAACAGTACCATTAGTAATCCATTCAGGACGTTCAAGACCAGTTTTAGGAGCACTATAACTAGCTTGGTCAGCTTGTTTAACTTGAATTGGTTGTTGTCCTTTACTGCCAAACATACCACCAATTAAACTTCCGGCAGCACCAATAGCAGCACCAATCCATGCTTTTCTACGTCCACCACATTTATATTTATTAATAAAACTAGAACGCTGATACATAGTCATTGGATTAGTCATTTTATCAGAAGTAATATTAAGTTGCTGTTGACCAGCTTGAAGTTGTTTACGTTGCTCAGCTTCTTGAGCAATACGTTTATTTTCATTAATTTGTTGATTAGCAGAAATACCTTGACCTATTGCGGTACCTAATTCACCAAGTCCTTGAACTCCTGTAATAGAACTAGCAAGATTACCTAAACCGGGAAGCGTAACTCTTCGACTTCTCCAGATTGCCTTGTCCCATAATATTTCCCAGCAATATGCTACCTGCACTGGCAATGGCAAAACAGAACACCGTACCAATATTGCGCACTACGACGACCAGTGAATTAGCAGCCACCGCATCTGTTCCCAGATGCCCAAGGATCACGGAATACATGGAAAACGCCACACTCCAGGACACATCGTTGCAAAGTGCGGGCAGAGACAGACGCATGAAATCTTGTGTCAGCACCTTACTGTGAACAAACAGGTACTTCGGATGCAGTTTTACATTTTTGCTCAAGGAAGATACAATGACGCATGCCACCAGTTCCACCAGTCGGGACAGGGCTGTGGCAATGGCAACACCGGTAGCTCCCAGCTTCGGCATGCCGAACAGTCCGAAGATAAATGTGGCATTCAGAATGACATTCAATACGAAAGCCAGCATATTCAACGCCATACTGACCGTCACACGGCCTACGCTTCGCAGGATGGCAAGATACACTTCCGTGATGCCCCAGCACAGGTATGTGATGCCCATGATCCGCAGATAAGAGGCACCGATGGTGATCAGCTCCTGATCAGGTGTAAAGAGAAGCATCATCTTCTGAGGGAGGAAAAATGCAATCAGCGCAACAATACCTGAGATTGCCATAGAGAAACGAAGTGTGATTCCTTCTACAGTATGAATTGCTTCCAGGTTCCCCTTTCCATAATATTGGGCGCACAAGAGAGTGGCTCCCGTCCCCAGTCCGTAATATACCATAAACAGGACATTCGAAAAATTTGACGCCAGGGATACTGCGGATATTGCGGACTGTCCCACATAGTTTAACATAATGACATCCGCGGAATTTACCGCTGCACTGAGCAGATTCTGTATAATGATCGGGATGGTCAGTTTGAACATCTGCCTGTAAAAATCATCTTTTTTCATTGCTGTTATCTGCATGGTATTCCTCACATTTTCTGCTTTATTTTTGTTCTTTACATACCTGATTTCGTTTTTCGTTTCCTGCGCATGTGTTTTCTCTGCGGGCATACATACCTGATTTCGTTTTTCGCTTTCTACGCATGTGTTTTCCCTGCCGGCATACATAC
>ENA-UEQE01000021-UEQE01000021.1-human-gut-metagenome-genome-assembly--contig:-NODE-21-length-93891-cov-62.074488_pt1 | contig 93891 bp, 64 predicted proteins | sample MGYA00242934_ERZ507935 | MGnify/ENA primary metagenome ERZ507935 (study PRJEB26167, sample SAMN06115423) | human gut metagenome | host: Homo sapiens | place: China:Anhui | collected 2015-03-30 | study... | reverse complement strand
GGATGACGTCAGATCATCATGCCCCTTACGTCCAGGGCTTCACGCATGCTACAATGGCCGGTACAACGGGATGCGACACCGCGAGGTGGAGCGGATCCCTTAAAACCGGTCTCAGTTCGGATTGGAGTCTGCAACCCGACTCCATGAAGGCGGAGTCGCTAGTAATCGCGGATCAGCAACGCCGCGGTGAATGCGTTCCCGGGCCTTGTACACACCGCCCGTCAAGTCATGAAAGTGGGTAGCACCCGAAGCCGGTGGCCCAACCTTTTGGGGGGAGCCGTCTAAGGTGAGACTCGTGATTGGGACTAAGTCGTAACAAGGTAGCCGTACCGGAAGGTGCGGCTGGATCACCTCCTTTCTACGGAGAATTCAGTCCAATGTTTTTTGGACAGTGTGTGCCACACGATGGCGTGACAGTCATGCCTTATAGTGTGGATGCTGGTGTGGAAGAGATCATGGGCTTGGATGTCCCGTCGGGATGTCCGGGAGTGGTATGGGTATGCTTTTGGGCTCCCGGACCGCCACCCCACGGGTTTTCTGTGGTGCGGTTCGATGCCCATCATCGTCAGCCTGGTTTCCTTTGTTGGTTTCGGGTGAGGGTGGTGGCGCGTGGTGGTTTGAGAACTGGATAGTGGACGCGAGCAAGAGAAACTGAAAGAACGTTTCTTTTTGCTTATCGCGATTTCGCCAAACTCTTCAATTGAGTTTGGTTTCGAGATCGATCGTTTTGTGATCATTTTAGTGTTAAGATTTGTCGTCTGGCGATCTTGCTATCAGGAAACCCGCGGGTGGGGCAATGACAATTTGTTTTGCTGTTGTGCCGCTTGCGAGGGCGTATGGTGGATGCCTTGGCAGACAGTACCGATGAAGGACGTTTGAGGATGCGATAATCCTAGGGGAGCCTCCAACATGGCTTTGATCCTAGGGTCTCCGAATGGGGGAACCCGCCGGCCGTCATGGGCCGGCACCGCCTATGGGCGGGGGGTACGCAGGGAAGTGAAACATCTCAGTACCTGCAGGAAGGGATACTCCGTGAGTAGTGGCGAGCGAAAGCGGATCAGACCAAACCGGTTGCGCGTGATACCCGTCGGGGGTTGCGTTGCCGGTGTTGTGGGATCACGTGTCCCGGTTCCGACGGACCGGGCGGGAGTCATAAAACGGCTTGCCAGGGGAACAGGCTTGAAGGCCTGGCCGTAGAGGGTGCCAGCCCCGTACCTGGACGTGAGCCGTCTTCCGATCGTGTTGTCCCAAGTAGCGCGGGCCTCGTGGAATCCCGCGTGAATCAGCCCAGACCGTTGGGTAAGTCTAAGCATACCTGTCTGACCGATAGCGTACCAGTACCGTGAGGGAAAGGTGAAAAGCACCCCGGGAGGGGAGTGAAACAGTTCCTGAAACCGTGCGCCCACAAACCGTCGGAGCCTCCTTGTGGGGTGACGGCGTGCCTATCGAAAAATGAGTCTGCGAGTCAGTGGCGGGTGGCGAGCATAAGCCGTGTGGCGTATGCGTAGCGAAAGCGAGTCTTAAAAGGCGTTTGTAGTCGCTTGTCCTGGACCCGAAGCGGGATGATCTAGCCCTGGGCAGGTTGAAGCGCGGGTAAGACCGCGTGGAGGACCGAACCCACCTGGGTTGAAAACCGGGGGGATGACCTGGGGCTAGGGGTGAAAGGCCAATCAAATTCCGTGATAGCTGGTTCTCTCCGAAATGCATTTAGGTGCAGCGTCGGTCGATTGCGTCGCGGGGGTAGAGCTACCGGATGCTTGCGGGCCCTTGTTGGGTACCAACAGCAGCCGAACTCCGAATACCGTTGACGTGTATTCCGGCAGTGAGTCGGCGGGGGATAAGCTCCGTCGTCGAGAGGGAGACAGCCCAGACCGTCGTCTAAGGTCCCGAAGCGTGTGCTAAGTGGGAAAGGATGTGGAGTCGCATAGACAGCCAGGAGGTTGGCTCAGAAGCAGCCATCCTTGAAAGAGTGCGTAACAGCTCACTGGTCTAGTGGTTCCGCGCCGACAATGTAGCGGGGCTCAAGCACACCACCGAAGACGCGGCAGCAATCTTCATGGTTGCTGGGTAGGAGAGCGTCCTGCGAGGGGCGAAGCGGCCGGGTAACCGTGCCGTGGACTTCGTGGGAGTGAGAATGCAGACATGAGTAGCGAGAGACGGGTGAGGATCCCGTCCGCTGGATGACCAAGGGTTCCGGGGCCACGTTCGTCGTCCCCGGGTGAGTCGGGTCCTAAGGCGAGGCCGACAGGCGTAGTCGAATGGATGAACGGGTGGATATTCCCGTACCGACCATGGACCGGCAAAACCGAGACGGTGAGTACTAACCTCCGCCTCGTGGTGGTTCCTTCCTTCGGGTTGGTATCGCCGCGTGGTGTTGGGAGCGTAGCCGTAGTAGGTCAGCGCAGGGGTGACACGGAATGGGAGCCGGCCGCGGAGGTGGTTTTCCGTGGTCAAGCACGCAGCCAGTCATGTAGGCAAATCCGCATGGCGTGCATGGCGAGGTGTGATGATGGGAGCCGTTATGGCTCGATATCCGGTTGTCCAGGCCGTCGAGAAAAGCCTCGGCGTGAGGGCCATGGCCGCCCGTACCCCAAACCGACACTGGTGGTCAGGTAGAGAATACCAAGGCGATCGAGCGAATCCTGGTCAAGGAACTCGGCAAATCACTCCCGTGCCTTCGGTATAAGGGAGACCCGCTGGGGTGAACCGGCTAGCCCGGGGAGCTTTGGTGGGTGGCACAGACCAGGGGGTAGCGACTGTTTACCAAAAACACAGGTGCATGCGAAGGCGAAAGCCGCTGTATATGCACTGACGCCTGCCCGGTGCCGGAAGGTTAAGAGGATCCGTCAATCCCTTCGGGGACGAAGCGGTGAATTCAAGCCCCGGTAAACGGCGGTGGTAACTATAACCATCCTAAGGTAGCGAAATTCCTTGTCGGGTAAGTTCCGACCTGCACGAATGGCGTAACGACTTCCCCACTGTCTCGACCAGGAGCTCGGCGAAATTGCAGTACGAGTAAAGATGCTCGTTAAGCGCAGAAGGACGAAAAGACCCCGGGACCTTTACTATACCTTGGTATTGGCGTTAGGCGCGGATTGTGTAGCATAGGCGGGAGGCTTCGAAGCGGGTGCGCCAGCATTCGTGGAGCCGCAAGGTGAAATACCGCTCTGTTCTCGTTTGACGTCTAACCTCGACAAGTCATCCTTGTCAGGGACAGTGCCTGGCGGGTAGTTCAACTGGGGCGGTTGCCTCCCAAAGAGTAACGGAGGCGCTCAAAGGTCCGCTCAGCCCGGTTGGCAATCGGGTGTCGAGTGTAATCGCACAAGCGGGCTTGACTGCGAGGACGACGGTCCGAGCAGGGACGAAAGTCGGAGATAGTGATCCGGTGCCGGCGCACGGGCGCGGCATCGCTCAACGGATAAAAGGTACCCCGGGGATAACAGGCTGATCATTCCCAAGAGTCCATATCGACGGGATGGTTTGGCACCTCGATGTCGGCTCGTCGCATCCTGGGGCTGGAGCAGGTCCCAAGGGTTCGGCTGTTCGCCGATTAAAGCGGCACGCGAGCTGGGTTCAGAACGTCGTGAGACAGTTTGGTCTCTATCCTCTGCGCTCGTTGGAATCCTGAGGAGGCCTGCCCATAGTACGAGAGGACCTGGGTGGACGAACCTCTGGTATGCCGGTTGTCGCGCCAGCGGCACGGCCGGTTGGCTACGTTCGGGAGGGATAACCGCTGAAAGCATCTAAGCGGGAAGCCTGCTCCAAGATTAGGATTCCATGGATCTTCGAGATCCTGTAGCCCGCATGTTGAACACGTGTTTGATAGGCCGGAGGTGGAAGCCCCGTGAGGGGTGGAGCCGACCGGTACTAACGGGCGACGGCGACACAACAATTCCGATCCTTCCCTTGTGGAGGGTTGGTTCCGCGTCTTTCCTGTGCTGGATCGTCCTGGACGGCAATATGCGTTGGGATGGTCACTGAACGATACAACGATAAGCCTTGTTTCGCGTCCGCTAGCCGGTTCCCAAACCGCCACCGGTGACATGCCGGCTTGGATTCCTTTGGTTTCCTTGCCGTGGCCGTTAGATTTGCGGTGGTCATAGCCCTGGTGAGACGCCCGGTCCCATTCCGAACCCGGTAGCTAAGGCCAGGCGCGGCGATGGTACTGCACTCGAGAGGGTGTGGGAGAGTAGCACGCCGCCGCTTCACATGTTGGGCCTCCCGGTCGAGCCTTTGGCTCCCGGGAGGCCCCTTTTTTATGCTCTCTTTCCGGGTTTCCCGGCGGGCGTCGCTCCAGGAACCCCATTTTTTCATCACCTCCCGGGCCTCCCGGCAACGCCTTTCGGGCTCGTCGAAGGTCCTTATCCGGAGTCTCCACCGGATGTCCGCTTTGAGAACCACTTTTCTCTTTGATGTTTTTTGATTTGAGATTGTGTTGTGGCACCATGGATACACCATAGGAATCATGTGCCAAGGTGATAGCTATGTTTCTTCTTCCAGATCAGCAACTCAGACGTGCCGATCGAGTGAAGCGGCAACGACTTGTGCCATATGTGCACGAAACATTATCGCATTGTCAGTTACGCGCTTTCGCCAATGAAGGCGAACCCGAACAGAGCGCCGACTTTCTTGCCCGTGTCAAGGAAAACAAAGTGGATTTTCTCGACTTCATGGTTCCTGGTGCCTGGGGCACGATATGGGGTACCACATGGTTCGAGGTTCGTGGACGTATCGACCGTGAGTCGGTCAAAGGCAGAGCCGTCGAACTGGTTGTAGATCTGGGATGGAAACGACATCGTGGCCCGGGCTTCCAAGCGGAAGGATTATGCTATCGCCCTGACGGCAGCGTCATCAAAGCGGTGAATCCAGACAATTGCTGGATTCCGCTTATCGATGCCAATGGCGTGGCGAATGTGGAGCTTGACGATGCCGGTCGTTTCACGGTATATGTCGAGGCCGCATCGAATCCACTGGTCGAAGCTGACCTGCCATTCGCGCCGATGAATCTGGGGGAGCGTGCCGACGGTCGTCCATCCGACTATGTGCTCACCACAATGGACGTGTGCGCTTTCAACCAAAACGTGTTCGACTATCTGATGGACTTGGAAACCGTCACCTCGCTGATGAGGGAACTCAAGGATGATGATCCTCGATACTGGCAGCTGGCCAAAGCGCTGCAACGATCACTCAACACATATGACGAGCGTGATATCGCCGGAACTCTGGAGCCAGCCAAGGAAAAGCTTGCCGGGGTATTATCTGAACCCGCATATTCCAGCGTCATCCATCATGTCGCGGTCGGCCATGCGCATATCGATTCCGCATGGCTGTGGCCCGTGCGCGAAACCCACCGTAAAGTGGCCCGCACGGTGTCCAACGTGCTTGCCCTGATGGACGAGGATCCGGATTTCACGTACGCGATGAGTTCCGCCCAACAGTATGCGTGGCTGGAACAGGAACATCCAGACCTGTTCGCGCGCATGCTGCAGCGCATCAAGGAAGGACGATTCATTCCCGTCGGCGGAATGTGGGTCGAATCCGATAACATGCTGCCCACAGGTGAGTCGTTGATCCGCCAGATCACGTTCGGCATGCGTTACTTCCGTGAGCATCTTGGCGTGGAACCAAAAGGACTGTGGCTTCCCGACAGTTTCGGTTATTGCGGGGCATGGCCGCAAATCGCACGTCGTGCCGGTTTCGAATGGTTCCTCACACAGAAGATCTCATGGAACGACACCACGAAATTCCCCCACCATTCCTTCGAATGGGGCTGAACCAATTCCACGACATTCTTCCCGGATCGGCGATCGCATGGGTGCATCGGCAGGCGCGTGCGGACTACGTGCGCGACATCGCAAGACTGCGTGATATCGCCGCTGAAGCGGGTGCTTCCATCGCATCGGCGCGGGATGATGCCGACATGCGATCGAACGCGGCCATCGTCCCATATACGGCAAAGAATGGCGATTCGTGGATTGCTCGCACCGCGGCAGTGGGAACGCAGGATGATGACGCGAACGGCACCGACGCGGTCGCCGATGAATCCACCATCGCAACGACATGCGACGACGGTCGAATCATACTTGACAACGGTTTGCTACGTGCCATCATCGCACCAGACGGTACGGTCCGTTCACTGATCGACCTTGATAATGGACACGAACTGGTGCCCGACGGCAGTGGAATCGGGCATTACGAGCTTCTCCGCGACGAGCCATACGAGTGGGACGCATGGGACATCCAGCGCGATGCCTTCCTCAGCGTCGAAGGCATCGATGACTCGCATGTGGAACGAGTGACGGAGACAAAACGCGGCGGAGCCACCGTGCACGTGTCCAGCACCGCCGACGGGGTGTCCATCGATGCCTGCATCACATTGCGGGCAAAGTCGAAAAGCCTTGAATTCCGGACCAAAGTGGATTGGCGGGCATCCGAACGATTCCTCAAAGTCGACATTCCCATGGCTATCCAGGCCGACCGGGCGCAGTACGAATGCCAGTACAGCATGGTGGAACGGCCCATTCAGAAGAACACACGTTCCGACGAGGCGAAATACGAAAGCTGCACGCACCGGTTCGTACGCGTCGCCGATGCCGGCTATGCGGCTGCGGTCGTCAACGCCAGCACCTACGGTTCCGACGTTTCGCCGATTCACCGGAACACGGCTTCCGGGCCGGTGCGTGGCACGATGATTCGACTTTCGTTGCTGTCGTCCCCGCTATACCCCGATCCGAACACTGACAAGGGCGTGCATGAGTTCGCGTGGAACGTTGTGGCGGATGCCAGTATGCCGGCTGTGCTTGACGAGGCGAACCGTCTCAACGCGGCCGTGCTGCCTGCCGTGCCGGCGTTCGATCCGCTGGCGCAGCTCAACCCGGTGGATGGCGTCATGGTGCTTGACTGGGTCAAGCTTGCCGATGACGGTTCCGGAGATCTGATACTGCGCGTCTATGAGGCGGTCGGCGGCGAAGCCCATGCGAGACTTGCCGTCAACGCCGCTTTGGGGAAGGCCACGGTACGCGAGTGTTCCATTATGGAGGATGCGCGGCTGGATGCCGAATTGCCCGCGGCTTTTGCCGACGGTGATCCGTCCGTGGCAAGAACGGCGCAAGGAGCGATGCTGAGCCTGCATCCGTTCCAATTGGCCACGTTGCGCGTCAGTTGTGGAAGCGATGGTGGAAATACTGATGGGAATGAGAGCAGAAGCCTGCGATAGATGAGGAACTGGCGGCGGATGCGCTGAGCCGTGCGCCGCCTATTCCTTGGCTTGAGTCCACGCTTGAAGCTTCATACGATTGAGCTCGGTGTTGGGATCGTACGTGTCATCCAACCGCTCCTGATACATCGCGACCAGTTCTCCGCCGCGGCCCAACGCCTCCAAAGCGGCCTCACGAATCGACTCCCATTCGTACGGCACCACTTCCTCGGGGAACATGACCGTGCACTGGTTCGGTGCGTCACGCTCCACCAGATCGACGAAATTCAGCAGATCCTGCCACCGTTCGGCAGCGATCAGCCGCGCCGCGTACGCGTCGGCAAGCGGCTCGGACGTATGGTTGTCGCGCAGGAAACGATCGGCCTCCTCGGCATCGCCACTGATCCGCATCAGATCGTGCCGCAGGAACTGCACGGCATGGTCGAACTGGTTTTGCGCGGTCTGCGCAAGCTGCTGTTTGGACAGGAATGATGGGTCAAGCATGGCGAGATCGTTCAGTTCCTCGGGGGAGAGGGTGGGCGAACCGCCGGTAGTGGAATCGCCGGCAGCGCCCGTGGAATGCGTGATCGAGTTCGCGGTATCCGCGCCGTCCGCAGCGTCTGTACTATTCGTGCTATGCGCATTGTCCGCGTCAGAGGACGTATCACGAAGGTCATGCGATTGCGTTGCGGTGGCGTCGCGTGCACCCGTATCGCCCGTAACATCACTGTCGATACTGCCGACGCTGTTCATAGTGTCGCCAGTCGTGCTGCTTGCATCGCCATTACCGGACTTCGCTGCGAAATCACGCATCGCGGCAATGCCCTTGTTCAACGCATCGTAAGCGAACATGCGCGTATCGTCCCACTGCGCGAACGACAGTCCGCAAGACAACAACTCCACCATCTGCATGGCGTTGAGCCGGAAATCCTCATTGCACGCCACCTGCGTGATCATGCGCAACGCCTGCTCGCCCGTCATCGGATCGGCGTTGCAGGCCACGGCATCCATGTACACGCGTACGGTCTGAATCAGATCTTTCAGGTAGTCGAAACCCTCGTTGTCACGGTCGGCCACATTGCCGACGAACCTTGCGGTCATCTCCACAGCTTTGGCGAGATTGCCGACCGCGTCAAGCCATCGCGTGCTGATCACCGCGTTGCCGACCACCGCGTCCACGCCGGACAGCGCCTGCGAATCGATCGAAAACGTCGGCATATCGATGCGTGGAATCTCCACGCCCGTATCGGTACGTTCCGCGGTGGGCACCATGGAGGCGAGGGCGTCGAAATACCATTGCATGGGCATGTTGATGACCACGTCCGCGTCGGAAAGATTGGCGACCGGCACATCGTTGCGTTGCGCGGCATCCTCCTGGCTTGCTTCGCGGATGAGATGATTCCACAGGAAAGTCGGCCCGTCGAATTCGGCGGAACTGAGCCATCCGTTATTGACGTAGTCGGTGAGATCGTCGGCTTCCTGCCTGCGATTGAAGCTGCCCATGCGCCCACCTTTCCGTTGCGATGCCTGTGATTGCATAGTTGCGATTGTGCCGCAACAAGTAGCCGCACCAAGTATAGGCGGCGTCGGCTACGTCTGTGGAAGAGAGCGGAAAGGGCGGAATGAGGGGGAAACGAAAATAATGACGAAAATGAGACGGCAAAATGGCCGTTCGGTAAAATCGGACTATAATCAATCGCACATAACAGAACATGTTTTCAGCGCATTCGGAAATGTTTTCCGGGTGCGCTGAACGGTTTTTGGCGCAATATGAACGGAGGGCCAACACAAGATGAACGCACGCAAACTTGGTGCGGCGGCTGGGGTCATCGCTTTGATCGTAGGTCTGTTCACGGGATGCGGTTCGACGAACAGCGCTTCCAATGCGACGTCGGACGGCGATTCGAACAGTGGCACAACCGCGACATATTCCGTGGACGGTGCCAAAGATTCCATCCGCATCGCCTCCGGCTCCGAAAACAAGGAAGTGAGCGGGGCCATCGAACAGGCGGCCAAACAATCGAAAGTGTCAGTGACCGTCGACTACATGGGGTCGTTGGACGTTATGGACGCGCTGCGCAACAAAGGCCATCACGCGGGCAGGGATTACGATGCGGTCTGGCCGGCCAGCAGCATGTGGATCACCATGGGGGATATCAAGCACGTCGTCAAGGACCAGGTCTCCACGTCCACCACGCCGGTGGTGTTCGGCGTGAAGCAAAGCAAGGCTGAGGAACTCGGCTGGGCGAATACGGACGGTACAACGAAGCTGGTGTCCACGAAGGACATTATGGATGCGGTGAAGGCCAAGAAGCTGTCGTTCGCTATGACGTCCGCCACGCAATCGAATTCCGGAGCGTCGGCGTACATGGCGTTTCTGACGGCGCTGAACGGCGGTAAGTCGGCACTCACCAAAGACGATTTGAACGATGCTTCATTACGTAAGTCCGTGAAAACCGTACTGTCGGGCGTCAATCGTTCATCCGGCTCGTCCGACTGGCTGAAGGACATGGTCGTCAACGACCCGGATACGAACGATTCCATGGTGAACTACGAATCGCTCGTCATCCAGGCGGACAAGGCGTTGACGGCGAAGAACAAGGAGCCGCTGCTGGCCGTCTATCCGTCCGACGGCATCGCGATTTCCGATTCGCCGCTTGCTTACGTGGATCGCAGGCAGGACAAAGAGGATGCGTTCAAGCGATTCAGCAAGTCGATCACGTCGAAGGATTCCAAGAAACTGTTCGAACAGGCGGGTCGTAGAACCGGTTCGGACGGCACGCTGGCGTATGCCAAAGATGCGAAGGTGAAGGATTCGTTCCGTAAGGAATGGGGCGTCAAATCGGATTCATCGGTGCTGAAAACCATCACCATGCCATCCTCCGACATCATCGAACAGGCGCTCGACCAGTATCAGACCGTCCTGCGCAAGCCCGCTTACACCTTGTGGGTGGTGGATTATTCCGGATCGATGTCAGGCAAGGGCAAAAGCGGTGCCGTGGCCGGTTTGCAGGCGGCCCTCGACACCGATCAGGCACGCGCCTCGCATATCGAGCCGGGTGATGACGACGTCAACGTGTTCATCCCCTTCAACAGCAGCGCGAAAGTGGCGCAGGTCGCGCAAGGCAAGCAAACCGCGACCTTGCTGGCCGCCAGCGGAAATCAGGTGGCAAATGGCAATGCGGACATCTACAATGCGCTGGAAGTCGCGTTGAAGAATCTGCCGTCCGACCGCGACGATTACACGGTGGCGATCGCGCTGCTGACCGACGGGCAGTCGGACACGGCGAAGCTTGACGAGTTCAAGCAGCAGTATGCGTCCGATGGCAAGGGCGTTCCGATTTTCTCCATCATGTTCGGCGACGCGGATTCGCAGCAGCTCGACGATTTGGCCAAGCTGTCCAACGGCAAGGTGTTCGACGGACGCAACGGCAATTTGAGCGGCATCTTCCGCGAAGTGAAGGGCTACAACTGATTTGACGGTGTGGTGCTGATTGGTGCCAATGCCGCGGAAGCGGCGCTTGCCTGTGTTTGCGTTATCGTGCGCGACGTGACGGATGCGGCGCGAGTTGCTGCGTAAGCTGCTGCGCGTGCTGTGAAGTGTCTCTTTTCCCTACACGGAACGACGTGTGAAACAGTGTGTGAAACGTCTGCGCTGTGCGATAGATAAAACGGTGTTCGTGCGAGCGTGACGGTAGAATGGTGTGCTGTGCCGCATAGGGCGGCCAGTCCAATTAGGCCTCTGATGAAAAGGGGGAACCATATGAAGGTTGCAAGTGGCAATGTCCTGTGGCAGCAGCGCAAGCGCAATTGGTGCCGTACGCCGTTCACGTTCACCGTGTACACACTTACCGACCGTGAGCTGAGCGTCAAAACCGGCATTCTGAACGAGAGTTTCAACTTGATCAAACTGTTCCGCATCGTGGATATCAGCGTAGAACGTACATTCCTGCAGCGCATCTTCGGCATGAGCACGATTGTGCTGGATACGCGCGATCAGTCGTCCGGCAATGGCGTAGTGGCATTGAAGAACGTGCTGAACGGATTCGAAGTTCGCAAGGTGCTGCAGGAAGCAGTGGATGCCTCCCGTAGGGAGAACGGCATGTCGGCGCGCGAATTCCTGGGCGGTCCGGGTGGTCCTGCTGGTCCGGGATTCGGTCCAGGTCCTGACGGCCCTGGCTTCGACGGCGGTTTCGATGGGCCCGACATGGGTGGCTACGCCGACGGTCGGTGAGTGACCTTCCGTAGTTTCGGCTACTTTCAGCTCGGACGGCTTGCGTATATATGCTGTACATACAACGTATATACACAAGCCGCTTTTATATGTTTCGATGTGTGGCTGGAGTGATTGCGGGGCTATCTCGCTTATGGATGGCGGATTTTCATGTGCGTCTGCTGGTATCTCGCTTATGGATGGCGGTGTACTGAAGTAAATCGCTTGTTTGGGGGTATGATTCATACCCCCAAACTTCGTTTTTGCTGTTGGAACCGCCATCCATAAGCGAGATGGCATGTGTCAGTGATCCAAATCCGCCATCTATAAGCGAGATAGGTGTCAGAAGGTCGCGAATTACAGGGCGGACTTGCCGGTGAGGTGGCGGTAGAGTTCCGGATCGACCGGTTTGCCGAGCTTGAGTGTGGAAATGACTACCTTTGACTCGCTGCCATCCTCGCCGGGGTTCACCGACGCGTGCACATCGTCCAATGCGACCGCGCTGCCGACGAAGTAATAGGATTTCTCCTGTTCTTCGGCTTTGCGACGGATGAAAATCGGCACAAAATGGCGATTCTGCCATTCCGGAGTACGTTCCGTTCCGTCCAGCAGCCACCGGAATTCGTTTGATTTAAGCGAACGATTGTTCTTGCTGAACCATTCGATCTCGCCGGGATTAAGGAACCGGTCGCCATACTGGCTCGCCTCATATTTAATGAAAATCGGGAGTGAGCCGGTTTCGGTGTCCAATTTGTATCCGCCGACATTCTGCGGCACCTGTTCCGCAGGCCAACCACACAGTCGCATCACATCGAACACACTGTACTTTTCTCCATACAGGAACCCATGATTCTGGCGGATATGATGCTTGCGGGACGATTCCGCCAACGCTAACGCGTTGAACAGACCGGCTTCGACGGTATCCGTGAAGAACGTGCGGAAAGTGGTCTGTTCAAGCATCGAGCGGAACTCGTCGGTCAACCGATAAGCCCCATCATCGCAGAGGCGCACCAAAGGAGTCTGCCCGAAACGTTTGCTGTTCGCGGCGATGAAATAGGAATAATCCAACGTGGCGAACGCGGAACGGCATTGCAACTCGTTACTGTCCGCATCGGGGAACAGCGCAGTCAACAACGTCTGCAAATCGACGATCGTGATCGCATGCTGTGAAGCGACCTCACGAAGCGCAGTCAGCGCATCCTCGGAACAATCCGGATCGATCCGCTGCCAATCCATACCGCACAATGCCGCCAAAACCAACAATTCGTGCGGACGCAAGCCGCGCAATTGCGTGGCGGTCAACATTTTCAGCACACCATTGTGCGCATCCGAAGTCGATTCAAGCTGTTCAAGATACGAAACGGTTGCGTTCTTGCCACGCGACAGGCTCTTCTCACGGGAACGCACGAACGACAGATAATCGTCGTTCTTCGCAGCCATCGTGAACACGAGCGACGCGTCACGGCGCGCGAAATCCATCAGCATCGGGATGCGTCCCAATTCGTACCGCATCTGCTGGTACTGCTGGCTCAGCAATTTCATATTCGACAAATCGGCGGTGTCAAGCGAGGCAAGCACGCGCTCGCGGGCGATTTTGTCGAAGCTGATGGACGAGACGCCGATGGTTTCGCGTTGCAGATTCTTACGGGCTACGTCGCGGTCGCCGGTATTGCCGTACAGTGCGATCGGAATCAGATAATTATTCGCGTAATTGCCGATGAAATCAATGACGACCACGCAATCCTTGCCGCTTGCCTTGCGCAAACCACGGCCGAGCTGCTGCGTGAAAATGATGCTCGACTTCGTTTGACGCAACATCACGATCTGATTGACGTGTGGAATATCCACGCCTTCATTGAACAGGTCGACGGTGAAAATATAGTCCAATTCGCCGTTCTCCAACTGTGCCACGGCAGTGTCGCGTTCCATCTGCGAATTTTCGCCGGTGATGGCTTTCGTGCGGTATGGCCGTTCCGCCTGCTGGTTCATCTGCTGGTTGAACAGGTCGGACAGTCGTTTCGCTTCCTCGCGTCGGCTGCAGAACACCAGACCTTGCACGGGTGTTCCGGCCTCGCTGTAGATCTGTATCTTGTCGATGATGTAGCGCACGCGGTTCGGGTCGGCGAGTTCTTCAAGCCAACGGCTTAGCTCGTTACGTTCCTGGTCGGTCATTGACTCGACCTTGACGTCTTTGCCGGCGATCTTCTCGTCGGGCGCGTCCTGAATGTATTCGTGCACCCCGTAATAGTGGAACGGGCAGAGCATGTCCTCTTCAAGCGCCTTCTGCAGGCGGATTTCGTAGGCCACGTTGTTGCCGAATAATTCGAAGATGTTCGCACCGTCCGTACGTTCCGGCGTCGCGGTCATGCCGAGCATGAAATTCGGCTGGAAATGGTCGATGACGCGTTTATACGATTCGGCGGCCGCATGATGCACTTCGTCGACGAGAATGTAATCGAACTCGTCTGCGTCGAATTGTGCAAGCGTTTCCGGACGCGACATCGTCTGCACGGTGGCGAACACGTATTTGCGATCCGATTCCTTGCTGCCACCCGAAAACAGGCCGAGTTCGCTTTTCGGGCATCCAAGCACTTTTTGGAACGATTCTTCAGCTTTCTTGAGGATCTGCTCCTGTTGCGCGATGTACAGCATGCGATTCGGTTTGACCTGCCGCACGTCGAACGCTGACAGATACGTTTTGCCGGTGCCGGTAGCGGAAACGATGATCGCACGGCTTTCGCCCTGCTTGCGTAGCTGTGCGAGATTCATCAGCGCTTCCACCTGCATGGCGTTCGGCTGAATGGTTTGCGATTGGCTTGTTTTTTCGATCGGCTTGCGATTCGGCCGTTGCGGCGCGTACTTTTTGAAGTCTTCCTCGTACAGTTTCAGCCAAGCGTCGGTGAGCGGCTTCGATTCGCTGATTTGCGATTCGATTTCCTCGCTAAGCTGTTCGGCAAGACCGCTGGTATCGGTGGTGGCGACTTTGAGATTCCACTCGCGATTGGAATTCAGCGCGTTGATGGTGAGATTCGAACTGCCAACATACGTGGAATACAACGGCTCGTCGCCTTGCGCATGATGGAAAACATAGCCTTTGGGATGATAAGGGTAGGCAGCTGTGGCATCGTCATCGTTTCGACTGGACCGCTCCGGCTGCCAAACTTGCACTTGAATACCGGTTTCCCGCTGAAGTTTCAGCAGTTCCCTGAATGCTTTGGGAGAGTTGAAATAATTGAACGTCGACGTGATGATTCGACCAGCCTGATGGTCATTGTTGTCAGCGAAATCAAGGAAATACTGCTTAAGCACCTGCAACGCGCCCTGGCTGACGAACGCGACGGACATGTCGAAATCCTGACTGCGTTGCAGTTCGTCCTTGATGGCGTATTCCATGGTCCGACCGTCATGGTTGGCGATCAACGTCGGCTCGTACTGTGCGTCGACATTGTCCTTTTTGTTGACGAAACCGGATAGCAGCGCCTCAACAAGGGAGGAATGGTCATGGTCGTCCATATTGCGCATCATCAGTCGTCACTTTCGTGCGTGGCTGCCGGAAAAGCCGGAAAATCCATGGCGGAGATCAATCGCACCGCTTCTCGGTCGGCGGGCGCCCAGTCCAAAGTGGGCATTTCGTCGGGCGCTACCCAACGAATCTCATGATGCTCGGTCAGATGGGGTGCGCCGCTTATCAAATGGCACACAAACGACGTGAGCACGACGGTACCGAAATCGTAATCGTAAGAAGACGTGCACACTTCGTTGGCAACTTCGACCTCGCACAGCAACTCTTCTTCGATTTCGCGATGCAATGCCTGACGCGCCGTTTCATGCGGTTCGATCTTGCCGCCCGGAAACTCCCAGAAACCAGCCAGTGATCGGCCTTCTCCGCGTTGCGCGCACAGCACCTTGCCGTCTTTGACGATAGCCGCGCCGACGACGTTAATGGTTTTGCGCGGTGTCGGTTGCGCTGACTGTTGCGGATTCTGGTCGGTTGCCGTCATTGCTTTCTCCTGACTAATGAACAGGTCCAGGATACAACGGGGGAGATTACGCCAGGCCCGAATGGGGAGCAACTTACGCGATGGAAATCAGTCCCAATGGTGTCACTTGCATGGCCTGGTGTATCGGCAGTTGGGGAAACCGGTGCACCCGTAAAACGCGCGGGACGGGTCGGAGCCGGTGTGCCGCAATCGCAATGCCTCACCGCAATTCGGGCATTGCGCTGGCAGTTTCACGCCACGGAAGATGTTCGGGCAGATCCTGTCATGCAATTCGTACATGAAACGTGACGGACGCGACTGGTCGACCACGAAAAACAGTTTCTTCCTGCAGCGCGTCATCGCCACATAAAATAGGCGACGTTCCTCCGCATGCGGCATGCGTTCCACTTCCGGCAGTAGCAGGCCGAGCAGCGGCTCTTCCGGAATCGCGCTTGGGAAACCCCTCAAACCGCCGGAACAGCACAGCAGAAAAACGAAGTCGCGTTGCAGACCCTTGGATTTATGCGCGGTCATGAATTTGATGTCCATGTCCGGTTTTTCCGGAAAAACGATGCCGCCGGTATGCTCGTCGATTTGGAACAGCCCGTCGCGGTCGTTGCGTGACAGCAGGTTCAGGTCGCTTCGGTAGCGTCCCAGCATCAGCACCGACGCGGCTTTCGGCAGTTTGCGCAGCTGCTCGACGATCGCATCGAACCGTTCCTCCTGCGTTGCGCCGCCAAGCGCCTTCAGCGAATGATCCTTCTTGTCGCTCGGATTGCGCAATTGCTTGGCGTACAGGCTTTTGTCCTGCATGACGAACGCGCCGCTCGCATCGATGAGGCTCTGCCGGAACCGTCGCGTCGTCGTGATCTGGAACATGCGTGTCGGCCCCCAATCGCGCCAAATATCGGCGAAATCGAGAATCAGGTGAATGTCGCTGCCGGCGAAACGGTAGATCGACTGCCAGTCGTCGCCCACGCAGAACAGCGTGAAATCGCTCTGCTCTCGCAATGCGCGGATCAGCTCGTAACGTGGCCGCGACATGTCTTGGTATTCGTCGATGAGCACGTATTTGTACGGGTGGCGGTATGCGCCGCGCCTTACGCAGCGAATGGCGTCGGTGATCATGCCGGGAAAATCGATGCCCTGGGTCGCGCGGAAATTGCCGACATACGCGTTGTACAGCGGCTCGACGAGCTGCAGCATCTCACGATTACGGCCGATATGTTTGCCGCCGCGCCTCTCATTGAGCTCGCGCATGCCGTCGATGCCGATATTGTTCTGCCGCATGTGCTGGATGATGGTCTGCGCGTTTTCGACAAGGCTTTGCCTGTACTGGTTGAAAGCGTAATCATCCGTCGGCAGTTGGAAATCCTCACGTTTCGCGGCGGCGCCATACTTGCCGAACAGCTCCTTCGACATGAGCTTGAATGCGAGCAGACGGTAGGGGATGTTCTGTGCGAGCAGCCGGTCAAACGTGTCTCGTACCACGGTGTTCGACGCATGGCCGTCGATGATGGGACGGTTGGCGATGGTGGCCGCACGGCAGATTTCCAGGCCGAGACTGTGGAACGTGCATGCGCGGATCGTTTTGCCGGTGCTTGCCATGATGCGTTGCGACATTTCGTCCGCGGACGCCTTGGTGAACGACAATACGAGAATCTCTTCGGGGGTGGCGCGTTTTGTGGCAAGCAGCCATGCGATATATCCGACGATGGTAGTGGTTTTGCCGGTTCCCGCGCCCGCAAGTACGAGGGTGTTGTGACCTGCGCCGGCGATCGCGCTGATCTGCTCGTCGCTCAATTCGTGCTTTTCGATATTGCCGATGATGTCACGCGCTTTGTCGATGCGGTCGGCTGGCAACAGCGGTTGCGGGGTGAGCTTTGCAGGCCGTTGCGATTGGTGTTGCTGCGATTGACGGCGTTGCGATTGACGTTGCGGCGTGGCATGCGGTTGCAGTTGCGGTTGCGTGACTCGTCGCGCAACCTGTCCCGTCTGCTTGGTCTGTCCGGTCCGCGCAGGCTTGGCGTTGTTGGCATTCTTGGCAGAGGATTGCGTTTGCCGGGGCTGCTGCGTCTCATCTTCCGTGCCCAGCACGTACTTCAGCATCCTCAGCAATCCCATGACGCTCCTTCCATGCGTTTCCAAACCGCCGCAAGGGGCAATTATAACGTGGGCGGAGCGCGTCACGCCCACGTCATCGATCGCATCGCTACGCTTCGAACGGGTACTTAAGACCCCAATCCGCACGCAGCGAATCCATGCATTCCATGATGCGCAACGTGTCGGAATGCGGCATCTCATCGCATTCGGTACGCCCGTCCAGCATGGCCTGTGCGGCCGATGCCACCTCATACTCGTAGCCGGTCAACTGTTCGGGAACGTCATAATGCGCGGTGACGGCATGCGAGCCGTCGAACACGTCAATCGCCTCGACATTGTTGATGTTCTGACACGTGAGATACCCCTTCGTGCCCCACACCGCGCCCATACGATCCGAATGGCATAGAATCGAGCTTTGCGCGGTGGCCATCACACCATTCTGGTAATAGAACGTCATCGAATTGTGCGCGTCCACGCCGGTTTCATACGGTTGCATCGACGATTCAACACGTGCGATCGGCGCATTATGCATGATCATGTCGATGAAATTGATTGGATACACGCCGACGTCCAGCAGCGCGCCGCCAGCCAGCGCAGGATCGGTGATACGCGCCTTCGCCGTGGTCGGATAGCACAGATTCGCGTCGATCGCCTGCACCTCTCCGATCACGCCGGACGCGATGATATCGTCGATCATGCCACGCGACGGCATATACCGCGTCCAAATCGCCTCCGTGCACAGCATGCCGGTCTCATCCGAAACGTCCAATATCTCACGCGCCTGCTGCGTGTTCGCGCCGAACGCCTTCTCCACCAGCACGCCCTTGCCGGCGCGCATGCACAAAATCGCCTGCTCGGCATGGAAGTTATGCGGAGTGGCGATATACACAAGATTCACGTTCGGATCGGCGACAAGCTCCTCATACGATCCGTACGACACCGGAAAACCGTATTTCGCCGCGAACGCCGCTGCGCGCTCGCCGTCGCGGGCCGCCACCGCGTACGGTGCGACCAGATCGCGGTACCGGTCATCCGCCGCCATTTTCACCAACGTTTCGGCCATGCTCTGCGCGATACGGCCCGCGCCGAGAATCGCCACATTGATCTGTGCCATGAAATCTCCTTGTTTTGAACTGCCTGTTTGCTACGTTGCAATGACCAGCGTACGCCACATGCGACGGCGGCACGCGTTATGCGAAAACGATTGATCGGCCCTTTTGCCATAATGGGAAGCCGTGACGGCAGAGCATCGCAGGCAGACAGCCAAACCCGGAAAAACCGGCAAACCCAAGAAAACCGGCAAACCTAGAAAAACCGGCAAACCCGAAAAATACGAGCGGGGCACGCGCAGCTACACCATGTCCCACATCCGCGGCAAAGACACATCCATCGAACGGATGGTACGTAGCTTTCTGTTTGCCAAAGGCTTGCGATTCCGCAAAAACGACAAGCGATACCCAGGCCACCCGGACGTGGTACTACCGAAATACCGTACGATCATATTCGTCAACGGCTGCTTCTGGCACATGCACGAAGGCTGTCCGAAAGCCACACGCGTGCCCAAATCGAACGTCGAATTCTGGACCGCGAAACTGCTGCGCAATCACGAACGAGACGCGAGGCAGCGCGCCGAACTCGAAGCGGACGGCTGGAAAGTCATCGTGGTCTGGGAATGCGAGCTCGGCAAGAAAGTGCGCGACGAACGGTTGGAACGTCTTTACCGCGAAATCGTGGACGATTCCGGAAAGGCGGACGATTCCGGGAAATGACAGTCGGCAGGCGGCGTTGTACGAAACGTGGTAAAAACAGGAATATGGGAAATGTTGAGAATGACGCGCAGCCGCAGTTGTCGAAGCGCGCGCAGATTGCCAATCCGTTCCGTGCCATGGTGTTCGGAGCCATGGCCGATGAGATGATCGCCAACGGCACCGATGTGGTCAAGCTGAGCCTCGGTGAGCCGGACTTCGGCGCTCCTCCGGCCGTCCGTGACGCCATGCGCGAACAGTATGACGGCCGTCCGCTGCCGTACACCGCGGCGATGGGCCTGCCGGAACTGCGCCAGGCGATTTCCGATTTCTATAAGGAACGTCACCACGTCGACGTCGACCCGAAACGCATCGCGATTACCGCGGGCGGTTCGACGGCACTGCTGCTGTCCGCCGCGCTGACGGTCAACGATGACGACGAAGTGCTCATCGCAGACCCGTCCTACCCGTGCAACCGCGAGCTGGTACGCGCGTTCGGCGGCAAAGTCGTGGACGTGCCGACGTCCGCCGCCACCCGATTCCACCTGACGCCGGAACTGTGCAAAGAATACTGGACGGACCGCACCAAGGCCGTCATGATCACTTCGCCGTCCAACCCGACCGGCACCACCATCGCCTTCGACACCCTGAAAGCCGTGTGCGACCTAGCCCGTGAGCGTGGCGCATGGCGCATCGTCGACGAAACCTACCTCGACCTGGCCGACCGCGAACCGGACGGATCCGACGTGAAATCCGTGCTGGCCTGCGATCCGGACGCCATCGTCTGCTCCAGCTTCTCCAAGTTCTTCGGCATGACCGGCTGGAGGCTCGGCTGGATGGTCGTGCCCGAATACGCGCTCGAAGCCATGGACGACCTCGCCACCAACTTCTTCCTGTGCGCGCACACGCCGACCCAGCATGCGGCGCTCGCCTGCTTCACGCCGGAAACGCTGGCCGTGTGCGAGGAACGCCGTCAGGAACTGCTGGAGCGCCGCCGCATTGTGGTGGACGGTCTGGCCGAGATCGGTCTACCGCTGGAAGTCGAACCGAACGGCGCGTTCTACGCGTATTTCAACATTTCCAGCACCGGTTTGGACGCGTGGACGTTCTGCGAGCGTGCGCTGAAGGAAGCGCATATCGCGTTGACGCCTGGCCGCGATTTCGGCGAGGCCACCGCGGACACGCACGTGCGCCTGTCGTACGCGGCTTCCCGCGAAGCCCTGCGCGAAGGATTGAAGCGACTTGGCGATTTCGTAGCCAAGGCGCGCGGTTGAGCGGTTCCTGCTTCGCGTTTTTCGTGCTGCTGCAATCGTCGTTTGTATTGCGATTATTGCGATTCGTATTGCAATGAATAGTGCCCATCCTCCATTTTTGAGGATGGGCACCTGCATTTTTGGCGGCAGATTTCAGTCTTCCGTCTGCTGCAATTCCTCCAACTGCTTCTTCATTTTGTGCAGTTTTGCGAAAATTTCATTGCGCTGTTCGGGATTCTTGGCACGCTGATGGTCGCGTGTGAGCTTATCGACTTGCGCGGTAAGATGCGCAATCTGCATGCGTCGGGCAAGACGCGTGTTCACGTCGATGGGGGAGGGGTCGTCCAGAATCACCTGCGAGCATAGCGACTCCCACAAGGCGTCCATGGAATCGACCGCCGGATCCGTGGCGTTCAGCGTGGCCTCGCCGGCCGGCTGCCAATCGGAAGCGAACACCTTGGATGTGGTCGTGTGCCCGGCACGTGCCGGCAGCGCTCGACGGACGGCGAACGCGCACTCCTGACGCGTCGTACCTTCGAAATCGGCGTCGCGTACGCAAACGAACAGCATGCCCGACTTGCGTTGCATCGCAATCAATTCGACGATATCCGTCGGAACGGCGGCGTTTGGTTCGTGCAAACGCAGGCCGATCACCAGTATTTCCGGCACGCGCGTACCGGCGGCGAGTCCGATATTGCGCGCCTGCAGCAGCGACAGCATGGTGATTGATTCGATGTCGTTCGCCAAACGCTGCTTTGTTTTGGCGGAAACCGGAATCTTCGCCACGAACAGGCCTTTCGGCAGCCTCGCCTTCTCGGCGGGAATCGCAGTGGAATTCGGCAGACCCAAAGTGGTTGCGGAAACGGAACCGCAGGAGGCGATCGTCATTGCTGGCCTTCTTTCGTAAGCACGCCGCAATTGTTGCGGCATTGCTTCGACTGTAGCGCATATGCATTGCGATTGCCGGCATTCGCGCGATTACTGGCGATCATTGGCGATTGGGGAACGCGATTGCAGTGCGCGACACGTCGAAGTTTGCCGATTGCCGCATGTTCGCGTATTATTTCCTCTTGCGGTGATCATAGCCTAGGTGAGACGCCCGGTCCCATTCCGAACCCGGAAGCTAAGGCCTAGCACGGCGATGGTACTGCACTCGAGAGGGTGTGGGAGAGTAGCAAGTCGCCGCGTTTACTCTTTTCGAATCCCGAGTTGAGCTGAGCTCCTCGGGATTTTTCGTTATCTGTCAAAGCAACTGACAAGAGTGCGTCGCCACTATCTTTTACATTGCCAATGCCGTTACGCCGTCAGCGTGACTGTCGTCTATCCAATATATAAAAAGTATATACGTCTTATATAAATTGATTGTCGAAGCGGAGGAACCTTCATGATCATCTCGGTCATCAACCTCAAGGGCGGCAGCGGCAAAACCACCACCGCCATGGCGTTGGCCACCGCGGCCGCACGGCACAACCGCAACGTGTCCGTGCTGGACACCGATCCGCAAGGCGATGCCACCACATGGGCGGGCGACGCCGAAGACGCCGGCGAAACCCTGCCGTTCACCGTGGACTCCGCCAATATCGGCAAACTGAAACGACTGCGCAAAACCATGGCGGATGACGAACTCGTCATCATCGACTGCCCGCCGGCCGGCAACGTGGTGGACGTGGCCTGCGATGTGGCCGATTTCGTCATCGTTCCGGCCACCCAGGGGCCATTCGAACTGAGCCATGCGCTCGAAACCGCGGAAAGCCTCGACGCGGCCGGCAAACCGTACGCGCTGCTGCTGCTCAAAGTGGAAAACAACAAGCTGGCCGGCAACGCGGTCAATCTCATCCGCGAACGCGGCGCCAGCGTCTTCGACGCGTCCGTACCCAAGCGCGTGGGCATGCAGAAAGTCATTGGCCACGCATTTCCCAGCAATCTCAATGGGTATGAAGACGTGTATCTCGAACTTGAGGAGGCGATCGCCTGATGGCCATTAGAAAACCGAACGGTGGTGCGAAGGCAGTGTCCACCGCTCCGCTGACCAGCGTGCAGGACACCCGCAGCCGTGGCAATGGCAATGGCAACGGCGAACGTGTGCTCATGAGTTTCAAAATTCCATCCGATCTGAAAATGATGCTGCAGGAAAACGCGCGTGAACGCGGCACCACCGCCAGCCGCATCATCATCGACGGCATCCGCCACGAGCTCGGCCTCGACGACTAAGCCGAAGGCGTGAAGGAAACCGTCGGAACATCAACGGAACGGACATAAACGGACACGGGCGGACATGGATGGTCGCGGACGTGCGTTCCGAAAAAACAAGGGAATGGTATGGCTCAGGCAAAAACACGCCAGCCGCAAGGGCCGGCAACGGGCAAATCGCAAGCGTCGGCCAAAGCGAATCGGGCTAAGGCAAAACCGGCCGCAACGAGACCGGTCAAGCCGCTACGCACGCTGAATAAGACGAAAACGCATCGCGTACGCAACTTCATCTGCGCGGTGATTGCCTTCATATTCGCGCTCGCCGCGCTGCTGGGCACTGTCACGCACATTCTGCCGGAAGAACTGCAGGCGTTGCCGTATATGCCGATCGTCGTCTCCCTAGTGCCATGGTTCACGCTGCTCGCCGTAATCGCGCTCGTCTGCGCCATCGTCTCCAAACGTACGGTGTCCATCGTGATGGCCGTTCTGGCGATTGCGTTGCAGGCGTTCTGGCAGTATCCGTTCTTCTACCAGCCTTCGAAACTGCCACGTGCCGCAGTCGCGGCGGCGTCCGGCGAAACCGTCAACACGGATGACGGCTACGCGCGGCTGATGACGTGCAATGTGTACAAAGGGCGCGCCGATGCGCGTGAGATCGTGGATCTGGTGCGCAGCGAACACGTCGAGGTGCTTGCGTTGCAGGAGACGACCGACGCTTTCGTGGACGATCTGAACCGTGCCGGCATCGCCTCGTATCTGCCCTATGCGCAGGTGTCGAGTTCGGACGGCGTGTACGGCAACGGCCTTTGGTCGGCGAGTCCGCTTGACGACCCTTCCGATGACGATGTCGATTCGAGCGCGTCGTTCATGCCGGGCGGCACCGTTTCGTTCAATGGGGGAGCCACGCAGGTGCGTTTCGTATCCGTGCATACCACGTCGCCGACGAACGATTACTGGCAGCAGTGGAAGCGGTCGCTCGACGAACTGGCGAAACTACGTTTCGACACTAGCCGACGGTACGTTTTCATGGGTGATTTCAACGCGACGTACGACCATACGCCGTTCCGCAACATTCTGGGAAACCGTTTCTCCGACGCCTCCCGTCAGGCCGGCGAGGGATTGAAATTCTCATGGCCTGCGAATGTCGATTACGTGCCGTCGTTCGCCGGAATCGACCATATCGTACTGGATTCCGGCATGCAGGCCGGACAGGTGCGCACAGTCAAAGTGGACGGCAGCGACCACAAAGCGCTGCTGGCGATTGTGCGGGTCGGCTAAGCCCGTGGCTAGACGGTGACGACCGGCATGTTATTCGAATATCAGATGCAGGCGATGACGTTCGTGCATTGCGGTTCTGTGGGCAGCATCGGCATGGTGAACTGGTCGAGCAGCTTGTAGGAGAGCGGTCCGGGCAACTGTCCTACCGGATTCGTGTGCGCCAGCCGTTCCACAATAGAGAAATATGGTATGTCTTGCATGCTGATCCCTTGGTCTTCCAAAGGTGATGTATGGGTTGTGCGGTTGCTTTCCGATGCTTCCATAGCAGAAGGGGGAACCTTTTGGATACATTCACTCAACCGCTTAAGTATCCGTTTGCCACTATAACAGAGGGAGGGTCATTGTGCCTGTGCTGGAGGGTGGCGGTGAGATGGTGTTGTCCGGATTGCGGACGTGCGATTGATCTTGGATGCTGCCGATGGCGATGCGCGCCGACAATGTACGGGGATATGAAAAAGTGCCCCAGATAGGAATCGAACCTACGACACCTTCTTTAGGAGAGAAGTGCTCTATCCACTGAGCTACTGAGGCAACGAGTCACCATTGTACACACAATATGGACTCGACATGACGGGTAATCGGACCTGATTGTTCGGGCTCAAGCCGTTTGACGGACGTTCCGGTGGAACGTCCGTAGGTGAGGGGAGCGGCTGTGCCGCGACGGATGCTCAGGCCAGATTGTCTTGCGTGCCTGCGGTGTTGGCCGCGGTGGCCTGCTCTGCCTGCGCGGCGTCGAGCTTGGCTCGGACCTCGCCAAGCAGGCTCTGCGCGCGCTTGGCCAACGCCTCGCCGATCTCCCACTGCCGCATGGACTGGTCGAGGTTCAGGCCGCCCGCCTCCAACGCCTGCACGGCCTGGATGAGCTTGTCGCGCGCCTCCTCGTATGGCATCTGCGCGATTGCTTCGCGTTCCTTGTCGGTCAGGCTGGATGCCGGTGCTGCTTCGTTGCTCATGTGCTACTCCTTCGTTACGGTTTTCACTTCAGACACGACGATGCCGTGCTTCAAGGTCATGGTCAGCTGGTCGCCCGTCTTCACCTTGTCCGCGTCGTCAAGCACATGCCCGTCGGCGCATTGCACCACCGCGTACCCGCGGTCAAGCGTGGATTGCGGACTCAGCGCGGTCAGCGACGCGTGCGCTTTCTCGATGGTCAGGCTCGCGTCGTCAAGAATACGGGTCAGACCGATCCGCATTCTTGTGCGTGCGTCATCAAGGAAACGCTGATGCGGTTCCAACATGGTGAGCGGCTGGGTGAGGCTTGGACGGTTCGCGTAGCCTTCGATAAGCCTGGTCTCGTTGGAGACGGTGGCGTCGATGCGCATGCGCATGCGGTCCAGGTTCACCTGAATCAGCTGCATCTGCTCATGCACGTCCGGCACGACCTTCTTCGCTGCGTCGGTCGGCGTGGAGGCTCTGAGGTCGGCCACCAAATCCAGCAGGGTCCAATCGTCCTCATGCCCGATGGCGGAAATCAGAGGAGTGTGGGCCGCCGCCGCGGCGCGCACCACGTTCTCATCGGAAAAGCCAATCAGATCTTCGAAAGCGCCGCCGCCACGCGCCACGATGATCACATCCACATCTGGATCGGCATCCAGCTGCCGGATGGCCGCTACCACGTCCGACGGGCACTGCTCGCCCTGCACGTGCACATGCGTCACCTTGAAGCCGACGACGGGCCAACGCAGACGCACGTTGGTGATGACGTCGCCTTCCGCACGTGCCTGCGGCGCGCAGATCAAGCCGATGCAATGCGGAAATTCCGGCAACGGCTTCTTGCGATCGGCGTCGAACAGACCTTCTCCCTTAAGCTTCTTGCGTAGCTCGTCGATCATGGCCTTCAGACTGCCGCCCGCGCCGGCCGTGATGATCGCGTCGCCGCGCAACGACAGCGACGTGCGCTTCATCCACACGTTCGGCTTGCCGTGGATGATGACACGGTCGCCCTGCACAAACGGCGCCGCCGCCGCGGCGAACCGTCCGAAGCCGTTGACTTCCATAGCGATGTCCTGCTGGTCGTCGCGCAGCGTGATGTAGGCGCTTCCCTGACGACGCGTGTTGATCTGCGTGATTTGCCCGGCCACCCATACGGAGGGCCAACGTTCGACCGCCGTGTAGAACTTCTCGCTGAGCAGGCTCACCGGCCAAGGGTTGTCGGCGGTGGTTTCCGACGCCAGACGGGGCAGCGGCTTCGACGTCCGCTGCGCCGTCGGTGGGTTGTAATCCGGGTTCCAAGTCATAAGTCAAGATTCCATCATCTTGCGGACAAATGGAACATATGTTCGAGTGTTGCGAATGCTCCGTGCGTGAAGATAGTACGGTGTGTGGGGCTGTGTCAAAACGACACTCCGAGATGAAATCGTTACTTTTGTCACACAAGGTACAAAATGGCGAAATCTCGCCAAAAGTAGAATATATAGTTTCTCTAGCGGCGTGGTGACACTACATTTAGTGCCGACCTTGGCGTAGAGTGTGCATCTGTAGATACGAACGGGCATGCGGACGAAGCATGAAACCTGGCCGGATGGGTCCGGCCCGGAAAGGAAATATACATGGAAACCCAGACTCTGGAAGGCGTTGCGACCGAAACCGAGAACGCGCCGGAAATGGTCAAGGTGCTTGTCGAGAAGCGCGACGGGCGTGTGGTCGATTTCGATCCGATCAACATCATCAGCGCGGTGAAATCGGCTTTCGCCGACCTCGACAAGAAAATCGGTCCTCAGGAGGAACGGCTGATTCGCGACATCGCCAATCAGGTCGAGGCCGAAATCAAGGACCGTTACAATGGTCCGGCGAAGATCGAGGACATCCAAAACCTCGTGGAGCATGGGCTGATCGAGGATCATCTGTACGACGTGGCCCGCACCTACACCAACTACCGTCTGAACAAGGACATCGAGCGCGCCAAGGCCACAGACATCAACGAGGCCGTGCGCCGCTTGGTGGACCGCGACGAGGCTCTGGTGCGTGAGAACGCCAACAAGGACTCCAACGTCTACTCCACCCAGCGTGACCTGCTGGCCGGCGCGGTGTCCAAGGCGTCCGCCTTCTCCATGCTGCCGGATGCGGTGTCCAACGCGCATATGAAGGGCGACATCCACTTCCACGACGCCGATTACTCGCCGTTCACCGCGCAGTCCAACTGCTCGCTGCCGAACTATTGGGACATGCTGGCCAATGGCTTCACCCTCGGCAACGCGCCGATGGGTTCGCCGAACAGCATCTCCATCGCCGCCACGCAGATCACCCAGATCATGAAGGACGTGGCCTCCAGCCAGTACGGCGGACAGACCGCCAACCGCGCCGACGAGCATTTCGCCGAATACGCCAAGAAGGACTACGACAAGTTCCTTGAGCAGGCCCACGAGATCATGCCCGACGATCTGCCGATCGAGATCGCCGAACGTCAGGTGCGCATGGCCAAGGCCGTCGAGCCGAAGCGCCTGCACTTCGAAAAGGATCGTCCGGCACTGCCGATGGACGAGCCGTTCGACAAGACGTCCGACCGTCTGCAGCAGCTGCGTGAGATCTGGGCGAAGATCCAGACCCGCAAGGCCATCTACGACGCCATGCAGACCATGGAATACCAGATCAACTCCAACCGTGTGTCCAACGGCCAGACCCCGTTCGTGACCGTCGGCTTCGGTCTCGGCACCGACTGGTTCGCGCGCGAAATCCAGCGCGCCATCTTCCTCAACCGCATCCGCGGCCTCGGTTCCGAGCATCACACCGCCATCTTCCCGAAGCTCGTCTTCACCATCAAGCACGGTGTGAACGCCGATCCGGGCGACCCGAACTACGACCTGAAGCAGTTGGCCCTCGAATGCGCCACCAAGCGCATGTACCCGGACGTCATCTTCTACGAGAACATCGTGAAGATCACCGGCTCCTTCAAAGCGCCGATGGGCTGCCGTTCCTTCCTGCAGGGCTGGATCGACCCGAAGACCGGCAAGGATGTCGAGGACGGCCGCATGAACCTCGGCGTGGTCACCGTGAACATTCCGCGCATCGCATTGGAATCCCACGGAGACAAGGACCGCTTCTGGAAGATCTTCGACGAGCGCATGACCGTCGCCCATCAGGCGTTGCAGTTCCGCATCATGCGTTGCAAGCAGGCCACTCCGGTCAACGCCCCGACCCTGTTCCGCTTCGGCGCATTCGGCCGTCTCGGCGCCAACGACAGCGTTGATCAGCTGTTCCGCAACGAACGCGCCACCGTGTCCCTCGGCTACATCGGCCTGTATGAGGCGACCAGCGTGTTCTATGGCAAGGACTGGATGCGCGACCACGACTGGGATCCGGAAGGCAAGGAATTCGCCCTGTCCATCGTCAAGCGCATGAACGAGCTGTGCAAGGATTGGAGCACCGCGGAAGGCTACCACTACTCCGTGTACTCCACGCCGGCCGAATCGCTCACCGACCGCTTCAACCGCATGGACCGCGAGAAGTTCGGCGAAGTGGACGGCGTCACCGACCACGACTTCTACACCAACTCCTTCCACTACCCGGTGTGGCTGCAGCCCACGCCGATGGAGAAGCTCGACTACGAGAAGGACTTCCCGTACTACGCGTCCGGCGGCTTCATCAACTACTGCGAATTCCCGTGCCTGCAGGCCAATCCGAAGGCGCTCGAAGCGGTGTGGGACTACGCCTACACCATCGGCATCGGCTATCTCGGCACGAACACGCCAATCGACCGTTGCTACGAATGCGGTTTCGAAGGTGACTTCGAACCGACCGAAGAAGGCTTCAAGTGCCCCGAATGCGGCAACTCCGACCCGGACCGCTGCAACGTGACCAAGCGCACCTGCGGCTACCTCGGCAATCCGGTGCAGCGCCCGATGGTGCACGGCCGACACGAGGAAATCGCGCACCGCGTCAAGCACATGAGCGGCGAAACCGGCCATGTCACCCTTGACGACGGTTCCGAACGCGAATGGTTCGAGGAAGCCAAGTAATCAATCGCAATAATCGCAAAACAACAGGCAATTCAGGAGCAACGTATGGTAAGCAGCGCCGATCCCGCTGTGTCTCGCCGTGATTTCGCGGCCGGCGAAACCGGCCGCGGGCCGTTCATTCCGACAAACCGCGCCAGCAACCCGCGTGCCGGACAATGGACGAACGCGATGAGCCACAACATGATCGCCGACTACAAGCGGTTCCTCATGACCGACGGCGAGGGAATCCGCTGCTCGCTGTACGTCTCCGGCTGCCCATTCCACTGCGAAGGCTGCTACAACTCGTCGATCTGGGATTTCCGCGCCGGCCACGAATACAACGACCGGCTCGAAGCTCAGATCATGGCCGATCTGAGCCTGCCGTACGTGCAGGGCATCACCTTCCTCGGGGGCGAGCCGCTGCTCAACACCGGCGTGCTGCTGCCGCTTTCACGCAAGATCCGGGAGCGGTTCGGCCGCACCAAGGACATTTGGTGCTGGACGGGCTACACGTGGGAGGAGCTCATGCGCGAAGGCGAAAGCCCCGACAAGCGTGAACTGCTCGAACAGATCGATATCCTCGTGGATGGCCGGTATATCAAGGATCTGCACGATTCGCTGCTGCAGTTTCGCGGCAGCTCCAACCAGCGCATCATCGATGTGCCCAAGTCGTTGGAAAGCGGGCAGGTGGTGCTGTGGTCGAAACTACACGATCAGACGCGGTTCATTCCCGAAATCTACGGCAAGGACCGCGCTGCGGGGGAGGGGGCGGCTTCCTGAATGGTTTTGAACGGTTCGTATACGAACGGTTGGAATTAGGCAAGCTGACTATATTCGTTGTCTAATTATGCGTCGTGTCGTGCACTTTATGCGATACCGTGCCGAATTAGGCAGGGGCACAGACTACCATTACATACTTGGATAACCGGGGCAGGGCGTTCGTGTTGGCACGGACGCAACCCGGCGGATGAGAACGATAGAGGTACAGTACATGGTCGAAGCAGCAGTTACCGCAGACAACACCTGCGATACGAAGCCGTTGCGCGTAGGTCTTGACATCGGTTCCACCACGGTGAAGGCCGTGGTGCTCGATCAGACCGATTCGCTCGACGCGGTGCTCTTCTCCGATTACCGTCGCCACCACGCCAACGTGCGTGCCACCGTGGCGGGCCTGCTGGAGGACATCCACAAAGAACTTGAGGCCCGTGGCCGCGGCGACGAGCCGATTCGTCTGGCCATCACCGGTTCCGGCGGCCTTGCCTTGGCCGATAATCTCCATGTGCCGTTCGTGCAGGAGGTCATCGCCGAGACCCGCGCCATCGACGAGGAATATCCGCAAGCCGACGTCATTATCGAACTTGGCGGTGAGGACGCCAAGATCACATATCTGAAGCCGACTCCGGAACAGCGCATGAACGGTTCCTGCGCAGGCGGCACCGGCGCGTTCATCGACCAGATGGCCACCCTGCTCGACACCGACGCGGCGGGCCTCAACGACATGGCCAAGCATTACGAGACGCTCTATCCGATCGCCTCCCGTTGCGGCGTGTTCGCCAAAACCGATCTTCAGCCGCTCATCAACGACGGCGCGGCCAAGCCCGATCTGGCCGCATCCATCTTCACGGCGGTCGCCACGCAGACCATCGCAGGTCTGGCGTCCGGCCGACCAATCCACGGCACCGTCATCTTCCTGGGCGGTCCGCTGTTCTTCATGTCCGAGCTGCGCGAGGCGTTCCACCGCGCGCTCGAAGGCAAAGTCGACGAATTCATCGTGCCGACCGACGCGCACCTGTACGTGGCGTTCGGCTCCGCGCTGCTCGCCGGCGAACCGGACCAACTCGAGGAAGGCCAGCATTTCGAAGCACGCACCTGCGCCGATATTCTGAAAAGCCTTGAAGATCTGAAGAATCTGCCGGCCAACACCCCCACCATGCCTCCGCTGTTCCCGACCGAAGCGGATCGCGAGGCGTTCAACAATCGCCATCATCGCGAGCACGTGCACATCGGCACTTTGGATGGCGCGCAAGGCCCGCACTTCCTCGGCATCGACGCGGGCTCGACCACCATCAAAGCGACGCTCGTCAACGACGACCGCGAAATCGTATGGTCGTCGTACGCCACCAACGAAGGCAGCCCGCTGACGGCCGCCGTCAACATCGTCAAGCAGATCCAAAGCCAGCTGCCGGAAGGCGCGTGGATCGCCCGATCCTGCGCCACCGGCTACGGCGAAGGCCTCATCACCACCGGCCTGCACCTGGACGAGGGCGTGGTGGAGACCATGGCGCACTATCGCGGCGCGGAAATGGTTTCACCTGGCGTCACCGCCGTCATCGACATCGGCGGCCAGGACATGAAGTATCTGGCGATTTCCGACGGCGTGATCGATTCGATCGCCGTCAACGAGGCATGCTCGTCCGGCTGCGGTTCATTCCTGCAGACGTTCGCGCAGTCCATGGGACTGACGATCGAGGAATTCACGCAGGCCGCGCTCAACTCCACGCATCCCGTCGATCTGGGCTCGCGCTGCACCGTGTTCATGAACTCCTCCGTCAAGCAGGCGCAGAAGGAAGGCGCCACGATGGAGGACATCGCGGCGGGCCTGTGCTATTCCGTGGTGCGCAACGCGCTGTACAAGGTGATCAAGCTGCGCGATTCCGGCGAGCTGGGCGACACCGTGGTGGTGCAGGGCGGCACGTTCCTCAACGACGCCGTGCTGCGCGCCTTCGAACTGCTCACCGAACGTGAGGTGACCCGACCGAACATCGCCGGCCTGATGGGCGCGTACGGCGCCGCGTTGACCGCACGCATGCACTATTCCGACGTGGCCGACGGTCTCGACGACGGCGATTCCGCCGCTACGGAAGGTGCGAAGACGGTCGATATCGCAGGCGTCACGCACACCGCATCCAGCATCGTGTCCGGCAGCGACCTCGACAACCTGTCCATGACGTCCGAACGTGACGTGTGCAAGCTGTGCCAGAACCACTGCAAGCTCACCATCACCACATTCCAGGACGGCTCCCGCTACGTGACCGGCAACCGTTGCGAACGCGGCGGCGATTCCAAGAAGCAGCGTTCCGACAGGCCCAACCTGTACGACTACAAATACAAGCGTTGCTTCGCCTACCGTCGTCTGACCGACAAGAAGGCCACCCGCGGCGAAATCGGCATTCCACGCGTGCTCAACATGTACGAGAACTACCCGTTCTGGTTCACGCTGCTCACCTCGCTCGGCTTCAAGGTGATGATCTCCGGCCGCAGCTCGCACGAACTGTTCGAAACCGGCATCGAATCGATCGCCTCCGAAAACATCTGCTACCCGGCCAAACTCGTGCACGGCCACATCAAGTGGCTGCTCAACAAGGGCATCAAGACGATCTTCTACCCGTGCGTGAGCTATGAGGAGAACTTCGTTCCCAACACCGACAACCACTACAACTGCCCGGTCGTGGCCAACTATCCGGTGGTCATCGGCGCGAACATGCCCGAACTGCGCGAGGAAGGCGTGCGCTACATGCGCCCGTACTTCAACATGGCCAACCATGAGCTCATGGTGGACCGCATCGTCGAGGAATTCGCCTGGGCCAACGTGACCCGCGAGGAAGCCGAAACCGCGGTCAAGGCCGCCTACGCCGAAAACGAAGTGTTCAAGCACGACGTGCAGATGGAAGGCCTCAAGGCCCTCGCCTACATGAAGGAACACGACTGCAAGGGCATCGTGCTCGCCGGCCGCCCATACCACGTCGACCCGGAAATCAACCACGGCATCCCGGAGACCATCTGCGCGCTCGGCATGGTGGTGCTTTCTGAAGACTCCATCTGCGAACTGCAGCCGGGGGAGAAGCTCAACCTGAGCGAATTCCTCGCCGAAGGCGAAGAGGATCCGCGCAAGAAGAACGCGAACGGCTTCCGCCACGTCGACGACCGCAAGGTCACCAAGATGCCATTGCGCGTCACCAACCAGTGGGCCTACCATGCGCGTCTGTACGCGGCGGCCAACTTCGTCGCATCCTATCCGGGACTCGAGCTCGTGCAGCTCAACTCCTTCGGCTGCGGCCTCGACGCCATCACCACCGACCAGGTGTCCGAGATCCTGGCGGACAAGGCCGACGTGTACACCATGCTCAAAATCGACGAGGTCTCCAACCTGGGTGCGGCGAAAATCCGTCTGCGCTCGCTTAAGGCGGCCGTCGAAGAGCGTGAACGCAACAAGAAGAACGACGGATTCCGCAAGACCGGCACCGAAGCGCCGACCCCCGGTCGCCAGGTCATGCTCGACACCGTCATGAAAGCCAATCCGAAACTCACCGAAGCCGTCACGGCCGCATCCAAGCGCGCGGCGGAAAACGGCAAGGGCGAATCGCAAGAAACCGCCAAAACGCAGACAAATGGCAAGGGCGCGTCCGCACACAACTCGGCGACCCTGTCCAAGTACGCGAACCGCATCCCGTTCGGCAAGAACATGAAGGACTACACCATCGTGGCTCCGCAGATGAGCCCGATCCACTTCTCTCTGGTGGAATCCGTCATCCGCTCCGGCGGCTACAAGTTCGACATTCTGGAGCACGCCAGCCGTGAGGACGTCGAAACCGGCCTGAAATACGTCAACAACGACGCCTGCTATCCGGCCATCATGGTCATCGGCCAGCTCGTGGACGCGATTCTGGAAGGCAAATACGATCCGGACCACACCGCGCTCGCCATCACGCAGACCGGCGGCATGTGCCGTGCCACCAACTACTTCGGCCTGATTCGCAAGGCGCTGGTGGACGCCGGTTATCCGCAGATTCCGGTGATCGCCATCTCCACGCAGGGCATCGAGGACAACCCGGGCTTCACCGCCACGCCGGCTTTGCTGCATCGTGCCATCAAGGCGCTTATCGTTGGCGATCTGCTGATGAAGTGCCTGTACCGCGTGCGTCCGTACGAAGTGACACCCGGCAGCGCGAACCAGCTGTACAAGACGTGGGACACCATCGTGCGCGAGACGCTCGAGAACCACGGTCGTTCCAAGACGGCACGCAAGTTCATAGGCAAGGAATACCTGCCGTATCCGACGCTCGTCAAGGAGATCGTCAAGTCGTTCGACGCGTTGCCGTTGAAGGACGAGCCGCGCAAGGTGCGCGTCGGCGTGGTCGGCGAGATCCTCGTCAAGTACCAGCCGGACGCCAACAACCATGTGGTCGACGTCATCGAATCGCAGGATTGCGAGGCCGTGGTGCCGGGCATCATGGAATTCATGACCACCCGACCGTACATTTCCGACTGGAACGAGCATTACCTCGGCATGGGCGGCAGCAAGCTCGGCTATGCGCTGATGCGCAAGGGCCTCGACCTGTATAACGCGCCGGTACGCGAGGCGGTCGATCTGGCTCACGGCAAGTTCTCGCAGGATCTGCCGATGCCTGAACTGGTCAAGAAGGCCGACGAGGTCACGTCCGTGGGCGTGCAGGCCGGCGAAGGCTGGCTGCTGACCGCGGAAATCCTGGAACTCATCGAATCGGGATGCCCGAACGTGGTGTGCGCGCAGCCGTTCGCCTGCCTGCCGAACCACGTGACAGGCCGAGGCATGTTCGGCAAGATCCGCCGACTGCATCCGGAAGCCAACATCGTGTCCATCGATTACGATCCGGGCGCTTCGGAAGCCAACCAGCTCAACCGCATCAAGCTGATGATCTCCGCTGCCAAGAAGGCGCACCGCGCAGCCGAAGAGGCGCGCAACAGCGAGAAGGCCGCTTGAATCGCCATTCTTATTTCCGTCGAACCGACGTTGGGAAACTTTCCGACGTCGGTTCGACGGTATCTGAGCCGCCAAATCGACGGCTGATTCGGCGATCGTAAAATCGATGGTCGTCGAATCGGCATTCAAATCGCCAGCCAAATCGATGGGGAATGATGGTCGGTTATCGATTTTCCGTATAGCGTAGCCTGCGTTGCGAATGGCGCTTTTCGTTAGGATGGCCACTATGACAACGCCAAAGATCACGTACGCGCACCTGCTGACCGAGCCGAATCCGAAGCATGTGGAAAGCCTTATCAAATTCTTCGAATCCGGCTGCCAACAGCGCGGCACCGGCGGTTTTGGCGTGGAAATCGAACACCTGCCGGTACATAACAGCGACGATACCGCGGTGACCTACTACGAAAGCAACGGCATTGAAGCGTTGCTCAACCGCATCCGCCCGTATTACGACGAAAACAAGGAATACTGGGAAAACGGGCGACTGGTCGGACTCGCCCGTGACGGCATCTCCGTATCTTTGGAACCGGGCGGACAGTTGGAAACGTCCATCGGCATCCTGCACAAGCCGGAGGAGCTCGCCACATTGTACGGCGCGTTCCGCCGCGAAGTCGACCCCATCCTCGAAGAACTTGGTTTCCGACTCGTCAACTATGGTTACCAACCGAAATCCAGTTACGCCGACATTCCCGTCAATCCGAAGGACCGATACAAGGCGATGACCGCCTACCTGGGACGTGTCGGACAGTTCGGTCCGTGCATGATGCGTTGCTCCGCTTCGACACAGGTCAGCATCGACTACGTTTCGGAACAGGACGCGATCGCCAAACTGCGGTTGGGCACGGTGATCGGCCCGATTCTGGCATGGTTCTTCCGTAACACTCCGTATTTCGAAGGTGGGGAGAATCCTTATCCGCTGCTACGCCAACGCATGTGGGATTATCTCGATTTCCAGCGCACGAACGTCATTCCTGGCCTGTTCGATCCGCGTTTCGGTTGGGAGGATTACGCGGTGGATGTGCTGTCCACGCCGATGATGTTCGCCGACCTGACGCACACGCCCGAAGCGCTGGCGGTGCCCGGAACCGATCTGCACCATCCGGCGTTCTACGAGAACGCGAACGACGTGTACCCGGACCGCGAGCTCAACGCGTACGAGATCAACCATGTGATCTCCACGCACTTCAACGACGTGCGTTTGAAGAACTTCATCGAATTCCGCCACTGGGATTCGCTGCCGGTGGCCCGCGCCGAGCGGCTTACTGAAATCATCGGCTCGCTGTTCTACGATCCGACGAATCTCGACCGACTGGAAAGCTACTTCGACGGCATCCGCGAGGAGGACGTGTTCGAGGCCAAGGCGAACCTGCAGGCGCGCGGAAGCCAGGCCATCCCATACGGCAACTCGCTGGAATTCTGGCAGGAGTTTCTCGGCCTTGAGGGTGTGCTCGCCGACGAACCGGGCGACCCGAAGCATCCGGACGTCTTCCAGGCGTGACCGGCCGAGGGCCCGTCCGATGGTACGCTGTTCCATATGGTTACCGAGGGGAAGAAACGTATCCGCAAATCGCCCGAAGAGCGCAAACGCGAAATCATCGCGGCGGCGGGCAAGCTGATCGGCGAGAAGGGGTATTACGGTACGTCGCTCAAGGACATCGCCGACGCCATCGGCATGAGCCAGCCCGGACTGCTGCACTACATCGGCAACAAGGAGCGGTTGTTGTCGCTGCTGGTCACCGATAGCTACGACCAGCAGGGCACACCCGCCGACTTCGCTAAGTCGGGATTGCCCGGCAGCGATTCTGACGGCATGCTGTTTCCCGCATATCTGCGGTTTCTGGTCCGCTACAATGCGCAACGCCGCAGTCTGCTGCAGCTGTACATGGTTTTGGAAACCGAATCGTTCAACGCGGACCATCCACTGCACGAGTATTTCGAAAACCGACCGGATCTGACGTGGGAGCATTACTCAAAGTTCGCATGGAAACTGCCTCCGGAAGTCGGCGGATGGGATAATATGCGGCCGATCGTACGGCAATGCATCGAGGCGATGGACGGTATCCAGCTGCGGTGGATGCGCAAACCGCCGATCGACCTGTATGACGAATGGCTCGCCTTCGAACGGTTGATTTTTCCCTCTCCGGTATGGGACGGATACCGGTAAAAAGTAGCGGCTGGTCGTATATCTAATGTTTATTAGGTAAGACACGCCTTATTTCCAAGCCTCTTGACATATGTGCGGGCAGATAATATATTTCTTATATCTAATACTTGTTAGATAAAAATCTCGACCGTAGTCAGCGAAGACGTAAGGAACAAGAAAACCATGAGTCGCAACGAAGTGGACCACATCCTTTTTGGCGCAGCATACTATGACGAATACCTCATGATGAAAGGCATCGACCGCATCGATGAGGATATGAAAATGATGAAGGACGCGGGGCTGAACGTCATCCGCATCGCCGAATCCACATGGAGCACCTGCGAACCGCAACCGGGCGTATTCGACTTCACCTACGTGGACCGTGCGCTCGACGCCGCGCAGCATGCCGGCATCGATGTCATCGTCGGCACGCCGACCTACGCGGTGCCCAGCTGGCTCGTCAAACTCGACCCGAGCGTGCTCGCGGTCACGCCGAACGGACAGGGCAAGTATGGCGCGCGCCAGATCATGGACATCGTCAACGCCACCTACCGTTTCTACGGCGAACGCGTGATCCGCAAGCTCATCTCCCATGTCGCCGACCATCCGGCCGTCATCGGCTATCAGGTGGACAACGAGACGAAATACTACGATTCCGTCTCCGATGACATGCAGCGCCTGTTCGTCAAGTACCTGCGGGAGAAGTTCCACGGCGATCTGGACGAGCTCAACCACCACTTCGGCCTTGACTACTGGTCCAACCGCATCGACTCCTGGGAGGACTTCCCGGACGTGACCGCCACCATCAACGAGTCCCTGGGCGGCGAATTCGACAAGTTCCGCCGCGACCAGGTGCGCGCCTTCCTGCAGTGGCAGGCCGACATCGTGCGCGAATACGCGCATGACGACCAGTTCATCACCCACAACTTCGATTTCGAATGGCGCGGATACTCCTACGGCGTGCAGCCGGCCGTCGACCACTTCAAGGCCTCGACCGCCGTGGACATCACCGGCGTGGACATCTACCACCCCACCGAGGACGACCTGACCGGCAAGGAGATCGCCTTCGGCGGCGACATGACCCGCTCCACCAAGGACGGCAGGAACTACCTGGTGCTCGAAACGGAGGCCCAGGGCCAGCACGGTTGGGTGCCGTTCCCGGGCCAGCTGCGCCTGCAGGCCTACTCCCACCTCGCCTCCGGCGCCGACATGGTGGAATATTGGCACTGGCACTCCATCCACAATTCCTTTGAAACATATTGGAAGGGCCTGCTGAGCCACGACCTCGAACCGAATCCCACCTACCGCGAGGCGGGCGTGTTCGGCCGCGAGATCGCCAAACCGGAAGTGGGAGAGCGGCTCGTCCACCTGAAGAAGCACAACAAGGTGGCCATCATGGTCAGCAACGAATCGCTGACCGCGCTCGACTGGTTCCTCATCGAAGCCGGCTTCCCGTTCGGCGGCACCCTCAAGTACAACGACGTGGTGCGCAACATCTACGACGCGCTGTTCGAACTCAACGTGGAATGCGATTTCATCCCGTCCGACGCGCCGGCCGAACGCCTGGCCAAATACGAGATGATCGTGACCCCGGCACTGTACTGCACTCCGCAGGAAACAACCGACCGTCTGCGCGAATTCGTCTCCAGCGGCGGCCACCTTGTCTCCACCATGCGCTCCTTCGTAACCGACGACGAGGTGACCGTATGGCACGACCGCGCGCCGCACAACCTCACCGACGTGTTCGGCATGACCTACAACCAATTCACCCGCCCGAACGGCCACGTATCCGTGGAATTCGCCGGAACGCTCGCCAAAACCCCGGCAAGCGACGCGCAGGCGCTCATCGAACTGGTCACCCCATTCGACGGCACCGACGTGCTCGCCAGCTACGGCCACTACGCGTGGAAGAATTACGCCGCGGTGACCCGACATGGCTTCGGCAAGGGCGACGCCGAATGGATCGCCACCCTGCTCGACGCCGACACCATCCGCGCCGTCCTGCGTGAAGCCGTGGAACACGCGGGCATCGCCGATGCCGGCACCGCGCTCGCCGGACAGGTGACGGTGCGCCGCGGAACGAACGCCCGCGGCGAGCAGGTGACGTATCTGCTCAACTACTCCGCCGACGAGGTCACCATCGACAGCCCGGTGTCGGGCGATGTGGTGGTCGCTCCGGTGGTGGTGGGCACCGACGGCACCGTCGATGAATCCGCCACCGCGGCGATCGCTCTGAAGGAGGGCTCGAAGGTCGAGGTGGGCGACAGGCTGACGATCGGCCGCTGGAATGTGGTCGTCATCGCCGGCTGAGCCGCGAAGCGGTGGTGGCGCGTCGGCCCGCTGGGTCAGGGGATGAGCAGGTCGATGATGGCCTTCCATTCCCCGATGAAGTCGACGTCATGCGATCCGTTGAGCCAGCGCAGCTGCAGGCCTTCCATCGCGGACAGGACCTGCAGCGCGGTGCGCTCCGGATCGGCGACGCCGTCGCGCTTGGCCGCGAACGCGTATTCCTTCAGCAGATTGATTTCGCGCTGTTCGAAATACTCGTGCACGGGATGGTCCTTGCTCAGCGCCTCGCTTTCCAGCAAGGTGTAGAGCCGGACCATCTCCGGACGGTCGGCGTTGGTCTCCACGGTTCCCGTGGAAATGGCCTTCAGCCCCAGATCGCAGTGGTACGCGATGCCGTCGTCAAGGACTTCGCCGGTCACGCCCTGCACGCCAAGATGCTCGGCGATGGCGATCTGATTGGTCCGATCGGCGTATTTGAGGGTTTCCTCAAGCAGTTGTTCTTTGGATTTGAAGTAGTAAAGGAGGCCGGCTTCGGTGATGTTCTGAGCCTGGGCCACATCGCGTATGGTGAAGCCCCAGAAACCGAACTGGGAGATGAATGAGACCGTGGTTTCGAGAATCGCCTTCCTGCGATCCTCGGCGCTCATTCGCTTTCTGGGTTTGTTTTCGGTGCGGCGACGCATATGCTCTCCTTCATCTGGTGCTTACTAAGGTACAAGAAGGGGGAGAAGAAGACGATGGGAACCCTTGGAACACGCCGGATTATCGCAGACAAACGATTTGTAATATGATTTAACTAAGTAGTTACTAGGTAATAAAAACCGGTGACTGTGAAGCTGAATGAAACAGTGTCCGACCGGTTTTGCAAACGCTTTGAGACGGCGATGACATGACGTCGACTTGTGCCTTTGCGAAAGATGGTTTACGCTGAAAACACGTTAGTTGCCACATGGTAGTTAACAGATGGGGCGAGGCCGTCCCACCACCACATACACCGCTAAGGTGCGGAATCGCACACAACATAACATAAGTTCACTACTGAAGCATGATTCGAAGGAGAGAGTTTCATGAGTGAAGCAATCGCCAGCAAGGCGGAGCGCCTTGCCGCTTACAACGCCAACATCGCCGCGGCGGAAAAGGATCCGTCGCTGTCCCCGGAAACCGGCAAGCCGCTGTCCAAGATGAACGCCGCACGTTTCGGCGCAGGCTTCCTGGTATTCGGAGTGCTGTGGATGTCCGGTCTGGGCATCGTTTCCGCAGTGCTGCTGCCCATGCACTACAAGACCATCCCGGGCGTCAACGCCGATGCGTTGGTCGGCATCGTCAACGCCCCTTCACCGCCGTCGCGTCTCTGGTCGCCAACCTGATGTTCGGCAACTTCTCCGATCGTTCCCGTTCCAGGTTCGGCCGTCGTACCCCGTGGATCCTCTTCGGAGCCGTGCTCGGTGGCGTCATGCTGTTCCTGACCGGCACCACGCATAACGCCGTGCTGTTGACGATCTTCTACTGCGGCTGCATGTTCGGTCTCAACTGCATGATCGCTCCGCTGGTGGCCATCCTGTCCGACCGCGTGCCGTCCGGCATCCGCGGAACCATGTCCGCCTTCTACGGCGCCGGCTCCACCATCGGCGCTCCAATCGGCACCATGCTGGGCGCCCTGTTCATCGAAAACCTGGTTCCGGGCTTCGCCGTCGCCGGCGTGCTCATGTTCCTCGGCGGTGTCGTCGCCGTGATCATCCTGCCGAAGGAGCAGTCCGCCGACTTCCTGCCGAAGGACGAAGGCTCCTTCAAGGACATCCTCGTCTCCTTCCGCCCGCCGAAGTTCTCCACCGCCCATGACTTCTACAAGGCTTTCGCCGGCCGCTTCTGCATGCTCATCAGCTACCAGATGATCAACGTCTACCAGCTGTACATCATCCAGAACTACATCGGCCAGTCCGTCAAGGAATCCGCCGTCACCGTGTCCGTCGTGTCCATGATCATGATGGTCATGTCCCTGGTTGGTTCCTTCATCTCCGGCCCGGTGTCCGATTTCATCGGTCGCCGTAAGGTTCCGGTCGTCGTGGCCTCCGTGCTCTTCGCCGTCGGCATCGCCATGCCGTGGCTGATTCCGTCTTCGCTGGGCATGTACCTGTTCGCCGGCATCGCAGGTCTCGGCTACGCCGTCTACTCCGCCGTCGACCAGGCCCTGCTCGTGGACGTCCTGCCGAACAAGGAAGAAGCCGGCAAGGATCTGGGCATCCTGAACATGGCCACCACCCTCGGCCAGATGTGCGGTCCGGTCATCATGTCCACCATCGTCGTGGCACTGGGCTACAACTTCGCGTTCCCGGTCGCCATCGCATTGGCCATCATCGGCTGTATCTTCATCATGGCCATCAAGAAGGTCAAGTAAGACAGCTGCTCCAAACCGGGGAGATGGTCGTTTTCGTAGACTGTCTCCCTCCGCGGGGCCAAATCGCCCCGCATCCCATCCATACCAAACATCAACGCATATTCGAATTATCAACGACGATACCAAGGAGCATCATGACCACCTGGATTGCAACGACGCAAGACGACAAGCTTGCCGACCGAACCTCCGACATCGAATCCACCAACGCCACCACCGCGGCCGACCTGCAGCTCGACGGCAACGAATACCAAGCCCTGCGCGGCTTCGGCGGCTGCTTCAACGAACTCGGCTGGCTGCCGCTGCAGAACGTCAGCGAAGCCGAACGCGACCAGATCATCAAGGAACTGTTCAGCCCCGACGAGATGAACTTCACCTTCAACCGCGCCCCCGTCGGAGCCAACGATTTCGCCGACCACTGGTACAGCTACGACGAGGCCGACGGCGACTACGAGATGGAACATTTCTCCGTCGAACACGACGAACAGACCCTGATCCCGTACATCCACCGCGCGCAGGAATGGCAGCCGAACATGCAACTGTTCTCCAGCCCGTGGAGCCCGCCGACGTGGATGAAGCGCCCGAAGGCCTACAACTACGGCCGTCTCGTGCAGACCCCGGAGAACCTCAGAGCCTATGCCAAATACTTCGTCAAGTACATCCGGGCCTACGCCGAGCACGGCATCACTGTGAACCAGCTGCACGTGCAGAACGAGGTGTTCGCCGACCAGAAGTTCCCGAGCGCCCTGTGGGATTCCGAAGCGCTCAAGGTGTTCATCCGCGACTACCTCGGACCGGCGTTCGACGAGGCCGGACTCGACACCGACATCTGGCTGGGCACCCTCAACGGCCCGGAGGACATGGCTTGGACCGGCGGCGGCTATGGCATGACGCTCAACAACTACAACCGCTTCGTCGACAACATCCTCTTCGACGACGGCGCGCGCAAGTACATCAAGGGCATCGCCTACCAGTGGGCCGGCCAGAACTGCATCGCCCGCACGCACGAATCATGGCCGGAGATCGAGCTGATCCAGTCGGAGTCCGAATGCGGCACCGGCGACAACAGCTGGGAGTACGCGGAGTACATCTTCCATCTGATTAACCACTACTTCCGCAACGGCGCCACCGCATACACCTACTGGAACATGATTCTTGACGACCAGGATTCCACATGGGGCTGGTGGCAGAACTCCCTGTTCACCATCACCGCCGACACGCATGAGGTGCGCCGCAATCCGGAATACTACGTGATGCGTCACTTCTCGCATTTCGTCAGGCCCGGCGCGAAGGTGCTCGGCACCACTGGCCATTTCAACTCGATGGCCATCGCCTTCCGCAATCCGGACGGCACGGTGGTGGTCGTGGCGCAGAACGCCCTCGACGAGGAGCGCCCGTTCGAATTCGCCGATCCCGATGCCGCCGAACGTGGTTTCAAGGTGACGCTTGCTCCGCGATCGTTCAACACTTTCGTGCTGGACTGAGCCGGAGTGATACGGCGTCGGCTCGCGCGTAATGCCGGTTTTCCCCTTTTTCTCGGCGATATGCCGATCACCGACGTCCTGCCCATGAGGTGCCCGCCGCGATGGATCCCCTCCATGCGCGGCGGGCACCTTTGTTTGTATTGGTGGTTTTTCTTATCCGAGCAGTCCTTCGCCGTGGGATGCCGACGAGATTGGGTTGCGTGTGGAACGGAAATGTATTAGACTATAACTAAGTAGTTACTAAGTAATAGAAACTGCATGACGTACGAAGGAGTGCATATGAACCTCGACTACATCAAAGGCGTGAACCTCGGCAACTGGCTGGTTCTGGAAAAGTGGATGAACCCGGCATTATTCGATGGAACCACTGCCGATGACGAATACTATCTGCCGACGCAACTCGATCCGGCCGTGTACGAGGCGCGCATCAGGACCCACCGCGCCGAATACATCAACGAGCGCGACTTTGCCACCATCAAATCGTGGGGGCTGAACTCCGTGCGCATCCCCGTGCCGTACTTCATCTTCGGCGACCGCGCGCCGTTCATCGGCTGCATCGACGAACTCGACAAGGCCTTCAACTGGGCCGAGAAATACGGTCTGACCATCCTCATCGACCTGCACACCGCGCCGATGAGCCAGAACGGCTTCGACAACGGCGGCATCTCCGGCGTGTGCAAGTGGGCGCAGCTGCCCGACGAAGTCGAATTCGTGCTGTCCGTGCTCGAACGCCTCGCCAGGCGGTACGGCCATCGTCGGGCGCTGATGGGCATCGAAATCATCAACGAGCCGAACACCACCACCTGCTGGCCGATGGCGAACGTGACCGAACGCTACAAGGCGGTCGATCCGGAACTCGCCGAAGGCACCGGCCCGATCGCATTCGACTGGCTCAAGAACTTCTACATCACCGCCTACCACCGTCTGCGCGACGCCGACAAGGGCGCATTGCCGACCGACAAAGTCGTGGTGTTCCACGACGGTTTCGACATCGAACAGTGGAAGGACTTCATGCGCGGCCCCGACGGCAAGCTCGCGCCCGAGTTTAAGAACGTGGTCCTCGATACCCACCAATACCTCATGACCGCCGAAACGATGGGTTGCCCGCAGACAGCGGAGGGCTACGACGACTTCGTGAGGAATACCTATGCGCCGATGATCGCCGAGATGAGCGAATACTTCCCGGTGATTGTGGGGGAGTGGTGCCTGTTCAACTCCGTCGGCTGCGGTGTGGACACCCACGGCGGACAAAGCGTGCTCAACGGCGAGGAAGGGGCTCAGGTCGAAACCCTGACCGCCGAACAGAAGCGCTCGCTGTACCAGGGCGTAGCCGAATCCCAGCTCGCCGCATGGAGCAAGGGCAGCGGCTTCTACTACTGGAACTACAAGCTGCTCACTGACACTGTCAACACTCCCGGCTGGATCGGCTGGGACGCATGGGACCTTGGACGCTGCATCGCCCAAGACTGGTTCCCCATCCAGAAGTAGCCCAGCCTTTCGCCATCGCCGGCCCCGACTTCGATACCACCACCTTCTCCGATGAATACTGCAAGTATGGCGAATTCACCGGCACCATGGTCGGCGTCGCCGTCACCGATGCCGCGTTGCATGAGAAGACTGCCGACTTCGACTTCTTCGACTACGAGGCGGACAAGACGAAGCCGGTCGACTGATCCCGCCCATCCGGCCACGATCATTCCGAAACCCCAATCCGGCCGTGGTCCGATTCCAACCGGCCGCGTGGCTGATTGCGGGACGCATACAATGGGCCAAGGAACGTTGCGTTCCTTGGTCCATTGGGCTGAAATAGGGGTTTGGTTTGGGCTGTTTGGTTTTTGAATGGGCGGAAACGGCAAGTCGGGCGAAACCCCGCGTGGAAAGGCGGTGAGACGCATGGTGCTGGGCATCGACGAGCGAATCAACGGCGTGAACCTCGGCAACTGGCTGGTGCTGGAGAAATGGATGGATCCGGAACCGTTCGTCCGCACTGACGAAGACGACGAAATCTGGATGCATCGCACGCACGGCGCCCTCTGGTCCGAGCGGAATCTCGCCGAGGAACTGCGCCGGCACCGCGACGCCTACATCACCCTGGAGGATTTCCGCATCATCGCCGACCATGGGCTCAATCTCGTGCGCATTCCCATACCATATTTCATCTTCGGCGACTGGCCCGGACATCCGGGCTGCATCGCATACCTCGACCGCGCGTTCCGTTGGGCGCGGGAGACGGGACTGAAGATCATGATCGACCTGCATACCGTGCCCGGCTCACAGAATGGTTTCGACAACGGCGGTCTGACGGGCGTGTGCAAATGGGCGCAGAATCCGGACTTGGTGGAATACGCGCTGAATGTGCTGGAACGATTGGCCCGCCGATATCGTGACGAGCCGACCCTACACAGCATCGAAGTGCTCAACGAACCAGTGAGCTGGTCGGTGTTCCATGGCACGTCGAATACGGCGAAGGACGTCCGCGAGGCCTCCGGCAGCACGCATGTCCCACTACGCTTTCTGAAGCGCTTCTACCGCGACGCCTACACCCGGCTGCGCGCCATACTGCGCCCGGAAACCATAATCGTATTCCATGACGGCTTCCGACTGCTCCGCTGGGGCGACTGGTTCCGTCGCGCCGGCATGCGCAACGTCATGCTCGACACCCACCAATATCTCATCGCCATGGAGGAGCCGTTGTTCGCGGGACCGGCACGCCGACTGTACCTGCGATCGCGGCACCTGCCATGGCTGTACCGAATGCTGGTGGGTGCGCGCGAAATCGCCATCCGTTCGGCGGCCCGCCATATCCCTGTACTTGTGGGCGAGTGGTGCGTGGAGAACCGGTGGGCCCTGCACGGCCGGAACCGAGCGGACGCATACCGTCAAGTGTCGCGATTGCAACGCGCGGCATGGGATGCGTCGGCGGGGCAGGTCTATTGGAGCTACCAGCTTGCGCGTTCCGCGAAACCAGGCAGCGGCGAAGGGAAACCGCCACGTGACCCGCGCAACGGCGGCAATCTCGAAGCATGGGATCTGACCCGCGTATGGCGTCACGGATGGATTCAAGCGGATGCGCCCCACGATGACGTGGCATCGGCGCCGTCAATCAACGACAATCGACGCAAAGGGCATTAGACTCGGAGTCATGGCAGAGGAAGAGACTTCGAAACGTACCCGCAAATCGCCACAAGAGCGTCGTGCGGAAGTGCTGGATGCGGCGGTGCAGCTCATCAGCGAACGCGGATTCAACGGCATTTCCATCCAGGACGTGGCCGATCGCGTCGGCATCTCCAAACAAGGCGTGTTGCGATACGTCGACAACAAAGACAAAATGCTGGCGCTGGTATATGACGAATACTACGGGCAGACCGGCACGCCGGAGGACTTCTTCTCTTCGGGCATGCCGGGCAGCGACCCGTCCGCGCCGCATTTTCCCGCGTATCTGCGCTACCTGGTGAAACACAACTCGCGCCGCCGCATGATGGTGCAGCTGTTCACCGTGCTGTCGGCGGAATCCCTGAACCCGGATCACCCATTGCATGACGAATTCATGGGACGCATGGAGGACATCTGGGAACACTACTCGAAATACCCGTGGGTGGTTCCGCCGCAATTGGGCGCATGGGCCGGCAGCATGCGACCGGTGGTGCGCAAAGCCATGGAAATCATGGATGGCATTCAGCTGTGGTGGCTGCGCGAACCGGAAGTGGACTTGTGTGAGGAATGGTCCGAAATGGAGAATCTGCTGTTTCCCGCGCCCCTCTGGGATGCATACCGCTGATTTTATGTGTGTTCCGCATACGTTCGGGGGTGACCTGACGGCCACCCTCATTTTGCTTATCTTCTATTGTGGTAGTGCCTGAAAAGTTTGCTGAAAGAGACATGCTGGTTTCTTGAGATGTCGACCATTTTGATGCAGTCAGACTACCTGCTGCGCTTCCCGTGTAGACGCCAATGCTGGCTCCCAATATCCCTAGCGATACTAGTATCATTATTTTACGGAAGAGTCTAGATTCAGTAGAATTATCAATTCTACATAATAATTCGTCATATATAGAACCTGCTGCAGAATTAGTTACAATTGTCCCTCTGTAAAAAGTTAATTTTACTCATTATATTGACTATTTATAAGATAATTAGAACGTTGAATAATCTCAGATTCATTCTTGCCGGAAATAAGAAATTTCCTGTCAGAATCAACAGAGTTATGAGCGATACCTTTTTTCTTGCCCACAGATTCCAAAACCGCCCAATCCGGGATTTCTTTTTCCTTTGGCCAGTTCAATCCGGCGGTTTCCAGCAGTATGCCATACTGAGATGATCGCGTAATATTCGTATCCGCATCGACAAGACCAAGTTCCAATAGGAAGTTGGCCTTGCTTTGGTCTATGCCATAGGCGGCTGCCAGCTCCTGCTTGATGAGACCGCCTCCTCTGCGTGCCGCCATTTCCCCGAATGCGAAATCACCGGTTTCATTCTTATAGAATTCGATATGCATCACATTCGGAATCGTCTGATCGTTGAAAGATGCAATTAATTGCTTTGTCAGTCGGAGCAGCTCGGAATAGTCGGCACCGTTCTCATCCAACATCACGGAACCGGTGTTTTGTTTCTCGAAATCCAGTGGCGGGACAAGATATCGTGATGGTGAGATCAGAATCGAACCGGAATTGATATAGACTACATCCACATGGTAGACGGAACCGGAACAATATTCCTCTAAGTAATACTGGTTTGAATGCACGTTTCGTATGAATTCCGGCTTGGTAGCTAAAGCGGGCAGGTCATCTTTCGAATGCAATATCGTAATGCCTGCAGACCCTGCGCCCCATCGAGGTTTGAGAACAACCGTCTCCCAACGATCGAACGCCGAAATAATATCTCCAAAGCCTTGGCAGGTGGTATAGGGAATAATCTTTAATCCGGCATCAAGGGCCGATTGTTTCATCGTGACTTTATCTCGACAGCTTAACGCCAGTTCATGCTGTAAACCGGGAATTCCAAATAAACTTCTCGCCTCTGCAACCCTCAGTACGTCTTCCTCTGAGCTGGAAACTATCCTATCTGGTTTAAATTTCCTGACAATATCAAAGAATTTTGCGGTAGCGCTATCAGAGGAATAATCGGAGACCTCGATTTCCTTGATGACGGAGCTCGGCCAACTATGGTGTGCGGCTCGATCGTTCGAGGTGAAGACCATAACTTCTAAACAATCGAAACGTTCTTGGATTTCCTCAATCCATTTAGGATAATTTGAGAAGGATTTGGGCTGTTGCAGCAATAATACTTTCATGTCATTCCCCTTCCGGTGTACTCACCAAGACTTTTTCTTTCAATGACGAATGATTCTTTGTCCACGTTTTCTAATTTGATTAGTGACGACTGCAGGCATTATTCCCACTAACGCCAGTGCACACCAATACCAAGCCGTCAATCCTGCAGGACGTAGTGCCGGAACGATCCAACCGCCAAGGAATGAGCCTGCCGATTCACCAATGGCTGCAATTATTAGCCGATAGTTCAGAATGTCCACCAAAGGCTTATCTGGCTGTGCCTCTACCAGAGCAATATTGATTAATGGCGTATAGATGCATTCTGCAATGGAGAACACAACCAAGGAAATGATGCATATCCACCAGTACGACGAGACTCCGCAGGCGAATAGTGCGAAGGAAATTCCATAAATCCCCAGGCTTTTGACTATGAATGAGGTGGCATTATGTTCTTTGGTCATATTGCGCGAGATGATCTTACTTACCGGCATTTGCAGTGCTATGACCGATATGGCATCAATGGAATAGAACAATCCTCTTATGACTGGACTATCGGATAACGAGTGGAATTCCAATGCCATTCCGGCAAAAAGCTGACCATTCATTATACTGCCCACGAACACCGCCAGGATGGCAAGAACCGTACCGGGACTTTTCAGCGAGTCTGTAATGGTCTTCACGATGGAGGAAGTGTTTTCCTCGCCGCTTTTCTCATTGCGTATGAAGACATGATGAGTCAGCGCTATTGGAGCTAGTAAAGCAGAAAAAGCATAGAGTCCGACGATGATTGCAATAAAGAGCGTTTGTCCGAAAGCTTTATATATGTAATTCGAGCCCAGAGGTCCAATCGCGGATCCAAGATTGGCTGCCATGGTCACTAAAGCAAACAAAGAAGCCTGAATTTTTTTATCCTTTACTGTAGCGATGATATGCCCTCGTAGGGCAAAATTAACCAATGAAAGACCGAGTCCCAGCAAAGCCAAATCCGCAAAAAGGAAGCCGATAAAACCACCCATTGCCGGTTGTAGCAGCAAAAGTGAAAAAACCATGAATCCGAAACCGGTCTCGGTGAGGGATACCGTTGAGAAACGCTCAATCAGGCTACCTATAAAAACAGTACTGCCTCTAGAAAAAAGAGATAAAATTCCGAGCGCCAGTCCAACATATAGCGATGACGCCGCAGAAACTTGGCCGGTGAGAATAACCGAAAGAAGGGAGAAGAGACCGCTGTACGCAGCAGTATTCAAAAAGTAATTCACTGATATGGAGTCTCTTTTAATATCGTTCGGCTTCTCCATTTGAATGGACCTTCTTTTATGCTTTACAAATAATGTCTCCCCATGCTAGTTGTCATAGGGGAATTGTTCATTGCTGCGTCCACATATAGTGACGCTTGGTTTTGGCATACTTGGGGGGTGTCTGTTTCAAAGTTTACCGTGCTTTCTGCGGAATCGTTGAATCCTGAACATCCGTTGCATGATGAATTCACTGCTCGTATGGACGATATTTGGGAGAACTATTCGCAATATCCTTGGCTGGTTCCTCCGCAATTGGGTTCATGGAAGTCGAGCATGCGACCGGTGGTGCGTAAAGCCATGGAAATCATGGATGGTGTGCAATTATGGTGGTTGCGCAAGCCTGAAGTTGATTTATGCAAAGAGTGGGCTCAGATGGAAAACATGCTGTTTCCATCCCCGTTGTGGGATGCATATCGTTGATTTCAAATACTTGTTGAGATTGGCATTGCATGCGCGTGCGAAAAGGCGAGGGTCTGATGGTCCCTCGCCTTTTGCATTGACGGGGTTATGTCGAGTTGTGGATGTGTATATGATATACTAAACTACCGATTGGTAATTAAAGAAAATCGCTTCAATGAGGAAAGTGAGCAATCCATGGCCGAAACCACTGAAAATACTGTAAATCTGCCCTATAGGAATCCGGAACTTCCTACTGAGGAACGCATCGCCGATCTGCTTGGTCGCATGACTCTTGAGGAAAAAGTCGGACAGATGATGCAGCTTGACGCGCGAAGCGGCGATTTGGACGATCTGATCGTCAACAAGCATGTTGGTTCCATTCTGCACACCTCGCCGTCCGATCTGCCGAAAGCCGTGGAAACGGTGAACGCCAAAACCCGTCTCGGCATTCCGCTGGTGATCGGCGACGACTGCATTCACGGCTATTCCTTCTGGCCGGGAGCCACCATTTTTCCGGAACAGCTAGGCATGGCAACCACGTGGGATTCTGAAAAGGTACAGGCCGCGGGCCGTGCCACCGCCGAGGAAGTGTCAACCACCGGCGTGCATTGGACGTTCTCCCCGGTGCTGTGCATCGCGCGAGACACCCGTTGGGGCCGTGTGGGCGAAACCTTTGGCGAAGATCCGTACTTGATTGGCGAAATGGCATCGTCCATTGTCAAGGGCTATCAAGGTGGAGCCAAGGCGGGCGAGCCGCTCGCCAAAGACGCGATTCTCGCATGCGCCAAGCATTTCGCAGGCTATTCCGAAACACAGGGAGGGCGTGACGCTTCCGAAGCCGACCTGAGCCACCGCAAGCTGGAATCTTGGTTCCTGCCGCCATTCGAACGCGTAGCCAAGGAAGGCTGTGGCACCTTCATGCTCGGCTACGAATCCATCGAAGGTGTGCCGGTCACCTTCAACAAGTGGCTGCTTTCCGACAAACTGCGTGGCGCTTGGAACTATCAGGGCACGCTCATCACCGACTGGGACAACGTCGGCCGTTCCGTGTGGGAGCAGAAGGTCAAGCCTGATTATGTGCAGGCTGCTGCCGATGCGGTCAAGTCCGGCAACGACTTGGTGATGACCACGCCAAAGTTCTACGAGGGTGCGATCGAAGCCGTGAAGACCGGTCTGCTTGACGAATCGTTGATCGATGCCGCCGTGGCTCGTATTCTCGCACTGAAGTTCCGTCTTGGACTGTTCGAAGATCCACGCTTGCCCGACCAGAAGCGTATCGATGCGGTGATCGGTTCCGAAGAGCATCAGCAGCTCAACCTTGAAGTGGCTCGCGAAGCCGTGGCATTGCTGAAGAACGACGGTTCACTGCCGTTCAACGTGGCCGGTGCGAAGCGTATCGCGGTCGTTGGCCCGCTCGCCGATGACGCCCAGACCCAGCTGGGCGACTGGGCAGGCAGCTCCGGCCAGATCAACTGGATGCCTGACGGCCACCCGCGTGAAATGATCACCACCGTGCTTGATGGTTTCAAGCAGCTCGCTCCGGAAGGTTGCGAGGTCGTGTACTCTCGCGGTGCCAACATCGTGGATTTGGTGCCCGATCCGGAAGGCGAGTTCTACCCGGATGGACAGCCTCGCCCGAAGATCGGCGTTTCCGCCAAGATTGATCGCGCACTGCTTGGCGAAGCCGTGGAAAACGCACGTAAAAGCGACCTGATCGTGGCCGTGGTGGGCGATGTGATCCAGGCCATTGGCGAAGGCTGCTCCACCGCCACGCTTGAACTGCTTGGCGGACAGAATGCACTGATCGATGCACTGTCGAACGTGGCTCGCGAAACCGGCAAGCCGTTCGTGGTGGTGCTCGTCAGCTCCAAGCCGCAAGTGCTGCCGGCATCCGTGATCGGTACCAATGGCGTGATTGTTGACGAAACTCCAGCCGAAGGCACTTCGGCTCTGCTGTGGGCTCCAAGCCCGGGCATGAAGGGCGGCCAGGCCATCGCCGAAATCATTCTCGGCGAAACCGAACCGAGCGGACGCCTGCCGATCACCTTCCCGCGTCACGCAGGACAGCTGCCGGTCTACTACAACCAGATTCGAGGCCAGCACGGCAACCGTTACGCCGACCTCACGCAGAATCCGGCATTCGCATTCGGCGAGGGTCTGAGCTACACCACGTTCGAATACGGAGATCCGACCATCACCAACGTTCCGGAATCCGGCATATTCACCGAAACCGACACCGTGCATGCCGAAATCACCCTCACCAATACAGGCGATCGCAAGGGCACGGAAGTAGTGCAGCTCTACATCGGCGACATCGTGACCTCCTACAGCTGGACTGATCGTGAACTCAAAGCATTCCAGCGCGTGGAACTCGAACCAGGCAAAAGTAAGACCGTTGCCTTCGACATTCCGGTTTCCGATTGCACCATCGTCGATTCGGAAGCCAACCGAATCGTCGAACCGGGCGAATTCGAAGTGCTTATCGGCCATTCCAGCCGTCGCGAACACTTGAAGCGCACCACCTTCACCGTCGCGTAAAAGCGAAACGAAATAAGCCGTGTCGCAGAACCCAATAATCGACACGCTAGTCTGATATGAGCCGCCTACGAAATGCCGATCGTGGGCGGCTCGCATGAATGGACCATTGCCGTGGCATACGCGTTGTTTATGGCTGCTTCCGGATTCGTACTGGTGCCTGATCAGACGCATGCGTTGAACCAGTTGCCATTGTCAATGAACGCCGACTGTTCCGCGGTGATGAACGCCATGCAGCAGCTTGCCGGCGCGATTGTGCTTGCCACTGGCGGTTTACGGCTTTGTTCCCGATCGCTGTGGTTACGGTGCTACTGGGCACGGTGTTCATCATGCTGATTCGCAAGGTGAAGTAGCTGCAGTTACTGCAGTAGCCGAAGCAACGCGCAGTGTGCCGGCGATTGCGGCACACGTGATCTCGACATTGCGTTCCGTGTTGGCGATCAGAGTCGCAAGATCCGCCGGCCCGGGCGCAATGCCGAACGTTGCGACGATGCCGGTCTCGTTCAACGCTTCGATGGTGTGTGGATCGCGGGTTACCGTTCCACCGATGGCAATAGTTGGTTTTCCTTGTGATTGCGCCAGTTTCGCAATGCCACTCGGCACTTTGCCGTACGGTGTCTGACTGTCGATGGAACCTTCGCCGGTGATGATGACGTCGGCCCATGCGCATGCTTCGCGACCATGCGTAAGATCGAGCACAAGTTCGATTCCCGGCCGTACTGTTGTATTGAACAGGCCGAGCATCCCGCCGCCGGTACCGCCTGCGGCGCCTGTACCGGGAATGCGCTCAATATCGCGGCCCATTGTATTGCATGATCGCGTGTGCGAGATTCGCAAGTCCCTGATCGAGGAGTTCGACCTGCGCTGTGTTCGCGCCTTTTTGCGGAGCGAACACATGCGCAGCACCTTCTGGTCCGGTCAAAGGATTGGTGACATCGCAGGCGAGAACAATCGGAACATTTTTTACAAAATTGGGAACTTCCGAATCGTCAATCCTCTCCAAATCAACAAGAGAACCGCCACCAAGCGGAATATCATGACCTGCCGTATCAAGAAAACGAAATCCAAGCGCGCGAGCCAACCCCGTGCCACCATCCGTAGTGGCACTACCGCCCAAACCAAGCACAATACGATCCGCGCCAGCGTCAATCGCAGCACGAATCAGCAATCCGGTGCCGAACGTGGAAGCAGACAACGCATTGCGGTCGGCGGGGGAGACCCGTTCAAGTCCGCTTGCCGAAGCCAACTCGACCACGGCGGTGTGAAGAATACAAGAAGCACGATTATTGCCAAGAAAGCCAAACTGAGCGGTAATCGGGCGGCCGATCGCATCAACTGTCTCAACATTGTGCAACGTGCCGGCGGTGGCATGAACCAAGGCTTGCGTCAATCCTTCGCCGCCATCGGAAAGAGGCATGAGCCGGCATTCCGCCTGCGGATTGCCACGCTTAATGCCGCGAGCCATCGCCTGTGCGATTGCTTCAGCCGAAGCGGACTCCTTGAACGAGTCCGGTGCCAGCAAAATCCGCATATATGCCTCCTTTTACGTCTGCATCCATACATTAATGCAGTGCCGGGGCAGAGGCTTATCGGTAGCCCTCCCACATGGGCAGGGGGAACAGGGCGTCTTCGCATTCCGCCCACATGGCGTTCAGGTCCTGGCCGGGCGTGCGCAGCCAACGCAGCTGCACGCCGTCCATCATGGCGAATCCCGCATTAAGCAGCCGACGCGTATCAACACCTTCGGGCACGCGCCAACGGATGTTGAGTGCGGTGTCGGCATTATGCAGCTCACGGTTGGCGAAATACTCGTGTGCGGGGTGGTTCGGGTCGATCGCTTCGGCGCTCAACGTGGAAAACATGTGCACCTGAATCGGTCTGCGTGCGTTCACCGCCACGATTCTGCGCCACATGTCGGCAATCAACGGGCGTGGCTCACGTACTATGTCGGTAAGAATGTCTTCCGTCTCGGAATCGTAGACTTCGTCCAGCGCGGCTGTGAGCAGTCCTTCCTTACTGCCGACATAATGCAGCACGCCAGCCTTGGTGAGTCCTACGCGATCGGCGATTTTCTGCAGGGAAGTGCCGTAATAGCCGAGCGTTCCAAACAGTTCGACGGCCGCATTGAGAATCTCCGCTCTTCGGTCGACTTCTTCGTTGGCCATGATGATTCCCTTTCTTGCACTCATAGTGGCGGTTCATGTGCGCTGCAATGCTTATGAATCGCCATTTCTCTCAAGTTGTAAATACTGCAGTTACTTTACGGTCGGTTAACTGATTTTTCAAAGAAGATTGGCGTGTTGTGATGTTGATTTTGATAAAGTACCTACCGACCGGTTAGTAAAGATTTCGGGGTTGAGATTCCACAGGCCGGTTAACCGATACGAACTCAAGAAAACGATGCGAAAGAGGAACGTATGAGCGAAAACACCTATCCTTCCGTCAATGACCTGACGCTTGAAGAAAAGGCATCCCTAACTTCCGGCGGCGACGCTTGGCATCTGCAAGGCGTTGAAGCCAAGGGCATTCCCGGCTATATGATCACCGACGGCCCCCACGGCCTGCGCAAGTCCAACTCGGCCACCACCGGCGAAGTCGATCTGAACAACTCCGTGCCCGCCACCTGCTTCCCGCCGGCCGCGGGCCTGTCCAGCTCGTGGAATCCGGAACTCATCCACCAGGTCGGCGAAGCCATGGCCGAAGAATGCATTCAGGAGAAGGTTGCCGTAATTCTCGGCCCCGGCGTGAACATCAAGCGCAACCCGCTTGGCGGCCGCTGCTTCGAATACTGGTCCGAAGACCCGTATCTGGCGGGTCATGAGGCGGTCGGCATCGTCGCAGGCGTGCAGTCCAAGGGCGTGGGCACTTCGCTCAAGCATTTCGCCGCCAACAGCCAGGAGACCGACCGGCTGCGCATCAGCGCCAACATCTCCCAGCGTGCGCTGCGCGAAATCTACTTCCCGGCATTCGAACACATCGTCAAGGAAGCCCAGCCGTGGACCATCATGTGCGCATACAACTGCATCAACGGCGTGCATGCCGCCCAGGATCGCTGGCTACTCACCGACGTGCTGCGCGACGAATGGGGCTTCCAAGGTATCGTCATGAGCGACTGGGGCGCCGACCACGACCGCGTGGCCTCCCTCAATGCGGGCCTCAACCTCGAAATGCCGCCAAGCTACACCGACGACCAAATCGTCTACGCCGCACGCGACGGCCGCATCCAGCCGGCACAGCTCGACCGCATGGCACAAGGCATGATCGACTTGGTCAGCAAGACCCGCGCAGCCATGAGCGTCGAAAACTATCGTTTCGACATCGAAGCCCACGATGAGGTCGCACATCAGGCCGCCGTCGAATCCATGGTGCTCCTCAAGAACGATGACGCCATTCTGCCAGTCGCTGGCGATGCCAAGGTCACCGTCATCGGCGAATTCGCACGTACCCCGCGCTACCAGGGCGGTGGTTCCTCGCACATCACCCCAACCAAGATGACCAGCTTCCTGGACGCCCTCACCGAACGCGGCGTGGATGCCAAGTTCGCCCCAGGATTCACCCTCGACCTCGAACCGGCCGATCCGGCACTCGAAGCCGAAGCCGTCGAAGCTGCCAAGGGCGCCGACGTGGTGCTCATGTTCCTAGGGCTCCCTGAAGCGGCCGAATCCGAAGGCTTCGACCGTGAGACCCTCGACATGCCGGCCAAGCAGATCGCACTGCTCGAAGCCGTCGCAGCCGAAAACAAGAACGTTGTGGTCGTACTCTCCAACGGCTCCGTCGTCACCGTGGCACCATGGGCCAAGAACGCCAAGGGCATCCTCGAATCCTGGCTGCTCGGACAGTCCGGCGGTCCGGCGCTCGCCGACGTGCTGTTCGGCAAGGTGAGCCCGTCCGGCAAGCTTGCGCAGACCATTCCCTTCGACATCAACGACGATCCGAGCACCATCAACTGGCCGGGTGAAGAGGGGCATGTCGATTATGGCGAAGGCGTGTTTGTGGGCTACCGCTATTACGACACCTACAACAAGGCCGTCGACTACCCGTTCGGCTTCGGCTTGAGCTACGCCACGTTCGAAGTGAGCGACGTGAAGGCCGTCAAGACCGGTGCCTGCACCGCAACCGTCAGCGCAGTGGTCAAGAACACCTCGAACGTTGACGCCGCCGAAACCGTGCAGGTGTACGTGGCTCCTGGCAAGGCTGACGTGGCCCGCCCGAAGCACGAGCTCAAAGGCTTCAAGAAGGTGTTCCTCAAAGCCGGCGAATCCGCCGAAGTCTCCTTCGACCTCGACGATCGCGCCTTCGCCTACTGGTCTGAGAAGTTCAACGACTGGCATGTGGAGAGCGGCGAATACGCCATCGAGGTTGGCACGTCCAGCCGTGACATCGCCGGTTCCGCGGTAGTGGAGCTCGATGGAGACGGCAAGACCCAGCCGCTCACCGAATGGTCCAACTTCATGGAATGGCGTAAGGATCCGCTCGGTTCCAAGGTGCTCGAGAAGCTGCGTGCCGAAGGTGAAGCCGGCCGCATGCCGATCGTGCCCGACAATGACATGACCCGTCTATTCCTCGACTCCATGCCGATCAACAGCATGTCGGTGCTGATGAGCGACGGCGGCAAGGCCATCACCGCCTTCATGCTCGACGAATACGCCAAAATCGCCGAAACCGCCGAATAAGACGGATTGACGTAAACAAGACGTAAGCAAAAGGAGTTTCAAGGATTTAGGCCGAGGATGTGGCCCGCGAATGAACCGGTGCGGACCACATCCTCGGCTTTTTCATACTTGGTTTCGGCTTGTTCCGAGCTTATTTTTGGCTATTTTTAAGCGATTTTGCGATTACAATATTGCGCTCGGTGTGCTGCGATCCGGTTCCGTCACACACGACACGCTGAATGTTGCATATGCAACTGTTGTATGTACAACGTGTTATCGTATGTTCCGTGAACGATATACAGAACGATGGAACGGCTTCGGTGAACCCCGCGTTCACCGAAGCGTGGGACCGAGGCGCATGCAAGCCGCCGAGCGTCGCCATCCGATCGCTGCACAACGTCATCAACCGGTATCTTGCGGTGACGCGTCCTATGGAAGTGGAGAGTCTGAGCGGTGGCAACATCGACATCATCACCTTCCTCGCGCGCCATTCGGAACAGGAGATCTTCCCGCAGGATGTGGAACGCCGCTTCGGCATCACCCGGTCGACGTCGAGCAGAGTGCTCGCATTGATGGAACGCAAAGGGCTTATCGTGCGCGAATCCGTGCCGAGGGACGCGCGGTTGAAGAAAATCGTGCTCACCGACAAATCGCGCGACATCGCCGAAGCGCTGCGAGCCAACGCCGTCGCCATGGAAGGCATTCTTCTTCAGGGTTTGAGCGATGACGAGATCCGCGAATTCATGCACGTGCTCGACGTGATGCAGACCAATCTGGTCTCCACCGGGCTGATCGGCGACGAAAGTCGCTACTCCAGCCTGGCATTGTGCGAGGCGGAATCGCGGGAACGGCAATCGCGGGAATGCGAATCGCAACCAACTGTACGGAAAACATCACAGGAAGACGAAACAGGAAAGGAAGAGTAAGTGAGCGGAACAAACGTGACAACGGCTGCGGTGCAATCGCAGCCAAAACAAAAGCGGCATCTCGTACGCACGCTTGGCAAATCGCTGCGTGAATATAGGAAGCCCAGCATTCTCACCCCGATATTTGTGGTGGTCGAAGGTGTTCTGGAAATCCTCATCCCCACGGTGATGGCGTCGTTGATTGATGAAGGCATCACCGGCAAAAGCATGCCCGCCATCGTCAAATTCGGTCTGATTCTTCTGGCGTGCTCGCTATGTTCGCTCGCGGCTGGCTTCCTTGCCGGTAAGTTCGCCGCGATCGCCGGCGCTGGATTCGCCAAGAACCTGCGTCATGACGAATTCGAGAAGGTGCAGGGCTTCAGCTTCACCAATATTGACAAGTTCTCCACCGGCTCGATCATCACCAGGCTCACCACCGATGTGACCAACCTGCAGAACGCCTATTCCATGATCATTCGTCTGGGTGTGCGAGCCCCGATCATGATGATCGTGGCGTGGATCTTCTCGTTCCGCATCAGCCCGTCCATTTCCTTGGTGTTCCTGGCGTGCATCCCTGTTCTCGCCTTCGGTCTGTGCGGCCTGGCGGTGTACGTGCACCCGGTGTTCGAGCGCGTGTTCCACACCTACGACAAGCTCAACAACGTGGTCGACGAGAACCTTCAAGGCATCCGCGTGGTCAAGTCCTACACCCGCGAATCGCATGAAATCGCCAAATTCGGCCGCATCTCCCAGCGCATCTACAAGGACTTCAGCAAGGCCGACCGTGTGATGAGCTTCAACAACCCGCTCATGATGGTCTGCGTATACGTCTCGATGATTCTCATCGCATGGATGGGCGCCAAGCAGATCGTGGCCTCGGGCAATAATGCCGCGCTGGGGCTCACCACCGGCGACCTGACCGCACTGGTCACCTACGCCATGCAGATCCTCATGGCCATGATGATGCTGTCCATGGTCTTCGTCATGTGCATCATTTCCCAGGCGTCCGCGGAACGTATCTGCCAGGTGCTCAACGAGGAAAGCACGGTGACCAACCCGGCCAACCCCATCAAGGAAGTGGCCGACGGGTCCATCGAATTCGACAACGTCGACTTCCGCTACTCTGATAACTCCGAAAAGCCGGTGCTCGACAATATCAACCTGAAGATCCGTTCCGGCATGACCGTCGGCATCGTCGGCGGCACCGGTTCGGCGAAGTCCAGCCTGGTGCAGCTCGTGCCGCGACTGTACGATGTGACCTCCGGCTCGCTCAAGGTCGGCGGCGTCGACGTGCGCGACTACGACATGGAAGTGCTGCGCGACCAGGTCGCCATGGTATTGCAGAAGAACGTGCTGTTCTCCGGCACCATTGCGGACAACCTGCGCTGGGGCAACCCGAACGCCACCGACGAGGAAATCCGCCGCGCATGCCAACTGGCCCAGGCTGACGGTTTCATCCAGGAATTCCCCGACAAATACGACACCTATATCGAACAAGGCGGAACCAACGTGTCCGGTGGACAACGCCAGCGTCTGTGCATCGCTCGAGCGTTGCTGAAGAAACCGAAGATCCTCATCCTCGACGACTCCACCTCCGCGGTCGACACCAAGACGGACAAGCTGATCCGTGAGGCGTTCCACAACGAGATTCCCGACACCACCAAGATCATCATCGCGCAGCGCATCGCATCCGTGCAGGAATCCGACATGATTCTCGTCATGGAGGAAGGCCGCATCACCGCATCCGGCACCCATGAGGAACTGCTGCGGACCTGCGACGAATACCGTTCCATCTACGAATCGCAGACCAAGAACCAGGCCCAGCCTGAGGAACTGCAGTGAAAGGAGGTACAGACATGAGTGCAACAACCAATAAGAAAACCGCGCAGGGCATGCACCCGCAGGAGGGAAACAAAGCCAAGCGCCCCGATGCCGTGCCGCACGGTGGACCGAAGGTACCGCAGAAAGCCGCGCCGGGAACCACTAAGCGCATCTTCGGCTACATTTTCCAATACAAATGGCATGTCGTGGCAATCGTGCTGTGCATCCTGATCGGTGCGGCCGCACAAGCCGGTTCCGCGCTGTTCCTGCAATCCCTGATTGACAGCTACATCCTGCCGCTGGTCGGTGTGAAGAACCCCGACTGGAACCCGCTGCTGCGCGCCCTGACGCTGATGGCCTGCCTCTACGCGGCCGGCACTTTCTGCAGCTGGCTGTGGCAGTGGCTCATCGTCACCGTCGAACAAGGCACCCTGAAGAAGATCCGCGACGACATGTTCGCACACCAGCAGACGCTGCCGATCCGCTACTTCGACACCAACGAGCACGGCGACATCATGAGCCGCTACACCAACGACACCGACACCCTGCGCCAGGCCATCAGCCAGTCCTTCCCGCAGATGTTCTCGTCCGCGATCTCCGCACTGGCCGCACTGGTCTCCATGCTGTGGCTGTCGGTGCCGGTCACGATCTTCGTGCTCGTGTTCGCCGCGATCCTGTTCGTAGTCGTGCGCGCCATCGTCTCCCGCTCCGGCCGCTACTTCGTCAAGCAGCAGATGTGGATCGGCGATGTGAACGCCTTCGTCGAGGAATCCGTCAACGGTCAGAAGGTCATCAAGGTCTTCAACCATGAGGACGCCACCCAGAAGACCTTCGACGAGAAGAACGAGGAACTGTTCCACGCTTCCGCCGAAGCGAACACCTGGGGCAACGTGACCATGCCAGTCGTGGGCAACATGGGCTACATCCTCTACATTCTGCTTGCCATCGTCGGTGGATTCATGGCGCTCTCCGGCATGGGCAACTTCGGTCTCGCCGGCGCAGGCAAGCTTACCCTCGGCGCCCTCATCTCCCTGCTCACCCTGTCGCGCTCCTTCGTCAACCCGCTCGGCCAGGTCTCCATGCAGTTCAACATGGTGATGATGGCGCTCGCCGGCGCGTCCCGCATCTTCCAGCTGATGGATGAGAAGCCCGAGGACGACGGCGGCTCCGTCACACTCGTCAACGTCGAGCTCGGCGAAGACGGCCGCACCATGACCGAAGTGGACCACGAAACCGGCCATTGGGCCTGGAAGCGTGAGGAAGGCGACGACGGCACCCGTTCCCTGAAGGCCGCGCAGTCGCTGAGCCCGAAGGCCGCGGAAGTGGCGAGGAAGGCGCGCGAGAACGCGATCACCTCGCCGGACGGGCGCCTGACCCTGCTGCAGGGCGACGTGCGTTTCACCGACGTGACCTTCGGCTACAACCCGGACAAGCCCGTGCTGCACGACATCACCTGGTTCGCCAAGCCCGGCCAGAAGGTCGCGCTCGTCGGCGCCACCGGTGCCGGCAAGACCACGGTGACCAACCTGATCAACCGTTTCTACGACATCCAGGAAGGCATGATCCTGTATGACGGCATCTCCGTCAAGGGCATCCGCAAGCCCGACCTGCGCAAGTCGCTCGGCATCGTGCTGCAGGACGTGAACCTGTTCACCGGCACCGTGATGGACAACATCCGCTATGGCAAGCTCGACGCCACCGACGAGGAGTGCATCGCCGCCGCTAAGCTCACCAACGCGGACAGCTTCATCCGCATGCTGCCCAACGGCTACCAGACCGTGCTCGAAGGCGACGGCTCCGGTCTGTCCCAAGGCCAGCGCCAGCTGATCTCCATCGCACGCGCCGCAGTGGCAGACCCGCCGGCCATGATCCTTGATGAGGCCACCTCATCCATCGACACCCGCACCGAGGAAGTGGTGCAGGCCGGCATGGACAACCTCATGAAGGGACGCACCGTGTTCGTGATCGCGCACCGCCTGTCCACCGTGCGCAACTCCGACGTGATCATGGTGCTCGACCATGGCCGCATCATCGAGCGCGGCTCGCACGACGAGCTCATCGCGCAGAAGGGCGAGTACTACCAGCTGTACACGGGCGCCGTGGAACTGGAGTAAGGCTCCTTCTGCTTCGTTCCTGTCCCGTTCTTGGTGAATTGGACAGGCTGAACGGTAGTGTTCAACGAATGCAAGGGCCGTGCGGAAGCCACATATGTGGCTTCCGCACGGCCCTTGCGCATATGGCTCCCATGAATCGGCGGGCATGACCTTTTACGCAGGGTGCGCCCGCTGTGGCTTTTCATGGATTCCCCGAATCAATGGCGAAAAATCCATTGCGGGGACTACTCATGCGGTTCCGTAGGCGGTTTGGGTGTTCCGTAGGTGGTTGGTCAGAGTATCGGGGTTGGAGAAAGGCTTTATTCTGGCCGTTTTCATGCCGGGTATTCAGACCCAACCACCTACGGAAGCGAAAAACCACCTACGGAACTAGTCCAAGCCGTAACGGTGACTGGCTATTGCGCGGGCGACCATGCCGAACAGCTCGTTCAGCTTCTGCTTGGAAGCCAGATGCTCGCGGGTGGCGACAAAAGGAGTGAAACCGAGATCCCTCAGCCGGTTCCGCTTATCGAGGTCATACATCCAGCGGTCATGGGTGTAGTGGTAATTTCCGTCGTATTCTATGCAGACGCGGTCATCCGGGTAGGCGATATCCACCTTCATCGTGCCCGAGCCGCGTATGTGGTCAATGATCTCATAATTGACATGTGCCTCAGGCAGCCCGTAGGCATCGCTCTCCAAACGAAGCACCGTTTCCTGCGGAGAATCGGTACCTGGTTTGGACAGGCGCAAGGCCTTTCTGCATTTGGCGCTCCCAATGAATCGCGGCGCACTCCGGATGTAGTCGGAGAGCTCATCGTGAGTGCAGACGCGTAAATCGGGATTGGCGCAAGTGAGCCAATCCATGGCGATCACCAGACTCCGTTCGTCGACATAGGGCGCAATCTGGCAGACCGCCTGCATCGCGGAGACGCTTGACACCAATTCGTCGGCGTGCGCCACGTCTACGCCATGCCTTGCGTAATGGAATTTCATCCCCTGGATTTTCCGCAGGTCACGTTGCCGGCACACCGAAACGTGAACGAGCTCCGAACCATATCCGGGTAAATAATTCATGGTGGCAATCATGCCATGCAGCTCCAGCGCTGTGCCGTGGCTTACATAGAGTGGAACCGAGGAGCGTGACCTTATCCGCGACAACACCTGCCTGCATTCAAGATGCCGTCTCGCCGCCTCCTCCCGTGCCTGCTCTAATGTGAAAAATGTATTGTGTCCGAAGCTTTCCATGCGCTGACGGTATATGGAAAGCCAGCAGCCCCGCAACCGTCTCCGTGAAAAATGTGGATATGTGCATGGTTCCATCCGCAGCATCACCGGGGAGAGGCCTGATGTATACGCGTCCGGTAGAACCGATGCGGAGCGTGGCGTCATCGAGGGGTGGCTCACATGGCAAGTCGGCCACGCAGAAGGGCGGGCGCTTCCAGCCGCAGGCCCGTGGGGCTGACGGTGACCGCGTTTCTCCACGGTGTCAGCCGCGTTTGGAACCCTGCCGACTGATGCCACCTTTATGACCGGTCGCTTTGAAAGGCAGACCGGCGTTGCCGAGTCCTTTGCTCCGCATGTTCTGCAGGGCAAAGGATTTTTGTTGTGCACGCAGTTCGTTCATCCGTTCCGTGGACTGATGCGCGATTCGCGGTTTCCGTGATTGCTCTGGCTGTGTCATGGCTATAAGAATACGTTCGGTAATGTAATATGATGGATTTAGTAATGCTTTTACTAAAATCTGATGAGGCATCCATGGGAGGGCGAGGGAGCGATGGCGACCATCAAGGAGATTGCGAAACGTACGGGATTTTCGCAGGCCACGGTGTCGCGTCTGTTGAATGGCGATCCGACGCTGTCGGTGCGTGAGGAGACGCGTCGCGCGATCATCCGCGCCAGCGAGGATTTGGGATACAGCGCCCAGGCCAAGCGTATCGTCATTCCGCACGAAGTAGCCTTGTTGGACAACGAGGAGTCCGACGAAACGCTGCGTGATTCGTATTTTGCCGATTTGCGTTCGGCGCTGGAACATAACGCCAAACAGCAGCGTATGGAGCTCACTGTTTTCCACAGTCTTGACGAGATGTTGAATCAGAAGGGGAAATTCGATGGTTTCATGGCTATCGGCGCCAATGTCATAGCCGAAAGCGACCTTGAGAAGTTGCATGAGGTCATGCCATACGGTGTGTTCATCGATGTGAATCCCGCACCGAACCTGTTTGATTCCGTGCAGCCCGACCTACAGCAGACCATGCATGACGCGGTCGAAGCATGTGCGAAGGCTGGCATGAAGCGTGTCGGATTCATCGGCGGCAAGGGGAGGCTGACGAATTTTTATGAGGTGGACGAAGAGGGGCGTGCCACATATTTTCGGCGTGAAATGGGCCGTTATGGTCTCGACCTGCGTGGACTGGTGTATTCTGACGGCTTGTTCACCGTGGAGAATGGTCGCAAGCTGGGGGAGCAGTTTATCCGTGACCACAACGGCGCACTGCCTGACGCAGTTATTGTTTCGGCGGACATCATCGCGGTCGGCGTGCTGCAGGCGTTCAACGCGGTTGGTGTGATTGTGCCCCGCGACATCAGCGTCATCAGCATCAACAACCAGACGATCGCACAGCTTACGTCGCCACCGTTGAGCACTTTCGCAATCGACCAGAACGAGCTTGCGCGCGTTGCGATTCTCACCTTGGCCGATGCGATTGCCAGCAAGCGCACAGTACGGCAGCATGCGTACCTGTCGACGACGCTGGAAGTGCGAGATAGTTTCGTGCCGGCGCAGCCGAAACGTGAATCGCGGCCAAAATTGCAGACCCGATCGAAGCGATCTGCCCGGTCGAAACGGGCTGCCTAGCGTACGTATGTGCGGAAAAATATGAAAGGCGATTGATGATGCTGCGTCATCAATCGCCTTTTGTTTGTCTACTGTCGGCGAAATACCGCGAATCGCACACAATATGACATGTATATGTGCAGAATCGCACAAAATGCGACACGCCCAATAGTGCACAACGCAGATGTTAAATTTTACTAAACAGGGGTAAAGGGATATACTTAACTCATGCGAAATCAAATGATGATTTCCGATTACAGCTTCAATCACAACTTCTAAGGAGAAGTACGATGGCAGAATCCAATGTCGCAGCCGCACCGAAGGAGACGCAGCAGTCTGCGAAGCCAACCAGGAAAGGCAGTCTGCTGTCCCGCGTGGCCTATTCATTCGGCAACGTCGGCCAATCCGCCTTCTACAACGCGCTGAGCACCTACTTCATCGTCTACGTCACCAGCTCGCTGTTCTCCGGCGTTGACAAGGCGCTCGCTACCAAGCTCATCGGCGTTATCACCGGCCTTGTGGTTGTCATCCGTATCGCGGAGATCTTCATCGATCCGCTGCTGGGCAACATCATCGATAACACCAAGACCAAGTGGGGTCGTTTCAAGCCATGGCAGCTCATCGGCGGCACCGTTTCCGCCGTTCTACTTGTGCTCGTCTATACCGGTCTGTTCGGTCTGGTAAACGTCAACACCACACTGTTCATCGTGTTGTTCGTCATCACGTTCATCGTGCTTGACGTGTTCTATTCCCTGCGTGACATTTCCTACTGGGGCATGATTCCGGCGCTGTCCTCCGACTCCCACGAGCGCTCCACTTACACTGCTCTCGGCTCCTTCGGCGGCTCCATCGGTTACAACGGTTTGACTATCGTCGTCATCCCGATCGTCACCTACTTCAGCTATGTCTTCACCGGCAAGCACCAGGAAAGCCAAAGTGGCTGGACCTGCTTCGCCATCATCGTGGCTATTCTCGGCGTCCTCACCGTGTGCTCCGTCGCGTTCGGCACCAAGGAAAGCACCAGCACCCTGCGCGCCAAGGCCGAAGATAACGGTGGTCCACTCGCCGCGTTCAAGGCTCTCGCCCAGAACGACCAGCTGCTGTGGGTCGCCCTGTCCTACCTGCTGTACGCCATCGCCAACGTGGCCACCACCGGCGTGCTCATGTACATGTTCAAGTTCATCCTGAACAACTCCGCCGCCTACTCCATCGTCGGCGTTGTCTCGGTCATCGCCGGCATCATCATGGCGCCGCTGTACCCGATTCTGAACAAGCGCATACCGCGTCGCTACCTGTACCTCGGCGGTATGGTGCTCATGGTCCTCGGCTACCTGCTGTTCATCGTCGGCACCAACAACCTCGCTGTCGTCACCGTCGGCCTGGTGTTCTTCTACCTGCCGCAGACCTTCATCCAGATGACCGCCATCCTCTCCCTGACCGACTCCATCGAATATGGCCAGCTGAAGAACGGCAAACGTAACGAGGCCGTCACCCTGTCCGTGCGTCCGATGCTCGATAAGATCGCAGGCGCCTGCTCCAACGGTATCGTCGGTGCTGTCGCCATCGCCGCCGGCATGATTGGTGACGCCACCGCCGCCGACATGACTGCCGCGAACATCCACACTTTCAAGGTCTGCGCCTTCTATGTGCCGCTGGCTGTCATCATCCTGAGCGGTGTTGTGTTCCTGCTCAAGGTGAAGATCAGCGAGAAGATGCATGCTGACATTGTCGAGCAGCTGGAAACTCAGCTCAACGAAGGCTGATTCGCTTTTGATTGCGATTGAATTTCAATCGTCGCGCTGAAGGAGCCGCATGGTGGACGCCATGCGGCTTTTCGCGTTTCCTACGTTCGTGGTAAGTGCTAGGCTGACGATTTGAAACGTATAGCAATGATCCGTTATCAGCGGGGAGCTTCCGGAAGAACGGTCGGCGCTTTTGGGTGCGGCCTAGTAGAACCGGCGGGATCGGCCCGAACAGCCGAACGTCAAGCGGTCGTATGAAACCTGTGCAGGGAAGCCTGCGTAAGAAAACAGGGGAGTGCGGCAAGCGAGGTGGTACCGCGGTGTCGGACGTGCGCAATCGCACGAAAATCATCGTCCTCGTAAAGTAAGTAATGAAACCGCCAAACGAGGAGCATACGGTGAGCGAATCCACCAATCATGTGTATCCGAAGGCTGCTGCCGGTGAGCAGAGCGCCAATGTCGCGCCGAACCCCAGCTTCCCCAAGCTTGAGGAGTCCGTGCTTGACTACTGGGACAAGGACGGCACCTTCCAGAAGTCCATCGAACGCCGTCCTTCCGGCGATCACAGCCAGAACGAATTCGTCTTCTTCGACGGTCCGCCGTTCGCCAACGGCCTGCCGCACTATGGCCACCTGCTGACCGGTTACGCGAAGGACGTCATCCCGCGTTACCAGACCATGAAGGGCCACCGCGTCAACCGCGTGTTCGGCTGGGACACGCACGGTCTGCCGGCCGAGCTTGAAGCCCAGAAGGAACTGGGCATCGACTCCGTCGACCAGATCAAGGAACTGGGCATCGACAAGTTCAACGACGCCTGCCGCGCGTCCGTGCTCAAGTACACGAACGAGTGGAAGGACTACGTGCACCGTCAGGCCCGTTGGGTCGATTTCGAGCACGGCTACAAGACCCTGAACATCACGTACATGGAGTCCGTGATGTGGGCCTTCAAGCAGCTGTACGACAAGGGTCTGGCCTACCAGGGCTACCGCGTGCTGCCGTACTGCCCGAAGGACCAGACGCCGCTGTCCGCGCACGAGCTGCGCATGGACGCCGACGTGTATCAGGACCGTCAGGACACCACCGTGTCCGTGGCCGTGAAGCTGCGCGACGAGGAGGATGCCTACGCCGTCTTCTGGACCACCACTCCGTGGACCGTTCCGACCAACTTCGCCATCGTGGTCGGCGCTGACATCGACTACGTCGAGGTGCGTCCGACCGAAGGCAAGTTCGCTGGCAAGAAGTTCTACCTCGGCAAGCCGCTGCTTGGCTCCTACGAGAAGGAACTTGGCGAGAACTACGAGATCGTGCGCGAGCTTAAGGGCGCCGAAATGGAAGGCTGGCGTTACTACCCGGTCTTCCCGTACTTCGCAGGCGACGAGAACGCCGCCGAGGGCAAGGTGCCGGGGCCGGAAGGCTACCAGATCTTCACCGCCGACTACGTCGACACCGTTGAAGGTACCGGCCTGGTCCATCAGGCCCCCTACGGCGAGGACGATATGAACACGCTCAACGCCAAGGGCATCAAGAGCGTGGACGTGCTCGACGCGGGCTGCAAGTTCACGTCGCTGTGCCCGGATTACGAGGGCATGTACGTGTTCGACGCCAACAAGCCGATCCTGCGCAACCTGCGCGCCGGTGACGGCCCGCTGGCCCGCATCCCCGAAGAGCAGCGCGCCATCCTCTTCCAGGAGAAGAGCTACGTGCACTCCTACCCGCACTGCTGGCGTTGCGCCACCCCGCTGATCTACAAGCCGGTGAGCTCCTGGTTCGTGGCCGTCACCAAGATCAAGGACCGCCTGCTCGAACTCAACCAGCAGATCAACTGGATTCCGAACAACGTGAAGGACGGCCAGTTCGGCAAGTGGCTGGCGAACGCACGCGATTGGTCGATCTCCCGCAACCGTTTCTGGGGCTCTCCGATCCCGGTATGGGTTTCGGACGATCCGAAGTACCCGCGTGTGGACGTGTACGGTTCACTCGATGAGCTCAAGGCCGACTTCGGCGATTATCCGCGCGATCATGAGGGCAACATCAACATGCACCGTCCGTACATCGACGAGCTGACCCGCGTCAACCCGGACGATCCGACCGGCAAGAGCCACATGCACCGCATCAGCGACGTGATGGACTGCTGGTTCGAATCCGGTTCGATGAGCTTCGCCCAGTACCACTATCCGTTCGAAAACAAGGAAACCTTCGAACAGCACTTCCCGTGCGACTACATCGTGGAATACATCGGCCAGACCCGTGGCTGGTTCTACGTGCAGCACGTCATGGCGACCGCCCTGTTCGACAGGCCGGCGTTCAAGAACGTGATCTGCCACGGCATAGTGCTCGGCTCCGACGGACAGAAGATGTCGAAGCATCTGCGCAACTATCCGGACGTGAACGGCGTGTTCAACGACTTCGGCTCCGACGCCATGCGCTGGTTCCTCATGAGCTCGCCGATCCTGCGCGGCGGCAACCTTATCGTCACCGCCGATGGCATCCGCGACACCGTCCGCCAGGTCATGCTGCCGGTGTGGAGTTCCTACTACTTCTTCACGCTGTACGCGAACGCGGCCGGGTACGACGCGCGCAAGCTTCGCGCCGACGAAGTTGCATCGCTGCCGGAAATGGACCGTTACCTGCTGGCCCGTACCCACCGACTGGTCGAAAAGACCCAGTCCTCGCTGGACCAGTTCCTGATCTCCGATGCATGCGACGCCGTGTCCGACTTCATCGACATGATCACCAACTGGTACATCCGCAACAACCGCGACCGCTTCTGGAACGAGGACGCCAACGCGTTCAACACCTTGTACACCGTGCTTGAGGTGTTCATGCGCGTCCTTGCGCCGCTTGCCCCGATGGAAGCCGAATCCGTGTGGCGCGGCCTGACCGGAGGCGAATCCGTGCATCTGGCCGACTGGCCGTTCCTGGCCGACGAGAAGACCGGCGAAGCCACCGAACTTGGCCGCGTGCTCGTCGACGATCCGGCTTTGGTGAACGCCATGGAAAAGGTGCGCGAGGTCGTCTCCAGCACCCTGTCCATGCGTAAGGCGAAGCAGATCCGCGTGCGCCAGCCGCTGAGCAAGCTCACCGTGGTGGTGGAGGATACCGCCGCCGTGGCCGCGTACGACGAGATTCTGAAGTCCGAACTCAACGTCAAGGACGTGGAGCTGTGCACGCTTGAGGATGCGGGCTCCCAGGGCCTGAAGATCATCCACGAGCTGCGCGTGAACGCCCGCGTTGCAGGCAAGCGCCTGCGCAAGGACGTGCAGTTCGCCATCAAGGCCTCCAAGTCCGGCGCATGGCATGTGGACGCTTCCGGCGCTCCGGTGTGCGAGACCCCGAACGGCGACATTACGCTGGAAGAGGGCGAGTACGAGCTGATCAACAGCGTGGAGGAGCAGAACGCCGAAGAGGCCGCCAACTCCGTGTCCGCGGCCCTGCCGACCGGCGGCTTCGTGATCCTCGACACCGAGCTGAACGACGATCTGGTTGCCGAAGGCTACGCCCGCGACGTAATCCGCTCCGTGCAGGACGCCCGTAAGGCCGCCGGTCTCGAGGTCTCCGACCATATCGCGCTGAAGCTGACCGTTCCGGCCGGCGACGTGGCGAAGGTCGAGCAGTTCCGCGATCTCGTGTCCGCCGACACGCTCGCCGACTCGCTTGACGTTGTTGCCGGCGCCGAAGGCTCCGAGCTCGCCATCGAGGTTGCCAAGGCCTGATTTTGGTTGGGGTGAATCAGTTGGGCTGATTCCGCTTGGTCGATTCAACTAAGTCGACCGGATTGGCCGAATTGGTTGGTGCGATCCGGTTGGGATTGGGTTGGTTTGGCTGAATTGACCGGGTTGTGCGGATTTGGCTTGATTGGGCTGATTTCGTCTTGATGCGAAGGGGTCCTGCCGTTTAAACGGCAGGACCCCTTTCACGTCGTTGTCCCACCCTATATCCTTCAGTCTGTATTCCTTCAGTCTGTATTCCTTCAGTCTGTATTCCTTCAGTCCTAACCTTCGGCTTCTGGCTCGCTTTTCCGCATTTTGTTACCGTAACCTCCATGTCCGGGTAACAAAACATGGATGCGTATGCTGTTCCATGGTTTTGCGATCGATTTGTGATTATTCGACCGTGCGACTAGAGTAGCCTGTGGCTTTTCGGCTGGCTTTTACACCGGCTGGAAGATTTATACAGACTTGATTTGTGTCTGCCGTGTGCCTGCGACGTATTTACGTCGTGCCGGCACGTGCGCGGAAGCAGATCGCAAGCGAATGGTTCTCAGTACCATCCATGTGAGTCAAGCACACATCTTTGAGAAGCAGTCGCGATGCCGGGAGTCGGGTTCGTCGGTTTCAACCGTCGTTCCCGTTCCCGGCTTTTTTATCTTCGAAGGGGAATGAACGGTAACGCTGCTGTTTAAAGCGATGCTTCACGGTATGAAAAACCACTTAACCATTGAACAGATGTTGCATTCCGCGGAGCGACTTTTTGTTTCGAAAGTATGGCGACTGTTACATAGGAGTTGGCTAGGGTGATTTATAATCAGTTTCAGGTGCGTTGTTGTGATTGATGGGGGTTGCGATTACGCGTCGACATACAGCGAAGAACATATGATGCAGGGGCGATGTCGCTTCGGATATGGGAAAGGTGGCACTGATGGGTGCCGAATCGGGCATGAACTCTTCTGTGCGTGATGACCGCGTTGCTTTGTCTGATGGCGCGAAAGCGTTATGGGGCAAAACAAATCGTATTGATGACTCTGAATGGTTGCCGCTGTATGTGCATATGGTTGATTCCGCGGCAATGGCGTCAAAAATATGGGATACGTGGGTTCCGCAGGGCACGAAAGCGGTAATAGTTGGAGACCTTGGAAACGATGAGGTTCTTGCTCGAAAACTCATGATTTTCATGGCAGGCATACATGACATAGGCAAAGCCACGCCGGTATTCCAAGCAAAATCCATTACTTTCGGTCCGGAAGCGGGAAGTTTCGCTTGGAAAGCCGAACGGGCCGGATTGCCTATGATAGCTGGCTTGCGAGGTACCAATCATCCCACACATCCCATCGCAGGAGAGATCATTCTTGAGGGATATCTCCTGCGAGTCCGAGGTTGGGAGAGAAAAGCTGCACGTCAGTATGCCTGCGTGGTTGGAGGGCATCATGGCACCCCACCAGACAAAAGTAAAATTGACGAAGAGAAAAATAGGAAAACCAATGTTGGATTGGATTCTGAAGCGTGGGTGAGTACTCAGGATGAGCTCATAGATTTTGTTGCAAATATTGCTGGCATTGAAGAAAAAGAATGGGAAGATCTTTCTGAAAGAAGATTCAGCGTCCAGTCCGCCGTGCTGATGACAGGACTGGTCATTATGGCCGACTGGATTGCCAGTAACAGCGATGAAGATATGTTTCCCCTGGTAAGAACCGAGCCATGGGCGGATGAAGATGAAGACTTTTTCTTCTCGGAGAGTGGGGAAGAAGACGATATCCAATCGTGGTCGGGCCTCCGCATCCGCGCGGACAGGGCATGGTCATGTGTGCAGCTACCGCATGCGTGGGTGCCGGAAGGCATTCCTTCATCCTGCCAAGACCTTTTTGCGACACGGTTCACCCTTCCTGAAGGTGCGAAGGTTCGTCCTGTCCAAGAAGAAGCCGTCCGAATCGCACGCGACACAAGGCAGCCGGGACTCATGGTGATTGAGGCACCCATGGGCGAAGGAAAAACGGAAGCGGCGCTCGCGGCCGCTGAAATACTGGCACAACGTACCGGACGTGGTGGTGTATGCGTGGCATTGCCAACGATGGCTACCACGGACGCTATGTTTACTCGAGTGCGTCGCTGGTTGGAAGCGTTGCCGTCCTGCGATTTTGACAATGAGAAAACGGTGTGGTTGGCGCATGGCAAAGCACAGCTGAACAATGATTTTCGTGGTATTATTGCCGCTTCGCATCGCCGTTTTTCCTCTGTTGACCAGGATGACGTCAAACAAGAGTCGTCGCAGAATCGAAAGAAGAAGCAAATCGATGTGCCTCCGGAAACTGTTGTATCCGACTGGCTTTGGGGGCGTAAGAAAGGTGCGCTCGCTAACTTCTTGGTTTGCACTGTTGATCAGGTATTGATGAGTGCCTTGCAGATGAAGCATGTGGTGTTACGCCAGCTTGCGATGGCTAACAAAGTAGTCATTATCGATGAGTGCCACGCCTATGACGCCTATATGCAGGAGTACCTCAAGATGGCATTGGAATGGCTTGGCGGATATCGGACTCCGGTCATTTTGTTATCCGCAACATTGCCGGAATGTCAGCGCAACGCAATGGTTGAGGCGTATCTGAAGGGATGGTGCGATACTGAACCTAGGAAAGCTTCTAAGGTAAGTATTTTGGAACAGTTACGTGCCAGGAATGCTTCGAATACGCATCACATAAACCATACTGCTAATTCTGAAATGTCGTGTGAAAAAGGAACTGCAGAAAAGCTGCGGCTAATTTCAAATGCATATCCGCTGTTGACGTACACAGACGGGCATGAGACCAAACATGCGGATGTAAAGCCATCAGGAAGGTCGATGAAAGTCCAATGCAGACTCGTCGATGACGATGATACGGCTTTGCTTGATTTGATGGATGCTTTGCTTGTGGATGGCGGTTGTATCGGCGTGATTTGCGATACGGTTGGTCGAGCGCAGCATGCGGCTGAATTGTTGGGAAATCACTGCGGTCGCGATTGTGTGAGGCTGACTCATTCCCGTTTCATGGATATTGATCGCATGTCCAACGAACGAGAACTTCGTGATTTATTAGGGCCCGATGCCACAATCGGAAATGGAAAACGTCCTGGGAAACTCGTCGTGGTGGGTACGCAGGTGCTGGAGCAGTCCTTGGATATCGATTTCGATGCATTGGTAACCGATATCGCACCAGTCGATTTGATCATGCAACGTCTGGGAAGAGTTCATCGTCATCGTCGAGGTGATGGCGAATGTGATCGCCCTGTATCGTTGCAAACTGCAACGTGCTATATCCGTGGTGTTGAGGCATGGAATAATGAAGGTCCAAAATTCTCCAGAGGCGCGGACTCCGTATATGATGCCGCGGCTTTGATGGAGTCGCTTGCGGTTTTGGATTTAACTGCCGCAGGGGCTTCCTGTGCGCAACAGCTGCCCCAAGACATTGCGCGTACTGTACGAAGTGCATATGGGAACGATCCGCACGGTTTCCTGCCTCACATGTGGCTGCCGCAATATGATGATGCCTGTGAGAAGCGTGATTTAAAACGTGTGCAGAAGCAGCAGAAAGCCGGCACGTATTTGTTGCAGTCAGTGGGGTCGATGAATCAGAGGCGTTCTCTGGTTAATTGGTTCTTGCCGCAAGTCGATGAAGTCAATGAGGACGAAGGGCAGCGTGCGGTACGTGACACACAGGATACGGTAGAGGTTCTGCTGCTGCGCAAATGCGATGATGGGATTCATTTGCTTCCTTGGGTGGGGGATGAGCATGCTGATGTGGAGAAGGGGTCTATCGTCCCGACGACTGTCATTCCTGATGATACGGTAGCAAAAATCGCAGTGCAGTGCGCGGTGAGATTGCCAATGGGACTGTGCATGCCGGATAGGGTCGATGCGCTGATTGCTTCATTGGAGGAAGCATGCGCTGACGATGTGGCTTGTTGGCAGGACTCGCCATGGCTTGCGGGAAAACTCGCATTGTTCCTGCACGGGGATGCAGATGGTTTCGTGTCCGATGAATTATGCGGTTATGAAATAAGGTATTCGCGTGATACCGGATTGACATATTCCAGAAAAGAGGATAATTGAAATGTCCTCATTTCGGGATGATCCCATGAAAATATCGGGATGCATAGTGTTCCCCGCTGATGCGGGGATGAGTTCGGCAGTTTTCTGATAACGAAATTTGCTGAACTGTAACCTCATTTTTTATACATTCGAATATATTCATGTTGACATAGATTGGTGGAAGGTGTATCTTTTCAGATAAAGACAAAATCAAAGACGATGGAGAAAGGGATTTCGATGACGGATAATGTCTTTTCTCTGCTGGATGAGCATTGGATACCAGTTTCTTATCTGGATGGACACCCAGCCGAGATATCGTTGCGTGAAATTTTTCTGGACGCTCCAAAGATTAAGGAACTGTCTGGGGATATTCCGCAGCAGAAGCTTCCTTTGATGCGGTTTCTTCTTGCAATCATGTATCGCGCTTACTGCATTGATGGTGCAGATGAGGAACAGATGCGTGAACTTTGGGAAGGAATTTATTCTTCCGGACAATTCAACGAGGATGCTCTGGATTATTACTTCGATGAGTGGGCGGATCGTTTCTTCCTGTTGGGGGAGAGGCCGTTCTTCCAGGTGCCTGGTCTACAGTATGTGGGGTCAAAGCCGTATTCTCCGGTGTCGGAGATGATTGCGGACGTGCCCAAGCCCGACAAGTACCTATTTTCGATGCGCGATTTACGCGCGGCAGATAGCCTTTTGCCGGCAGAAGCCGCTCGATGGCTGGTGTTCTTACAGGCGTACGATACTGCGGGAATCAAAACCCCGGTGGAGGGTAACACCCATGTCAATAAGGGAAAGGTCTATGCGCCCAAAGGAATGTTGGGAACGGGTTGGCTTGGCGGCATTGGTGGTCTATATGCGGAAGGGCGGAACCTTTTCGAGACGCTGATGCTCAACTGGGTTTTGTATGACACGAAGTTCGATTCTGAACGTTATCGGCTGTTCGGCAATAATCAGGACATTCCAGTATGGGAACGGGAGGATCCGCCGTCGACTGATTTAAATGACCAAAACAGATTCGTGGGGCCGGTTCAGGCAATGACGTGGCAATCTCGGCGTGTTCGATTGGTTCCAAGCGAGGATAACGCGAGGATCATTGGCATCATGTCGTGCTACGGCGATGTTGTTGCGCCTTACAATACTGACGTTTTTGAAAAAATGACTGCTTGGCGAAGTAGCGTTACCCAACAGAAGAAGCTTGGATTGCCTGCGCCTCCGCATATGCCAGTTGTGCATGATGCTGGTAAAGCGTTATGGCGTGGTTTGGAGCCCATTCTTTGTGCAAGCGATGAGGGGGATTCGCGGCCGGGTCTTATCCGATGGCTCGAAGAGATTCGCACTGAGATCCTCGAGTCGGAGAAACATGTGCTTGATCTGGTAACCATCCACGCTCAAGGGATGACATATGGCACGCAAAGCAGTGTATTCGAAACGGGAATTGACGATACGCTTTCCTTGAATTCCGTGATGTTCCGTCACGATTATTCCGGCATCGCATCAGTGTTGGATGTGGTCAAATGCACCGATGGCGCGGTTCTGGCTTTGTCTCAATTCGTTCGGAACCTTCGTGCGGCTTCAGGGGATAAGGGAAAGTCCACGGAAACAGCGGAACAAGTTCGAGAATGGGCATATGCGGATCTTGATGGGCTGTTTCGTGATGAATTGGCGGCTTTCGATGAGACACAGGACCCAATTGAGTATGCAAATGCTTGGAAAGACGAAATCCATCGCCGGTTGTTGCAAATGGGGTGGGAATATTTGGATCAATCTTCCGTGCCCGTTTTCGGTGAGCATGAATCGGGTGTCGTGGGTGTGATGGGGGCATCCCGTGCACAATTGCTGTTCCAATCCAAACTGAACAAGGAACTTGGATTCCTTGAGGAGAAAGACGCATCTCGTCCGAACAAAGGAGGTATGTGAAGATGACGCCATCTGTATTTGACAGAGCGAATGCGGTAGGCAAATATGCAGCTAAATTGATTTTCGATTTGCAGCGTGAATACACCGCAGAAAGTGGCAGTAACGCGAGGAGTCGTGCCAGGTTGGCCCGATTGCGCCGGGACTTGGATGGAACCGCTCCAACCTGGATGTCAATTGGTGAAGAACTGTTCGCTCAGTGGCCGCAGGAGCTTGAAGCTCCGGCGGACGATTCGCCGGAATTCGATCGTCAGGTCAATGCGGTCAAGGTCGCATTGGAATTGTATGCGGTGCATCAGCAGTCAAAAGGGCAGGGGGTCGCTCAAAAGTATCAAACTGACCCTAGTTCCCGAATGACGTTTGGTCGCGCATGCAGAAGAATTACTCCCGATCCGGAACAGGCAAAAGGTGTTTTACGCCGACTCCGGGTTGTGGAAAGTGCGTCCGATTTCAATGGGGTTGTCCGTGGCGTTCGGACACTCATCATGTTGATGCGCGGTGCCGATGTTCAAATCGACTACGGTTCTCTGGCGCGCGACCTATATCTGATTCAGCTGCCCAGCCAGCGGGGAAAAGTATTTCAAAGTTGGGGTCGTGATTACTACTATTCGAAACAATCTTCCAACAACAATCGGTGAATGATTCCGATTAATAAAAATACTTTCAAGACAATCGTTTTTAATCAACTAAGAAATGAGGGAAATCATTATGTTCATGGACATTCATTGCATTCAGCAGGTTCCGCCGAGCAACATCAACCGAGATGATACCGGTAGTCCGAAGACCGCATATGTCGGAGGCGCGTTAAGGTCGCGAGTCTCCAGCCAAGCTTGGAAACGTGCTATGCGCGGCGTCTTCGGAGATATGTTGGATAGTAGTAAGTTAGGCAAGCGCACCAAAGGTGTTGTGACGTTGATTGCTGATTCCATTACGTCGAAGCGTCCTGATTTGGCGGAGTCCGCCGAGGGGCTGGCACAGAAGGTGATGGCTGCGGCAGGTTTCAAAGTCAAGGCTTCGGATCGTGCGGGCGCAGATAAGGGCTCTCTGGCGACCGACTATCTGATTTTCATCGCAAACAATGAGATCGATAAGCTTGCTGATTTGGCGATTGCTGCTTTTGATGAGGGTGAGGACGTTTCCAAGATGAAGAAGGAAGTTTCTGCGATCTTCCATGGTCCCCAAGCTGTCGATATCGCTCTGTTTGGACGCATGTTGGCTGATGCTCCGGATTTGAATACTGATGCTTCGGCGCAGGTTGCCCATGCCTTCTCTATCGATCAGATTACGCCAGAATATGACTATTTCACGGCGGTCGATGATTGTGCATCGGAAGACAATGCCGGTGCTGCCATGATTGACACCGTCGGATTCAACTCCTCGACGTTGTACCGATATGCAACGGTGAACATTGATGTGTTGCGCGATCAGTTGCAGGACGATTCCGCTACGGTGGAAGGCGTGGTTGCTTTTGTCGAGGCTTTCGTCAAATCCATGCCGTCCGGCAAGCAGAACACGTTTGCAAACCATACCCTGCCTGAGGATGTCGTGGTGACGCTTCGGGAATCTCAGCCAATTAGCGCCGCCGACGCATTTGAAGATCCAGTGAGGCGTAAGGACGGTATCTCCGTTTCCCGTCAAGGTGTGGAGCGTTTGGGAGAGCGTCTGAACGATATCCGCGTGAATTATGGCGAAGAGCCGGTGAAAGCTTGGTATGTTGCAACTGGTGGGGCGGTGTCCTCTTTGAATGAATGGTGTGAGCAGGTTTCATTGCCGGACCTCGAGCAGAGCTTGAAGGAAACGCTGAACGCCGCATATTCCGCATGATATTCGGAAGGAGAATGTTATGAGCGTTCTATTATTGCAATTGGCTGGGCCATTGCAGTCATGGGGGGATTCCTCGCGCTTCGTTCGCCGTGAGACTCGTAATGAGCCGACCAAAAGTGGCGTGATTGGCATGTTGGCCTCAGCCCAGGGGCGTAACCGAGAAGATTCCATAGAGGATTTGTTGGGATTGTCGTTTGGCGTGCGTATCGAGCAACGCGGCAGAATAATTCGAGATCTGCAGACGGAGAAATCCATGACACGGAAACGAAATTCCAATCGATTCGACAAGGAGATGCCGCTGACCTACCGATATTACCTATCAGATGCGCGTTTTCTGGTGGCACTAGGTGCGAAACGAGAATTGTTGGAAACCCTAGACCAGGCGATTCATACGCCTAAATGGCCACTGTTTCTGGGAAGACGATCATGTCCTCCTGACTATCCGTTATCGCTGGGTATCCACGATGAGTATGCGGATGTTCGTCAGGCATTAGACTCTGAACCTTGGCATGCTGCAAAATGGTATCGCCGACGTTATCGGCAGCCCGATTTGGAGATTGTATGTGATGCAATGGAAGGGGAGGACACATCCGTGCAATCCGACCTTCCACTGAGCTTTAGCTCGACCGGCCGCAAATATGCGGATCGCGTTGTTTATCGGTACCGTATCCCCAATCCGGACGCATCTGAAAATGTCGGTGACAATACAGAGAAACCACCTTCCTTCGATTCTACGGGGGAAGCTGATCCTATGAGTTTCATCTAGAGGGGACGACGATGTTTATCTCGAGAATTCCTTTAAATAAAGTGCGATATGGCGCTCGTCAACTTATCGGTTCTCCATATAAGCTGCATGCCGCAGTGGAAGCTGCTTTTCCTCCTGATGCCGTTCGCAGAACGGATGATGGACGAATTCTGTGGCGATTGGACTCTTTAGGGCAAGACGGTGGCGTCTGGTTGTATGTGGTAAGCCCTCAAAAGCCGGATTTTACACATATCGTTGAGCAGGCGGGGTGGCCCATGCATGCAGAGTGGGAAACCAAGAACTACGATGCATTGCTTGACCGTGTCACCAAAGGCCAGCAGTGGCATTTCAAACTTCGTGCGAATCCGGCTCGAAAGGCGGGTGTAGACAAGGGACGTCGTCATCGTTCGGATGGCATTGTGGGTAAAGTGCAAGGTCATGTCACAGCCAGCCAACAACTGCAGTGGCTGGTTGATCGTTCCGTGGTTCACGGCTTCAGAATTCTTGAAGACGAATATGGGCAGCCCAATGTGGTGGTCAAAGAGCGGCATAAGGAACAGTTCAAGCGTGGTGGCGCGACGGTTACCTTGGTCACAGCTGTTTTCGAAGGACGTCTGGAAGTGATCGACACGAAACTGTTCCGTGACGCTTTGTGCGAAGGGATTGGAAGGGCGAAAGGTTTTGGATGCGGATTGCTGACCATCGCGCCGGAAACAAGGAGTAATGCTGAATGAATGATGAGCTGGGGGAGGACGGCGCCGATTTTGAGATGGCTCCTTCTGAAATGTCTTCGGAAGAAGCTGCGAGGAAAACGTCAGACGCGAAAATCTCGGAAAGGCGCCGTTCCACTCTTGGCACGCCTCCACCGGAAATTCAGGATCTTGTTCGGGTGGAGGATAGGCTGTCCTTTGCGTATTTCGAGCATTGCACTATTGGACGTGATGATAATGCGATTACGGTGACTGATGTCACTGGTGTTATACATGTGCCGGCAGCGGCGTTAAGCGTGCTGATGCTTGGTCCTGGGGCTCGGGTGACTCATCAGGCAATGACCGTCATCGGTGAAAATGGCGCGACGGTAATTTGGGTGGGGGAACGAGGCGTTCGTATGTATGCTTTTGGTAAGCCGTTGACGCATTCATCTGCGTTATTGCAGAAACAAGCTGAATTGGTCTCTAACACGCGTAAAAGATTATCTGTTGCTCGCATGATGTATCAGATGCGATTCCCGGGTGAGGATGTGAGCGGATTGACGATGCAGCAGTTACGAGGTCGGGAAGGTGCTCGTATCAGACGAGTTTATCGTGAATGTTCCGAACGGACCGGTGTGGAATGGGATAAGCGGACATATGACCATGATGATTTCGATGCTGGTTCCGAGATTAACAAAGCATTGTCCGCTGCCAACACGTGTCTGTACGGTTTGGCACATGCTGCGATTGTTGCTTTGGGATGTTCTCCAGGTTTGGGTTTTGTACATGTCGGACATGAGCGTTCTTTTGTGTACGACATTGCTGATTTGTACAAGGCTGAACTATCGATTCCGGTTGCGTTCGAAACGGTGGCTGCAAAACCTGAAGATATCGGTTCCGCTGTACGGCACAATATTCGAGATGCGATTTATGACCTTAGCTTGATGAAGCGGATGACGAAAGACATTAGATACTTGTTGGGGACTTCAGAACTCGAGGATGATGTTTTTGAATCAGATCATGTTGGGCTTTGGGATGATAAGCAGGGCGAGGTTTCTGCAGGCAAGTCCTACTCGGATAATGACGAATGGGATGGTGGGACATGGTAGTGATTGTGCTGACTGCTTGTCCTGTGGGATTGCGGGGTGATCTCACTCGTTGGTTGCTTGAGATAGCCCCAGGAGTTTTTGTGGGACATATCGATGCTCGAATTCGAGATAGGTTATGGGAGAGAATCATTGATTTGCTCAGGGATGGTCGTGCCGTAATGGTTTATTCGGCCAGAAATGAGCAGCATATGGCTTTTAAGGTGTATGGGGCTGACTGGTCACCGGTCGATTGCGATGGATTGCAATTGATCAAACGTCCTAAGGAAGCAAAAGAAGGATCCTTTGTTGGCACTCCTAGAAAAGGATGGAGTAATGCGAGCAAATACCGAAAGGCAAGGAAATTTTCAAAACGAAACTGAATGAAAAACAGCCAGTTGTCCTTTCTTTTCCTTGGAATTATGCTATTTTCGAAGTGTGCTCCCCGCACATGCGGGGATGATCCCCATTAACCACCGCCACATGATGCAGATTCTCAAGTGCTCCCCGCACATGCGGGGATGATCCCGCTCCAATCGTCTCGTTGTACATGAAATTCATGTGCTCCCCGCACATGCGGGGATGATCCCGCGACGAAAACCATGCGTTTCAGGAGGCGCAAGTGCTCCCCGCACATGCGGGGATGATCCCGCAAAAACAGCCGACGCGCTGACAGTCTAAAAGTGCTCCCCGCACATGCGGGGATGATCCCCGATAGACTGGAGCGTGGTGGACATGCCGGAAGTGCTCCCCGCACATGCGGGGATGATCCCTCTTTCAGCATCACAATCGACTTCGACAATGAGTGCTCCCCGCACATGCGGGGATGATCCCCGGACGTGGAAGAATCAACCGTAAGCAAGGCAGTGCTCCCCGCACATGCGGGGATGATCCCGCCAATGGTGGCGGCTATCAGCAGCCGCAGCAGTGCTCCCCGCACATGCGGGGATGATCCCGGGCACGGCTTCTGCTCACTGCCAGCGTCAAGGTGCTCCCCGCACATGCGGGGATGATCCCGGAATGGCATCTCCGTAGAGGAGAATCTTTTCGTGCTCCCCGCACATGCGGGGATGATCCCGTTAGGAAAAAAAGCGCATTAAAACCACTCCTGTGCTCCCCGCACATGCGGGGATGATCCTCAGTCCAGGGACGGCGGCGAAGCCGCACTTGAGTGCTCCCCGCACATGCGGGGATGATCCCATTGGGTCGGATTCCGGGTTGTCGGGGTCGACGTGCTCCCCGCACATGCGGGGATGATCCCTGGCACGCCACGCCTATGCCGACAATGCTTCTGTGCTCCCCGCACATGCGGGGATGATCCTAGCGACACGCAAATGCAAGCGATTATGTTACGGTGCTCCCCGCACATGCGGGGATGATCCCGCTTTCACGTCGTGGCAGCCGACGGTCGAGATGTGCTCCCCGCACATGCGGGGATGATCCCACGCGCATCAGTGCGACTTCCTCGCAGTTGAAGTGCTCCCCGCACATGCGGGGATGATCCCCGACGAGGAACTTGCCCAGGAAACATACACTGGTGCTCCCCGCACATGCGGGGATGATCCCTGTTGAATCGGGCGTATCCGTGCGAGGAGTGGCGTGCTCCCCGCACATGCGGGGATGATCCCACGGTGCACTCACCAATAGCAAGTTCCTTGGTGTGCTCCCCGCACATGCGGGGATGATCCCGCCGACTATGTGCTCGGCCCGGACTACCGGTTGTGCTCCCCGCACATGCGGGGATGATCCCTGCGGCAGGCTGGACTGGATCCATGTCTCGGCGTGCTCCCCGCACATGCGGGGATGATCCCTGTTCTGCAATGCGCCGAAGGACGCGTTGAATGTGCTCCCCGCACATGCGGGGATGATCCCGTGTCGCGTGGCGATCTTGTGCAGGTGGTGTCGTGCTCCCCGCACATGCGGGGATGATCCCGCCGAGACCATCAAGAAGGCCATGAACGACAGGTGCTCCCCGCACATGCGGGGATGATCCCCAGCTGGGTGTGGTCCGGACGAGACAGCATGGTGCTCCCCGCACATGCGGGGATGATCCCGTCGCGGACATGTCATCAATCCATTCATCGAAGTGCTCCCCGCACATGCGGGGATGATCCCACCGGCCTGTACGCGTCCGGCTGCTGGTTGTCGTGCTCCCCGTACATGCGGGGATGATCCCCCCACAGGCGGGGACAATCAAGGTTCGGACGTGTGCTCCCCGCACATGCGGGGATGATCCCGTACACCTGCGTTTTCTCGCCGGTCATGGCATGTGCTCCCCGCACATGCGGGGATGATCCCAAGGTAGGATTGTTGTAGTTGTTGACACCCCCGTGCTCCCCGCACATGCGGGGATGATCCCCGCAACGTGCCGACGCAGAAGGCCATGGACTTGTGCTCCCCGCACATGCGGGGATGATCCCAGCGAAAACGGCACCAATTACCCATGCCGAGCGTGCTCCCCGCACATGCGGGGATGATCCCACACTGGATCGTCTTTATGAAGGAGGATACGAGTGCTCCCCGCACATGCGGGGATGATCCCTCGACCGGAGCGCATACCCGGCATTGTGACCAGTGCTCCCCGCACATGCGGGGATGATCCCATGGCCCATGACTTGGCGGTCACGCAGCAGGTGTGCTCCCCGCACATGCGGGGATGATCCCTATGGACGCTCTACCCGAAACACGTGGCCAAAGTGCTCCCCGCACATGCGGGGATGATCCCGACGTGGCCCCAGTTGATGCTTGCATCCATAGGTGCTCCCCGCACATGCGGGGATGATCCCTGCTAAACCTTGGCGGGTATACAATCACGAAAGTGCTCCCCGCACATGCGGGGATGATCCCAATCTCACCAAGGATGAAGCGCAGTCTCTGATGTGCTCCCCGCACATGCGGGGATGATCCCCAACGAGAGGTTAATTAACGAACGCGATTGGCGTGCTCCCCGCACATGCGGGGATGATCCCCCGCAGTTCGACCTCGACTTCATCGGCCGACTGTGCTCCCCGCACATGCGGGGATGATCCCACATGGCTCCGCGACCAGTGGGAGACATGGGCGTGCTCCCCGCACATGCGGGGATGATCCCGGTAGCGGAACCGCTAGCGAAACGTCTGGCAAGTGCTCCCCGCACATGCGGGGATGATCCCTTGGCTCCCTGGATGGTCTTGTTGCCGTCGGCGTGCTCCCCGCACATGCGGGGATGATCCCAGATAAAGAGCAGCTTTGTCTTTCCAACCGTTGTGCTCCCCGCACATGCGGGGATGATCCCGGACTCCTGCAAGGCATCGTCGCAAGCCTGCCGTGCTCCCCGCACATGCGGGGATGATCCCTTGTGACTTTGGCCGAAGCTGCTACCCCGGTTGTGCTCCCCGCACATGCGGGGATGATCCCGACAAGGTGGTCTACGAATTCGCCACGAAACTGTGCTCCCCGCACATGCGGGGATGATCCCCGTGCTCAAGCCTTGCAGAAAGTCTTGCACAAGTGCTCCCCGCACATGCGGGGATGATCCCGTCGAGATCTTGCATGATTGGCAGCAGATTCTGTGCTCCCCGCACATGCGGGGATGATCCCCGGCTGTGGCCGCAGATGGCCGACTCGGGCAAGTGCTCCCCGCACATGCGGGGATGATCCCGAAACCGTCCAAAAAAACGGTGGCAAAACAACGTGCTCCCCGCACATGCGGGGATGATCCCAACGGCCCGTGCGAAAGCCTCGAAGCGTTCTGGTGCTCCCCGCACATGCGGGGATGATCCCCAACCATCTACAGGGACATTGTAACTGGCTCAGTGCTCCCCGCACATGCGGGGATGATCCCGTCTTACCGAGACCACGCGCACTGATAATGAAGTGCTCCCCGCACATGCGGGGATGATCCCACGGATAACAACGGCGATATGGTAACGGTGCTGTGTTCCCCGCACGTGCGGGGATGATCCCACTTAAATTTGGACGTCAGGCGCCCAGATTGTGTGTTCCCCGTACATGTGGGGATGATCTCCAACGGCACGAAACACATATCCGCGAGTTATGGGTGCTCGACATATCGGGACTGCATCAGATCCAACTGAAATAGAAAGCCCGAAGATAACCCCCCGACTGATGTTCCAGTCTTGAAAGCTGGTCGCGTGGGATCTTCGAGCAATCCAATTCTACCACCACGGCACCGTGTTCCCCGCACATGCGGAGATGGTCCCCACGACATGCAGGACTACCAGCCACTCGGCAGGTGTCCCTCGCGCATGCGGGGATGATCCCGCGCTCGAAAACAAGCTGCGCCAGCGTTTCAAGTGTTCCCCGCACATGCGGGGATGATTGTATTTGTCAATCTATCAGTCGCATCGCATGTGCGTTAGCTACACTTATCCGCATAAGTGTAGCTAACGTTAAAATAAGCTACATTTATCTCGATAAGTGTTGCTTACGAGAGTTTTTGCGATGGATAATAATTTCGGCCATTTCGATATACATGAATCCGTAGGGGCCACAACGACTTGTGTTTCCGATTTACAAGCGTGGCTTTGCTTAAGAACGTGATTTTGTCCGGGGAACGATGCGCTTGACACATACTGGCACTACCAACGGAGGAGCACCATGAAATACGAGATTGCGATTTGCAAAAGTATGAAACGTAAGAAAGGACGCAGTCGCGCTTCGATATGTTTTTGATTGCGTAACGGCGCGACGGCATCGCTTTTGCGCATGTCGGGCGCTTCGTTGCCGCAACCGGCGTAAGATATCTGCGAATGTCAAACATAAGCGAGATATCTGAAGGAGAGAAGATGTCAACAAACGAAGCAGCATTGCCGCAGTCGACGGTCCGGGTTGCCCAGGCTGATCCGGATGGAATCCTTCTGGTGATCCACGCAGGCGCTGGCAATCGCGGCAAGAAGGACACGCCGGAACGTCGCGCCCAGGTGGAGCAGGATCTGAACAGGGCCCTTGAAGCCGGCTATGCGCTGCTGGAACAGGGCGCTCCGGCCGAAGATGCCGTCTGCGCGGCCATTCGTGTCATGGAGGATGCTCCCGAATTCAATGCTGGCCGTGGTGCCGCGTTGACGAGCGAAGGCATCGTGTCCATGGATTCCTGCCTGATGACCGGCGTTGACGGCGAAGTCGGCTCCGCATGCGGTCTGACCACGTCCAAGAACCCGATCAATGTGGCGCGCGCCATCAAGGAGAAGACCAAGCACGTCATGTTCGCCAAGCCGGGCGATAACCTGCTCAAGGAGTGGGGCATCGAACTGTGCGACAGCGAGTACTTCATCACCCCGGCCCGTCAGGAATCCCTGCGTGAGGCGCAGTCCAATGGCGACGAATGGGAGAAGCATGGCACCATCGGCGCCGTCGCACGTGACGCGTCCGGCAATATCGCAGCCGGCACCTCCACTGGCGGCATCACCAACCAGATGCCGGGCCGTGTTGGCGATTCGCCACTGCCGGGTTGCGGCACTTACGCCAACAACGATTCCGTTGCGATCTCCTGCACCGGCATCGGTGAGGCGTTCGTCAAGGAAGTCGCCGCACACCAGGTTTCCGACCGCGTGCTGTACGCCAAGGAAGATCCGGTCGAGGCTGCGAAGGCCGCGCTGGACGGTGTGGCCCGTCACCACGGCGACGGTGGCATGATCGTCGTCCCCGCCCATGGCGACGGTGCGATGGTGTTCAACAGCGAGATGATGAACTGCGGTTGGAAGTCCCCGAAGGGCAGCTACGTGCAGAGCTGACGCCATAGGTTTGACGCCGTAAGCAAATAAACGAAACGGCTGCAAAACGCCGAGTGGGGGTTCGAATCCATTAAGGATTCGAACCCCCACTCGTTTTTCGTTGCCGATTGGCAGCGAAACGTCACAACGAAGCCGTCACTTGGTGATGGTGTTGTAGGTAGGCAGGTTGGTGTAGTCGAACGACACGTTCTTCACGTTCGTCGCGGACGCGGCGGCGACGTTGTCGTTCCACAGCGGAATCACCGGAAGATCCTTGGCCAGCACTTCCTGCGCCTTGGTGAAGTCCTCGGTTCGCTTCTTCACGTCGGTCTGGGCGAGCGCGGCGTTCAGGAGCTTGTCGAATTCCGCGCTCTTGTAATCACCATCGTTCGAACCATGACCGTCAGCGGAGCTGGAGGCATATAGCGGATTGAGATAATCTTCAGCGGACGGGTAATCCAGCATCCAGCCGGCACGGAACGCGGTTTTGATGGTGCGGTTGGTCACCTGGTTACGCACGTCGCTGAACGTGGCGTACGGCTCGCCAGCGGCGTCGATGTCGAGTGTGTTCTTGATCTGGTTGCACACGGCATCGACCCATTCCTTATGGCCGCCATCGGCATTATAGGCGATTCGGAAGTTGCCGGACCATGGCTTGATGGCATTGGCTTTCTTCCACAGTTCCTTGGCCTTGGAAGCGTTGTACTTCAGGTTGTCGCCGTTCTTCTCCAGCTTCTTCACATATTCGGGGACGAGCGGTGAAGTGAAATCGGTGGCCGGGGTCTTCGTGTTGTTGTAAACCTTCTTGACGATCTGGTCGCGGTTGATGGCCATGGAAATGGCCTGACGACGCAATTGGCCTTCCTCGTCGTTGCCGAAATGCTCAAGACGTTCCGGAATGACGAAGGACTGGAATGAGGATCCTGCCTGGCTGTAGGCGATCACGCTGGAATCCTGACGGAAGGTCTTCACCGCGGACTGTGGAATCTGATCCATCACGTCGAGGTTGCCGGACAGCACGTCGGAGTAAGCGGAATCCTCATTCGTATAGACGCGGTATTCGATGCCGTTGTTGGATACCTTGCGGCTGCCCTTATAATCCTTGTTCGGCACGATGATGATGTTCTTGTCATGCGACCAGGACTTGAACTTGTACGGACCATTGCCAATCGGAGCCTGACCGAACTTCTTGATGTCCTTAAATGCCACGCTCGGCAGCGGGAACATGGATTGGTGCGCGAGCTTGGTCGGGAACACGGAATCAGGCTTGTTCAGCTCGACGACCAGCGTGTAGTCGTCCGGGGTGGAAAGACCGGAAAGTGTGGCCTTCGGATCGACGTTCGGATCCTGCAGCTCGTCATAGCCCTTGATGGTGGAGAAGCGGCTCGAGGTCTTCTGCGCGTTCTTCACATTGGCGGCGAAACTCCAGGTGTCGGCGAAGGAATGGGCGGTTACTGCCTCGCCGTTGGTGAACTTCCAACCCTTCTTCAGTTTGATCGTGTACTTGGTGGCATCCTCGTTCGGGGTGATACTCTCGGCGACTTCGAGATGTTGCTTGCCCTTCGCGTCGAAGCTCACCAGACCTTCGAACAGGTAGCGGATGACCTTGCCGCCGCCCATTTCGTTGGTGTCGCTCGGAATCAGACCGTTCTGCGGCTCGCTGTTGTTCACGGAAATCAGCGAGGTGTCGCTGGAATTGCTGGTGGCGGCGTTGTCATCGGATGACGAGCCGCACGCGGCGACCGACATCAGCATGGTTCCCGCCGCGGCCATGGCGACCAGGCGGTGGAGCATGTTTCTCTTCATTGTTTTCTCCTCTGATGTTGACATTCCGTCGCTTATGACGGCGGAAAGACAATAGACGTGATTATAGGAGTTTTGTTAACCGAGCTCACTGCTCTGTCTCAATGTGAGATGGAACGTTTCCATACAAAAGGGCTAAGAGGGTAATGCAGGGAGGGAAGAGGGGCGGGATGCCGCTGAGAACATCAGTCGAAGCGGACGCCCTCGGGCTTGCTGGGCAGCGAGTACAGGAATGCTTGGATGATCAGCGAGATGCCGGCCATGCCGAGGCTGACATAGAACAGCGTGAGCAGCATTCCCGGGAAGCTGTTCGGGTTGTGAAAGTCGAGTTTCGGTGGCTCGTGGGGGATGACCATGATCATGCCGATTTCGATGATGACCAGGCCGAACGCAATGACGACCAGCATCGCAAGGGCCAGAATGGTGCCGACGTGCCCAAGCAGAAACCACCAGCCGGTGCGGTTGGCATCATGCAGCCTTCTGAAGGAGATGGCCATGATCGGTACCATGGTGGCCAGCATCCACAGTATTCCGGACACCGTTCCGGCAGCCGGAATAAGGAATATCAGCACGCTGACCGGAATGAAGAACAGCATGGCGAGCCAGAACTCGCGTCTGCTGGAACGCCCCCGAAACTCCATGTAGCCGATGAAAAAACGTTTGACGGCATCAATGAAACCGCAGTGGTAGTCGGGCGTCCATGTGCCGTTGCCGCTGTAGGGGAATCGCATATTCGTAAAGCCTTCTTCTCAATGAAACGCATACGCTGGATTCGCGTCGCGCGTCCACCGACGGTGGTGTGCGGCCATCGTAACATGCTGCTATTCGCCCATAGCGCAACCGTTGCAATCGCAATGATTCGGCGGCTTTTCCCGCAATATGGTGTGTGTGGCCGACCATAGCGTCGGTCACACACGAAAGACGGAAAACTTTAAAGCAAACCGTCCGCCTGCAACGCGTCATGCATGCGGTTGAGGCAATCCTCCAGCAGCGGATACGGCATCGCCATGTTCACACGCGCGCAGCCGGCTCCCGCACGGCCGCACGAACGGCCGTCGGTCAGCGCCACCTTCGCCTTCTCAAGGAAATACGCGGCCGGATCGTCAATGCCGAGCGGGCCGAAATCCAGCCATGCGATATACGTGCCGCGTGGGCGAATATAGCCAACGCCCGAGAACCGCGTGCTCATCTGCTCATCGAACAACCCAAGATTGCGTCGCACGTAGGAAAGCGCGTCCTGGAACCACGGATCGCCCTCGTTGTAGGCGGTGGTGGTGGCGATCGCACCGATCGTGGCGGTCTGATGCTCGCTCCACTCCGCACGTTCCGCCCACATCTCACGGTCCGCCGGATTCGTCAGCAGCACCTGCGCGCACTTCGTACCCGGAATGTTGAACGACTTCGACGCGCTGGTGGCGGTCATAGACTGCCGCGCGGCCGCCTCGCTGATGGTCGGATACGGAATATGACGCCCCTCGAACACGAACGGCGCGTGAATCTCATCATTGAAAATACGCACGTCGTACCGTTCCGCCAGCTCGCACAGCCGCTGCTCCTCGGCCAACGTAAGCACCTTGCCGATCGGATTGTGCGGATTGCACAGCACGAACGCATGGCAGCCAGCCGCGAACGCGCGTTCGATGGCGTCGAAATCGAACAGCCATTCGCGCTCGCCGGTCGTTTCGTCGGTTCCCTGAAGCATTTCGATTTCGATCACGTCGACGTCGTACAGCTTCGGCACGCTCAGGAACGGCATGTACGCGGGCGTCGGCACGACCACGGCATTGCCGGCGCCGACCAGCTCGCGCAGGAAGATCTCGTACGCTTCCAACACGTCCGGCACCACGCGGATGATGTCCGGATCCACGTCCCAGCCGTAGTGGCTTTTCTGCCAGCCGGCGCACGCCTCGGCCACGCGGCGCTTCCACGGTTCGGGAATGTAACCGAGTTTGCAATGGTCGCAGGCGCTGTCGATGGCCTGCTGGATGCACGGCGCCAGGCCGTAGTCCATTTCCGCGATGAACGCGCCGATACAGCCGGGGTAGCGGGTCCACTTGTCGGAACCGACTTCGGCCAGATCTGCGGCGGTGGTGCGATCGATGGCATCGGCATCAAAGCCGGAAAAAATACGATTCTGCTTTTCCATGCGTTCCAGCATAGCCGCCGCCCGGTTACGCGTGTTGCGATGCCGTAACGCACATACGACGGCTGCCATATGATTGCATTATGCGATTGCTGTCATACGGTTGCCGTTAGAACCGTTGGAAACGCATGACAGCGCTGCGGAAGAACGGATTTCAGCTTTCCAGGAACGCTGGAATCGCGGCCGCCGCCGCATATCCGGCGCGGTACATGCGTTCCAGACCTTCGAACGATTTGCTCAGCGTGTTCAAGCCGTACATGCTTTCCGGCGCGAGGATGAGCACACGGCCATCCTTCTCGTATTCCTTGGCCAACGCCACCTCGTCGTTGTACGTCTGATAGCGGTTCATCAGCTTTTCCGCGGCCTCCGGGTGCGTGCGCTTCAGGATCGTGGCCGGGCCGATATCCTTCTTCTGTTCGCGTACGGTGTCTTTCGGACGGGTGAGAATCACCACGATGCGGTCATAGCCGTCGTCGATGGCCTTCTGCACCGGAATCGGATCAGCGATGCCCCCGTCGTAATACGGGACGCCGTCGATCACATACGGTTCGCACGCCACCGGCACCGCCGATGACGCCTTCATGATGTCGTAATTGTCGTAGCCGACGTCCGACTTGTCGAAATACTTCGTGGAACCATCGTCCGCATTGCAGGCCACCACGGTGAATTCGGTCGGATTCGCCGCAAACGCCTCGTAATCCACCGGATTCTCGCCATCGTGGTTGCTCAGCGTGCTGTACACATAATCGAGGTTCGCGTAATTGTGGTTCTTCACATAGCTGTCGAAGCTCGCGTATTCCTTACGGAACGCGTACTGCGTGTAGAACGTGTGGTTTCGCCCGTGCTGTCCGGAAATGTAGGAAACCATATTGGCGCTGCCGGCGGAAACACCATAGCAATGGTCGACATGTATGCCGTCCTCCAGCATGCGGTCCATCACGCCCGCGCCGTAAATCGCGCGGAAACCGCCACCGACGTCGATCATCGCTGTTCTGTTGGCCATACGCACCTGTCCTTTCGCGTCGTCCCTTTTTCGGGTTTCCCCTGACTTTACGCGCCTTGTCGGGACATTCGCGTTCAGCGATTAAGTAGTGACTGTGCCAACTGCGCGATTCGTACAGAAGTGTCGGAATTGGCTAGTTTAATATCACCTTCCGTGTCTTCCGGAGCGAGCTTGCCAAGCGATTCGAGTACCACGCCAAGGTGACGTACGGTACCCTCGTTGCCGTCGATAATCTCCGCTGTATCAGGCAACAGTTCGCGGAAATAGTCGCGATAAAATACGAAATGCGTGCAGCCGAGCACAACCGCGTCAATCGTGGATAGGTCGTACTGGTCGAAATACTGGTGCAGCGTACGCATCACCACGTCGTGATCGTCGAGCTGGCCGTGCTCCACGATCTCCACCAAGCCGGGGCAAGGCTCCGGGAAAATCGTATGGTCGGCTTTGAAACGATCCATCAGCACCGCGAACTTGCGTTCCCGCAACGTCAGGGGAGTGGCGGCGACGATGACACGCTGACGATTGCCATGACCGCGGTCGCATGCCACCTTCAGCGCAGGTTCCATGCCGATAATCGGAATGTCGTATCTGTCGCGCAATTCGTTGGCCGCGGCAGAAGTGGCGGTATTACAGGCGATGACGACCGCCTTCACACCCTGCTCCACGAAGCGTTTCACAATGGCGTCGGATAGCTCACGCACCTGTTCGGGCGATTTCGTGCCGTACGGCGCGTTCGCGGAATCGCCAAAATACAGCACGCGCTCGTTCGGCATATCGCGGCGGATCTCACGTGCCACGGAGATTCCTCCCAAGCCGGAATCGAAAACGCCGATCGGTGCCGTTGAAGCCATACGTCCTCCCTTGCTCCGCCTGTTCCGTGCGCGGAAATGCCATGCGCGCATCGAGCCAAACACTTCAATAGCCTACCGCGTGTAGAGTGAATCGGTATGAGCATTCCGAGCATTGTTTACAAAGCGCACGCCACGGGCAACGATTTCGTGGTGTATCTCGACGAAGACGGTACGCACGAGCCGACCGCCGATGAAGTGCGATTCCTGTGCGACCGCCATTTCGGCATCGGCGGCGACGGTCTGATCCGTCTGGCGCATCCGCAGGCGGTGTCCGATGTGAACGAAAGGCAGATCGCCGATTGCGCGGCGGGCGATGCGGACTGGTTCATGGACTACCGCAACGCGGACGGCTCGCTGGCCGAGATGTGCGGCAACGGCACACGTGCGATCACCTTGTTCGCGCAGCGGCAGGGCATCGCCGACCAGCCGGGCGGCAAGCCATTCCATCTCGGCACCCGCGCCGGCGTGAAGATCCTGACTTCGCTCGGCGATGTGCCGGGCCTTGGCAAGGACGTGTTCCAAGTGGAGATGGGCGCATGGAAGCGTGGCGACGTCGACGGTTACGAAGTGACCATTCCGGGCACGTCCGGTTCCGCACGTGGCACGTTCGTGGACATGGGCAATCCGCACGTCGTGGCCGTACTTGAAGACGCGTTCGCCAGCCTGCCGAACGTCGAAGACCTTGATCTGGTCACCAAGCCGGTCGTCGCGCCCGAGATTCCGTCGGACCAGAACGTGGAGTTCGTGCGCATCGACGAGCAAAGCGAAGGCGACGATGCGGGCGAGGCCACCATGCGCGTCAACGAACGCGGTTGCGGCGAAACCCTGTCGTGCGGCACGGGCCTATGCGCCACCGCCATCACGTTGCGTGCCAAAACCGGCATCGACCATTGGACCATCACCGTACGTGGCGGCACCTTGCGCGTCGACGTGACCGACGAAGACGTGAAGCTTACCGGCAGCGCCACCATCGTAGGCAAAATCGAACTGCTGTAACCGCTGCGGCAGCAAACGAAAAGCGGATAGGCAAAAGGCCGGCCCCGCAGGGTCGGCCTTCATCGTAAAAGGCTCGATGCAAACCGTATCAGGCGAACAGCATCGGGCCGTCCTTGACGAGAATGACCACGATCAGCGCCACAATCCACACCACATCGACCATCAGATCGAAATTCAGCCGGTAATACTTGCGCAATCCAGCATGGCCGGACGGCATGTCCTGCACGGCCACCGTGGCATGCGACAACGCCATGAACTGCACGGTGGTGGAGAACATCAGCACCAGGCACCACGGGCACATCGCGTTGATGACGAACAGCGACTGCGTGGTCAGCCAATACGAATACGCCAACGCGGCAAGGCCTCCAAGCCATGTGCACAGCGCGAACCAACGCGGCACGGCCACCTTGGCCAGTCCGATCACCGCGATCGTCACGAACACCGATTCGGCGGCAATGCCGAAGAACGCGTTCGGAAAGCTCAATCCGGCGAACTTCACGATCTCCGCCTGCCAGGATTCGGCCACCGTGGAACAGGACAGCACGGCGTTCACATCGCAGTTGAGCTTCTGCCCGGGATTGCGTGCCATTTTCAGCGTGTCCGCCGACAGAATGAACGATACGAGCAATGCCACCGCCGAAGCGAGCAGCATGATCAGATACGTCCACGTTGCGCCGTGACGCCACCCGCGCGGCTTCGTGTAGTCGTCGTCCATGGCGACGGCTGTGCCGACGCTCGTTTCGTCATCGGCTGCGTCCACAGCGGCCTGGCCTTCAAAATCGCTCATCGTCAATCCTTGGAAAATCAAAATACAAACGTTGTCATGTCTCAGTCTACGCGAAAAACCGCGGA